>Ga0335084_10001904_pt1 | contig 19845 bp, 22 predicted proteins | sample Lox_Sample_44_FD_206721 | JGI IMG/M metagenome (GOLD analysis project Ga0335084, IMG submission 206721) | Soil microbial communities from Loxahatchee National Wildlife Refuge, Florida, United States - Lox_Sample_4.4 | ecosystem: Environmental > Terrestrial > Soil > Wetlands | place: USA...
CAACCACGAGGTCACGCACTTCACTCGGGGCCGCGCCCCCGATGCGCGCGTGAAGACGATCGTGGGCGATCGCCGCGATGAGGAAGCGCTCGGGCGCGCCGCGCGCCCCGGGCCGTGGGACATCGTGATCGACACCTCGGGCTACCTGCCGCAGGCCGTGGCGCAATCCGTGGCTGCTCTGCGCGACGCGGCCAAATACCTCTTCGTCTCTTCGATCTCCGTCTACACCGAGGACCAGGGCTGCGACGAGACCTCGCCCGTGCAACCCGCGCCCAATCCGCTGCCCGAGGCGATGAAGATCGAGCAATACGGGGCGCTCAAGGCCGCGTGTGAGGCCGTGGTGCGCGATGCATTCGGCGAACGCGCGGCCGTCGTGCGGCCCGGCCTCATCGTGGGTCCGCACGATCCGACGGATCGCTTCACGTGGTGGCCGCATCGCATCGCGCTCGGCGGCCGCGTGGCGGCGCCCGGCCGGCCGCAGCGCAAGGTCCAGTTCATCGACGTGCGCGACCTCGCCGCATGGACGATCTCGCTCGCGTCGCAACGGGCGGCCGGCACGTTCAACGCGACGGGGACTCCGGTGGCGATGGGCGAGCTCCTGGAGGCGTGCCGCGCGGTGGCCGGCAACGATGCGCGGCTCGAATGGATCGACGAGGCGTTCCTCGCCGCCAACGAGGTGAGCGGGTGGAAGGACATGCCCGTGTGGCTGCCCGAGAGCGACGCCGGCGAGGATCACTTCATGAAGGTGCCCGTCGAACGCGCGCGCGTCGCGGGGCTCGGGTTTCGTCCGCTGCGCGAGACCGTCGCCGATACGCTCGCGTGGAGCCGCACGCGCGATCCCGCGCACGCATGGAAAGCAGGGTTAACCGAGGCGCGCGAGCGTGCATTGCTCGCGGGCTGGGACGCGACTCACGCGGCGGGCTGAGCGCCCCCGGGTGCCGTGCGCGACTCGATCAACCGCCAGAGCTTCACGTGCGAGACGAGCGCCTCGGGCGTTTCGTTCACCAGCTCCCAGTACGGCGCGGTGAAGGTCGGATGCCTGCCGTTGGCCTCGATCAGCTCGCGAAACGCCGCGATGATCGCGGAGAGCTCTTCCTCGCTCGCCTCCGCGCCGCCTTCCTGCCACTCGTCGAGGCGCGCGATGAGCGCCGACATCGAGCGCAGCCAGGCGAACTGCGGATGCTCGAGGAGCAGCCCGAGGAACTCGCTGCTGTTCGAGATCCGCCCGTGAACTTTCTCGTAGCGCGCGCGCTGCGCATCCATGAGCGACTTGTGCAATTCCAGCACGATCTTGCGGACCGCGTTGGCGAAATCGGGGGCGCCGGGCATGGGCTTCATTGTGCCATGCGGCTGTTATCGCTACCCATGAAGCCATGGAGCCCCTGGACGAGATCCTGCGCTTCCTCGACGAGATCGGCATCGACGCGCGCGAAGGCGCGGTTCCGGAAGGGTCTTTCCTGCCGGGCGTGCGCATCGCCGGCCGGAGCTGCTATCGACCGGGCGTCGCTGCGCTGGCCGGGCGACCTCCTGCATGAAGCCGGGCGGGGCTGATCCGGCGTTCGCACGCGCTGTATCATTCGCGGCACAACGACAGGGGAGGCACGATGAAACAGCGCACCAGGGCATTGGCGTTGCTCGCTTGGGGCATCGCCTCGATCGCAATCGCGGCCCAATTCGCCGAAGCCGCCGACAAGGCGGGCAAGACGACGAAGTCCGCGCAACGCGGCAGGTACCTCGTGCAAATCGCAGGGTGCAACGATTGCCATACGCCGGGCTACCTCTTCTCCGGTGGCAAGACGCCCGAGGAGTCCTGGCTCATCGGCGACTCGTTCGGCTGGCGCGGCCCGTGGGGCACGACGTACGCCGTGAACCTGCGCCTGCGCATGAAGGACATGACCGAGGACCAATGGATGGCCCTCGCGAAGAACCTGAAGGCGCGGCCACCGATGCCCTCGTACGTGCTCCAGCAGATGCACGATGACGACCTGCGGGCGATCTACCACTACGTGAAGTCGCTGCCCGCCGCGGGCAAGGAGGCGCCGGCCTACCTGCCGCCGGACAAGGAGCCGCCGCAGCCGTACGCGCTCTTCCCGTCGCCGCCTCCGCAGGGGAAGTGACCCGCCAAGACGTGAAGATCGAGGAGTTCCGCGAGCCCCACGCGCGCGAGCTGGTTCGAATGTGGCGGGAGAGCTTCGAAGCGGGCGTGGGAGTCAAGGACCCGCACCCGATCGAAGACCAGGAGCGCTTCCTGCTCGAGAAGCTCGCGCCCGCCAACGCCATCCGCGTCGCGTTCCTCGACGATCGCATGGTCGGGTTCATCGCGGCCAACCCGGAGTCGATATCGCAGCTGTACGTGCGCAACGGTTTCGGCCGGCGAGGCATCGGCTCGTGCCTCGTCGAATGGGCCAAGGCGCAATCGGCCGGGGCGCTCTGGCTCTACACCTTCGAGCGCAATCTCGTCGCCCGCGCGTTCTACGAACGCCACGGGTTCCGGATCGTGGCGCGCGGCTTCGAGCCGGAGTGGAAGCTGGAGGACCTCAGGTACGAGTGGTCGAGGAGCTGAAGGACCTCAGCGGCCCGCCGCGGGCCGCCAGTCGCGGAACACGTCGAGGTCCATCCCGTCCGGGTAGAAGAGGTAGCCCGCCTGGTGCCCGGGCTGGTCGGTCACGCCGTACTGCCACGTGATCTCGCGGGTCTCGCGATCGATCACCAGCACGCGATGGCGCTGGTCGTCGTTCACGATCACGTCGCCGGTCGGCAGCTCGAGCGCGAGCGACGGGTGGTTCAGCATCTTCTCGCCGCCCTTCACGAAGTATTCCCAGGTCTTCTTCCCCGTCTTCGGGTCGAAGATCACGATGCGGCCGGGGTTCGAGTAGTCGGCGACGATCACCTGCCCGTCGCGCGTGGGAAACGCGTCGGACGGATAGCGCACGCCCGGCGCCTGGACTGACCACACGACCTTGCCTTCGCGCGTCATGCGGGTGATGCGCGAGCCGGGGATCTCGGTCACCAGGATGTCGCCGTTGTCGAGCGGCGTGGTGCCGTTCGGGTAGGCGACGGCCCGCGGCGGGTCGTGGCGGCAATCGCCCGGCTTGCCCCAGGTGTCGATCACCTTCGAGGCGGCCGGATCGATGAACTGGATGCGGCAGTTGCGGATGTCCGCGACGACCACGTTGCCGTCGGCCATCAGGTGCGCGTCGTCGGGGTAGTTGAAATGGCCCGGATCGCTCCCCTTGTGGTCCGGCACGCCGAAGGTCCACGTGATGGCGCGCGCCTCGTAGTCGACGATGTGGATGTCGTAGTTGTCTTCCTCGTTCACCATGAGCCGCCTGCCGTCGGGCGAGAAGAAGACGTCGTCCACGCCGCGGAAGACGGCGAGGCTGGGGGATGCGAATTCCCAGACGATGCGCTTGTCGGGCGCCACCTCGATGAGGCGGTTGTTGCGGCGGTCCGCGATGACGACCGGATAGGGCAGCGGCTTGCCCCAGGAGGCCACGGGCTTCTCGCGCGAGCCGGTGAGGGGCGGGATCGGCGGCAATTTCTCGCCGCTGGAGACCTGGCCCGCCCCGATCATCTCCTTCGTGACGGTGATGGGCTGCGCGGCGGCCACGCCGGCCGCGAGCGCGAGACACGCGATGCGGATAAGGGACATTGCGCCAGCCTAGCGGCGGGCCGCCCTTCCGGTTTGACCGGGATCAGCTAACCGCTCACATGCCGAGCGCGGTGTAGAGGTCCACGATGGCGTTGCGCCTGTCGCGCTCGGCGTCGATCTGGTCGAGCCGGGACGAAAGGAGGTTGCGCTCCGCATCCAGCGCATCGAGCAGGCCGATCGCGCCGTTGCGGTAGCGCAGGCGCGCCAGCTCGTACGTGCGCGCGAACGCATTCTCCCGCTCGCGCTGCGCGAGGTAGGATTCGCGCCGCTCCGTCTGCGCCGCGATCGCCTCGCGCACCTCGCGGAAGGCGTTGGCGACCGCCTTGCGATAGGCGAGCTCCGCCTCGCGCGTGCTGGCGTTGGCGAGATCGACGCCGCCCGCGATCTGGCCGCCCGCGAAGAGCGGCTGCACGAGCCCGCCCGCGATCTGCCACGTGCGCGCGTTGCCCTTGAAGATGTCGCCCAGCGCCTGGCTCTCGCCGCCATAGAAGCCGGTGAGCGAGATCGACGGGAAGTACGCCGCGCGCGCCACGCCGATGCGATAGTTCGCGGCCTGCAGCTGGGCCTCGGCCTGGCGCACATCCGGGCGTTTCAGCAGCAGCTCCGACGGCAGGGCCTCGGGAACCTCCACGATGTCCGGCACCACCGAGATGCCGCGATCGACCTTCGCCTCGAAGACGTCGCGCGGCGAGCGGCCCAGGAGCATCGCGAGGACGCCTTCCTGCTGGAAGCGCGCGAAGCGGATCGACGGAACCAGCGCCTCGGCATTGCGCAGGTCCGACTCCACCTGGCGGTAGTCGAGCTCCGAGATGGCGCCCGCGTCCCAGCGCAGCTTCTGGATCTTGAGCGCCTCCGCGCGGCCGTCGCGCGTGCGCTGCACGGTCTCGAGCTTGCTGTCGAGGGCGAGGAGCGCGAAATATCCATGGGCGACGTCGGAGACGAGCGACGAGCGCACCGCATCGCGCCCCGCCTCGCTCGCCACCATCTCGGCGCGCGCCGCGGCGCTCGCATTGCGGAACTTGCCCCAGAAGTCCAGCTCCCACGCGAACTGCAGCACGAGGCGGTTGTCGTTGGTCTTCACGAAGTCGGGCGGCAGCGGGAACGAGCCCAGCTGCGAGGACTGCGTGCGGTTGCGCGAAGCCTCGATGCCGACCGACGGGAGCTCGCCGCCGTGCACGATCCTCAGCTGCGCGCGCGACTGCTCGATGCGCTCCGCGGCCGCGAGGAGGTCCAGGTTCGACGCGAGCGCCTCGTCCTCCAGCTTGTCCAGCACCGGGTCGTTGAACACCTTCCACCACTGCTCGGCGGCAGGCACGGGCGACTGGCGGACGCCGTAGCTCTCCGGCAGCGCCATCTCGGGACGCTTGTACTCGGGCGCGAAGCTGCAGCCCTGCAGGATCATCACCAGGAGGGCGAGGGCGACCAGCACCAGGGCAAGGATCGGCCCGCGGGGAGTGCGCTCAGTCATCGGAGCCCTCCGTGCGCGGCGTGCCGCGAAGCGCCGAAACCGCGGCGGGGCGCTCGTGCAGCTCGCGGTGATGCTTCGCTTCCTGCTTGAGCTCCTCGCTCGAGCGCGATTCGCCGAACTTGCGCTCCATGATCATCTTGAAGAAGAACGGGACGAAGAAGATGGCGAGGAAGGTGGCCGCGAGCATCCCGCCCATGACGCCCGTGCCCACCGAGTGCCGCGCCCCGGCGCCCGCGCCCACCGAGATGGCGAGCGGCAGCACGCCGAAGATGAAGGCGAGCGAGGTCATGAGGATCGGGCGGAACCTCAGGCGCGCGGCTTCGAGCGCGGCCGCCGAGAACGACAGCCCCTCCTGCGACTTCATCAGCGCGTACTCCACGATCAGGATCGCGTTCTTGGCCGCGAGGCCGAGGAGCGTCACCAGCCCGATCTGGAAATACACGTCGTTGGTGAACCCGCGCAACCAGACGGCCGTGAGCGCGCCGAACGTGCCGAAGGGCAGCGCCATCATCACCGAAAGCGGCAGCGACCAGCGCTCGTATTGCGCGGCGAGGATGAGGAAGGCCATCAGGGCGCCCGCGGCGAGCGCGATGAGGGAGGTGCCGCTCGCGTGCTTCTCCTGGAAGGAGGCGCCGCTCCAGTCGTACGTGAAGTCCGACGGCAGCACCTCGGCGGCGACCTTCTCCACCTTCTCGATCGCCTGGCCCGAGCTCACGCCGGGGGCGCCGGCGCCGAGGATCGTGACGGAGGGCAGGTTGTTGAAGCGCTCCAGCGTGTCCGGGCCGTTGATGAACTTCACGGTGGCCACGGCGCTCACGGGCACCATCTCGCCCTTGGCGCTGCGCACGTAGATCGCGCCCACGTCCTCGGGACGCTTGCGGAAGCGGGCGTCCGCGGACATGAGCACCTGCCACGTTCGGCCGTACCGGTTGAAGTCGTTCACGTAGTAGGAGCCCAGCGTGGCCGCGAGGGCGTTGAACACATCGTCCACCTGGACGCCGAGCGCCTTGGCGCGCGTGCGGTCCACGTCCACGTAGAGCTGCGGCACGTTGGGGCGCCAGAAGGTGTTCACCTGCGCGATGCCCGGCTCCTGGGAGGCGCGGCCGATGAAGGCCTGCGAGACCTGCGCGAGCCGCGCGGCGCCGCCCTCGCCATGGTTCTGCAGGTGCACCTCGAAGCCGCCCGTGGCCCCGAGCGCGAAGATGGCCGGCGCGTTGAAGGCGAGCGCGAGGCCGTCCTTCAACCCGCCGGTGCGGCCGTAGAACTCGCCCACCAGCGCCTGCACGGGCACCTTGCGCTCGTCCCAGTGCTTGAGCGTCACGAAGATCGTGGCGGCGTTGTTGCGGAAGGTGGCGCCGCCGATGAAATCGAAGCCCGTGAACGCCACGGCGTTCTCGATGTTGGGGTTCTCCTTCACCGAGGCGACGACCTTCTGCACCATCGCGTCCGTGCGCTCGAGCGACGAGCCGTCCGGCAGGAGCACCACCGCGATGTAGAAGCCCTGGTCCTCATCGGGCACCAGCGAGCCGGGCGTGCGCACCCACATGAAGATCGCCGCGCCCACCATGACGAGGTAGAGGACGGAGGCGATGGCGCCGCGGCGGATCATCCAGGCCACGCCGTCCTCGTAGCGGTCGGTCACCTTCGCGAAGGAACGGTTGAACCACTGGAAGAAGCGGCCCGGGATCTTGTGCTCGCGCTTCAGGATGATCACCGTGAGCGCGGGGGTGAGCGTGAGCGCCACGAGGCCCGAGAGCACCACCGCGATCGAGATCGTCACCGCGAACTGGCGATAGAGCTCGCCCGTGAGGCCGCCCAGGAACGCGATGGGGATGAACACGGCGCAGAGCACCAGCACGATCGCGATGATGGGGCTCGTCACCTCTTGCATCGCCTTGATCGCGGCTTCCCTGGCGTCGACGTGCTCCTCGTGCATGATGCGCTCGACGTTTTCCAGCACGACGATGGCGTCGTCCACCACGATGCCGATGGCGAGCACCATGCCGAAGAGCGTGAGCGTGTTGATGGAGTAGCCCAGGACGTACATCCCCGCGAACGTGCCCAGCAGCGACACCGGCACCGCCGCGAACGGGATGAGCGTGGCGCGCCAGTTCTGCAGGAAGATGAACACCACGAGGAACACGAGCAGCATCGCCTCGCCCAGCGTGAACATCACCTCGCGGATGGAGACTTCCACGAAGCGCGTGGTGTCGTACACCACGTCGTAGCGCAGGCCCTGCGGGAAGCGCGTGGCCAGGCGGTCCATCTCGGCGCGCACCTCCTTGGCGACGTCGAGCGCGTTCGCATTGGGCTGCAGGAACACGCCGATGAGGGTCGCGGGCTTGTTGTTCACGCGGCCGATGAAGCCGTAGTCGGCGCTCGCGAGCTCCACGCGCGCCACGTCCTTCAGGCGCAGGCGCGAGCCGTCCGCATTGGCGCGGATGATGATGTCCTCGAATTGCCTGGGATCCGCGAGGCGCCCCTGCGTGGTGATCGTGTACACGACCTCCTGCCCGCCGCCGTTGGGCGGCTGGCCGATCTTGCCCGCGGCGAACTGGGCGTTCTGCTCGTTCACGGCGGCGATCACGTCCCCGGGCGAGAGCTTCAACTCCGCGAGCCGGTCGGGCCTGAGCCAGATGCGCATCGCGTAATCCTTCGCGCCGAAGATCTGCACGTTCGTCGTGCCCGGGATGCGCTTGATCTGGTCGAGGATGTTGAGCGTCACGTAGTTGGACGTGAAGAAGTCGTCGTAGCGGCCGTCGGGCGAGTTCACCGCGATCACCTGCAGGAACGACTGGGAGCCCTTCTCCACCACCACGCCCTGGCGGCGCACCTCGAGGGGAAGGCGCGGCTCGATCTGCTTCACGCGGTTGTTCACGTTGAGCGCGGCCTTGTCCACGTCCGCGCCGATGTTGAACGTGACCGCGATCTGCACCGTGCCGTCCGCGGCCGAGGTGGAGCTCATGTAGAGCATGTTCTCGACGCCGTTGATGGCGTTCTCGAGCGGCGCGGCGACGGTCTGCTCGAGCACCGCGGCCGAGGCCCCCGGGTAGACCGCCCGCACGCTCACGACGGGCGGCGCGATCTCGGGGTACTGCGCGATGGGCAGCACGCGCATGGCGGCGAGGCCCGCCAGCACGATGAAGAGCGAGAGGACGCCCGCGAAGATGGGGCGGTCGATGAAGAAGCGGGAGAACATGCGCGCCCCTTACTTCTTCGGCGCCGCGGCGGGGGGCGGCGCGTTCGGATCGCCCACGACGACCTGCGCGCCGGGGAAGACCTTCATCAGGCCCTCGGTGATCACCTTGTCGCCGGGGTTCAGGCCCGAGAGCACGATCCAGTCGGTGCCGCTCCAGTCGCCGAGCGTGACGGGGCGCGGCTCGGCCTTGCCCTCCTTGTTCATCACGTAGACCAGCTTGCCCTGCGGGCCTTCCTGCACGGCGCGTTGCGGCACGGCGAACGCGCCCGGGCGATGCGCGCCCTTCAGGATGATGCGCACGAACTGGCCGGGGCGCACCTCGCCGTTGGGGTTGGCGATCTCGGCGCGCGCATCCGAGGTGCCGGTCTGGTTGTTCACGCGCACGTCCGTGAACACGAGCTTGCCGGTGCGCGAATACACGTGGCCGTCCTCGAACTTGATCGCCACGTCGAAGCGGCGGTCCTTGGGCAGCACGAGCTTGCCCGAAGCCTCGTCGCTGCGAATCGCGGCCTGGTCGTTGGAGGAGATGCCGAAGTTCACCCAGATGGGATCGAGCCGCGAGACCGTCGTGAGCAGGTCCTGCGGGCCGGAAAGCAGCGTGCCTTCGCTCTTCAGCGCACGGCTCGTAAGACCCGTGACGGGCGCCTCCACCTTCGTATAGGAGAGGTTGAGCCTCGCGTCCGCCAGGCGCGCCCTGGCGCTCTTGAGATCGGCCGCGGCGACTTCCTCCGCGCTCACGGCATCGTCCAGATCCTTCTGCGAGGCGGCGTTCGCCTCGAAGAGCGGCTTGGTGCGCTTCGCGTTGCGCTGCGCGTTGGCGAGGCGCGCTTCGGCCGCGCTCACGTCGGCTTCAGCGCGGGACACGGCGGATTCGTAGGGGGCGGCGTCGATCGAGAAGAGGGATTCGCCCTCCTTCACCATCGCGCCTTCCTCGTAGTTGCGCTTGAGCAGGATTCCGGAAACGCGGGGACGGACTTCCGCCTCGCGCGAGCCGGCGGTTTGCGCCGGGTATTCGAAATCGACCGGGACATCGTGCGGCTGCACTTCCTGGACCGCGACCGGCGACGGGGGCATCCCGCCGGGACCGCCCGGGCCGCCGGGGTGGCCGCCGTGCTCCCCGCCGCACGAGGCGGCGAAGAGGGCGATGACAAGGGAAAAGAGGGGCGCGAGCGCCCTCGTGGCGCTGGAGACAGTGGGCATGGCTTCTTTGTCCTTCGGGGGCTTTACAGGCTTCCTGCTCGAGGGCACAATTTACATACAAGCATGGATGTATGTCAACCCGGAGGAGTGGCCGCACCCATGGCCCGCAAGACCAAGCAAGAAGCGCAGGCCACCCGCGAGAAGATCCTGGACGCGGCCGAGGTGGTTTTTCATGACAAGGGCGTCGCGCACGCTTCCCTCGAGGAGATCGCCGCCCATGCCCAGGTCACGCGCGGGGCCATCTACTGGCATTTCAAGGACAAGGCGGAGCTCTTCGACGCCATGATGCAGCGCGTGGCGATGCCCGTGGAGGGCATGCTCGAATGCGGCGCCTGCGGCGAGCAGCAGCGCCCGCTGGACGTGCTGCGCCGCGCCACCGTGGACGTCCTCCTGCGCACCGCGCGCGATGCGCGCATACGGCGCGTCATGGACATCGCGTATCACAAGTGCGAGTACGTGGGCGATGCCGCGTGCGTGCGCGACAGGCACATCGCCAGCCAGCAGGAGTGCCTGCGCACCATCGAGGCGGCCTTTCGCGCCTGCGTGCGGGCGGGTGAGCTGCCCGCGAGCGTGAAGCCCCGCGAAGCGGCCATCGGCACGCTCTCGCTCGTCTCCGGCCTCATCGCCAACTGGGTGCTCGCGCCCTCCACCTTCTCCCTGGAGCGCCACGCCCAGTCGCTCGTGGACACCTACTTCCGCGGGCTGGGCGCCTCGCTCACGGCGCTGCCGCGCGAAGAAGCCCCGCGCCGGCCTAGGCTCGTTTCTCGCCGCTGAGCGCCATCACGTTGCCTTCCGTGTCCTCGAAGAACGCGAGCCAAAGCTCATGCGTCCCCATCACCGCCACGCGGTGGGGCGCGGTGCGGAATTTCACGCCCTTCGCCTGGAGCTCGTCATGCGCAGCCTCGATGTCCGCCACGGCGAAGTAGAGGATCGAGCTGCGATGGTCGTACTCGCCGCCCTCGGGCGCGGTGAGCATGATGCGCACGCCGCCGCAATCGAAGAAGGCCATCTTCGGCGGGGCGTCGAAAAGGTGCTTGAGGCCGAGCGTATCGCGGTAGAAGGCCGCCGCGCGCTCCGTGTTTCGGACGTTGACCGCTACCTGGCTGATCCTCTCGAGTTTCGTGGACACGGGTATCCTCGCCGCTGAACGAAAGGAACCAGTATGAACGACGCGCAACCCACCCCCCTCTACTTCGACGACTTCACGCCGGGCCGGCGCTTCGTGAGCGGCACCTACGAGATGACGCTCGAGGAGATCCGCGATTTCGCCTCGAAGTACGACCCGCAGCCGTTCCATCTCGACGAGGAGGCCGCCCGCAAGAGCGTCTTCAAGGGCCTGGTGGCGAGCGGTTGGCACACGATGGGCGTCACCATGCGCCTGCTCGTAATGGGCGGCGTTCCGGTCGCGGGCGGCCTGGTCGGCCTGGGTGCGGAGCTCGCCTGGCCGCGCCCCACCTATCCCGGTGACATCCTCGAGGTCCACACGGAAATCCTCGAGGCCACGCCTTCGAAGTCGAAGCCCGAGCGCGGCGGCACGGTCACCATGCGCAGCGAAACGCGAAACCAGCGCGGCGAGGTGGTCCTCGATTTCAAGGGCCGCGTCGTCGTTCCCCGGAGAACGTCATGAAGAAGATCCTGCTCCTCCTCGCGCTTGCCCTCTTCGCGCTCCCGTCCGCCGCCCAGGAGCGCATGCTCCACAAGCAGGTGGCCGTGAAGGCGCCGATCGATGCCGTATGGCAGGCGTGGACGACCAGCGAAGGCATCAAGACCTTCTTCGCGCCCGACGCCAACGTGGATGCGCGCCCCGACGGCCCGTTCCAGATCTACATCAACCCGTTCGGCGAGCCCGGCATGAAAGGCGCCGACGAGATGCGCGTGCTGGCCGTGCAGGCGCCGAAAATGCTCTCCTTCACGTGGAACGCGCCACCCTCGCTGCCCGAGGCGCGCAAGCAGCGCACGGTGGTGATCCTGCGCCTGGAACCCTTGGGCGATAACGAGACCCAGGTCACCATGAACCACGTGGGCTGGGGCGACGGCGGCGAATGGGACAAGGCCTATGCCTACTTCGACCGGGCCTGGGACAAGGTCCTGGGCAACCTCCAGAAGCGCTTTACCGACGGCCCGGTGGACTGGACCGAGTGGCTCGACCAGCTCAAGGCCATGAAACAGAAGTGAAAGCGGGTTCGTGTATACTTCCCCGCGCAGTGATCAGGATCGGTAAGCAGTAACTCCAGTACCCGCCGGCAAAACCGGCGCTTCACTTCAGTTCCCGCCTTGCTTTCCTTTTGACGCTGACCCCAGCCCCGTGGGTTTTCCGGGGATACTTAGATGAAAGGAATGCAATGAGCACCGGTACCGTGAAGTGGTTCAACGACTCCAAGGGCTTCGGCTTCATCAAACCCGACGGCGGCGGAGAGGACCTCTTCGCCCATTTCTCCGAGATCCAGGGTTCGGGCTTCAAGACCCTCAAGGAGAACCAGAAGGTCGAGTTCGAAGTGAAGGATGGCCCGAAGGGCAAGCAGGCGACGCAGATCCGCCCGATCGGCTGAACGCCGCCTCACAGCGAGCAAGATCGAACGGCAGCCTGCGGGCTGCCGTTTTGCTTTGGCCCGAATGACGACTCCCCTCTCCATCCTCGACCTCGCCACCTATCCCGAAGGCGGCAATCCCGCGCAAGCCTTCGCCACGTCGCGCGAGCTGGTGCAAGCCGCCGAACGCTGGGGCTACAAGCGCTACTGGGTCGCCGAGCACCACAACCTCGAGGGCGTGGCGAGCTCCGCCACCGTGGTGCTCATGAGCGACCTCGCGAGCCGCACGAAGACGATCCGCATCGGCTCCGGCGGCATCATGCTGCCCAACCACGCGCCGCTCGTCGTGGCCGAGCAGATCGGCACGCTGGAAGCGCTGCACCCGGGCCGCATCGACCTGGGGCTCGGACGCGCACCGGGCACGGACCCGCTCACGATGCGCGCGCTGCGCCGCGGCGGGCGTGGCGGCGAGGAGTTCGACATCCAGGTGGGCGAGCTGCTCTCGTACTTCGAGCCCGCGCAACCCGGGCAGCATGTGAAGGCCATTCCCGGCGCGGGGACCGAGGTGCCCGTGTGGATCCTCGGGTCGAGCCTCTACAGCGCGCACTTCGCCGCGGCGATCGGGCGGCCCTATTCCTTCGCGTCGCATTTCGCGCCCGAGCAGCTCCTCGATGCGCTCGAGATCTACCGCAGCGAGTTCAAGCCGTCGAAGTGGCTCGACAAGCCGCACGTGATGGTGGGCGTGCCTGCGTTGGCGGCGCAAGACGACGAGCGCGCCGAGTATCTCGCCACCAGCATGTACCAGCGCTTCCTCGGCATCCTGCGCAACGACCGCCGCCCCCTCCCGCCGCCGGTGAAGGACATGGACGCGTTGTGGAGCCCCGCCGAACGGCTCGCGGTGGCCGAACGCATGGCGCTCATGGTGGTCGGAGGTCCTGGGCGCGTCGCAGCGGGCCTGGCCGAGATCGTGCGCGTCACGCAGGCCGACGAGCTCATCATCGCTTCGGACGCGTACGAGCGCGCCGACCGGCTCAGGTCCTACGAGATCATCGCGCAAGCTTTTCGGTAGGGGATCTCCCGCCACTAGCGCTTCAGTCCCAGCACCAGCACCCCGGCCCCCACCAGCGCGATCCCGCTCCATTCCCTCAGCGACGGCCGCTCGCCGAGGAAGGCGACCGCGAAGATCGCCACCAGCAGCACCGAGAGCTTGTCCACGGGGGCGACCTTCGAGGCCTCGCCGATCTTGAGCGCGCGGAAGTAGCAAACCCAGGACGCGCCGGTCGCCAGCGCCGAGAGCACGAGGAACGTCAGCGTCTTGCCCGACAGCGCACGCGGATCAGACCATTTGCCCGTCGCGTAGACGAACGCCGCGAGCACCACCAGGATCACGACCGTGCGTATCAGGGTGGCGAGGTCGGAATCCACGCCCGCGATGCCCACCTTCGCGAAGATCGCAGTGAGCGCGGCGAACGCGGCCGAGCCCAGCGCCCAGAAGAACCAGCTTCCTTCAGCGGCCATGCATCCCTCCCATCCTCATCAAATGCTGCGGTCCCACTTGCGCGAGCGACGTGACGCCGAGCAGCGCCATGTCGCGATCGATCTCGCCGCGCAGCAGCGCCGCGGCGTGCGCCACGCCTTCTTCGCCCGCAACGGCAGCGGCGAAATTGAACGGCCGCCCGATCCAGGCGAAAGCGGCGCCCAGCGCGAAGGCCTTGATCACGTCGGTGCCGCGCCGGAATCCGCCATCCACCATCACGGGCATGCCGCGCACCGCCGCCACGATCTGCGGCAATACGCGAAGGGGCGACACGGTGCCGTCCAGCTGCCGGCCGCCGTGGTTGGAGACGATGATCGCGTCCACCCCGGTCTCGTCGGCGCGCCGCGCGTCCTCCACGGACACGATGCCCTTCAACACGAGCTTTCCCTTCCAGCGCGCGCGGATCTGCTCGAGGTGCGTCCAGTTCAGGTGATCGCGCTGCGTGAAGTCGCGCTCGACGGTGCGCGAGACGATCGGCGCGCCGCGCTCGGCGAAGGAATTCTCGAAGTGCGGCATGCCGTGGGCGAGGATCGTGCGCCACCAGGTGCCAACGGCCCAACGCGGGTGCGTCACGCCCTGCCACGCGAGCCGCAGGCTGGGCCTGAGCGGCGTCGAGAATCCCGCGCGCACGTTGTTCTCGCGGCTGGGCAGGACGGCGACGTCCACGGTCACCACGAGCGTCTCGAAGCCCGCTGCCGCCACGCGGTCGATGAGCGGGCCGATGCGCTCGAGATTGCCGGGCAGGTACGCCTGGAACCAGGCTTCCGGGTTCTCGCGCACCACGTCTTCCATGCGGATCAGCGACGAGGCGCTCAGGGCGAAGGGAATCCCGGCCGCGGCCGCGGCACGCGCGAGCACGAGGTCGCCTCGATAGGCCGACAGCGCGGTGATGCCCATGGGGGCGATGCCGAACGGCGCCTTCCATTCGCGGCCCAGGAGCGTCGCGGCGGTGGTGCGCTTCGAGACGTCCACGAGGATGCGCGGCACGAAGCCCCACTCGGCGAACGCGGCGCGATTGTCGCGGAAGGACGCGTCGGTCTCGGCCGCGCCCGAGACGTAGGCGAAGATGGGGCCGGGAAGCCGCGATCGGGCGGCGCGCTCGAAGTCGTCGAGCGAAAGGATGTGGCGCAGGCGGTCGGACACGGGCTGTACTATACCGGCGTGGGCGCGCCCTCTCCCCTCATCCGCCATTTCGCCGCCGAGGCCTGCAACAACGCGTGGGCCAACCACCGGCTTCTCAGGGCCTGCTGCGAGCTCACCGATGCCGAGTTCGCGGCGCCGCGCACGAGCTTCTTTCCGTCCATCAAGGCGACGCTGAACCACATCCTCACCGTGGACTGGTACTACCTGGAGATCCTGGAGCGCAGCCTCGCGGGGCAGGAGCCCGCCGCGGACCCGGGGCGCCACTTCCGGCCGGAGGAGCCGTTCGACACGTGCGCCCCACTCGCGCAAGCGCAGCGTGCCGCCGACCGCCGCCTCATCGCGCTCTGCCGTTCGCTGACCGATACGGATGCCGCGGTGCTGCTGCCGCGCCGCGAGGGCGTCGTGCGCGACACCTTCGAGCGAATCCTCGCGCACCTCCTCCAGCACGACATCCACCATCGCGGCCAGGTCCACGCGATGCTCGCGGGCACGCGCGTGAAGCCGCCGCAGCTGGACGAGTTCTATTGCGCGAACGAGGCGCGCCTGCGGGAGAAGGACCTCGCCGAGCTGGGATTGCGCGAAGAGGAGATCTGGCCATGAGCGTGCACGACCAACGCCGCCGCGAGATTCTCGAGCGGATCGGCCTCGCCGCGGCGGCGCTCGCAGTGGGCCGGGCCGGGGCCGCAGGCACGCCCTCAAAGGGAGCCGAAGCGATGACCGAAAAAGCCATCCCCTCCAGCGGCGAGATGCTCCCTGTCATCGGCATGGGCACGTGGCAGACGTTCGACGTGGGCGAATCCGCGGCCGATCGCGCGCCGCTCGAGCAGGTCCTGCACGCGTTCTCCGAAATGGGCGGCCGCATGATCGATTCGTCGCCGATGTACGGCCGCTCGGAGGAAGTCGTGGGCGACCTGGTCGCGAAGACCGGCGTGCCCCCGAAACCCTTCATCGCCACCAAGGTGTGGACCTCGGGCAAGGACGCGGGTATCCGCCAGATGCGCGATTCCATGAGGAAGCTGCGCGTGAGAGCGTGCGACCTCATGCAGGTGCACAACCTCCTCGACGTGGATACGCACCTGGACACGCTCGCGCAGTGGAAGCGCGAGGGTACGGTGCGCTACGTCGGCGTCACGCACTACACGGCGAGCGGCGCGAACGAGGTGGCGCGCCTTGTATCGCGGCGCCCCGTGGACTTCGTGCAGATCAACTACTCGGTGGCCGAGCGCGACGCCGAGGAACGCCTGCTGCCGCTTTGCCGCGAGAAGGGCATCGCGGTGATCGCCAACCGCCCCTTCGCCGGCGGGGACATGTTCCGCCGCACGCGCGGGCAGGCGCTGCCGCCCTGGGCCGCCGAGATCGATTGCGCGAGCTGGGCGCAGCTCATGCTCAAGTTCGTGGTATCGCACCCCGCGATCACGTGCGCCATCCCGGCGAGCGCGCGGGCCGAGCACACGCGCGACAACATGGGCGGCGGGCGTGGGAAGATGCCCGACGGGAAGGCGCGCGCACGGATCGCCGAGGTGATGGCGCGCCTCTAGACAAGGACGACGCCATGAAGATTGCCCCCGTTCTCGCCGGCCTGCTGGCGGCGGCCGCCGCGCACGCCACCGGCCTCGACATCCGCTTCTACCCGAGCACGCTGCACACCTACCCGCTCGCCTCCGACCGGGGCCTCTCGTCGCTCGTGATCCAGAACACCGCGTTCGTGAACCAGGACACCCGTCCCATCAAGATCACGTCGGTCGCGTTCGAGGTGCTGGCCAACAACAACGTCGCCGAGACGCGATCGCTGCACGCCGACGATCTCGCGAAGAGCATCGCCGCGGGGCAGCGCGTGCAGGGCATGCTGGACCTGCTCGACTTCCAGTTCGGCGGCGAGGCCCTCCTGCCCAAGGGAGGAAAGCTCGCCACGAGCACGACGCTTGCGCCGGGCGAGGCCCTCTACGTGGGCTCGCAGGTGTTCGCGTTGCGCGGGCCGCGCACGGAGGTCCGGGTGATCGTGGTCGGGAGCGCCGGCGATGCGCTCGTCACTTCCGCGGCGAGCGTGCGCGTCGCGGGCGAGAGCCAGAACGCCTATCGCCTGCCGGTGAAAGGCACCTGGCTCGTCGGCGCCGGCCCCACGCTGCACTCGCAGCACCGCTGGGCCGTGCCCGAGGAATTCGCCTTCGACCTGATGAAGGCGGGTCCCGACGGCGTTACCCATCGCGGCGACGGCACGCACCGCACCGACTACCTGGCGTATGGCGAGCCCGTGTTCGCCGCGGCGCAGGGCAAGGTCGTCGCGGCGGTGAACGGCGAGCCCGAGACCGACGACGACCTGCAGAGGCCGGATGAGAACCCCGAGGCCTATCTCGCCCGCGTGCAGGCCACGCAGATGGAGCGCCTGAAGCGCGGCGTTGCGGCGGTGGCCGGCAACCACGTCGTGATCGAGCACGCGGACAACGAATACTCGCTCTACGCGCACCTCAAGCCGGGCAGCGTGGAGGTGAAGGCCGGGGACCGGGTGGCCGTGGGCCAGCGAATCGGCACGGTCGGCACGTCGGGCAACTCGACGGAGCCGCACCTGCATTTCCAGGTGGGCGATGGCGCGGATCCGCTGCATTGCGCCGGGATTCCGATCCGCTTCGAGAACCTGTCGATCCGCAACGCGGATTTTCCGCGGCCGCCGCAGACGGGGGATTTCGTATCGTCGTCCCCGTGAAGACGGGGACGCCCTAGTCCAGCGGCGTGGACAGGAACTCCGGCAGCGCCTCCGCGCGCTGCGACAGCGCGGCGAGCGCGGGATACTGCGACACCGGCACTTCGGCGTGGTTGTAGTACTGGTTGAAGCGCCAGGCACAGGCCGTCACGACGTCCGCGGCGCCGATGCGATCGCCCTGCAGCCACGTGCGGGTCCTCGCGGCGAAGGGCTCCAGCTGCCCGAGGGCCGAATGCACCTGCCCCACCACGCGCTCCATCCACGGCGCGTGCATCTTCTCGGGCGGGCGGCGTTCCTTCTCGTAGACGATCTGCACGCCCTTGTCCATGGCCGCCAACGCGAGCCCCGTGATGCGAAGCGCGTGCTTGCGGCGCTCGACTTCCTGCGGCATGAGGCGGCGTTCCAGCGGCAGCGTCGATTCCACGTAGTCGAGGATGAGCGTGGAATCCATGAGCACCGTGCCGTCGTCGCAGACGAGCGTGGGCGCTTTCACGACCGGGTTCACCTTGCTGAACTCGTCGAACTGCCGGAAGACGGACACGGAGCGGTGCTCGAAGGGCACGCCCATCAGCTTGAAGGACACGGCGCAGCGCCGCACGTAGGGTGAGTCGAGCATGCCGATGAGGATCATGCCCGCGATTCTAGACGATCTACTTCCTCTTCTTCGGCGCCGGCGGCGCCTTGCCCTCGACGATGCGCTTCTGGAACCACACGGAGAGCATCCGCTTCTCGTAGCGCAACGGATCGTCCGAGATCGAGCGCCCGCGGTCCAGGTAGAGCGGGTCCGAGATCATCTCCGTGTCCTCGTGCGGCGGCTGCCCGGTCCGCTCGATCGTGTATTTCACCCGGATGATCGGCCAGTCGTTCTTGCCGTTCATCACGCGCAACCACTTCCCCGTACCGCCCAGCCTTCGGTCGCCCGCGAGGTCCACGTCGAGAACCTGGAGCTGCAGGCTGGCCCCCTGCGGAAGCTTCTTGTCGCACAGGGATTGGAAGTACTTCTGGAGCTCCTTCACGTTGGGATCCACCTCGTCGGCCGCGCCGATGTCGGCGAACTTCGACGGGTCCGCGAAGGAAATGTCGCACGCTGCGGCGGCGGGCAGGCAAAGCGCGGCGAGAACGAGGGTCGCAGGGATGCGCGGTGTCATGCGAGCCATCCTACTCTTCAGAAAATCCAGAGATCGTCCTGCGGGAGCTCGACCCAGTGGCGCCCGGGCTCCAGGGCCGCGGGGCCATGCGCGCGCAGCAGCGTGCCGCCCAGCTTGAAGAGGTGCTCCCACTTGTCGCCGAGGAACATCGAGGTGGTGAGCTCCGGGTTGATCCGGTTTTCGCCCGGCCCCGGGGCGATGCGCACGCGCTCCAGCCGGATCATGCCGGTGCCCTTGGCGCCCGCCTTCGTGCTGTCGCGCGAACGTCCCCAGAGGCTCCAGCCCTCGCCCGAAAGTCTCGCCTTGCCGCCGGCGACCTCGTCCACCTGGCCCTCGAGGCGGTTGTTGCTGCCCATGAAGTCGGCGGTGAAGAGCGTGCGCGGGGAGTTGTACATGTCCTGCGGCGTGCCCTGCTGCTCGATCACGCCGTTGTTCAGGAGCAGGATGCGGTCCGACATCGCCATGGACTCGCCCTGGTCGTGCGTGACCACGAGCGCCGAGAGCTGCAGCTCGAGGATGAGGCCGCGCAGCCACGCGCGGGCTTCCTCGCGGAGCTTCGCGTCGAGGTTGGAGAGCGGCTCGTCCATGAGGATCACGGGCGGGTTGTAGACCAGCGCGCGCGCGATCGCCACGCGCTGCTGCTGGCCGCCCGAGAGCTGGTGCGGGAAGCGCGCCCCGAGGTGGCCCAGGGAGAGCTCCGAGAGCGCCTTCTTCACGCGCGCTTCGATCTCGGAGGCCGCCACCTTGCGAAGCTTCAGGCCGAAGGCCACGTTGTCGAACACGGTCTTGTGCGGCCAGAGCGCGTACGACTGGAACACCAGGCCCAGGTTGCGTCCCTCGGCGGGAATGTCCACGTTCCCCGCGCCGTCGAACACGACCTTCTCCGCGATCCGGATCGCGCCTTGCTGCGGCGCCTCGAGCCCGGCCACCGCGCGCAGCAGCGTGGTCTTCCCGCTGCCCGACGGGCCGAGCAGCGAGACGACCTCGCCGCGATTCAACTCCATCGACACGCCCTTCAGGATCGGGTTGTCGCCGTAGGCGAGGTGCAGCTTTTCGACCGTCAGCTCGGCCATTTCCCAGGTTCTCCTAGTCGCGCAGCTTCACGCCGAAGCGCAGCGCGATGGCGAGCCCCACGCCCACCAGCACGATGTTGATGAGGGACAGGGCCGCCACGATGTCGATGGCGCCGCCTTGCCACAGCGAAACGAGCTCGGCGCCGATCACCTCGGTGCCGGGTGCGAGCAGGTACACGCCCGTCGAGTACTCCCGCTC
>Ga0335084_10001905_pt1 | contig 19842 bp, 17 predicted proteins | sample Lox_Sample_44_FD_206721 | JGI IMG/M metagenome (GOLD analysis project Ga0335084, IMG submission 206721) | Soil microbial communities from Loxahatchee National Wildlife Refuge, Florida, United States - Lox_Sample_4.4 | ecosystem: Environmental > Terrestrial > Soil > Wetlands | place: USA...
GCTCTGTACGTGATGCTCGACGATCATGCGTACGGTCTGTCGCGGCGGCGCGTAACGGTGAGCACTTCGGGCATCGTGCCCAACATCGATCGCCTGCGCGCGCAGTGCCCTGTGGCGCTGGCGGTATCGCTGCATGCCCCCGACGACGCATTGCGCGATGTACTGGTTCCGATCAACCGCAAATATCCGCTGGCGCAGTTGCTGGCCGCGTGCCGGCGCTATGTCGAAAGCGCCCCGGCCGACGATACGCGCGCGGATGACCTGCTGCCCGAGCCGCTTCAGGGTAAGTGGCAGCGCGAAGGCTCGCCCCGGGACTTCATTACGTTCGAATATGTGATGCTCGACGGTGTGAACGACCGGCTCGACCAGGCGCGCCAGCTGATCGAGCTTACTCGCGACGTGCCGTGCAAGTTCAATCTGATTCCGTTCAATTCGTTTCCCAATTCCGGCTATCAGCGTTCGCGTCCGGAGCAGGTGCGCGCTTTTCAGGAGATCCTGCAGCAGGCGGGGCTGATTGCTACCGTGCGCCGCACGCGCGGAGACGAGATCGACGGTGCCTGCGGTCAGCTCGCCGGCGAGGTACAGGATCGTACCCGCCGCGGGCACAAACGCTCGACGGAAGCTTCCCTGTGATACGCCTGGTCCTGCTCGTTGTGACTGCGGTGCTGGCCGGATGCGCCGCGCCGGATCAGCCTAAGCAACAAAATGTCCCCGCACGCACTGCGGGCACCACGGAATCGCCTGCCGTCGAGCGCGCCAAGATCCACACCGAGCTGGGTGTCAGCTACTATCAGAACGGGCAGCTCGGAGTCGCGCTCGAAGAATTGCACACCGCCGTCAACGCGGACCGCTCGTACGCGCCGGCCTACGATGCGCTCGCCCTGGTCTACATGGAGCTCAAAGAGGATGCGCAGGCCGAGGCCAATTTCCGTCAATCCCTCAAGATGAATCCCAACAGCTCCGAGACCAGGAACAACTACGGCTTGTTTCTGTGCCAGCGCGGCAGGGAAAAAGAAGGGCTGCGCCAGTTGCTCGACGCGCTCAAGAATCCTTTGTACCAGACGCCTGACGTCGCGTACAAAAACGCCGGTGTGTGCGCACGTAAGTTGGGGGATAACAAAGCTGCCGAGGGCTACTTCCAGCGTGCGGTGAAGCTCAACCCGAACCAGGCGCAGGCCTGGTTCGGGTTGGCAGAAGTCGCCTATGCGCGCGACGACTGGCCCGCGGCCAAGGAATACCTGGGACGTTATACAGCGCTCGTGGAAAATCCCGGGCCAGAAGGTCTCTGGCTGGGCGCACGGATCGAGCATCGACTCGGCGATCGTACCGCACTGGCCAACTACGGCATGCAGCTGCGACGTCGGTTCCCATCGTCGCGCGAGACCAAAGCCTACCTGGACGGACGCTTTGAATGAACGAGGGCGGCCAGGACTCGACTTCCTCTGAAGCTTCGCCCGCGGACCCGCCGCGCCAGAGCGCCGGCGCACGCCTCACCGCGGAGCGCCGTAATCTCGGTTTGAGCCTGGGCGACATCGCGCGCCAGCTCAAGCTGTCCGTGCGTCAGGTCGAGGCTCTCGAGCGCGACGACTATGCAGCCTTTGCCGGGCCCGTGTTTGTACGTGGATTCCTGCGCAACTACGCAAGGCTTTTGAACCTGGATCCAGACGAGCTCATCGCCGTCGCTACACCTGCGCGTGTGGCGGCAGTCGCCGCACCCGTCGAAGCGGCGGAGGAACGCCAGGCCGCCACCCCGGAGCGGAGCCGACGCGTTCTGATGAGCGCAGTGATCGGCGCGCTGGTGGTCATCGCCCTGGTGCTGCTTGCATCCAATGCAGCACGCGACCGGCATTCCGACGCGCCGGCCAACGATACCCCGGCACTGCAGCAGCCCCCTGCACCGCTCGCCCAGGCCGAGCCGCCTGCAGTCTCGCCGCCGGCGCCTGCATCACGAGCCGATGTGACGGCTCCGCCGCCTGCGACCGCTGCCGAAGCAGCGCCACCGCCGAGCAGCGGAACGCCGGCACCAGCGCAGTCGGCACCGCCTCCTGAAGCAACAAGCGCTGTGACGCAGGCGACCGAGGGTTCGGCCAAGTCGCACATTCTCGTGAGCGGCAACGGACCGGCACAAGTGCACATGGTGTTCGAGGGTGAGTCCTGGGTCGAAGTGCGCGACGCCAATGGCACGACCATCTTCTCGAGATTGAATTCGCCGGGCACCGAGCGGTTGATCAGAGGCACGCCACCCCTGTCGCTCGTGGTGGGCAACGCGAGCAGCGTCAAACTGCTCTATCACGACAAGGAAGTTGATCTGCAGCCGCATACGCGGGTGGACGTGGCGCGGATCACCCTGGAATGACGATGCCATGAGCGAACAGCCGCAGGTTCGACGCCGGACGCGTAGAGCGAGCGTGGGCGCGGTCGCGATCGGCGCTGGTGCCCCGATCGTGGTCCAGTCGATGACCAATACCGACACGGCGGACGCCCAAGCGACGGTACAACAGGTTGCGGCGCTGGCGCAGGCCGGCTCCGAGATGGTGCGCATCACGGTCAATTCACCCGAAGCGGCCGCGCAGGTGGCGCACATCAAGGAGCGGCTGCTCGCGCAAGGCATCGCCGCGCCGCTGATCGGCGACTTCCACTTTAACGGCCATCGTTTGCTGAGGCAGTTTCCGGATTGCGCGGCCGCGCTCGACAAGTACCGCATCAATCCCGGCAACGTCGGGCGCGGCTCGAAACGCGATGAGCAGTTCGCAGTCATGATCGAAACCGCATGCCGGTACCAGAAACCGGTGCGCATTGGCGTCAACTGGGGCAGCCTGGACCAGGAGCTGCTGGTGCGCATGATGGATGACAACGCGCGCCTGAGTGAGCCGCGCGATGCGAACGCGGTGATGCGCGAAGCGCTGGTGGTATCGGCGCTCGAGAGTGCAGCCAGGGCTGAAGAGCTCGGCCTGCCGCCCGAGCATATCGTCCTCTCGTGTAAAGTGAGCGGGGTTCAGGATCTGATCCGCGTCTATCGCGATCTGGCGCAGCGCTGCGATTATCCATTGCACCTGGGTCTAACCGAAGCCGGCATGGGCAGCAAAGGCATCGTCGCATCCACGGCAGCCATGGCGGTGCTGCTGCAGGAAGGCATCGGCGACACGATTCGGGTATCGCTCACGCCGGAGCCCAACGGCGATCGCACGCGCGAAGTCATCGTGGCCCAGGAAATTCTGCAGACCATGGGACTGCGCTCGTTCACGCCGATGGTGGTGGCGTGCCCCGGCTGCGGCCGGACCACCAGCACCTATTTTCAGGAGCTCGCCGAGGGTATCCAGACCTGGCTGCGTGCGCAGATGCCGGTCTGGCGCGCGCGCCATCCGGGCGTGGAACGCATGACCGTGGCGGTGATGGGCTGTGTGGTCAATGGTCCGGGCGAGAGCAAGCACGCCAGTGTCGGCATCAGCCTGCCCGGTTCGGGGGAAAATCCGGTCGCGCCGGTATACGTGGACGGCGTCAAGACGGTCACGCTCAAAGGCGCACGCATCGCTGAGGAGTTCCAGGAGATCGTCGCGCAGTACGTGGCCACGCATTACGCCGAACAGTCCTCGTCCACCGAGCGCCGCGATGACGCACTCACCGCCAGTTAGCTGCACCCGATGAGCCAACCGATTCAATCGGTCCGCGGGATGAACGATGTCCTGGCGGATGAGGCGCCGCTTTGGCAGCATTTCGAAGAGGCTGTGCGCGTCTGGCTGCGCCGCTACGGCTACCGCGAGATCCGCATGCCGCTGCTGGAGAAGACAGAGCTGTTCGTGCGCTCGATCGGCGAGGTGACCGACATCGTCGAGAAAGAGATGTACACCTTCACCGACTTGAACGGTGAGAGCGTCACGCTGCGTCCCGAGGGCACCGCATCGTGCGTGCGTGCGGCGCTCGAGCATCACTTGCTCTATAACGGCCCGCAGCGCCTCTACTACACCGGGCCGATGTTTCGCCATGAAAAGCCGCAGAAGGGCCGCTACCGCCAGTTTCACCAGATCGGCGTCGAGGCCCTGGGGTTTCCCGGGCCGGACGTCGATGCCGAGCATATTGTCATGTGCGCGCGGCTGTGGCGCGAGCTGGGGTTGGACGGTATCCGGCTGGAGATCAACACGCTCGGCAGCGCCGAGGCGCGGGCGCGCTATCGCGCGCGACTGGTGCAATACCTGGAGCGCAACCGCGAGCGGCTCGATGAGGACAGCCGACGTCGTCTGCACGGCAATCCGCTGCGCGTTCTGGACAGCAAGAATCCGGCAATGCAGGCAATAATCGAGAATGCGCCGCGCCTCACCGACGACCTGGACGAGACTTCGCTGCGCCACTTCGAGGAGCTGCAGAGCTTGCTGCGTAATGCCGGCGTCGAGTACGAGATCAACCCGCGTCTGGTTCGCGGTCTGGACTATTACAATTACACCGTGTTCGAATGGGTCACGGACCGGCTCGGCGCACAGGCCGCGGTTTGCGCGGGAGGGCGCTACGATGGGCTATTCGCTCAACTCGGGGGCAAGCCCGCCCCGGCGTGCGGATTCGCCATGGGGATCGAGCGACTGCTTGCCCTGGTCGCGGCCGATCGTCTGCCGGGTCCCCCGTCGTGGGACGCGTATCTCGTGCATAGTGGCATCGATGCGACCCGAGTAGCCTGGCGCGTGGCGGACGAACTGCGCGGCGCCGGCCTCAATGTCGTATTTCACTGCGGCGGGGGAAACTTCAAAGCGCAGATGAAGCGCGCCGACGCGAGCGGTGCGCGTTTCGCGGTGATCATTGGCGATGACGAAGCGGCTGCCGGTCGCATCGCGCTCAAGCCGCTGCGCGAGTTGCAGGAGCAGCAAAGCGTCACTGTGGCGTACGCCATCGATCTGATGCGCGCGGGACGGGGGCTTTAGCTTCATCACATAACGAACGACGGAACAGACATGTACGATCTGGAAGAACAGGAACAAATCGATGCGCTCAAGGCCTGGTGGAAGGAACATGGCAACCTGGTCGTGACGGTGCTGGTAGCCGCTTGCCTGGCGGCCGGAGCAACCGCGGGGTGGCGCTGGTATCGCGCCAATCAGGCGGAACAGGCCGCACAGCTCTATGGCGCCCTGGAAAAGGCCCAGCATGCGAATGACACCAAGGGGATTCGCGAGCGCGCTGCGCAACTGATGGACCGGTACGGCAGCACCGCATACGGCCCGATGGCGGCGCTCATGGCGGCCAAGGCGAACTACGACGCAGGCGATGCAACCAGCGCAGCCGCTCAGCTCAGGTGGGTGGTGGACAATGCGCGAGACGATGACGTAGCGGCCAGCGCGCGCGTGCGGCTTGCCGGTGTGCTGCTCGATCAGAAAAAGTACGATGAAGCGTTGAGCGTGCTGGACGCCAAGCACGCCGACTCGTTCAATGGGCTGTTCGCTGACCGCAAGGGCGATATCTACACCGCTCAAGGTAAAACCGCGGAGGCGCGCGCGGCGTACAAAGAGGCGCTCGAGAAGCTGCCGCAACAGGGCACCTACCGCGCCATCGTACAGGTCAAGCTCGACGGTCTGGGCGGGGCCAAGTGAACATCAAGCAAACAGGAAGGGATCCGATGCGATGAGACGCATCACGATGTGGAGCTTGGCGGGACTAGCGGTGGCCGCCCTGCTCGGCGGTTGCGGCTCCGACACAGTCAAGCCCGCGGAGCTCGTCAAATTCAAGCCCACCGCACGCGCGCAGGTGGTGTGGCACGCATCGGTCGGCGAGGCGGATGTTTACATCTTTACTCCTGCGATCTACGAAGGTGCCGTGTATGCAGCCGGGGCTGAAGGCACGCTCGCGCGCTTCGACGCCAACTCGGGCAAGCAGGTGTGGCGCGTCAACACGAAGCAGCCGTTGTCTGGCGGTGTGGGCGCCGGTGGCGGACTGGTGGTGGTTGCTACCAAGAAAGGTGCGGTCCTCGCCTACGATCTGAGCGGCAAGCCGGTGTGGAAGACTCAGGTGAGCAGCGAAGTCCTGATGGCTCCGCGCATCGGTCAAGACCTCGTGGTCGTGCGCAGCGGCGATGGCAAAATCTACGCGCTGCATGCGAAGGACGGCACGCCGAAATGGGAGTATCGGTTCAGTCTGCCGGCGCTGCTGCTGCGCTCCGATTCCGGTGTGGTGATCACACGTAACATCGTGCTGGCCGGGCTGGCAGCGGGCCGGGTTGTGGCGCTTAACCTGGACAACGGCAACGTACTGTGGGAGGCGACGCTGGCGCAGCCGAAGGGAGCCAACGAGCTGGAGCGCATCACCGATGTCGCTGCGGCACCGGCGATCGAGTCGGACAACGCCTGCGCGGTTTCGTTTCAGGGCCGCGTCGGCTGCTATGACATCGGACGCGGCACCTTGCTATGGAGCCGCGAGGCTTCTTCCTCCGAGGCTCTCGGGGTCGACCCCATCACCATCTACATGTCCGATGCACGCTCCACGGTGTCCGCGCTGGACAAGAACAGCGGGGCCACCATCTGGAAACAGGAAAAACTGTACTTCCGCAGCGTCAGCGCGCCTGTGCAATTGTCTCTGTTCGTCGCGGTCGGTGATTTCGAAGGCTATGTGCACTTTCTCGATCGCGACGATGGCGGGTTCGCGGTACGACTGGCAACCGACGGCAGCGCAATCAGCGCGCGGCCGCTGCGCCTCGGTAGCAATATCCTGGTGCAGACGCACGATGGCGGGCTGTACGCCATCTCCGTGAAGCAGCTCTAAGCCGGCGAGCGCAACCCGTCAAGCGTGCCGGCGCAAGCCAGAGCGCACACAGGTGTATTACCGCATGCGAATCGAACTCGGTTGGAAATGGCGGGAAGCACGATGAAGCCCACCATCGTGCTCGTCGGTCGGCCTAATGTAGGCAAATCCACACTGTTCAACCGGCTCACGCGCACGCGCGACGCTATCGTCGCCGACGTGCCGGGCCTCACGCGTGACCGTCACTATGGTCATGGGCGGGTGGGCGATCGCCCCTATCTCGTGGTCGATACGGGAGGTCTCGAGACCGCCGCACGCGAGGGCATCTTCGAGCACATGGCGCGGCAGACGCTGCAGGCGGTCGCGGAAGGCGACGCGGTGCTGTTCCTGGTGGATGGCAAAGCGGGAATCACCCCTACCGATCGCGACATCGCGCGCGAGCTGCGCAAGACTGGCCGCAAGCTTACTTTAGTGGTGAACAAGGCCGAAGGATTGTCGCGCGAGCAGGCCGCGGCGGAGTTCCACGAGCTGGGCCTCGGTGTGCCGCATGTCGTATCGGCTACGCACGGAGACGGGGTGAGCGAGTTGATGAGCGCCGTGCTCGCGCAACTACCGCACGAAGGGCGCGAGCCGATGCCAGAGGATCGGCCCAAAGTCGCCATCGTCGGGCGTCCCAACGTCGGCAAATCCACTCTGGTCAATGCGCTGCTCGGCGAAGAGCGCATGATCGCCTTCGATGAGCCCGGCACCACGCGCGACAGCATCCATGTCGATTTCCAGCGCGGCGGTCGGCCCTACACTCTGATCGATACGGCGGGCCTGCGCCGCAAAGCGAAGGTCGGCGAGACCGTCGAGAAGTTCTCCGTGGTGAAGACGCTGCAGTCCATCGACGATGCCAATGTCGTAGTGCTGGTGCTCGATGCGCAGCAGGAGATCACCGATCAGGATGCGCACATCGCGGGTTTCATCCTGGAGGCCGGCCGCGCGCTGGTGCTGGCGATCAACAAATGGGACGGGTTGAGCGAGGAGCGCCGCAGTCAGGCCAAGCGCGAGCTCGAGCGCAAGCTCGGTTTCCTGTCGTTCGCTCGGGTACACCACATCTCGGCCCTGCAGGGCCGCGGGCTTGGCGAACTTATCAAATCGATAGATTTGGCGTACGCGGCGGCCATGGCCAAGCTCTCCACGCCGAAGCTTACGCGGGCATTGATCGCCGCAACGGCGCGCCAGCAGCCGCCCCGGCACGGGTTGTTCCGGCCGAAGCTGCGTTATGCGCACCAGGGCGGCGTCAATCCGCCCGTCATTGTCATACACGGCAATCAGCTGGACAGCCTGCCGGAGAGCTACAAACGCTATCTCGAGCGCTATTTCAGCGATCTGTTTCGCCTGCAGGGCACCCCGGTGCGCATCCAGTTCAAGCTGAGCAGCAACCCGTACCACGAGCGGCGCTGACCGCAGTCACTTGCCGCGGCTATGGAAACGATTCTCGAAATCCAGTAGAGTAGGCGGCCGCTGATACAAAATATACAAGAAGGAGGGCCTCATGAGCGCAAAAGGGCAACTGCTACAAGACCCGTTCTTGAATGCCTTGCGCAAAGAGCATGTGCCCGTCTCTATTTATCTAGTGAACGGCATCAAGCTTCAAGGTCAGATCGAGTCGTTCGATCAATACGTCGTACTGCTGAAGAACACGGTCACGCAGATGGTGTACAAACACGCCATCTCCACCGTGGTTCCCGCGCGTGCCGTCAATCTCTCCCTCGATCACTCCGCTGACAACTGATCGGCCACGCGCCGGGTGCCGTGCCGCGTGTAGCGCGCGCAGCGCGAGCCCGCTCGCAAGTCGCTGCGGTTGCTTTAGTAGCAGGCGCCCCCATCTGAGATCGCATGTTTGAACGCCCTCTGGGCGGCGACCGGGCGATCCTGGTGACTCTCGACCTCGGTGAGCCGGATCAGGCCGCCCGTATCGATGAATTGAAGGAACTCGCCGTGAGCTGCGGCCTGACCATCGCTGCACTGGTTCAGGGCCGCCGCGATCGTCCCGATCCGGCGACGTTTGCCGGACGTGGGAAGGTCGCGGAGCTCAAGGAAGCGGTGCAGGCGCATGCGGCAACACTCGTGGTGTTCAACCATCGGCTGTCGCCCGCGCAAGAGCGCAACCTCGAGCGTGACTTGAGCTGCCGCGTGGTGGATCGCGTGAGCCTGATTCTCGATATCTTCGCGCAGCGCGCCCGCAGCCACGAAGGCAAGCTGCAGGTCGAGCTCGCGCAGCTCGAGCACCTGGCCACCCGGCTGGTACGCGGGTGGAGTCACCTGGAGCGCCAGCGCGGAGGCATCGGACTGCGTGGGCCGGGCGAGACGCAGCTCGAGACCGACCGCCGTTTGCTCGGGAAGCGTGTGAAGGTTCTCAAGGAAAAGCTCGCGCGCGTGCGCCAGCAGCGCGAAGTGCAGCGCCGCTCGCGTGAGCGCGCCGAGCTCACATCCGTGGCGATCGTGGGTTACACCAACGCCGGCAAGTCAACCCTGTTCAACCAGCTTACCCGCGAAAGCGTTTACGCCGCGAATCAGTTGTTCGCTACGCTCGATACCACGACGCGGCGGCTGCGTACGCCCGGCGGGGGCGAAATCGTTCTGTCCGACACCGTCGGTTTCATCCGCGATCTACCGCATACCCTGGTGGCCGCTTTCCAGGCCACTTTGGAGGAGACGACCAAGGCCGATTTGCTGTTGCATGTGGTCGATGCCGCGAGCCCGGTGCACGACGCGCAGGCCGATCAGGTAAACGGCGTGCTCCGCGAGATCGGGGCCGGCGAGGTGCCCCAGGTGCTGGTCTTCAACAAGACGGACTTGAGCGGTCTGCCTGCCGGAATCGAGCGCGACGAGTATGGTAGAATCGCGCGGCTTCGCGTGAGCGCGAAGACCGGCGTCGGGATGGATCTCGTGCGCTTGGCCATCGACGAGTTCCGGGCGGGTCCGAGCGTACAGGAGCCATCCAGCCGTGCGGTCGCGTAAGGACATCAGCAAGTAGGCTGGTGTGTAAGAGGCGTCGAGGCTATGGTCTTAGCGGGCATGGTCTGAACTGTGCGCCTTTCCCCGACTGGCCGCATACGCGCGGGTACGCGACGCGGCGGCATGCGCGGGCGGCCGTATCCTCCACCCTGCAACTGTTCGGCTTAGGCCTGCGCCGGGATCCCTCACTACAACAATCGAAAGCTATGGCCCTCAACGATCCGAATTGGGGCAGGCGTGGCGATGGCCCGCCCGACCTGGACGAAATCTGGAACCGTCTCCGGCATAAGCTCTCCGGCCTCTTCGGCGGACGCGGCGGGCCGCCGCAGCCGGGTGATTCCGGCGCACGCCGCTTCCCGGGCGGCGCCGGGTTGCTGATCCTGCTGGCGGTTGTGATCTGGCTCGCCAGCGGCTTCTACATCGTCGATGCCAGCCAGCGCGGCGTGGTGCTGCGCTTCGGCAAGTACGCGCATACCACGGACCCCGGCCCGCAGTGGCATCTGCCCTATCCCATCGAGTCGGTGGAGATCGTCAATCTATCGCAGGTGCGTACGCTGGAAGTGGGCTATCGCAACAACGTGAAGAATAAAGTGCCCAAAGAGTCGCTCATGCTCACCGACGACGAGAACATCGTCGATCTGCAGTTCGCGGTGCAATACATGCTCAAGGATCCAACCGAGTATCTCTTCTTCAATCGCAACCCGGATGACACGGTGATGCAGGTGGCCGAATCCGCAATGCGCGAGATCGTCGGCAAGAGCAAGATGGATTTCGTGCTCTATGAAGGACGCGAGCAGATCCGCGGTCAGGCGCAGGAGTTGATGCAGCGCATGCTCGATCGCTACAAGACCGGTGTGGCGGTGAGCCAGGTGACTATGCAGCAGGCGCAGCCGCCGGAGCAGGTGCAGGCTTCGTTCGACGACGCCGTCAAGGCCAGTCAGGATCGCGAGCGCCAGATCAACGAAGGCCAGGCGTATGCCAACGACGTGGTCCCCAAGGCGCGTGGCACGGCCTCGCGCCTGCTGCAGGAAGCCGACGGCTATAAGCAGCGCGTGATCGCCAACGCCGAGGGTGAAGCGGCGCGTTTCCGTCAGGTGGTGGCCGAGTACAATCGTGCGCCCGCCGTCACCCGAGAGCGCATGTATCTCGACACCATGCAGCAGATCCTGTCTTCCACCACCACCGTCATCGTCGATCAGAAATCGAGCGGCAACCTGCTGTTCCTGCCGCTCGACAAGTTGCTGCAGATGTCCGGTGCCGCATCGACGCCCGCGGTCGAGCCGAGCGAGCGCACGTCGCAGCCGGAGGCACAATCGCCGGTGCCTCCGGTAGTACCCGAGCGGTCGCGCGAGTCGTTCCGCAGCCGCGACCGGGAGCCGCGTCCATGAACCGCGGCGCGACCTTGTTTCTCATCGCGCTGGTGGCGGTGCTGGTGGTGGCGAGCCTGTCGATGTTCACCGTCGATCAACGCCAGAATGCGATCGTGTTCCGACTCGGTGAGCCGGTACAGGTGATCGTCAAGCCGGGCCTCTACTTCAAGGCGCCGCTGCTCGACAATGTGCGCCTGTTCGACGTGCGCATTCTGACGCTGGACCCGGACGAGCCCGAGCGCTTCATCACCTCCGAGAAAAAGAACGTCCTGGTCGATTCATTCGTGAAGTGGCGCATCATCGACGTGGTGCAGTACTACATCAGCGTAAACGGAGATGAGGCGCGCGCCAAGATTCGGCTGGCGCAGACCGTGAACGACAATCTGCGCGCCGAGTTCGGCAAGCGCACCATCCACGACGTCGTGTCCGGCGAGCGCGAGCACATCATGGAGCTGATGCGCTCCAAGGTGGACGCGGACGCCCGCAAGATCGGTGTGCAGGTGCTCGATGTGCGTCTGAAGCGCGTGGATCTGCCGCAGGAGGTGAGCGACGCGGTCTATCGTCGCATGGAGGCTGAGCGCAAGCGCGTGGCCAACGAGCTGCGTTCGATGGGTTTCGCGGAAGCGGAGAAGATCCGTGCCGACGCGGATCGTCAGCGCGAGGTGATCATCGCCGAAGCGTACCGGGATGCTCAGCGCATCAAAGGGCAGGGCGACGCGCGGGCATCGGCTGCTTATGCGGCTGCGTTCCAGCCGAACGCGGACTTTTACGCCTTCTACCGCAGCCTGGAAGCCTACCGTCAGAGCTTCCGCAACAAGAGCGACGTCATGGTACTCGAGCCGAGCTCAGACTTCTTCAAGTATTTCAAGAACCCGGCCGGCAAGGGCCGCTAGGGCTGCGCGATGGGTACGCATCGTGCACGGTCTGCGTTGCGAGCGGAAATCTGGTTTTCGTCCGATCTGCGGGAGGATGAATGCCTGTGCGTGTCCTCGTCTCGAGGTGAGGCTTAGCGCTGAGCGCGCAACGCCGCAAGGGGTCATGTCCAGCGCCGTTTGGATCGCCTTCGCTCTGCTGCTTCTGGTGGAGGGCTTGCCGCTGCTGGTGGCGCCGGCGCGCTGGCGGGAGGTCGTGCGCCGAGTGTCGAGCCTTGCGGACGGGCAATTGCGCTTCTTCGGATTGCTGATGGTGCTGATCGCCGGCGTTGTGCTGCTCTACAGCGCCCGCAGTTGACGGGGTCCAACGCGATGCGACGCTGGCTGCTGCCTGAATACATCGAAGACATACTTCCGGCCGAGGCCGCACGCATCGAGCGGCTGCGCCGCCGCATCCTCGATCTGTTCCGTGTGCACGGCTATGAGCTCGTCATGCCGCCGCTGCTCGAATACCTCGAGTCGCTCTTAACCGGTACCGGGCACGATCTCGATCTGCGCACGTTCAAGCTGGTGGATCAGCTCTCTGGTCGGCTGCTCGGCGTACGCGCGGACATCACACCGCAAGTTGCGCGCATCGACGCGCACTTGCTCAACCGGCAGGGTGTCACGCGCCTGTGCTACGTCGGCAGCGTGCTGCATGCACAACCTTCCGGACTCAATCACACGCGCGAGCCGCTGCAGATCGGCGCGGAAGTGTACGGACATGCCGGAGTGGAAAGCGACGTCGAGATCCAGACGCTGCTCGCGCGCGCGCTGCGCGCGGCAGGTGTAGACGATCTCTATCTCGATCTGGGCCACGTCGGGGTGTTCCGTTGCCTGATGCAACGCGCTGGCATCGAGCGTGAGCTCGAATCGGAATTGTTCCGCGTGTTGCAGTCGAAGGATGTGCCGGCTTTGCGCGAGCTGGTGGCACCGCTCGACGCGAAGCTGCGCGCGGCTTTGCTGTTGTTGCCCGAGCTCTATGGGGGTGCGGCGATTCTCGACACGGCACGGGAGAAGCTGCCTGACTTTCCGGAGATCGCGCAGGCGTTGCACGACATGCAGACCATTGCGCGCGATCTGGCGCCGGTGGTCGCGGTGCATCGCTTCGACCTCGCGGAGCTCCGCGGCTATCACTACCACAGCGGGGTCGTATTCGCCGCCTACACACGCGGGCATCCCAACGCGATCGCACTTGGCGGGCGCTATGATGAGGTCGGCAAGGCGTTTGGGCGGGCGCGTCCCGCCACCGGCTTCAGCCTCGACTTGCGCGAACTTGCCGGTCTGGCGACGGCGGCACCAGCAGAACGGGGCATTCTGGCGCCCTACGCCCCGCAGGATGTCTCCCTGCAGCAGGCAATCGGCGAACTGCGGGAGCGTGGCGAAGTGGTGGTCATCGATTTGCCGGGCCACGCGGCGACGCTCGCGGAGCTCGGCTGCGATCGGCAGCTGGTGCGTCGTGGCTCGAAGTGGGCCCTCGAGCCCCTCAACTGAATGAAAGCGAAACCGTAACGCAATGGCAAGCAACGTCGTGGTGGTCGGCACCCAGTGGGGTGACGAAGGCAAAGGTAAGATCGTCGATTGGCTCACTGACCATGCGCAAGGCGTAGTGCGCTTCCAGGGCGGGCACAACGCCGGACATACGCTGGTCATCGATGGGCGTAAGACGGTTTTGCATCTGATTCCCTCGGGCATCCTGCGCAAGGAAGTAGCCTGTTTCATCGGCAATGGCGTGGTCGTCTCGCCGCAGGCGCTCATGGACGAGGTCGCAACGCTGGAAGCCGCCGGCATCGAGGTGCGCGGGCGGCTGGCGATCAGCGAGGCGTGTCCGTTGATCCTGCCGCATCACGCGGCGCTCGATGCGGCGCGTGAAGCCGCGAAAGGCGCAGGTAAGATCGGTACCACCGGACGGGGAATCGGACCGGCGTATGAAGATAAGGTCGCGCGTCGTGCCATCCGGATGCAGGACCTGTTCCATCGGGAACGCCTTGCGGCAAAGCTGGGTGAAGTGCTCGATTTCCACAACTTCGTGCTGCGGCACTACTTCGGTGCGGATACGGTCGACTTCCAGCGCAGCCTCGATGATTTGCTGGCAATCGCTGATTCGATCCGGCCGATGGTGAAGGACGTGCCGCGCCTGCTGTTCGAAGCGCAACGTGCGCAGAAGCGGCTGCTGTTCGAGGGCGCGCAAGGTACCCTGCTCGATGTGGACCACGGCACCTATCCGTTCGTCACCTCGAGCAACTGTGTCGCGGGTGCGGCCGCAGCCGGCAGCGGCGTCGGTCCGCAGGCGCTGCACTACATCCTGGGCATCACCAAGGCGTATACGACGCGTGTCGGCTCGGGGCCGTTTCCCACCGAGCTGGACGACGACATCGGCCGTCAGATCGCGGTGCGCGGGAACGAGGTAGGGGCCACGACCGGGCGCCCGCGGCGCTGCGGCTGGTTCGATGCCGCAGCCTTGCGGCGTTCGATCCAGATCAACGGTGTATCGGGGTTATGCGTCACCAAGCTCGACGTGCTCGACGGCATGGAGACGCTTCAGATCGGCATCGGCTATCGCTTTGGCGGCAAGCACCGCGACATCCTTCCGGTGGGCGCGGAGGAACTGGCCGAATGCGAGCCTATTTATGAGGAAATACCGGGCTGGTCGCAAAGCACCCTCGGCGTACGGGAGCTTGCGGGGCTGCCCGAGGCGGCGCGCCGCTATCTGCGCCGTATCGAAGAGGTCTGCGAGGTGCCGATCGATCTGATTTCGACCGGCGCCGAACGCGACGACACCATCGTGCGCCGCCATCCGTTCACAGTGTGAGGCGGGCGCGTCGACACTCTCAATTCCCACGTCCGCCAGAAATTGCGCTTGCGGAGGAAAGCGGCAATGAAAGCTGGTGCCGAGAAGAGGACTCGAACCTCCACAGTCTTGCGACCGCCAGGACCTGAACCTGGTGCGTCTACCAATTTCGCCATCTCGGCACAGAGGGGCGCCATTTTATGGCAAAACGCCCCAGGCTCCAAGCGGCTGCAACCATTTAGTCTTTCCCGATGAGTTCACCTAAAACACACAGCCGCGCACGCGGCAAGACAGCGCAAGGCTCCAGCCTGCGCCTGGCCGATCCTTACCTCGAGCGCGAGCGTGGCCGCTACGAGCATCCGTTGCCCAGCCGCGACTGGGTGCTGGAGGTGCTGCAGAAGGAAGGGGTGCCGGTCGAGCCGCAGCATCTGTTCGAGCTGCTCGATATTCACCAGGAGGAGGAGCACGCCTTTATGCGTCGGCTCAACGCCATGGAGCGCGACGGACAGATCATGCTCAACCGGCGCGGCGCGCTGTGCGTGGTCGAGAAGCTCGGCTTGATCCGCGGGCGCGTGCAAGGTCATCCCGACGGCTTCGGCTTCGTGATCCCCGAAGACGGCGGGGGTGACCTGTTCCTCGGTCCCTGGGAAATGAGCAAGGTCTTCCACGGCGATCGGGTGATGGCGCGCGAGACCGGAACCGATCGCCGTGGCCGGCGCGAGGGCGCGATTGTGGAGGTGCTCGAGCGCGCGCATGCGCGCGTGGTCGGTCGCCTGCTGGAAGAGCATGGCGTCTGCTACCTGGTGCCCGAAGATCGCCGGCTGACGCATGACATTCTGGTACCGTCGGATGCGCGCATGTCGGCTAGGGGCGGTCAGGTGGTCGTCGCGGAGATCATCGAGCAGCCGGACCGGCACGTGAAACCGGTTGGACGCGTGGTCGAAGTGCTCGGCGACTATGCCGACCCGGGCATGGAGGTCGAGATTGCGTTGCGCAAGCACGAGCTCCCGCACGTGTTCCCGCCGGCGGCCGACGCGCTCGCCAAGAAGCTCCCCACCGGTGTGCGCAAGGCCGACTGGAAGGGGCGCGAAGACTTGAGGCAGCTGCCGCTGGTGACCATCGACGGAGAGACCGCCAAGGACTTCGACGACGCGGTGTACGTCGAGAAAGAAGGCCGCGGGTATCGTCTGTACGTGGCCATTGCCGATGTCAGTCACTATGTGAGCCACGGAGATGCGCTGGACATCGAAGCGCGCAGCAGAGGCAACTCCGTGTACTTTCCGCGCCGCGTGATCCCCATGCTGCCGGAGGAGCTTTCCAACGGGCTGTGCTCGCTCAATCCGCAGGTCGATCGCCTGTGCCTCGCGTGCGAGATGGCGATCGGTCCGCGTGGCGATATCAAGGACTATCGCTTCTATCCGGCGGTGATGCATTCGCAAGCGCGACTCACCTACACCGAGGTGGCGGCAATTATTGCTGATCCGGGCGGTGAAGGCGCGCGCGGCGCGCTGGTGCCGCATCTGCTGAACTTGAACGAGCTGTTCCGCAAGCTGGTCGCGGCCCGCGAGCGGCGCGGCGCGATCGACTTCGAATCGATGGAAACGCGCATGGAGTTCGACGCCAAGGGCAAGATCACGGCGATTCATCCGGTTCAGCGCAACGACGCTCACCGCCTGATCGAGGAATGCATGCTGGCGGCAAACGTGTGCGCGTCGGATTTTCTCCAGAGCCACGATCACCCGGCGCTGTACCGCGTGCACGAAGGGCCGACGCCCGAGAAGCTGCAGTCCCTCCAGGAGTTTCTGCGCGAGTTCGGGCTGCATCTTTCCGGAGGCGACAGCCCACACGCGAAGGACTACGCCAAGCTGCTGGACCAGATCCGCGGACGCCCAGACTATCCGCTGCTCCAGACCGTGCTGCTGCGCTCGCTGCGGCAGGCGACCTACAGCCCCAAGAACGTTGGTCACTTCGGGCTCGCCTACGAGGCGTACACGCACTTCACCTCACCTATCCGCCGCTATCCTGATCTGCTGGTCCATCGCGCCATCAAAGCGGTGCTCGCGGGCGCGACCTATGTGCCCGGCGACTGGGCCACGCTCGGGCAGCACTGCTCGGAGACGGAACGCCGCGCGGACGATGCCACCCGCGATGTCGAGGCATGGCTCAAGGCGTACTACATGCGGGATCGTATCGGTGAGCGCTTCGTCGGCACGATCAGTGGTGTGACCGGATTCGGCGCGTTCGTTGCGCTCGACGAAGTCTACGTCGAAGGCCTGGTCCACATCTCCGAGCTGGGCAACGACTATTATCACTTCGACGCCGCACGCCACCAGCTTTCCGGCGAGCGTACCGGCCAGCGCTTTCGACTGGGTGACCGGATCGAAGTGAAGCTGGCGCGTGCGGACCTCGAGACCACGCGGCTGGATTTTGTGCCGGCCGACAAGCAACGCAACGCGTAATGCGGCTCCGCGCGTTTCCCGCCTCGCGCAGGTCACCTCACCCCTTGGGCTGAAACGCAAATGGCGCGCGACACGCAGCTCATCTTTGGGTTCCACGCGGTGGCGTCGCGCCTGCGTCACCACGCGGACACTATCGTTGAAATCTACGTGCAGTCCGCGCGTCACGATCCGCGCGTGCGCGATCTCACGAGCCTCGCTCACGCACGAGGTGTCAGTGTCGTGCCGGTAGACGCGGCAAGGTTGCAGGGATTGAGTGGTGGTGCAAGCCACCAGGGCGTAGTGGCGCGGGTCGCGCCGTTGCGCCTGGCCGCATCGCTTGACGATCTGGTTGCCCAGCGCGGGCGCGACACGTTGCTGCTGCTGCTCGATGGGATAACCGATCCACACAATCTGGGCGCCTGCCTGAGGGTAGCCGACGCGATGGGGGTCGACGCCGTGGTCGCGCCCAAGGATCGCTCCGTCGGCATCACGCCCACCGTCGCCAAGGTGGCGAGCGGTGCGGCGGAAACCGTCCCGTTCATCACGATTACCAATCTGGCGAGGACCATCGCGGAGCTGCAGGAGGCCGGCCTCCAGGTCCTCGGAGCCGACGAAGCCGGGACCGTGGCACTGCCCGAGGCGGATCTCAGCAGGCCGCTCGCATGGGTGCTGGGCGCCGAGGGGGAAGGGTTGCGGCGGCTCACGCGCGAGCGCTGTGACCGCCTGATTCGCATCCCGATGCTGGGTGCAGTGGAGAGCTTGAATGTCGCGGTGGCGGCCGCATTATGCCTGTACGAAACCCGGCGTGCAGATCGGGCTTGAGCCGCATGCATGTCACTGATATAATGCCGGATTCGCGTGGGGTAGCGCGGTAGTCAAAGGCACCCTACGCGAAAAATTGCGCGTTCGCACTCGTTAAGGTGCCTGCGGTTTTGTCTCCAGCAGGTTCGGTTGCGAGCGTCAGACTAGAACCTTAACCGATCGAGGAATTGATGGCCGTAACCATGCGTGAAATGCTGGAGGCGGGTGTGCATTTTGGACACCAGACCCGCTATTGGAACCCGAAGATGGCGCCGTATATCTTCGGCCAGCGCAACAAGATCCACATCGTCAATCTCGAGAAGACTCTCGAGATGTACAACGAGGCGCTGAGATTCGTGAGGCAGCTCGCCTCAAACAAGGGCACCATCCTGTTCGTCGGTACCAAGCGCCAGGCCCGCGAGATCCTGCGCGAAGAAGCCACGCGCTGCGGAGCGCCGTACGTAGACTATCGATGGCTGGGTGGCATGCTCACCAACTACAAGACGGTCAAGCAGTCGATCAAGCGTCTCAAAGATATGGAGCAGATGCTGCAGGACGGCTCAATCGAGCGCCTGTCCAAGAAAGAGGGGCTCACCTATCAGCGTGAGCTGTCCAAGCTCGAGCGCAGCCTGGGTGGGATCAAGGACATGAACGGCCTGCCCGATGCATTGTTCATCATCGATGTGGGCTACCAGAAGGGCGCCGTGCAGGAAGCGACCAAGCTCGGCATCCCCGTGGTGGCGGTGGTGGACAGCAACAATTCACCTGAAGGTGTGGATTATGTGATCCCGGGCAATGACGATTCCAGCCGCGCGATCCGCCTCTATGCGCGCGGCATGGCCGATGCCATCCTGGAAGGTCGCTCGCAGATCATCAAGGAGATCACCACCGACGAATTCATCGAGGAAGACGGTGGCGAAGAAGCGGCCGCGCAGTGAGGGTTAAGCTGCAGCATTATCGAGGGGGCTTGCGGCCCCCTTTATTTTATTTTCTTGTTGAAGGACGACGCGCGCCAGTGGCCTGTGTCGACGCGCGTGAGCACACCGTGCGCTTCGTATGAGGAGTGAGTCATGGCAGAAATAACGGCCAGCATGGTGAAGGAGCTGCGCGAGAAGACCGACGCGCCGATGATGGAATGCAAGAAGGCTTTGACCGAAGCCAATGGCGATGCCGCCAAGGCCGAAGAGCTTCTGCGCGTGCGCCTGGGCAACAAGGCGAGCAAGGCCGCCGGTCGCGTCGCCGCGGAGGGTGTGGTGGCGATCCATGTCGCAGGCGACGGCAAGCTCGGCGCTATCGTCGAAGTCAACTCCGAGACCGATTTCGTCGCGAAAAACGAGGATTTCCTCGCGTTTGCGCGCAATCTCGCAGGCCTGGTAGCCAAGCATAATCCCGTGGATGTGAGCGGACTGTCGGCGCTGCCGCTCAATGGCGCTACGGTCGATGAGGTGCGCAGCGCCTTGGTCGGGCGTATCGGCGAGAACATGTCCATTCGCCGCTTCGCACGTATGGAGGCGAAGGGACGCCTGGCGAGCTATGTGCACGGCGGCGCGAAGATCGGCGTCATGGTCGACCTGGTGGGTGGCGATGAGACGCTCGCCAAGGACATCGCCATGCACATTGCCGCCAGCAAGCCGGTTGCGCTTGCCAAGGAGGAGGTGCCCGCGCAGTTGATCGCCAAAGAGCGCGACATCGCTGCACAGAAGGCGGCTGAATCCGGCAAGCCGGCGAACATCGTAGAGAAGATGGTGGAAGGCGCCGTGCAGAAGTTCCTGAAGGAAGTCACGCTGGTCGGCCAGCCGTTCGTGAAGAAT
>Ga0335084_10001906_pt1 | contig 19842 bp, 14 predicted proteins | sample Lox_Sample_44_FD_206721 | JGI IMG/M metagenome (GOLD analysis project Ga0335084, IMG submission 206721) | Soil microbial communities from Loxahatchee National Wildlife Refuge, Florida, United States - Lox_Sample_4.4 | ecosystem: Environmental > Terrestrial > Soil > Wetlands | place: USA...
CGCCTGCTGCCGCTGATCGAGGAGTTCGCCCGCGTTGCGCCGACGCAGCTGCGGATCACCGACGAAGTCCTCGGCGGCACCTGGGATGCCTTGCTTTCCGGTCGTGCCGACCTCGCAATCGGCGCAATGCAGGAAGGACCCGAGCCCTCGCGCCTCGGCGCCGGCTATCGCGCTGAGAAGCTGGGCAGCGTGAGTTTCGTGTTCGTCGTCGCGCCGTCGCATCCGCTCGCCGCGTTCCCGTCGCCGCTGCCTGCGGGTGAATTACGGCGGCATCGTCAGGTCGTGGTCGCCGACACCTCGCAGCGCCTGGCGCCGCGCGCGGCCGGGCTGCTGGGATTGGCCGATGTGCTGACCGTGCCGACGCTCGCCGCCAAGATCGAGGCGCAGAAGGCCGGGCTCGGCTGCGGATTCATTCCCTCGCATCTGGTGCGCGACGACATCGCGCGCGGCGCGCTCGTCGTCAGGACCACGGATCAGGAGCGCGGCGACGGCACGATGCACTTCGCGTGGCGCAACGATGCGCGCGGCAGGGCGGTCGCGTGGTGGCTCGCGAAGCTCAGGATGTCCGCGACGCGCGCGGCACTAGCGGCGTGACGTTCGAAGGCAGGCCGGCGCCCTGCGCGAAGGCATAGCGGTTCTTGCCCTTGAGCTTGGCGTCGTACATCGCGAGGTCGGCGAGCTGCAGCAGCCGCTCGAGGTCACGCCCCTGCTCGGGCGCCAGCGCGATGCCGATGCTCGCCGAAACGTTCAGCGGCGGCCGGGATCCCGGCTGCGGCACCGGCTGCTCGACTGCCTGCAGCAGGCGCGCGGCGATGCGCTCGACCTCGGCATTCGAGCCGACGTCCGGCACCAGGACCGCGAATTCGTCGCCGCCGCGGCGCGCCACCGTGTCCTGCGGCCGCATCACGCGCGTCAGGCGCGCCGCGATCTCGCGCAGCGTCGCATCGCCGACCTCATGTCCATAGCGATCGTTGACCTCCTTGAATCCGTCGAGGTCGATCGCCATGATGGCGCAGCTGACCTTGCGCAGTTCCGATGTCGCGAGCGCCGCCGCGGCGCGCTCGGCAAGCAGGCGACGGTTGGGGAGTCCCGTGAGGTCGTCGTGCTGCGCCTCGTGCAGCGCACTTGCCTCGCGCCGCTTGATCGTGTCGATGTCGGCCACCACGAGCACAAACTCGCCTGCGGCGATCGAGCGGGCAGTGACCTGGCACCAGGCCGCGCCTTCGCCGCGGCCCAGGCGTGCCCCGCGCTGCACCCGCAGTTCGCGGACGACCGCCTGATCGCGGCTGCGCGCCTCGTCGGCCGCCCCGGTGATCTCGATCCAGTCTTCGCGCTCGAGCAGGCAGTCGGTCAGCGGCGTGCGCGCGAGCTGCTCGGGCGGCAGGCCGGCGAGCCTGAGGAATGCGTCGTTGCAGCGCAGGACGAGACCCTGCTTCACGACAGCGATCGCCTGACCTGCGGAATCGAGCACGGTGCGCTCGACACGCAGCGCCTCCGAAAGCCGCGTCTCGCGCGACTTCAGCGCAGTCAGGTCAGCGTTCATGCCGATCGCGCCGGCGAAGCGGCCGCCCGGGTGGCGCAGCGGCACCGCGCTGATCGACACGATCACGCGTCGCCCTTCCTGTGTCAGGTGGACCGCTTCGAGGTCGCGGATCGGACGGCCCTCGCGCAACGCGTCGAAGGCACGGCGTACGCCCGGCTGCTCGGCGTCGGTCGGCAGCAGGATGTTGACCGGCTGGCCGAGCAGTTCGCGGGACTCGTAGCCGTAGATGTCACGCGCGGCCCGGCGGCTCGCGAATGTCAGCGTGAAGTTCTCGTCGCAGGCCCAGATCAAACTCGCCGAAGCCTCGACCAGCGACTTGTACTGCGACTTGCTGCGCTTCAGGCGATCGATCTCGAGCAGTTCGCTGGGCGACGCGATCGTGTCCATCACCAGGACCGCCTGGAGCTGCTTGCCGATGTAGGGCACGAAATGACTGCGGAGGTTGAGCCGCCCACCCGAGCGGCTCGTGCGCGCGTTGCGCACGTCATAGCTCGCCTGTCCCGCGAGCGCCTTTTCCAGCGCCGCGCGCACAGTCGCCACCGATTCCGGCTTGAACGCGAAAGCGTGCTGCCATTCGGGTCGCGTGCGCGCCTCTGCGACCAGTCCCCAGCGCCGCGGTTCGTTGCCGGTCGCATGCACGACGCGACCCGAGGCGTCGACCAGCCAGACGACGACCGGCAGGCGCGACAGCAGATCCGTCACCGGCTCGGCGGCAGCGCGCGGCGTCGCGGGCCGCGCCGCTGCGATCGTACCGACCACCGGCGCGCCATCGCCGGCACCGGGCCGCGCGATGCAGACCACCCGGACCTCACGCAGCATGCCCTGGGCGTCGCGCAGGGTCATCTGCTCATCGAACAGCGCCCCGCTGCGCAGCACGTCGCGGAAAATCGCGTGGTAGCGCTCGCGATCGTCGCTCGCGAGCAGATGCGCCAACGGGAACGCTCCGGGATCCGGAGCCGCGGCCACGGCGGTCGGTGCCGGAAACTCCTGCGGCAGCACCAGCGCACCACGCTCGTCGCGATACCACGGCAACCCTTTGAGGCCACCGACCCACTCGGCGAAGCGGCGCGCGTCGTCGAGCAGGCGTGCGGGACCAAACGGCTCCTGTGCTGCTCGGGTCAGCGCGATGACCATGATCGACGAGGCGCGACCCGGCTCCATGTAGCGCACGCGTCCCGACCACGAGGCGCCGTCGAAGGTGCGGTCGGCCGGCCGCATTTCGACGGCGGCGCTCGACTCCGAGCGATGCCGCTCGGGCTGCAGCGCTTCCGGCGGGTCCGCGATCAGGCACTCCTGCAGCGCCGTGCCGAGGATCGAGCGCTCGCTGCGGCCGATGAATTCGCAGGCGGACCGATTGACTTCAATGATGCGGTTGTTGCGTGCGACGATCACCGGCGTCGGCATCGCGTGGATGGCGGCCTGCCAGCCGAAGCGTGTCGGATTGCCGATCAGCGTCGATCCGCGGCGGTCGGCCTGCCGGCTGAGTGGCTGCTGGCGTCCGAGCCACCAGATCGCAAGCAGCCACAGCGGGAACGCAAACGCAAAGCTGCTGAGCGTGCCGCTGGTGCGGAAGGCCACGACCGCGGAGATCGCCACCCAGGCGGCAATGTAGAACGTCCAGACGCGCGGCCAGCCGCCGAAGGTCAGCGCCGCTAGGATGACCGCGCCGGCCGGGGCGAACGCGCCTGCGCCGGCGAAGAAGCCCGCAGGGTTTGGCACCAGGGTCAGCAGGCCCGCCCACAGCAGCACGTCGGCAACCGCGCAAGCGAGATACTGATGCGCACAGCGCTCACTCGTCGGTATCGCGCGGCGCGCATCGCCGTACGTGATCGCGATCAGGTAACGCGCGGCCGAGACGGTCGCAAAGAGCGCGAACCAGCCCCAGACGAACGCAGGCGCTCCCTGCGCGGAGGCGCTCGCGACCGCGAGCAGGCCAACCAGAAGCTGCGCCGGCAGCAGGCGACGCTCCACCGCGAACGGCACCCGCAGATCGAAGTGCACTTCCTGCGACGGCGCCGAGCCGGCACGCCGCAATGCGCTCAATCCTCGGCTCAAGCCCTTCGTGTTGATCGCTGACTCCGCAAACCGCTCAATGTGCCCTGTGGACCGCTGCCGCGCGGTCATGCTAGCGGGCGCGCCAAAGCCGCGGCAATTGCCGGCAGTCGGCGGGCGCTAGGTTAATCCGAACGGATGACTTTGGGCGCCCGGCCGGGCGACCAAAGAGGCGGCGATCAGGCGCCCGGCGCGACCGGGCTTCGAACGACCTCGCCGGCGAGCTGGTAGCGGTTCTTGCCGCCGGCCTTGGCCGCGTACATGGCGTCGTCGGCGGCGGCGAGCAGCGTCTCGAAATCGTGACCGTCGCTCGGAAAGAGTGCGACGCCCACGCTGGCGTGCAGCCGCAGCGAACGGCCCAGGTTCTCGACGTTCTCGCTCGCGGCGGCGATGAGCTTTTCCGCAAGCACCATCGCGATCGACGGCTGTTCGATTTCGGGCAGCAGCACGACGAACTCGTCGCCGCCCGTACGTGCCACCACGTCGTAGTCGCGCAACACGCCCGACAGGCGCAGCGCGACGCGCTTGAGCAGGCTGTCGCCGTATGAATGCCCAAACAGGTCGTTGATCTCCTTGAAGCCGTCGAGATCGAGCACCAGCACCGCCGCCAGCCGCCGCTTCTGCATTGCGACCGACAGCAGGCGCCGCGCGTGCTCGCCCAGCTGGCGCCGGTTCGGGAGCCCCGTGAGCTCGTCGTGGTTGGCCTGATGCCAGGCGAGTTCTTCGCGCCGCTTCAGCGAGGTGATGTCGGTCAGCACGAGGACGTTGGCGAAATCGCCGATGCGGCGCGATGTCAGCTGACACCAGACGCTGCGGCCGTCGTGCGCACGCAGCATGACCTCGTGGATCGCGGCCTCGCCACGGATCGATGCCGCACGCGTCGCCTGATCGATCGTTTCCCAATCGGTCCGGGTCGCAAGGATCTCCTCGACCGGCTGCCCGACCAGCGCTTCGCGCGTCAGTCCGAGCATCCGCGCCAGCGCCCGGTTCGGGCCTTCGATGCGTCCGTTGCGGACGAAGACAATCCCCTCGCCGGCGGCATCGAACACGGCCTGCTGATTGCGCATCGCGACGTTGAGTTCGCGCTCGCGCTGCTTCAGCGCCGTGATGTCCGCGCAGACACCGGTCACCGATTCGACCTGCCCGGCTTCGTTCAGCATCGGCAGCGCGCTGACGCTGACGTGCAAGGCTTCGCCGCGGCGATCGCGCAGCACGGCTTCCATCTCGAACACCGGCCGGCCGTGCATCACCGGCGAGAACCGTCGCAGGAACTCGCGCCGCGTGAACCCCGGCCCGTTGAAGTCGGCAATGTGCCGTCCCAGCATCTCGCGCGGTTCGAGGCCGAACAGGTGACGGCACGCGCGTTCGGAGACGAAGGTCAGTCGCCCGCGGTCGTCGCAGACCCAGATCAGCGACGGGGACGCTTCGACCAGTGCGCGATAGCGCCGTTCACTGTCGGCGAGTTTCTGCTGCGCGAGCCGATGCTCGCTGGTGTCGACGATCGAGAGCACGAGCCGCGTCGGCTTCCCATCAGTGCCTCGCACCGTTTCGCCCCGCAGCGTGACCCAGACGTAGTCACCGTCGGCGCGTCGCAGCCGGCACTCCTCGCGCAGCGGCACACCGGATTCGGTGTGGCGGCGCCGGGCCGTAACCACGCGGGCACGGTCTTCCGGGTGCAGCGCATCGGCGAAGCGGTACTCCTTCAGGAACGTCTCGCGATCGTCGTAGCCCAGGATGCCGAAGAAGCGTGCAGAGAAGAAGCGCTCGCCGTTGAGCAGGTTGGTGTCGGCGATGCCGGCGTCGATGGCGTCGAGTGCAAGTCGGAGCTGCTCGCGGCTGCGGTTCAGGTCAGCATTGGCCTGCTCCTGTGCGCGCGCCGCCAGATCGGCGCGATGGCGCAGTGAAAGATTGCTGGACAGCGCCCTCTTGAGCCACTGTGCGCTCAGCGCGCCGCCCGCCATGATCATCATCCACGTCAGCAGCACCAGGTCGTTCAGCGGCAGCTCGCGCGACATCAGCGCCATGAGCTGAGCGAACGCGACGGGAATCGTGAAGGCCACCCACGGCAGCCCCGCGGGGGCAAAGGGCAACAGCACACCGAGCACGATCAGAACCGTCAGGCCCAGCTGGAACAGCAGCCCGACTTCGGTCGTGGCCGGCAGCAGCACCAGCAGCATTGCCCAGACCACGCCCTCGAACGCAGCAACTGCGGCGTAACCGTCGGGGCGCGGTAGCGCCGGTCGATGCTGCGACGATAGCTTGTTCAGCATCCACTGGCAGTAGAGCGCTCGTGCAACCACGGCTGCGGCCAGCGTTGACCACCACACCGCCGCGAGCGGCACGCGGTCTTCGCGCCACAGCAGCAGCACGGCCAGCACGCCGAACGCGAGGCTGGCATACCAGGTGTTGCGGCCGAGCCGGATCGCGACCTTGAAGAGCTCGATGTTGACGGCGGGTCGGGGCACGGAAGTGAGTTGCTATCGAAGAAGATCGCGCAATGCGGGTCATCGGATAATCGCCGAAACAACGCCGTGCCGAGGCGAGAGTTGGACGGCGCTTCCTGCGGTAATTCGGCCGATGTCGACCTCAAGTGTCCATTCCCGCTCCCGAGCGGAAACCTACCGGGGGCGTTTCGCCCCATCGCCGACCGGCCCGCTGCACGCCGGCTCGCTGGTCGCCGCGCTCGCCAGCTGGCTCGATGCGCGCGCACATGGCGGAGTCTGGCTCGTGCGCATCGAGGATCTCGATCCACCGCGCGAAGTCGCCGGCGCAGCGGGCGACATGCTCGCGACGCTCGCCGAATTCGGCATGGAATCGGACGAACCCGTGCTTTTCCAGAGCGAACGAGGCGCGCACTACCAGGCGGCGTTTGATCGACTCAGCGAAGCACGGCGCATCTACGCGTGCGCGTGTTCGCGCAGCGACGTGGACCTTGCGATCGCGGCCGGCGCCACTGCGCGCGGGGTCTATCCAGGCACCTGCCGCAACGGCACCGCCGGGCGCGCGCCGCGTGCATGGCGCTTCCGCGTTCCTGCCGAGCCGGTCGAATTCGTCGATCGATCGGCCGGCCGGATCCGCGAATCGCTCGAGCAGACGACCGGCGATTTCATCGTACGGCGTGCCGACGGCCTGTGGGCCTACCAGCTCGCAGTCGTCGTCGACGACGCTGCGCAACGCATCACCGACGTCGTTCGCGGCGCGGACCTGCTCGACAACACGGCGCGGCAGATCGCTTTGCAGCGGACGCTGTCACTTCCGACACCGCGGTACCTGCACGTCGCCGTCGTCGTCAACGATCGGGGTGAGAAGCTTTCCAAGCAGACGGGCGCGCGAGCACTCGATCGCGCCGATCCCTGCGCCGAACTCGAACGCGCGGCAACCCACCTCGGACTCCCGCTCCTCGGAGCGCGCGATGTCGACGCCTTCTTGGACGCGGCAACTCGCGCCTGGGGCGAACACCTGGAGGCGCTCGAGAAACCGGCCTAGCGCACCGAGGTGACCACGGTCGCCACCGCAGCCGTCAGCTGCTTCGCATACGCAATGTGCAGGAACTCGTTCGGACCATGCGCGTTCGAGTGCGGTCCGAGCACGCCCGTGATCAGGAACTGCGCCTGCGGAAAGCGCTCGCCGAGCATGTTCATGAACGGGATCGTGCCGCCCTCGCCGATCCACGCCGCGTCCTTGCCGTAGACCTGGCGCGATGCATCGTCGAGCGCCTGCCTCAGCCACGGCGCCGTCGGCGGTGCGTTCCAGCCGATCGCGCCCCAGTCCGCCTCGAAGGTGACGCGCGCGTCGTACGGCGGATCACGCGTCAACGCCTTGCGCAGCGCCTGCGTCGCCCGTTCGCCGTCGACCGTCGGCGGGATGCGCATGCTGAGCTTGAGCGTCGTCTTCGGCCGCAGGACATTGCCGGCCGAATCGATCGAAGGGAATCCCGCTGCGCCGGTGACGGCGAGCGCCGGGCGCCATGTGCGGTTCAGGATGCCCTCGACCGGATCGGTCGTCACCGGCATCGCGTGCGCGCGACCGGAGCCGTGATCGCAGCTGACCCACGGGAATTCAGTCCACACCGTGTCACCGAGGATCACTCCCGCGTCGCGCGCCTGCTGCACGCGCTCCGCCGGAATGTCGGCGTGCAGTTCGGGAAGCAGCACGCGGCCGTTGGCGGGATCGTCGAGCCGGTTCAGCAACTGCCGCGCGATGCGGAACGACGACGGCACGATGCCGCTCGCGTGCCCCGAATGCACACCCTCGGAAAGGATCTCGACGGTGAGCGTGCCGCCGACCAGCCCGCGCAGCGAGGTTGTCACCCACAACTGCTCATAGTTGCGGCAGCCCGAATCGAGTCCCACCACCAGCTGCACGTCGCCGAAGCGAGGCGTCAGCAGTTCGAGATACGCGGGCAGATCGGGGCTGCCGCTTTCCTCGCAGGTCTCGATGATGCCGACGCAGCGCGGCCTTGCAGCACCCTGCGCATCGATCGCCGCGATCGTCGTGAGCGCGGCATAGATCGCGTAGCCGTCGTCGGCGCTGCCGCGACCATACAGGCGACCATCCCCGATCACCGGCTTCCAGGGACCGAGGTCCTCGCGCCAACCGACCATCTCGGGCTGCTTGTCGAGGTGACCATAGAACAGCACCGTGCGGTCGTTGCCGCGCCCTCCGGTCGCCGGCACATCAAACAAAAGGCAGGGGGTGCGCCCATCGATCGCAACGATCTCGATCGTGATGCCGGCGATGTTCTGCGCGCGGCACCAAGCTTCGGCGTCCCTGACGACCGAGGCGAGGTAACCATGCGCCGCCCAGCTGGCATCGAACGCGGGCGACTTGGCCGGAACGCGGACGTAGTCGACCAGCCGAGGCACCAGATCGTCATCCCACTTGCGCGAGACGAAGTGACGCAGGTCGGCGAGATTCATTGCGGCTCCTGAGGTGCGACGTGGAGGAGGCGTCAGTTTATCGAGGCCTAAAAGCGAAGACGGCCGCCGCAGCGGCCGTCAGCTCACGCGAGCCCGTGATCGGCGCTACTTCTTTGCCGATTTCGCCTCGCCGCTGGACGGGGCGGCAGCCTTCGTGGCGCCGGCGGGCGGTGTCCACTCGACGTTGAGGTTGATCGCCGGCCATTCGCGCCCATGGCACGCCGGATTGGCGCAGAAGTTTCCGCCCTCGCGTCCGAACTCGAGCTTGCCATGGCACATCGCGCACGAGTCGTCGAGGCTAAGACGGTGCTCGCGCATCCAGTTCGGTGCGCTGTGACTCTCGGGCGGGGTGACACCTTCGACGATCGTCGAGGCCACGCTGCCCTTGCCGCTTTCGAGCTTCGCCTGTGGCAGGTTGTGGCACAGCGTGCACTGCAGGCGGATCGCCTCGCCCTTCTCGTTGAAGTGCTTGCCGTCGTGGCAGCGGAAGCACCCGGACGAATCGGCGTGCTGGGCGTGATTCGGAAATGTCTTCCACGAAAAGCCCTTCGCCTCGAAGGTCGCGTTGACGAGGATGGCCTTCATTTCCTTCTGGAACTGCAGGTCCTTGTCCCTCATCTTGGCGTCGACCGGATGCTGGGCTGCGTTGTCGGCGATCAGCTTGTCGATCGCCGCCGTGCGCTCGGCCAGCGGGCCGGAGATCTTGTACGCGGCATCGACCAGCGACATCGCGCGCGCCTTCACCGCGGGCAGGTCGCGGCTGATACGGTCCGCCGCGATCGCTGCATCCACGGCGTAGGCCGGATTCGGGAATGGATGGCCGACGGAGTTGTGGCAGTTGTAACACTCCATGCGGCGCGGCTCGAGCTTCGCAATCTCCGCGGAGGACAGCCTCGACTCGGCGTCGAGATACACCGCCTTGCTGCCATCGCGCCGGATCACCTGGATCCAGGGAATCGACTCACCCTGCACGTCCGGGCTCTTGAACTCGACATCGTTGGCGATGTGCCAGTGGATGCCGGTGACCTTCCACGGGATCGCGCGCTCGACGTCGGCCGTCGTGTGCAGCAGCAGGCGGTACTCGACCTCGCTGCTCTTCGGGTCGGTGCCATAGCGCTTGTTGACGGCCACGCTGTCGTGGTGCTCGGTCTGCGGCCAGTGGCAGCTCTCGCAGGCCTCGCGCGCCGGCCGCAGGCCGGAGGCGTGGATCGGCCGCTCGTAGCCGACGATCATGCCCCACAGCTCCTTGATGTGCTCCGGCTTCATCGCGATCAGCTTCAGCGTCGAGTTGCGGCCCATGTGGCACTCGACGCAATGAACGCGGGCGTGCGCGCTGTCGTTGTGGGCGCGGCTCTCCTCGGGATGCACCGAATGGCACATCACCGCGCAGAACTCGTCGCTGTTCGTGTACTCCCAGCCGGCGATGCCAGCGGCGCCGACCAGCGCGAGTCCGATGCCGACCGCCACCAGCGTGCCGATCGCGCCGAACATGGACTTGCGTCCAAAGTGCTTCATCCGACTTCTCCCCGGTTATGCGAAGGGCTCCGAGCCTCAGGCTCGGAGCCCGTTGTTCTTCTTGCCTGAATGCTACTTCAGACCACGGCGCTGTAGATGATGACCAGGATCGTGATCACGCCCAGTGCCAGTCCGAATGTGCCCAGCAGTTTGCTGAACAGGACGGTCTGCGACGTCGGTGCCGGCGCCTCGAGCGACTGCAGCCTGCCGGCGCCGACCAGGCGCTGATATTCGAGCGGACGCTCGTCCTTCAGCTCATGCTCGGGCAGCCGCCCGGTGAACGCCACGATGTCCATCGGAAACTTCTCGGGACGCAGGTGGCCGTTGAAGAAGTGGATCGTGAAGATGAAGCCGACTGCGAGCAGGGCTTCCTCGCCGTGGACGATGGTCGCCACGTTGAACACCCACCCCGGGAGGAACTCGGAGAAGAAAGTCGGGAACCACAGCATGAACCCGGAGCCACCGATGATGAACATCCCCCAGAAGACGGCCCAGTAATCGAACTTCTCCCAGTAGGTGTAGCGGTCGAACTGCGGCCGCGGTCCCTTGCCGAAGAACCACTTGAACATCCCGACGATGTCCTGCCCGTCTTTCAGGTTCGGAACCAGCGAGTACGGTCCCCAGAAGTACGCGAGCCAGTCTTCTGCGAGGAACGCGCGCACGAAGACGCGCAACACGTGGCCGACGAAGACGATCGTCATGATGGTCGCGCACACGCGGTGAATCAGCGCGGCCCCCCTGAATCCGCCCATCAGCGCGACCAGCGTATGCGCCCAGTCGTGATCGGCGAACAGCAGCGGCGTGCCGGTGAGCGCGAGGCCGATGAAGGTCAGCATCACAAGCGCATGCGTCACCAGTTCGATCGGGGCAAAGCGCCGGTAGTAGCGGCCGGGCGCGGCAGCCATTGCATGCGCGGCGCTCATCGTGCTAGAGGACATGGTGCGCTCCTTGTCAGTGGCTGCCACCGCCGCCGCGACGGCTGTCGACATCCTTCAGCGAGCGGATCAGCCACAGCAGCGTGTGGATGCCGAAGAACGTGAAGACGCCGGCGAGCAGCAGCTGCATGAATAGCCGCGTGTAGTACAGGATCGGATTGCCGGCACGGTCGTGCGGATTGCCGTGCGGCTCGTACGCGGCGAAGTTGGCGTTGGCGCCCGGGTGGCAGCTGCGGCACGTATTGACACGGTTCTCGGGCGACACCATCGACTTCGGATTCGACGCCGGCAAAACTTCGTGCGCACCGTGGCAGCTGTTGCAGGTCGCGACTCGGGTGTACCCGAGCTTCGTGACCTGCCCGTGATACGTGTCGCGGTAACTGGTGATGAAGTCCTGATGGCAGTTGCCACACTCGTTGATGACGTCGACCTGCCATTGCGGCGAACCATGCGGCTGGATGCGGTGGGCGCTGTGGCAGTCGATGCAGGTCGGCGCAGCCGAATTGCCGGCCTGGCGCATCTGCCCGTGCTGGCTCGCGCTGAAGCGGCTGTAAACCTGCTGGTGGCAGCTGCCGCACATCTGCGCGATGTTGTCGCGGTTGACGCGGCTCGTCGCATCGCCCTTGCTGCGGATGCTGTGCGCGCCGTGGCAGCCGGTGCAGGTGGGCGCCTTCGCGGCGTCGGGGGTTCCGCCGTTCGTCTTGCGGCCGTGAATGCTGTCGTGATACTGCGCGACGATGTTGCCGCCCGGCAGCTTGGCCTTCTGGATCACGGCCTCGTTGCCGTGGCAAGTGCCGCAGGTCGCCTCGCGCTTCGCAATGTTCGTGCGCGATGCCGGGTCGCTCGACTTCAGGATGTCGTGGCTGCCGTGGCAGTCGCTGCAAGTCGCAGCCACCATGTTGCCGCCGGCCCGTGCCTTCGCGTGCGCCGTCGACTGGTACGCCGTGACCGCGGCCTCGTGGCAGGCTCCGCAGTTTGCGGGCTTGAGCTTGGCTTCGTGCGGCAACTTGTCGGCCGAGACATCGCTGTGGCAGTCGGTGCACTTGAAGTTCATCTGTCCGTGCACCGAGGTGCCGAACTTCTTGGCGTCGACCGCGATCGACTTGCCGGCGTCGCTCTTCGCGCCGGGATCGCCGTGGCACATCAGACAGGTGTCGTTGGGTGCGGCATCGGCCGCCTCGACCGCCATCGACACCGTGAGCAGCACCGCGGCCATCGCCGCGATGACCAGGGGACGCAGACTGCTTGGGGCTTGCATGTTCAACTCCGCGCGTGGGGATGCGCGCTGTTCACAGCCTGCGCAGTGTTGCACCCGCTCCGCGGTGTCCGGTTGACCCGTATCAATCGGCCCCGGCGGCTCGCCGACAAAACGTTGCGTCGACACCGAAGCGGTCAAAACCCGCCAGCGTCCGCTCGCAACACGACAGCCGCCACGGGTTTTCTGCGAGACTCACGGCGTTGCCGTCAGGACGAGAGCGACCGCAACGCCAAACGAGGAGACATCATGCGCAAGATCAAACTGCACGCAGCCGCTGCGCTGCTGGCCGCCGCGGCGGCCGCCGCGACTGGCGCCGAGCCGGCCACGTATTCGGTGAAGTTGCTGACACCCGAGGCTGCGACCAAGGCGGCGCGCGCGGCGCTCGAGGACTGCCGCAAGCGCGGCTACCAGGTCACCGTCGCGGTGGTTGACCGTTCCGGTGTCGCGCAGGCCGTCATGCGCGACCGTTTTGCGGGTCCGCACACGGTGCAGACGGCGATCAACAAGGGTTACAGCGCGGTGAGCTTCCGCACCGATACGCTCGAACTGGCCGCAGCGACGCAGGCCGGCAGCGCGAGTTCCGGCATCCGCCAGATTCCGAACGTCGTGGCCGTCGGCGGTGGCGTCAACATCGCTGCTGGCGGAGCAACGTTCGGCGCGATCGGCGTCTCCGGGGCGCCGACCGGCGTGCTCGATGATGCGTGCGCCAAGGCCGGCATCGCGGCGATCCGCGACGAACTCGAGTTCTAGATCTGCACAACCGGTCACGAAGCGCCCGATGTCGACCCGAACCGCATCGTGCTCATGCGGCCAACTGCGCATCCTGGTGCACAGCGAGCCGCGGGGTGTCGGACTCTGTCATTGCCTCGCGTGCCAGCAACGAACCGGCAGCGTGTTCGCCGCGCTGGCCGGTTTCGCCGCGCCCTACCAGGTCTTCGGCGCGGCCACCGAGTACACGCGCGTCGGCGACCAGGGCGCGCGCTTCACCTTTCGCTTCTGTCCGATCTGCGGAACTACCCTCTTCCATACGGAAGAGGGCCGGGAGGATTCGGTAAGCGTCGCGGTCGGTGCCTTCGCGGACCCAGCGTTTCCTGCGCCGCAGGTATCCGTCTACGACAGCCGAAGGCATCTGTGGGTCGCGCTGCCTCCCGGCGTGCAGCGTTTCGACAGGGATCCACCCTAGCCGGCGAACCGCTGCGCGGCGCGCCGCGAATATTCGGCACCGCGTCGTGATCATTTGCCGTAGCCGCCATGGCCCGCGTTGGCGTCTGATGACGCCAGAGCCGGGAGATCGCCATGCGCGGGATATTCATCAGCTATCGCCGGGAAGACGCCGAGGGCCAGGCAGGCCGCCTGTTCGACGACCTGTGCGCCCACTTTGGCCACGACGCGGTGTTCATGGACGTCGCCGGCATCAGGAAGGGCGTCGACTTTCGCCGCATCATCCAGGAGCACGTGACCTCGTGCGGCGTGCTGCTCGTCATCGTCGGTAGAGGGTGGTTGAGCGCAACCGACAGTGCGGGCAAGCGACGGCTGGAAGATCCCAACGATTTTGTTCGGCTCGAAACCGCGGCCGCGCTTTCGCGCGACATCCCCGTCGTACCGGTCCTGGTACACGGAGCGACGATGCCGCGGGAGCAGGATCTTCCCGCGGTTCTGCGGGACCTCGCGTTCCGCAATGGTGCCGAACTGACACACGCTCGCTGGGACTCGGACGTGAAAGCGCTGATTGACGACCTGAAACCGTATCTCGGATCCTCGGTGCGGGTCGTGCCGGCCGGTCAATCGAGCATCGACGAAACGCAGACACCGGCGCGCGCCGAGCCACCGCGGCGTCGGAGCTCGGTCCTCGTCATCGGCGCAGCGCTCGGCATCGCCGCAATCGCGGGCAGCGCCTGGATGCACAGCAAGCCGATCGTGCAGACGAATCGCGGCGTGCAGGACAGTTCCGCGCCAGCGATCGCCAGGCCGCCGGACGTCGCAACACAGCCCGTGCGAGACAACCCGACGATCGCATCGGCGCCGACTGCCCCTGTGATGCCGATTGCCCCGGTGGTGCCGAAGCCCGCAGACGATCCCGTGAAGATCGCGCAGGCGACTGCCGAGGCCGACGCCGCCAAGGCTGCCGCGGCTCGCGCGGCCGCAGCGCGTGCCGCCGCCGCGAGGAGGGACGCCGAGGAGCAGCGTCGTCGCGACGACGCCGTGCGCGCGGCGCGAGCCGAGGAACAGCAACGACGCGACGAGGCCGAGCGCACGGCGCGAGCCGAGGAACGACGCAAGCACGACGAGGAAACGCGGCGCCTCGCGCAGGAGCAGGCCGAAAAGGAGCGGGCCGCTGCCGAGCAGGCCGCCGCAGCGAAGGTATTCACCGAATTCGCGGCCGCGGTGATCGGCAGCCGCGCTGCCAACCGTCGCTGAGGCCTCGCGCCGCAGTTTCGTGCCCGGGCCGGACGCGACGGTGCTACTGCCGCGAAGGATCGAAGCTGGCCCCAGCTCGCCTGCGCCGCCACCGGTAGAACAGCGCGTACAGCGCGGCCAGCGCAATTCCCGCGAGCACGATCGCGGCCTCGTACCGCGCGAGATCGCCCAGCATCGCTTCGATCGCATGGCCGAAGATCCAGCCCGCGCCGGCAACCAGCGGCGCCCACAAGAGCGCACCGAGCGCATTGAACAGCGCGAAGCGCACGGCGCTGATCGGCGAGGTGCCGATCAGGATCGGACCCGCGATGCGCAGGCCATAGGCGAAGCGCACGCCGACGATGAGCCAGGCGTCGAACCGCAGCATCAGTTCGTGCACCCGCGTGGCCTGGCCGGCCACCGACGGCAGGCGCTCCAGCACTCGCCTGCCATGAAACCGGCCGAGCCAGTAGAAGAACTGGTCACCCGCAAAGCCCATCAGCGCAGCGATGCCGACGACCCAGCCGAACTCGAGATGTCCGCGACTGGCGGCAAACCCGGCGAGCGCGAGGATGGTCTCGCCTTCGAAAAAGCAGCCCAGTGCAACGGCCCAGTAGCCGTATGCCGCGATCAGCGCGCCGACGTCCATGCCTCAGGATTTGATCATGAAACCGGGGCAGCACCGCGCGCGGCGCCTGCGCGGTCGGCCTTGGCCGTGCGCCCGGCGGTCAGCCGGCGCGAGGCTGGAACAGCTCGATCGGATTACCCGAAGGGTCCTCGACGAGAACCTGCTGTCCGCCCGGACCCTCGACCGGATCGCTGCGGAAGCACGCGCCCGTCGCGCGCAATGCCTCCATTGCCGCCGAAAGGTCCGGCACCTCGACGACGACACGGTTCCAGCCGCCCGGCGACGGAGTCGAGCCGTCGGCAAGCTGCCTGGACGCGGACGTTCCGGGACCGCTCAGCCAGAGCTGCAGGTCACCTTTCTCGAGGATCGCGAACGGCGGTCCCCACCGCTCCTTCTGGGAGAATCCGAGTGCCGCATAGAACGGCAAGGCGACATCGACATCTTTCACGAGGTAGCGCACCGTGGCCATGAGTTTCCCCGAACGAGCAGTCGCCTTCAGACAGGCTCGGAGCATTCTGGCGGCCTGGCGCGGAGTCGGCAATTGGCCCACCGGCATGCCGGAAGTGGACAATGCAGATCACGCGTCGGACGCACTTCAGGGAAATCGGGATGACAACTTACAAGGTGGGTTACCTTGTCGGCAGCCTCGCCACCGCTTCCATCAATCGGCTGCTCGCGAAGGCGCTGACGCGCCTTGCGCCGCCGGAGCTGGTGCTCAGCGAGATCCCGATCCGGGACCTCCCGCTGTACAGCTACGATTACGACGCCGACTTCCCGGCGGTAGCGCGCCAGTTCAAGCAGGCCATTGCTGCGTCTGACGCGATCCTCTTCGTCACGCCGGAATACAACCGCTCGATTCCGGGCGGCCTGAAGAACGCAATCGACTGGGCCAGCCGTCCGTGGAAACAGAATTCCTTTTCCCGCAAGCCTTCGGCAGTCATCGGCACATCGACCGGTGCGATCGGGACCGCGGTGGCGCAGCAGCAGTTGCGCAGCGTGCTGAGCTTCTGCAACTCGCCGCAGATGAACGCACCTGAGGCGTACATCCAGTTCAAGCCGGGACTGATCACCGCGGATGGACAGGTCACGGTCGAATCGACGGCCGAGTTCCTGCGCAACTACATGGCGGAACTGCTTGCATTCATCGTGCGCGTCTACACGGTTCTGCCGCGCAACGCCTGACGCAAGGGTCCCAAAACGAGCTGACGCTGCGGGGCGGATCGGACCCGCCCCCCGGTAGCATCGCGGCCACAATGGATCGGCATCTCTCCGCTTCGACGGTCGCGCTGCTCGTCGCTCCTCCGCTCTTTTGGGCCGGCAATGCGGTCGTCGCGCGCGCCCTCGTCGGCATCTTTCCGCCGCTCTCCCTGTCCTTCGCCCGCTGGGCACTCGCCCTTCTGATCGTGCTGCCGTTCACTTTGCGCGGACTGCGGGCCGCGTGGCCGAGCCTGCGCGGACGCTGGGCCGTAGTGCTCGCGATCAGCGCGCTGGGCGTCGGCTGCTACAACTCGCTGCAGTACCTCGCACTGCAGACCTCGACCGCGGTGAACGCCACGCTGATCGGCGCGTCTGCGCCGATTGCCTCGCTGCTGGTCGGTGCGGCGTTTTTCGGCTCCGCGGTGCGACGGGTGCAGTGGCTTGGCGCCGCGCTGTCACTCGCGGGCGTTCTGCTCGTGATCGCGCGCGGCGACCCGATGAATCTTGCGCGGATGCACCTCGACCGCGGTGACCTGATCATGCTCGCCGCAACGCTCGCCTGGAGCGTCTACACGTGGCTGCTGCGCACGCGGCGGCCACCGGTACCGGCTGCGCCGTTCCTGACGCTGCAGATGGCACTCGGCGCGGTGATGATCCTGCCATTCGCGCTGCTCGAATACGCCGTGACCGGCCAGACGGCGGCGCCCACTGCAGGCAACCTCGCCGCCCTGCTCTATGTCGCGCTGCTGCCCTCGCTGGTGGCCTACTTCTGCTGGGACCGCGGTGTCGCCCGCGCCGGCGCGATCCTGCCGATGTATTTCGTCAACCTGACGCCGGTCTTCGCCGGCCTGCTCTCGTACTTCATCCTCGGCGAGGCCATCGGGTTGCATCATCTCGTCGGAGGCGTGCTGATCATCGCCGGCATCCACCTGGCGAACCGCCGCTGAGGGAACCGCGCCTCGCCGGCACCAGCGGCCGCGCACAAGCCACTGGCTACAATCGACGCCCGCTGCAACCCTGTGTGCCGCCTGCCTGCGGAGACCCGATGCCGATGCGCGATCAAACGGCGGAAATCGCGACCTTCCGACGCGCCGATTACTGCGCTCCGGATTTCCGGATCGAAGGGTTCGAACTCGTCTTCGACCTCGACCCTTCGCTGACGACCGTGCACTCGCGCGTCCGTGTGCAGCGCGACCCGCGGACGCTCGACGCGCCGTTCCGTCTCGACGGCGAGGACCTCGAGTTCGTCTCCGCCAGCCTCGACGGCCACCCGCTTGCGCGCGCCGAACTGCAGGTCGACGAGGACGGCCTCGCGCTGCTCCGTCCGACGCCGGCAGCGTTCCAGCTCGACATCGTCAATCGCGTCCGGCCGGCGGCCAACACCGAGCTGATGGGGCTGTACCTGTCCAACGACAGCCTGTTCACCCAATGCGAGGCCGAGGGCTTCCGCCGCATCACCTATTTTCCGGATCGTCCGGATGTGATGACGAAGTACCGCGTCACGCTCCGGGCGGACAAGCAGGCCTTTCCGGTGCTGCTGTCCAATGGGAATCTGATCGGCCAATCGGATATCGGGGACGGTCGCCATCAGGCCGTCTGGGACGACCCGTTCTCCAAGCCGAGCTACCTCTTTGCGCTGGTGGCGGGTCGCTTCGTCGCGCTCGAGCGCACGCACCGCAGTCGCCGCGGCCGCCCTGCGCTGCTGCAGGTGTGGGTCGAACCCGGCAACCTCGACCGCGCGCACCACGCGATGGAGAGCCTGGTCAAGGCGATCGAATGGGACGAGCAGCGCTTCGGGCTCGAGCTCGACCTCGACCGTTTCATGATCGTCGCGTCGAACGACTTCAACGGCGGCGCGATGGAGAACAAGGGGCTCAATATCTTCAACGCCAAGTACGTCCTGGCGACGCCCGCAATCGCGACCGACATCGACTACGCCCGGATCGAATCGATCGTCGGCCACGAGTATTTCCACAACTGGACGGGCAACCGCGTCACCTGCCGCGACTGGTTCCAGCTTTCGCTGAAGGAGGGACTGACCGTCTTCCGCGACCAGGTGTTCTCCGCCGAGCAGTACGGCGGCGGGCTCGGCTCGGCCGTCAAGCGCATCGACGACGTGCGGATGCTGCGCGCACTGCAGTTTCCGGAGGACGCGGGGCCGATGTCGCACCCGGTGCGGCCCGAGGCCTACCAGGAGATCAGCAACTTCTACACCGCGACCGTCTACGAAAAGGGCGCGGAAGTCGTGCGCATGCTGCACACGCTGGTCGGGACCGATGGCTTTCGCCGCGGCATGGAGCTCTACTTCCGACGGCACGACGGGGCGGCCGTGACCTGCGATGACTTCGTCGCGGCGATCGGCGATGCCAACCAGCGCGAACTGGCACAGTTCCGGCGCTGGTACTCGCAGTCCGGCACGCCGCGGATCGTGGCCCAGGCCGCGTACGACGCGGACCGGCGCATCTGCGAGTTGACGCTGTCACAGGCGACACCGCCCACCTCGGGGCAGCCGATCAAGGAACCGCTGCACATACCTGTCGCCGTCGGCCTCGTCGGCCCGGATGGTCGCGACCTTCCGCTGCAACTCGAGGGCGAACTGCATGCGGCCGGCACCACACGCGTGCTCGAACTCACGCGCGAAACGCAGCGCTTCCGATTCGTCAACGTCGCGGCGCAGCCGGTGCCATCGCTGTTGCGCGGCTTCTCGGCGCCGGTGATCGTGCAGTTTCCGTGGACCGAGCGTGAACTCACATTCCTGGCGGCGCATGACAGCGACGGATTCAATCGCTGGGATGCGGTGCAGCGGCTTGCGACCGCGCAGCTGCTTCGGCTCACCGACGCGTTCGAAAATGGCCAAGCCGCGATCTTCGACGAGGGTTTCATCGCCGTCCTGCGTACGCTGCTGCGCGACGACTCGCTCTCAGCCGCCTTCCGCGAACAGGCGCTGACGCTGCCGACTGAAGGCTTCATCGGCGAACAGCGCGCGGTGGTCGATCCCGGCGCGGTCCGCGCCGCGCGGCGCGCGCTGGCGGCGGAAATCGGACGACGAATGGAGGGCGACTGGCGAGGCTCTTACGCTCGCCTCGAAACGTCCGGTGAATATTCGCCCACGCCGGAGGCGGCCGGGCGGCGTGCATTGCGCAATCTAGCGCTGGCGTATCTGGTCGAAGCCGAAGTCGATGGCGCGGTCGAACTGGCGACCCGCCAGCTCGACGCGGCGACGAATCTGACCGACCGCCAGGCAGGCCTGGCTGCGCTGATCAACAGCCGCGCGCCGCAGCGCGAGGCGGTGCTCGAGCGGCTCGCGCGCGAGTGGCAGCACGAACCGCTGCTGATGTACAAGTGGTATCAGCTTCAGGCCACCGCAATGGCGTACCCGGGCGAAGAGCCGGTCGTGC
>Ga0335084_10001907_pt1 | contig 19831 bp, 15 predicted proteins | sample Lox_Sample_44_FD_206721 | JGI IMG/M metagenome (GOLD analysis project Ga0335084, IMG submission 206721) | Soil microbial communities from Loxahatchee National Wildlife Refuge, Florida, United States - Lox_Sample_4.4 | ecosystem: Environmental > Terrestrial > Soil > Wetlands | place: USA...
CTGCCGGTAACCGGCAGCGCCTGCCCGAGCAGACGCTCCAGATCCGGATTGAGGGCGATGACCTGCATCTCGGCGCCCGAGGGAAAGCTCTGCTGGACGATGCTCCGGGCAAGCGACACCCGCACCATTGCCACCAGCTCGGCCGGATCCGCGGAGCGCGGCGCATTCTCCGCGACGGTTTCGATCACCGAGCGCATGTCGCGGATCGGCACGCCCTCCTCGAGAAGGTTCTGCAGGACCCGGTGGAGAACCGCGAGCGACACCGTCTTCGGGACCAGGTCCTCGACGAGCTTGGGTGTCTCCTTGCCGATGTGATCGAGCAGCTGCTGCACTTCCTGCCGGCCGAGAATTTCGGCGGCGTGGCGGTGGATCAAGTGGCTGAAGTGAGTCGCGACGACGGTGCTTGCGTCGGCCACCGTGTACCCCAGGGTCTGGGCCTGGTCGCGCTGCGCCGTCTCCACCCAGATGGCGGGCAGGCCGAACGCCGGATCGTGCGTCGCGGTGCCGGGGAGCGTTCCGGCAACCCGCCCGGGGTTGATGGCGAGGAACATTCCCGGGTGGGCTTCGCCCGCCCCGATCTCCACGCCCTTCAGCGTAATGCGGTAGGCATTCGGCCGAAGCTCCAGATTATCGCGGATGTGCACCGCCGGCGGCAGGAAGCCGATGTCCTGCGCGAACTTCTTGCGAATGCCCTTGATTCTCCGAAGCAGCTCGCCGTCCTGCCCCTTGTCGACCAGGGGAATGAGGCGGTATCCGACTTCGAGGCCCAGCACATCGACCGGCGCCACGTCGTCCCAGCTCGCATCCCTCGCCTCCAGCGCCTGAGGAGCGACCGGCGGGACCGGCGCCACCCGGGCGGCCTGCGCGCGCCGCGCCAGGGCGTAGGCGCCGCCGGCGAGTGCGGCAGCGATGGCGAGAAACGCGAGGTGCGGCATGCCGGGAATCAGTCCCATCACACCCAGGATTCCGGCAGTGACGGCGAGGGCCTGAGGCCTTGCGAACAGCTGCTGCACCAGTTGCTGCCCGATGTCTTCGTCCGCGCCTACCCGGCTGATCACGATGCCGGCCGCGGTCGATATGATGAGCGCCGGAACCTGGGCGACCAGGCCGTCGCCGATGGTCAGCAGGGTGTAGTTCCGCGCCGCGGCCGAGAGCTCCATATCGTGCTGGAGCACGCCCACGACCAGGCCGCCCACGATATTGATGAGCATCACCAGGATCCCGGCGATCGCGTCGCCACGCACGAACTTGCTCGCGCCGTCCATGGCGCCGTAGAAGTCGGCTTCGCGCGCGATCTCGCGGCGCCGCTTGCGCGCCTCCTCCTCGCCGATCAGGCCGGCATTGAGGTCGGCGTCGATGGCCATCTGCTTGCCGGGCATCGCGTCCAGGGTGAAGCGCGCGCTGACCTCGGCGATGCGGCCCGAGCCGCGGGTGATCACGACGAAATTGATGATCACGAGAATGACAAACACGACGATACCGACGGTGTAGTTGCCGCCGACCAGAAAGTGCCCGAACGCCTCGATCACCTTTCCGGCCGCATCCGGCCCCGTGTGTCCTTCGAGGAGCACGACCCGGGTCGAGGCGACGTTGAGCGAGAGCCGCAGCAGCGTCGTGACGAGCAGCACCGTCGGGAATACCGCAAAGTCGAGGGGCCGCAAGGTATTCAGCCCGACCAGCATCACGATGATCGAAACGGCGATGTTGAAGGTGAACAGGACATCGAGCAGCAGCGGCGGCAAAGGCAGCACCATCATCGCCATGATCATGACGATCAGCGCCGGCGCGGCGAGGGTCCGAAGGTTGCGCGGGTCGGAAAAGCCTTGCAGGGCGGCCGTGGCCGGGTTCATGCGGATTTCGCCTCCGGATCGAGCGCCTCTGGGACCGCGAGCACGGCAGGCAGTGCCGGCGCAACGCCGCCCTGGGCCTGCCAGCGGGCGAGCTGATAGACGTACGCGAGGACTTCGGCCACCGCGGCGAACAGAGCTGCCGGAATCTCCCGATCAAGGACCGCGTGACGATGAAGCGCACGGGCGAGCGGTGCGGCCTCGACGACGGGAATGCGGTGTTCCTCGGCGAGCTCCCTGATGCGGGCCGCGATGAGGTTCATCCCCTTCGCCACGACCTGGGGCGCGCGCATCTCCTCCCCGCGATAGCGCAGCGCGACCGCGTATCGCGTCGGGTTGGTGACGACCACATCGGCCTTGGGGACCTGCGCCATCATCCGCCGGCGCGCGATCTCGCGCTGCACGCTGCGGACCCGCGCCTTGACGTGCGGATCACCCTCGGTTTCCTTCATCTCGCGGCGCACCTCGTCGCGCGTCATGCGCAGCTTGCGGTGGAAAGTCCAGAGCTGGTAGGGGACGTCGACCGCCACGATGGCCAGCATCACGCCGAGGAGCGCGAGGAAGCTGAGCCCGATGAGCGAGGTGGATTGCTCCAGCGCCTGCGACACCGGCAGCGTCGGCAGGCGCATCACGTCCTCCTTGAACAGCCACGCCGTCCAGATGCCGCCGGCGACCAGCACGCCGGCTTTGGCGAGCGACTTGAGCAGCTCAACGACGCTGCGCATGGAGAACATTCTCTGCAGCCCCGCAAGCGGATCGAGGCGCTCGAAATCCGGCGTGAGGGCCTTGGCGCTGAACAGCCAGCCGCTGAGGAGCATCGGTGCGCACAGGGCCGCGATGAAGACGACCAAGCCGATCGGCAGGAATGCCATCAGCGCCTGGAGGGTCTGCGCGTAGAACTGGGCGAGCACCCCACCGGTGTCGAAGGCGAGCTCGCGGTCGAACGTCAGGGCTCCCCGGACCAGAGCCTGCAGGTCCCGCACGAGGCCGGCGCCGCCGAACCAGAGCGCGCCGGCGCTGGCGAGCACCACCGCGAAGGTCGAGAGCTCCACCGAGCGCGCGACCTGTCCCTCCTCGTGTGCCTGTTCCAGCCTACGCGGGGACGCCTGCTCGGTTCGCTCGAGATCGGATTGTTCGGCCATGGATCGCGCGTGATTCGGCAGTTATTATTGGCGCGCGCTCCCCCGCCGCATGCCGCGAATAGCAGCGGAATTGAGCCATTATTTGGCTGTTGGCTGAAACGCAAGGCCGGCCAAGGGGCCGGCGAGCCTCAGAACCCGAGGCTCTCGAGCAGGTCGTCGACCTGTTCTTGCGTCGTAACCACGTCGACCAGCCCCTGCGAGCTGATGACCGGACCGTTCATCAGGGAATTGGCCTGCTGGCTGCGGCGCTGGGGGGGTGTATTTTCGAGCAGCAGTTGCAGCAGCTGCTGCTCGATGAACTGGATGAGGTCGGTGATCTTCTTGATGACCTGACCGGTGAGGTCCTGGAAGTCCTGCGCCATCATGATCTCGTGCAGCTGCGTCTTGGTCACGTTCACGTTCTGCGGGACGTTTCCCAGGTAGCCGATCGTCTTCTGCACCAGATCCCGGAATCCGGAGACATCCATCTGCCGTGCAAGCAAGCGGGCCCACTGCTCAGAGAGCGCCGAGGCTTCCGCCGCCATGCCGTCCTGGATCGGCTTTGCCAGCTCTGTGGCCGTCAGCGTGCGCTGCGCGGCCTGCTCGGTCATCGTGGCCACGTACGTCAGGCGGTCACGCGCGTCGGGTATTGCCGAGGCCGCCTCCTCGAGGGCACGGTCGAAACCCAGCTCGCGCAGGTGATCGTGCAGGGCGCGGGTCAGGTTGCCGATCCCGGCCAGCATACGGTCGGCCGCAGGCCCGCTGCTCGTCTCGGCCGGCGCAGCCGCCGGTGCAGGGCCGCGCCCGGGCTGGGCTGCGGCGGCCTCCTTGGCCACTGCATCGAAGATCGCCTGAAGCTCTTCGTTATCGTTCGTCGCGCCCATCGACGGGGAGCCGCTTCGCCGGAAAAGGCTCAGCTCTTCGCCTTCATGTTCTGGAATATCTTGCCGAGCTTCTCGTCGAGCGTCGCCGCGGTGAAGGGCTTCACGACATAGCCGCTCGCTCCCGCCTGCGCCGCGGCAACGATGTTCTCCTTCTTCCCCTCCGCGGTGACCATCAGCACCGGGAGCTTCTTCAGCGCCTCGTCCGCGCGAATGCTCTGCAGCAGCGCCAAGCCGTCCATGTTCGGCATGTTCCAGTCGGAAATCACGAAGTCGAACGCGGCACTCTTGAGCTTCTGCAGCGCGACCGCCCCGTCCTCGGCCTCGTCGACATTGGAGAAGCCGAGGTCCTTGAGCAGATTGCGCACGATTCTCCGCATGGTCGAGAAGTCGTCCACAACGAGAAATCTGAGGTTCTTGTCCGCGTCTATCATTGTCTTTTCCTGATCAGTCTGGTTAACGGATCGCCCCAGGAAATATTTAGCGCCCCTCGGCTTCCCAGAAGGGCACCGTTTCCATGCCATGCAGCAGCTCATCGAAGCGCTGACCTAACTCCTTGAACTGCCTGAAGCTCTCCGGGCCGAGGCAGGCCGCCTCGTGCGGCCCCAGGGCCAGCGCTACGGCCGACAGGGTCGTCCCGACGATCACCGGGAAGACGAACACTCCGCGGGGCCGGCCTTCGGCCTGGCCGCCTACGCGCAGCATCGGGGTCTTGTTCGCTACCGCTGTACTCACGGCGCCCATCGCGCCGCTGTCTCCCTCGAGATCGCCCAGACCACGTGCGTCGCCGCTCAGAAAGGCGAGCTGCAGGCGGCCGGCCGGCCCCGCCGGCACCAGGAACGCGCCGCAGGAAAACCCCAGGCCGGCGCTGATGCCGTCCAACAGCGCGGCCAGGCCGGCGAGGGTTTCGCGTTTGGCGTCGCGCAGCATCCCCTTCCGCGGGTGGCCGTGAAGCGGAACGCCACGGGCGATGCTGTCGAGCCAGCTTCGCGCCGCTTCCAGGGAGCGGTGCCGCAGCTCGGAGCGCGAGGCCTCCTTCGGGAGCGGGCCCGGCGGCGGCAGATTCGGCAGATAGCTGCGCGCCAGGGCCGTGCCATACCAATCGCGCTCCTCGATGGCGCTGAGCGTGGCGTCGAAGATGTGCGCGCTGACGACATGGCGCGGCACCCCCAGCAGCAGCCCGATCGCGTCCATGTCCGACGGCAGGGCCGCATTGGTCCAGCCGTTCCACGCGTGCCGCGAAAGGGCGACCGCCAGCGCCACGTTGCGCACGCGCGGATTTTCCGCCTGCGCGTCGTCCATCAGGGAAAGGAACAGATCCGGCAGCCCCCAGCGGCGGGCGAGCTCCAGCTGCAACTCGAGGAGGGTGAACCCCAGCTCGTGCCGCTGGGCGTCGGCGCTGCGCAGACCGGGTTCCGACTTCAGCCGCGCGGCGATCGCCGAGGCGCGTTCCGGCTCGAAGCACCACAGCAGGATCTCGGTGATGTCGTGCAGCAGCGCCGCGACCACGACCTCGTCGCTGCTGAGGTCCGAGCGCGCCCCGGCAAAAGCGCGCGCATAGATCGCCGCCGTCCTCGCCCTGCCGACAACCTGCATCAGGCCGGCGAGCGCGTCGGGACGCGCGCCGAGCGCATCCTCGACGGCCGGCAGGAGCTCGAATGCGGAGAAGAACCGCTGGACGCCGAGCATCATGATGGCGTGCTCCACGGTGGTGATGTCCTCGAGCTTGCGACGGCTGCGATGGGTCTGGAGATGCCGCACGACGATCAGCGTAAGCATGGGGTCGCGCAACACCGCCTGCGCCACGTCGCGCGGGTTCACCGCATCCTCGACCGCTCTGAGGGCCGCGAGCGCTTTGACCGAGCGTGCGAGCACCGGGATCTTCCGGCTGGCGAACGAATCCAGGTAACGTCGCAGAGCCGGATTCTGGATCGAAACGGTCGCCATGCTACATGTGCCAAACGTAGAGCAAGCGTCCGGTCCTTTCGAGCTTGAGGACTCGCGCCGGCGCCACGCCCGGCACTGCGAAGCTGTTGCTCACGAGAACCGAGCCCGGCCGCATTTCGTGCCGCGCCTTGTCCCACAGCCTGCGCATGGGAGCGGGTGACAGGAACGCATAAACGATGTCGAAGCGGCCGAAATCCACGTCCCAGAAATCTCCCAGCGACGCGCGGAAGCTCGCTCCGTTCGCTGCGCCGCGCAGCCAGCTGAGAAACCAGGGCAGGAGCGCGGCTTCGACTCCTTCGACCAGCGCGTCGGGCCGGCGCACGCTTAGGGAGGCGATTACGGTTCCGACCCCGCTTCCCGCATCGAGCACGGTTGCACCCGGCCGCGACGGCAGGAGATCGGCGAGGGCGGACACGGCCTCCTTTCCCGAGAAATAGAGGGGCACGCCATCCTTCAGCGTCGCGGATCCGAACACCAGAAAGGTCGCGACAAAGGCGCCGAGGAACCACAGCGGGTCGACCGACTCGGGGAGCCCGGCCCACGCGGCGACGGGCGAGGCGAGGACCGCCGCGCCGAGGGCACGCGCCCTCAGCCGGCGCCGCGGCTCAGGGCTTGGGCGCGGCCGCAGCGGGTGTCGGAGCCGCGGGCGGGGCCGCGAGCTGCTGGGGATCGAGGGCATTCTTAGCGTCCACGTCGAGGGTGTTGTCGATGCCTTCGCTGGTGATCGCCTCTTCGGCCTTCTTGTTCAGCACGACGATGCTGATGCGCCGGTTGGCGGCGCTGGCGGGATCGCCCTTGTCGAAGGGCACGGAAGAAGCGAGTCCGACGACGCGCAGCACTTTGCCCTCGGCGAGCCCCCCGGCGGTGAGCTCGCGCCGCGACGCGTTGGCGCGGTCGGCGGACAACTCCCAGTTGCTGTAGCCCTTCTCGCCCCCCGCGTAGGGCGTTGAATCGGTGTGCCCGGACAGGCCGATGCGGTTCTCGACGTCGTTCAGCACGCCTGCGATCTCCCTCAGAATCTCCCGGGTGTAGGGCTGCACCTGGGCGCGCCCGGAAGCGAACATGGGCCGGTTCTGCTCGTCGACGATCTGGATGCGCAGCCCCTCGCTGGTGATATCCAGCAGCAGCTGGCGCTTGAACTGCTTGAGCGAAGGGCTTGACTCGATCATTGCCTCGAGCCGCGCCTTGAGATCGCGCAGTCGCTGCGCTTCCTCCTGGCCCAGGCGGCGGCGCGCCTCCTCCGCGTCGAATTCCTTCTTCACGGGCGACGGTGGTTCGCCCTTCCTCACCTGTCCCTGCTGGCGCGTCAGATCGGCCCCGCCGCCCTTGATGATGCTGGTTGCGTCTCCGGAGCCGGACCCGCCTTCGAGGGCGATCTTGAGGGGATTCTTGAAGTACTCGGCAATGCCCTGCAGGTCGGCTTTCGTGGTCGAGCCAAGCAGCCACATCAGCAGGAAGAAGGCCATCATCGCCGTCACGAAGTCGGCGTAGGCGATCTTCCACGCGCCGCCGTGGGACGCGCCGCCGCTCACCTTCTTGCGGCGAATGATGATGGGTCGCTGGGAGTCGTCGGCCACGAGGGCTCCCTCCCCTATTTCTTCCTGCCCTTGACGTGATTCTCGAGCTCGATGAAGCTCGGCCTCTCGGTGGAGAACAGGACCTTGCGCCCGAACTCCACCGCCAGTGCCGGCGCGTAGCCGTTCAGGCTTGCGAGCAGCGTGACTTTGATGCACTCGAGCATCTTCGACTCCTCCTGGAGCTTCTGCTCCAGCACGCCGGCGAGCGGCCCCACGAACCCGTACGAAAGCAGGATTCCCAGGAACGTCCCCACCAGCGCCGCCGCGATCAGCTTGCCGAGCTCCGCCGGAGGAATGCCGACGGACTCCATCGTATGGACCACGCCCATCACCGCGGCGACGATACCGAACGCGGGCAGAGCATCGCCGATCTTGGAGATGGTGTGCACCGGCATCTCCCCCTCGCGATGGTGGGTCTCGATCTCGTTGTCCATCAGGTTCTCGATCTCGAATGCGTTGAGGTTCCCGCCCACCATCAGTCGCAGGTAGTCGGTGAGGAATTCGACGGCGTGATGATCCGAAACGACCTTCGGATACTTCGCGAACAGTGGGCTTCCGGAGGGTTTCTCGACATCGCCCTCGATCGACATCAGCCCTTCCTTGCGGACTTTCGAGAGGACCTCGTAGAGGAGCGACATCAGTTCCATGTACAGGGCCTTGCTGTGCCGGCTTCCCTTGAAGGCCTTGGGCAAGCCCTTGAGGGTGGCCTTTACCGCCTTGCCGGAGTTGCCGACGAAGAAGGCGCCCAGCGCGGACCCGCCGATCATCAGCAGCTCGACCGGCTGGAACAGCGCGCCGAGATGCCCGCCGGCCATCGCGAACCCGCCGAACACCGCGCCGACAACGATGAGATAGCCCAGGATTGGAAGCATGATCGGAATCGCCCGCCGAAATCTGCGTCAGTAAGGCGCTGCCGTGCCTCCGCGCAGCGCCCGCACCCTTGACCGGTCCCTACATCAGGATCCGTGGAGCGGGACGCTCTGCGCCGGCGGTCCGCCCTGACTTGCCAGCCCTCGAGGGCGGCGCGCACAGTCCACAAATGAAGCGGTCATGCAGGTCGAGAGCGTGCACCACGAAGCGGCCGTTGCAGCGCTCGCAGGGGATGGTCTGCAGCAGCCTCGAATGCAGAAACCGCAGCAGCGTCCATGCGCGGGTGAACGTCAGGATCGGCTCGAGCCCGCGCTGCGAGGTATGCTCCAGGTACAGCCGGTAGCTCTTGATCACCGCCTGGATCCCCTCGAGCCCGGTGTGCTCGACGAGGTAGCGGTGGATCTCCGCGAACAGCGACGCGTGCACGTTCGGCTGCCAGGTGGTAAACCAGTCGGCCGAGAAGGGCAGCATGCCCTTGGGCGGCGCCACCAGCTTCACTTCCTTGTACAGCTTCAAGAGACGCTCGCGGCTGAGCGTGGTTTCCGCTTCGAGTACCTGCAGCCGCGCCCCGAGCTCGACCAGCTCCACCGCCAGGGCGATTTGCTTGACTTCGGATACCACGCTCTTCTTGGTTCGCTGCTTCACGGGAGCCTCCGGCCTCAGGCCATCGATGCGGCGGCCTGCCCCGACATCAGGATCGCCGCGTGGGACTCTCCCATGATGCGCCGCTGGCCGTAGCCCGACAGCGCCTCCAGGACCATACGGTCGTCGCAACGGAACCGGCACAGCAGTGTGCTCGAGCTGGCCATTTTCGAGAGCTGGGCCATGCTGAGACCTTCGAGGAGCTCCGCCACGTCGGCGCTGATACCCAGACGGTACATCGCGGTTTCCCGGTCGTCGCGCAGCAGGTGCTGCGCCAGCATCAGATAGGTGAGGTTGGCTTCACGGACTTCGTTCAAGAGCTGCGTCGATTTCATACGCTCCTCCCAGAGTTCGCCGCCCCGAATGGACCGGCGCGTAGCGAGAGAATTTTCACAAGGCCAGTCGGAGTCTCCAATAGGAAACACCCGGATTCGCGACCGGGTCCCCTTCCTACAGCGCGATAGGAGTTTCTCCGACATGCGCTCGCGCCTCAACGGAGCAACGTGGGACACATGCGCACGACACCCAGTCGATTCAATGGGGTTACGACGCGTTCCTGGCGTAGTACCTGAACCCCGGAGCTAGTACGGCATCCGACGCTCCCCGTTTCGGGCCGATTCCGGAACTGCGCGTCCATCCCTTTTACGGATCGTTCGAACAAGAACCTAAGGGCGATTTTCGCGCGCGCAGAGAGACCGCCCCATGCGCCGGGCGGCGAGCGGCTAGCGCTGCCTGCGGGGAGACTTGGTCAGATCGTAGCTCAGGCGCAGCTCGCGGGCGTTCCCCGACGGGGCGCCGGATGCGCCGGCGGGCGCCGAGGGCGTGTTCGCGGTCCCTTGCGGTGACGAATCGATGCCCGCCCGAACGGTCGATCCATTTGCGGGTAGCCAGCGTCCGGCAAGTCCTCCGCCGCCGACCACCGCAAGGGCAGCCGCACCGGCGGCGATGAGCCAGGAGCGCCGCCTGCGGGTGCGCGGGTCCTCCTGAACGACCGGCGATGGCGGCGGCGATGCGGGCTTCGGCTCCGGAGAGGGCAGTGATTGCAACAGCGAGATCTCGGCTTGCAGCGCCTGCTCGACGGACTGCCGCGCGGCCGCCTCCGCCTGCTGCCGCATCCTCGCCTGCTGCGCGAGCTTGAGCTCGACCTCCGTACGCGCCTCGATTTCCCGCTTCGCGCCCAGCTCCAGCGCCTCGCGCTCGCGCGTGGTCCGGAGACAGGCTTCCTCGGCGTCCTGCCTTTCCTGCGCCGCCCTCAGCTCGGCCTGCTCCGCCGCACCGGCCTCGCGGGCGAGCTGCAGCGTTCTCTGTTCCCGGTCCAGGCGCTCCGATGAGGCTTCGGCGGCCGTCGCCTCGGCCGCGGCCCGGGCCTGCGCCGCGGCCTCGGCTTCCTCATCCTGTCTGCGCCGATTCTCTGCGGCCCTCTCCGCGTCGACTTCCGCGCGGCGACGGGATTCCGCCGCGCGCATCGCCGCGCGCTCCACGTGGAGCCGCCTGCGCGCAGCCAGCGCCTCGGCGATCTGCGCCCGGGCGGCGAGCTCGGCCGCCTCGGCTGCGGCGATCGACAGTCTGGCCACGGACTCGACGACGCGCCGCCGGCGCTGCTCCGAGTCCAGCCGCGCCGCGTTCGCGGCGTCTGCCGCGGCCACTTTCTCCGCGAAAGCCCTGACCTCGATCTCGATCTCGCGCTCGGTCTGCGCCTTCTTCCGCGCCTGCTCGGCTGCGGCCAGGTCCGCGACCTCGCGGGCCTCGGCGGCCGCCGCGAGTTCTTCCTCCGCCGCGATCCGCTCGGCCGCCGCGCGCTCCGCGGCCTGCTCCGACTCCGCCCGACTCTTCGCCGCCGCGGCCAGCCGCGCATCCTGCTCGCGGCGACGCTCGGTCGCCTCGCGCTCGGCGGCCTCCGCCGCAAGTCGCGCCTCGACATGGGCGCGTGCGTCGGCCTCCGATTGCAGCCGCACCTGAATCGTCTCCGCAAGATCCTGTTCGGACCGCTGGCGCGCCCCCGCTTCCGCCGCCAGCCGACGCTCCTGCTCGGCGCGTCTGTCCGCCGCCAGCTTCGCCTCGCTTTCAGTGCGTTCGCGCTCGCTTGCCTCCCGCGCCGCCTCGCGCTCCGCCGCGGCACGCTCCCGCGCTGCCGTCGTCCCCGCTTCGCTGGCGGCCCGTCGCCCTTCCACGGCGGCAAGCAACTCCTCCTCCGCGGCGCGTTGCTCTTCGGCCTCCTTCACCAACTGGACTTCCGAACGCGCACGCGACTGGGCCAGCTTGCAGGCCTCCCGCTCTGCCTGCAAGCGCGCCTCGATGGCGCGCTTGCGCGCCTCTTCGACCTCCAGGCGCTCGCGCACGGCGCTTCCTTCCTGCGCGGCCAGTGCTGCCGTACGCTCCGCCTCACGCGCGATCTGCTCGGCCGCTTCCGCGGCCTGTTCGGCGTGGCGTCGCGCCTGAATCTCGTGTTCCATCTTGGCCGTGAGCGCCATCCGCTCGCGCGCCTCGGCAATTTGCCGTTGTCTGGCTTCCTCGGCGAGTTTTGCTTCGGCACCCGCCCGGGAGCTGGCCGCCTCGGCGGCGAGGGTCTCGGCCTCGACGCGTGCTTCGATCATCAGGCGAGCGCGCGTCTCCTCCGCCGCCCGGCCCTCGGCCGCGAGCTTGGCACGCACCTCGGTGGCTGCGCGCTGACCGGCCTCCGCCTGCGCGTGCGCTTCCGCACGGGCACGCTGTTCAGCTGCGACTCGCGCCTCGGCTTCCGCACGTTCGCGTTCGGTCGCCCGGGCTCGCGCACGCATCTCCGCCGTCCGATGCCGCTCGATCTCCTCGCGCAGGGCGGGAAGGACTTCGGTTTCGGCCTGCTTGCGCGCATCTTCCGCTGCCAGCATCTGCTTTTCGAGCGCGGTGCGCGCCAGCGCCGCCGCGCGCGCTTCTTCCTCGGCGACCAGGCGCCGCTGGGCCGCGGCGACGGCTTCCTCCTCCGTGACGGCTCGCTCGTTGGCCGTCTGGGTCAGCGCCGCTTCGATCCGCTTGCGCTCTTCGATGGCTGCGACCTCGCGCTTCTCCGCCTCGGCGCGCGTCAGGGCGGCCGCCTGCAGCTCGTCCTCCGCCCGCGAGCGCAGGTCGAGTTGCCTCGCCGCCTCGCGCTCTGCCTGCGACCTGCGCTCGGCCGCTCCGCGCAAGCGTTCTTCCGCGGACGTACGCGCCTCGGCGGCAACGCGCGCGCGCGCCTCGGCTTCGGCGCGCGAGATCGCTTCGCGAACCGCGACCAGACTGCGCGGCTGCCCCTCGCCGGATCGCGGACGAAACTCCTGCTTTGCAGGCACGCTACTCATCGGCTGTCCCTTTGCGGATGCTCATGCGCATTCGATTGTCCCTTCCGCGACCTTGCTGCTTCCCGCCAGGGCCGGCTCGTGGCGCTCGCGGTAGGCGAGCACCCGGAATGCGCTGCAGCCGCGCTCCCCGGCGACTCGCTGTGCTTCCCGGTCGAAGCGCCGCGCGAAGTCGCCCTCTCCTGAACCAGTCCAGGCGACACGACGGATTTCTATATGAAAGCGGCCCCGACCTTCCTCGGACGCGGTCGCGTCCCAGCCCGCATCCGGCCGCTGGGAGAGGACCAGGGCGCCGACGACGACTACGGCGCCCAGGGCATAGGTTTCATTGGCCGTCGCGCAGCCGGCGAGAATCGCCGAGCCGAGCACGACGGACGCGAGCGAGACGGATCCGCGCATGCGCCACATTTAACGCCGGGCAACGCGCGATCCAAGGCCCAAGCTCCGGAGGAAACCGGGTCTATTTCGAGGCTTGGCGCGGTCCCGCGAGACTACTTGCGTTGCGGGGGCATCACGCCCTGGGAGGTGAGCCAGGCCTCGAAGGCTCTGGTGTCGATCGGCCGCTGGTACAGGTAGCCCTGGGCCTGGTCGCAACCGAGCACCGCCAGCTTCGCTGCCTGCTCGGCGGTCTCGACGCCCTCGGCGATCACCTGCAGGCCGAGATTGTGACCTAGACGCACGATCATCTCCGCGATGGTGGAGCGGCCCCTGTCGCTGCCAAGCTCATCGACGAAGCGGCGGTCGATCTTCAGCCGGTCGACTTTCAGCTGCTGCAGGTATCCGAGCGAGGAGAAGCCGGTTCCGAAATCGTCGATCGCCACCGCCACGCCGATGCGGCTTAGATCCAGGAGCGTCGCCATGACGATCTCGACTTCCTCCATCGCCATCGACTCGGTGATCTCCAGTTCCAGGTCGCCCGCGGCAATGCCGGTCTCCTCGACCACGGACTGCACCAGCTTGGTGAAGCCCGGCGCGCGGAACTGCGCCATCGACACGTTCACGGCAACCCGGAAATCGCGTATCCCGGCCGCGTTCCAGTTTCTCAGCTGCCGCGCCGCGGTGCGCAGGACCCACTCGCCGATCGGCAGGATCAGGCCCGATTGCTCCGCCACGGGAATGAACTTGTCGGGGGGGATGAACTTGCCTTCCGAGTTCTTCCAGCGCAACAGCCCTTCGGCGCCGACCGGCCGCCCGCTGGAAAGCAGGATCTGCGGTTGGTAGTACAGCGACAGTTGATGAGTCTCGATGCTGCGGCGAAGATCGTGCGCCAGCTTCACCCGGTCGCGGGTGGCTTCAGCCATGTCGGGGCTGTAGAAATAGAACCGGCCGCGCGTGCGCCCTTTCGCGCGCTTGAGACCGAGGTTCGCGTTCTTCAGCGCGTCCAGCCCGCCGCCTTCGGTGTCGGAGAGACGCGCAAGCCCGATGGACACCGAGATGCGCAGCATGTACTGCTCGACTGCAAACGGCTCCTGGAACAAGGCGAGAATGCGCTCCGGATCCACTTTCGCCTCCGGGCCGCAGAATCCAAAGCCGTCTCCCGCGACGCGCGCCAGCAGGACTTCGGGGTCGAGCGCCTCGCGCAGCCGCAGACTCATGACTTGCAGCAGCAGGTCGCCGCTTTCGTGTCCGAGCGCGTCGTTCGTTTCGGAAAAATGGTCGATGTCGATGATACCCACGACCCAGCCGCTGCGCTCGCGCGCCGCCTGCTGGTCGATCAGGGCCACGAACTTGTTCCGGTTCGGCAGGTTGACCAGCTGGTCGACGTAGGCGTAGTCGTGCAGGCGCTCGAACAGCGTGACGTTCTCGAAACCCACCGAGATGTTTGCGGCGAACACCTCGATCAATTGCACCTCCATCGGCCCCAGGGTCTCGCCGGTATCGAGGAATACTGCGGCTTCGTTCCCCGCCTGGCCCGTAAGGTAGAGGGTCGTGAAGCCGCGCTCGTAGATATTACGGCGCTCGCCCATCGTGCGGCGGATGGCGTCGACGATGCGCGAGTCCTTCAGGGCGCGCAGCGGCTGATCGACAAGTTCCCGGTAATGGCCCGCCGCCCCCACCACGCGCAACTCCTCCCCTGGCGCCGGAGTGTCGAGACGCGTCGCAGGGGTGCGCTTCTGCGCGAAGACCAGGCCTTCCGGGGCCAGCCCCAGTAGGCCTGACATCTGTTTCAGCACGCCGTCGCAGAACGCCCGCAGCCCGCGCCGTGCAAAGATATCGGCCGCCGCATTCACGATCTTGTCCAGGCCGCGCCGCCCCGCCTCGATCGTCCGGATCTGATCGAAGGAACGCACCGCCGCCATGATCGTCGTCGCGAGCCGGGTGCGCGTCAGCTCGGCCTTGGTCTTGTAGTCGTTGATGTCGTAGTCCTGGATCACCTGCATCTCGGGGGCGTAGCCCGGCTGCCCCGTTCGCAGCACGATGCGGGTGGCATTCATTCCGAGGACGCTGCGGATATGGTGGACCAGCTGCAGGCCGGCGTCCTCGGTTTCCATCACGACGTCGAGCAAGACGATCGCGACATCGCCGTTCTCCGCGAGCACGCGGCGCGCTTCCTCGCCGCTGTAGGCGTGGAGGAATTCGAGACGCCGGTTGCCGATCGAGAGCCCCGAGAGGGCAAACAGGGTCGCCTGATGCACTTCGGACTCGTCGTCCACAATCAGCACCTTCCAGGGCTTGCCTACCGCGGCGGCCGGCCTGGCGTCATGGCGATCGTCGACGACCGTCACCAGATCGTCGGGCAACGGGCCGGCAGGCGCAGGCCCAAGTACCCTTTGGTTCAGAGCTTCGCCGTTTGACATCGCTTCGAGGTTTTTCGAGCCGGTGAGTGCTTTACGGCTGCGTGTCGGGGTTCTTTAATCGAGATTCCGCCTTTATCCACAAGTACTTGTGCTCTGCGAGCTATGCCGCCGAACGCTTCGGGAACTGTCCCAGAGCGACCGCGATCTTGCCCAGGGCGCGCGCCGCTTCCGACTCCGGGTTCGCCTCGAGCAGCAGAACGCGCTTGCGCACGGCCTGGACGACGGCCGCATCGTCGGGAATTTCGCCCAGATATCTCAAGCTGACCGGGCGGCTCGCCGGCGGCCTCAGAAACCGGTCTATGACCTGCTGCAGCTGCGTAGCGAGCGTGCGCCCCTCTCCGGGATTCCGGACCTGGTTGATCACGAGGTCGATGGTGTTCCGGTGCTGCTGCATCGAGAGCAGCTTGATCGTGGCATAGGCGTCGGCGAGGGAGGTCGGCTCCGGGTTGGTGACCACCAGAATCTCGTCGGCGAGCGAAGCCACGTACAGGACCAGATCCGCGACGCCCGCCCCGGTGTCGATCAGCAGGAAGTCGTAGCGCACTCCCAGTTCCTGCAGCACCAGGCGCAGGCGTTCCCTGACTTCGCTGGAAAGCCTGGCGTACTCGGCCATTCCCGACCCGGCCGGGAGCACCGAGAAGCCGCCGGGCGCCTGGAGTATGACGTTCTCGAGCCGGTCTTCTCCCGTCAGAACCTCGTGCAGCGTGACCTTGGGCGTGAGGTTCAGGACGATGTCGAGATTCGCCAGCCCCAAGTCGGCATCCATGACCAGCACTCGCGCCCCGGTCCGCGCCAGCGCCGCCGCCAGGTTCGCGGTCACGAAGGTCTTGCCGACCCCGCCTTTGCCGCTGGTGACCGCGATGATCCGGGTTGCGCTCGAAGGTTTGCTCACGCTTGAGGCTCCCCTGGGTCGGCGAACAGCATGGCTCTTTCCTCGATCGAAACGCGGGTGTTCGGCAGCGCGTCGATGGCGATGTGATCCCGCCGGCGGCTCCTCGCCGCCAGCAGTTGGCGGTCGGCGGCTGCGATCAGTGTGCCCGCGCGCATGCGCCGCCACGGCGAGGCGGAGGCTCCGCCGACGCTCGCGGTAACGCGCACCGTCATTTCCTCGGACAGCGCGACAGCGGTCCGCGCGACCGCCGCGCGCAGCCGCTCTGCGATCCTGCGAACCTGTTGCGATGCGACACCGGGCACGATCACGGCAAAATCCTCCTCGCCCACGCGCGCGACGAAGTCCATGCGGCGCACGGAACGCACCAGGATCGCGGCGACGGCGCGCAGCGCGGCTTCGCCGGCCGCGCGGCCGTTGGTATCGATCAGGCGTCCAACGTGATCGACCCCCAGGAGCAGCAGCGACACGCCGTCTCCCATGCGCGCGACGCGCTCGAGTTCCCGGTCCAGCACCTCGCGAAAATGATCGGCGCTGGCCAGCCCGGTCAGGGCGTCGCGCCCCGAGAGCCCGCACAGGCCATCGATGAGCTGTTGTATGCGTTCCGCGTCGGGTGCATCCTCCGGCAAGTCGTATCCTGATTGCCGCAGCAGCGCAAGCGCCTCCTCCAGACGCAGACTCGTCAGGAGCAGCGGGCGCACGCGGGTCTGTTCCACGGGGGGTTTAACGGCCGCAACCGGCGGTTTCTTTAGGTCAAACCCTCAAGATTCCCGGTTCCGCGCCGTAAAAACCCGAAGGCCTGAGAAGCCGCACGTCCGCATGACGACACCGCCCAAGAACCGCTCCACCCAAGCAACCCGGCTGCCCCTGCGGGACCTCGAGGACCGGCCCGTGAAGCGCTTCCTCGCCATGGTCCGTGAACATCCCCTGCAGCGCAGCAGCCTGGCGATACTTGCCTTCGGTGCCTGCCTGATCGCCTTGTTGTGGACCGCCGTGGTGATCAAGGTCCGCGCCGAGAAGGAGGCCGACACCCGGGACGCCATCAGGCACAGCGCGAACCTCGCCCGCGCAGTCCAGGAGCAGGCACTTCGCACGCTCAGGGAAGCAGACCAGGTTCTGATGCTGATCGTCCAGCAGTACCAGGAGCGCGGCAGGAAGCTCGACTTGCGCTGGTTGAAGCACGAAGGCCCTATCGTCAGCCGGATCTACAACTACTTCAGCATCATCGACGAGCGCGGCGACCTGATCATGGGCAGCGAGCCGTTCCGGCCGATGAACCTGGCGGACCGCGAGCACTTCCGGGTGCACATCGCGCAGAGCGTCGCCGACCAGCCGTATATCTCGGGACCGGTTCTCGGCCGCGCGTCAGGCAAATGGTCGATCCAGCTCTCCCGGCGCATCGACAAGCCCGGCGGCTCCTTCGGCGGGGTCGCCGTGGTGTCGATCGATCCGCTGCACTTCACGCAGTTCTACCGCCAGCTGGATCTGGGCGAGCGCGGGATGGCGACGCTGGTCGGCCGCGACGGCATAGTCCGCGCGCACCGCGCGCGGGACCAGACCGCGAGCCTGGATACGAGCAAGTGGTCGATATTCGACCGGCTCAAGACAAGCGATTCGGGGAGCTATCTCGCCGTGAACAGCGACGGTGTACGGCGCCTTTTCAGCTACCGCGTCCTGGCCGACTATCCATTGGTCGCGGTCGTCTCCTTCGCGGAGGACGACGTGCTGGCCGAGTTCCGGGAGCGCGCTCGCAACTACTACCTCGGAGCCGCCCTGATCAGCTGCTTGACCCTGCTCTTCACGGCATCGCTGATGCGGATGACGTCCCGTCAGGCCGGGATGGCGACCGACCTCCGGCGCCAGAACATCGAGCTGCTCAGCGCCGAGCGCTCGGTGCGCGCGAGCGAGTACCAGATCCGTCTGGTCGCAGACAACGTTCCGGTCATGCTCGCCCGCTGGGACCGGGAATTGCGCTGCCGCTGGGCCAACGCGCTGTATGCCGCCTACTACGGCATGGCGCCTGAAGCCGTGGCCGGCCGCACCATGGGCGAGCTGGTCGGCGAGGATCATCTCAAGACCATCCGGCCGCACATCGAGAAGGTGCTGGCGGGGGAAACCGTTCGCTACGAAACCACCCCGCCGCGCTGGGACGGCGCGGTGCGCATTCTGTATTCGGAGATGGTGCCGGACCGGGGAGCCGACGGGACCGTCCAGGGATGGTTCGGCGTCCTCCGCGACGTCACCGACGAACGCCGCGCCGAGCGGGATCTGCGCGCGAGCGAGGTGCGCTTCGCGGCGATGTTCCACGAGTCTCCCGCGCCGATGTCGCTGATCGACGCGAACACCCGTCGCTATCTCGCAGTGAACCGGGCCTGGATGGACCTGCTCGGCTACACCCGGCCCCAAGTCATCGGCCGCACCTCGCTCGAGTTCCGCCTGTTCGACAAGCCTGCGGACCGCGAGCGTCTGTACCTCGAGCGCATCGGAGGCGCGGCGATCGACGGCTACGAGGCCGTACTGCGCCGCGCCGACGGCTCGCGCCGGACCTGCCTGCTTTCCGGCCGCATGCTCGACATGAGCGGCGCACCCGCGATCCTGCGCAGCATCGTGGACGTCACCGAGCAGCGCCGCGCCCAGCAGGCGCTCCAGGCGAGCGAGGCCCGGTTCTCGGCGATGTTTCAGAACTCGCCCGCGCCGCTGCTCCTGGTCGCGGCGGCCGATGGGCGGTTCCAGGACGTCAACCGCGCCTTTGCCGAAATGCTCGGCTACCCGCGCGAGCGTCTCATCGGGCGCACTTCCGCGGAACTCAATCTCTACGTGCAGCCGCCTGACCGCGACGGCCTTTACGCCCGGCTGGCGCGCGACGGCATCGTGGATCGGCACGAAATCCGCGTGCGCCGCGCCGACGGAGAAGTGAGGACCTTGCTCACCTCCGGCCACGCGATCGAGGTCAACGGCGTGCGCTCGTGTCTGTGGAGCACGGCCGACGTCACCGAGCAGCGCCGCGCCGAGCGCCAGATGCAGGAGATGAACGAGACGCTGGAGCGCGCCGTGGAGGCGCGCACCGCCCAGTTGCGGCAGGCCAACGCCGAGCTGCACAGCGCCATGGATCACCTCAAGTCCACGCAGGGGATGCTGGTTCAGTCGGAAAAGCTGGCCGCACTCGGACGCCTCGTTGCCGGTGTCGCGCACGAGCTCAACACGCCCATCGGCAACAGCCTGCTTTCGGCGAGCACGCTTGCGGAGCACACCGAGGCCTTCGCGGCGCAATCCGCCGGCGACTTGCGCCGATCGACGCTGGATGCCTTCATCTCCAGGGCACGGGAGGGCTCGGCGATTCTTCTCAGGAACCTCGAGCGCGCCGCTCACCTGATCCAGAGCTTCAAGCAGGTCTCCGCGGACCAGACCAGCTCCCAGCGGCGCACCTTCGACCTGCAGAAACTGGTCGACGAAGTCCTGCTGACGTACCGGCCGATGCTAAAAAGGACCGCCATCGAGGCGCGTTCGGACGTGGCTCAGGGAATCGAGCTGGACAGCTATCCGGGCCCTTTGGGACAGGTCGTGGGCAATCTCCTCGCCAACGCCGTGCTGCACGGCTACGAGGACCGATCGCGCGGTACCGTGACCGTCTCCGCACGCACCGACGGCGATCTGCTGGTCGAGCTTGCCGTGCGCGACGACGGCCGGGGCATTCCGGAGGCGGACCTGCGCCGGGTCTTCGATCCCTTCTTCACGACGCGCATGGGACGCGGCGGCACCGGGCTCGGCCTGCCCATCTGCCACAGCATCGTGACCGACACGCTGGGAGGCACGATCCGCATCGCCAGCCGGCCCGGTGAAGGCACACGCGTCATCGTTCGCATACCGCTGATCGCGCCGAGCGTCGACTCGGACGCCAGCGAAAAGCACGCCGCCTGAACAAGCGCGCCATGAAACCCCAGCCGAAGT
>Ga0335084_10001908_pt1 | contig 19830 bp, 14 predicted proteins | sample Lox_Sample_44_FD_206721 | JGI IMG/M metagenome (GOLD analysis project Ga0335084, IMG submission 206721) | Soil microbial communities from Loxahatchee National Wildlife Refuge, Florida, United States - Lox_Sample_4.4 | ecosystem: Environmental > Terrestrial > Soil > Wetlands | place: USA...
AGGCGCGGCAAACCAATCCCTCGGCTCCGTGTACCTGCAGCGAGGCGATTTCGAACGCGCGGTCCCGCGATTGGAGCTCTGCCAGCAAATCTCACGGACAGCAGATGTGCCGATGTTGTCGCTCATAGTCGCGCCCACGCTGGGCCGTGTCTATAACTTGCTGGGTCGCGTCACGGAATCGATCGTGCTGCTCGAGCAGGCCAGAGAGATGGCGGAACGGACCAGATACATGGCCGCGGCGCCATTGATCTACGCTCATCTCGGCGAAGCCTATGGCCTGGCGGGGCGAATCGAGGAAGCGATAGCGGCCTTACAGCGCGCGCTCGATTTCGCCCGTGAGCGCGGGATGCGTGGATTCGAAGCATGGACCCTTTATCTCACCGGCAATGTTCATTCGCAGTCCGGCGTTGACGCTGCTCTCGACCATCGGCACTACCACGAGGCGATGAGTCTTGCGCGCGAGCTGGAAATGCGCCCGTTGCAGGCCCACTGCCATCTTGCCCTCGGCGAGCTGGCGCAGAAATCCGCTCGGCATACCGAAGCGCGAGAACAATTTAATGAGGCTACGGCAATGTTCCGTGAGATGGGCATGCAGTTCTGGTTGGAAAAGGCAAAAGCAGCACTTACTGCGCTCAGCGCACGATGAAATGCGCTCGCTGCAATGCTGAAAACGAAGAGCGCCTGCCCCAACTGCGGCGCGGCGGTCCGAGCGGATAAGAAATCCTGCGGCGAGTGCGGAAGCTCGCTGGAAGCGGCTCGTCTTCGAAGATCTCCACTGGATCGATAGTGAGACGCAAGCGCTGCTCGATAGCTTGGTGGAAAGCCTTCCCAGCGCGCGCATGCTGCTGCTGGTCAACTATCGACCGGAATACCAGCATCGCTGGGGCGCGCGGCTCGTATCGCTTGACTACGCCGGTCACGAGCATCGAGGTCCCTGCGTCCGTCCGTGCACATCACTGCTGAGCCGGCTGCGTATCGTCTCTAGGCTTAGTGCTCTTCGGTGCAAATAATTTCCCGGGCAGGTTGAACGCTCGCGTGAAGATCCCCGCCAGCTCAGAACCGACCGCCTGCGGACCCAGCGGCACTACACGGGGATCGCTGAAATCGCCGCTCACGCTGACCGGCACACTGCTAAAAGCGCCTCCGAGCACATAGCCGATGATCGGCACTTTGCGCATGAAATTGGTGAACATGCTGAAAGGCGCGACCAGCACCGTGAGCTGGCACTGGCGGGTGCCGAGCTCGACGTAGCCGGTCGCCGCCAAACCCACCGCGCTGCTGTCGAAGTGAAGATCCTTCACGATGAATCGTCCCGCCTGGTATTCGCCCTCGACCTCCAGGCTGCGATAGCGGAATCCTTGTCCTCCGAGTTTCGGCACCCCATGCTGGAACAGGCCGGTAACATCTGAGAACGCCAGAATGTTTCCCAGCAGCCCGAACTTCCTTATTTTGCCGTCGCGCGATTCAAAATCGAAGTCGCCCTTCAGGTTTTGCAGAAGCTGATCCTCAGTACCGAAAGTGTAGAGATCCGCGCGCATGTCGAACGTCCCGGTGATCAGCAACCGTTCGTCGGACAGGCAGCGAGCGCTGTATTCCACATCCTGCTGCTGGGCCCTCAGATGCGCCGATATCGCGAAGCCCTCTGGCAGTACGTCCGCGATCATGGGAAATGAAACGCCGCACAGCTTGGCATCGTGCACCTCAAGCCGTGCGCGATCCCGCTCGAGCGTAAGCGTGGCCGTCGCCGGCTCGATGTGATACTGACGAAAATCGATGAAGCGCGAGTTCACCTTGATGCGGCCGGTCACCGGCAGCGGCCACAGCTCGGGTAAAAAGCGCTGCTTGTCCGCCGATTCGGGCTGCGGTCGAGCGGCGGCGGGAGCATCGGACGCAGGCCACATCTTGTCGATGACCAGTCCGTGCGAATCGAATTGCGCATCGACTACGGGCCCATGCTTTGTGAGTTGGACCTCGCCCTTGATGGTCGCGGTCTGCTCCGCCCAGGTGAGCATCGCGTCGCGTATGCGCACTGTCAACCCGTCCGCGGTAACATCGATCCGGTCGACCTTGACCGGCTTGCGCAGCAGCCAGCTCAAGTCGACGGCATCTACCTCGAGATTGCCTTTAGCCTTGGTCAGTTCGGGAATGTCGAGATCGACGTAAGTGTGCAGCTCACCCGTTGCATGGCCCGAAAGCTGGTTGGGCTGCTTCAACATGGCGTCGACGCTATGCATGAAAAGCTTGCCCGAGAAATCGGTCTTCAACAGGCGCCGCTTCAAGCGCACACCAATGACGGCATCGCTGATCCGATCCTTCACAGCGAGGCTGCGTATGTCCAGCAGCTCCGGCTGCCATGCCAGGTTCAGCACAGCGCTCGGGCCCGAGTTGAACGCCATGCTCGCCTGTACATCGAGCTGCTGATCGGGATTCCACCGGGCTTGCTGAACGTTGACGCGCATAGGCGCCTTCAACTCGAGGTGCGGTGGCGCGCCCGCGCGCTGCCAGATCCAATGCATGAAATCAGCGCCCACAATCCCGTCGCTGTCGGCGGCGGTAACTTGCCAGCTCTTCAAGCGATATTTTTCGATGCTGCCGGAGACCACTGCTCGCGCATCGAGCATGGCCGCGGCTACACGGTCGAACTTGATGTTCCGTGGGTCAACCGTGAACGCACCGCCGTCCAAGCTGAGTAGACCGGGCAGCGACTTTATTTCAGCGCTGACATGTTCGGGATTTACAGTGAGCTCATAGTCGGGCAACGAGGCTCGCGCCACAATTCCAGAAAGCCTGTTCACCGCGATGTGAGCGCTCCCGCTGATGACGCTGATATCCTGCAGCACGTCGGCAAACTCGGCATGGGATCGCACCCACGGGTAGAACTCGTTCAGCAGCACCTGCGCATGTCCGCTCGCCGCCTTGATGCGCGTTTGCGATCCCAGTGTGAGATACGCATCGATATCGGCGAAGGTCGATTTGCCTACTGTGCCGCGGACACCGCTCAGGTTGATTTGTGTGGAGGAGAACGCTACCCGGCCGGCCTGAAGCACGAGGGGCCACGGCAACTGCTGCAATTGGGCAGTGGCATCCGCGCGCGTGATATCCACAGTGGCACTCCACGGATCCGCCCCGAACCTCATGCTGGTTCGACCTTGCAGGCGCCCGCTCGCAGACTGCACGTTTTTCAAAATCGCCGCTTGATCCTTAGGTAGAAGCTGCGCAGCGACTTTGAGCGCCTGCGGCAGATCGAGGTCAAAGCCGATGCTGAGCGAAGTGGTGCCCTCGCCCAGGGAATAGCGCACAGTCGTGTCCTGCAACCGGCTCTGCCCGATCTTCGTCTGTGCGTGCGTCACTTCGAACTCGCCGTCGGCAAGCTCCACCCGTCCAGCGAGCTCGGTCGCCGGCTGCTCGATCACGGGTACGATCATGACGCCGCTTGCAACCGTTGCGCTTGCGTTGAGCCGATTGACGTCGAACAGCTCAGACCAGCTCTGCGCGCTCGCATGCAATTGCGTGTCAGCGATCTCCCCACCCTGAATGCGGACCAGGTAACTGTGCACGACTGCGTTGTCGCCGGCAAATGCGTCAACGGCATCGCGCACAGCGACCACATCGAGCCGTGGGATCTGCGCGGACAGTGCTGGCTTCTGACCATCGTACCTCATGCTCAATTTCGCCTGGCCGGCGTGCACGAGCGTCCCGAGTTGCACGGCATCGAGCACAATCTCGGCGTCCTGCGCCCGCACCAGCGCGCTGCCTTTCGCGCTGCTGTCCGCCAGCCGCAAACGCTGTTCCGCACGACCCATCTCGAGCGCCGGAGCGGCGAGCTGAAACTTGCACTCCAACGATGTCCTGCCATCGGTATGGACCTCCGCATGCAGGTCCGAACTGGGTATGCGCAGCATGGCGGCAGCATCCGACAGGGCGTAGTCGAGCCACGGCTGCGGCTTCACTGCGGCCGCCTCTATGCTCAAACGCGCGGCAAGATCCGCAAACGTTACATGGCCTGCCAGGCGCAGGCTGTCCCAGAAGTCGCTTGTGGTTTGCAGTTGGAGCTCGACACCGTCCGTGGCAGTACGCAAATGCACGGCGAGCTTGCGCAGCTCGAATGAAGGCATGTTCGGCACTCTCACTTCGATGCTGCCTTCGCCGGTCGACTCGATGACTGTATCCACGGACAACGTCTGCAACCATTGCATGACTGGCGCCAGCCCTGCTCGATAACTCGCGATCGGATCGATAGCCGGCGCATTGGCTGTTGACGAGGCCGCAGGAACGTCGATCCGGATGACCGGTCGCACCCACGCCAGGGACTTGACCCTGGCGTGACCCGAAAGAAACGGCAGTAGATGCAGGCGTGCGTCGACCTGTTCCACACGCGCGCTCAGCGTACCGGGAATTTCGACGCTCAAGCCGCGTATCAGCGCACGTGGTCTTGGCAAGAGCCGGACCTCCATGCTATCCCAGGTTACTTTGCCCTCCACCAGCTGCGAGACTTTGCGCTCGAGCTCCGTTTTGACGGTCAGCATGTCGACCAGCGTGGGCGCAACGAACGCCGCAATGATGGCCAAGCACAGCAGCGCGAATACGAGACGCGCCATGCGCCGCGGTATGCCTATCCCCGGTCGTTTGTCATGCTGCGTCGAAGAACTCTGCTTCATCATTTTTCTAGTCTTGGATTCGCGAAGACGCTCTTTTGTGCGATATCAGCCTGGTCCCGCCGCCTGCGCGGCATGACGATACCCGGATCACTGCCGCTTTTCCATCTTGCCGAATGCTTGAGCGCCATCCCTCGTGCCTTTCGTCCACACCTTGATATCGGCCCGAACAAGCGGCACACTGGCGCACGCAACCAATCATAGTTCCTGCATATGCACCGAGCGCGCAATACAGAATTCGACCGCGAGTCTGCCAAACGCAGCACGATCGCGCACCAAAGCACACCAAGATGTGCGCATTGCGGGTCCTGAGCGCGGTCTGCGCACTGTGCGTCTTCGGCTGGGCCGGCCAGGGCAACGCCCAAGACATGGAGGCACGCGCCTATTCGGCGACGCCGGTCGGAACCAATTTCGCGCTCGCTGGCTGGGCACACTCCAAAGGCGACGTTCTCACGGATCCGTCGCTGCCACTCACCAACGTCGCAGCGCGCATCGACACCTATTTTGCCGGCTATTCACGCAGCTTCGATTTGTTCGGAAATGCTGCCAGCCTGGGCCTGGTACTGCCTGTTGCGCGCGCCAACGTCAGCGGCGATGTCGGGGAGGAGTCCAGGGCCGTGCACCGGGCCGGGTTCGCGGATGTCCGTATGCGCCTTTCCACGAACCTCATCGGCAATCCCGCCGTGACGCCCGCGCAGTTTGCGCAGCGCACGCCGACCACCGTAGCGGGGATTAGCCTCAGCGTCGTGGCGCCGACCGGACAGTACGATTCTTCCAAGCTCATCAACATCGGCACCAACCGCTGGGCATTCAAACCGGAGCTCGGGCTGTCGCAACCGATCGGCAACTGGTTCGTGGACCTGGCCGCCGGCGTCTGGCTGTTCACCGAAAACAACGATTTTTTCGGGGGCAACACGCGCAAGCAGGATCCGATCTACTCTTATCAGACGCACATCGGTTATAACTTTCGCCCCGGATTATGGCTGGCCGCCGATGCGACTTACTACACCGGCGGCGAGACGACACTCAACGGCGTGGCCAAACACGATCTTCAGGAAAATTCGCGGTGGGGGATGACGCTGTCGGTACCCTTCGCCCAGGGTTGGTCCACCAAACTGGCCTGGTCCCACGGGCTCAGCACACGTGCGGGAAGCGACTTCACCACGTACTCTCTGTTCGTCCAGTATCGCTGGTTCGACCGCTGATGGGTGCACGAACCGCCATTTAGCGCGACAATGCGTTCGCGCGCCGCCAGGAGCGAATGAGGGAATGAGCTGTCCCTGCCTCCTCGAGTGCGCCGTGTCGCGTACACGCCCTCCCCTGCAAGGGGAGGACCGGGGTGGGGATGGGGTGTGATTCACGTCCATACTCAGTTCCCCCATCCCCCTCCTCACCTCCCCTTGAAGGGGGAGGAATGCTTAAGTTAGCGCGCATGCTTTAGGGGGACCTGTATGGCGCAGCAGAGCGAGCAGCATGGCGTGGCGGGGTGGATGCGCCGCGAGCCTGCCAACGCGGAGCAGAACGCCAATTGGAGCGCTCTCAGTACCGGTGCGCTGCTGTCGGTCGTGGTCGGGGTGGCCTATTACCTGGGCGCGAAGCTCGGCCTCGCCCTCACCTTTCAGCCGCACCCGATAGCCACGCTATGGCCGCCTAACTCGATCTTGCTGGCGGCGCTGCTGCTCGCGCCGGTGCGCTCGTGGTGGATGCTGTTGATCGGCGCGTTCGTCGCCCACCTCACCGCAGAGCTGCAAGGCGGCGTTCCAGTCGCGATGGTGCTGTGCTGGTTCATCAGCAATTCAGCACAGGCTCTCATCGGCGCCGTGCTGCTGCGCAAGCTTCTCGACGGTGCGCCGCGCTTCAACCGGCTCTACGACGTCACCCTGTTTCTGCTGCTCGGTGCGCTACTCGCGCCGTTCCTCGCCTCATTTCTAGACACCGCCTTAGTCAAGCTGATCGGCTGGGGCAGTGGCACGTACTGGCAGCTCTGGCGTCTGCGCTTCTTCTCCAACGTACTGACCGCGCTCATCCTGGTGCCTCCCATCATCACCTGGTCCAGAGGCATCGGGCGGCGACGTGCCGACCGGCGCCGACTCCTCGAAGCGGGTCTCTTCGGCATCGTGTTGCTGGCCGTGATCGTTCCGGCATTCACCATGAAGCCACCCGACCCCGACTGGGGACCTGCGCTGCTCTATGCTCCGGTGCCCCTTCTGATCTGGGCCGCGGTCCGTTTTGGTCCACGCGGTGTCAGCACGGCCATCCTGTTGTTCGCATTGCTCTCCATCTGGTACGCAGTCCATGGCGAGGGGCCGTTTTCTACGATCGCGGCAGCAGATGAGGCGCTCTCCATTCAGCTCTTTCTCATCATGGTATCGGTGCCGCTGTTGACCCTGGCCGCGGTGATGAAGGAGCGGCAACAGGCCGCAGCGGCGCTGCGCGAGAGCCGCGAGCGGCTCGATCTGATTCTCGACGCCGCGCAGATCGGCACCTGGGACTGGGACATCGCCACCAAGCGCGTGAGCTGGTCGGAGCAATCCAAGCAGATGTTCGGCGTCGATGCACCGGGCGCGCAGTTCGCTGTAGAGACCGCCGTGCGCGCAGTACATCCCGCTGACCGCGAACGCTTTCTGCTGGCAATCGAAGAAGCCCTCAAGCAAGGCAGACTGTATGAGCTCGAGTTCCGCGTGTGCGACCCCGATGGCACGGTGCGCTGGGTGCTCGGCAAGGGCCGAGCGATGTACGACCCGCCCAGACGAGCGGCCCGGATGCTCGGGATCAATGTGGACATCACTGCGCGCAAGCACGCCGAAGAGGCGCGGCTCGCATTGGAAGAGCGCTTCACCAAGGCGTTCCGTTCCAGTCCGGATGCGATGGCCATCGTGCGCCAGTCGGATGGCACGGTCATCGATGTCAACGACCGCTGGGAGTCGATGTTCGGTTACGCGCGCGCGGAGCTCACTACGCACTCGACCTCCCAGCTCTACGTTCATCCGGGCGATCGCGACCGGTTCCTGGAGCAGGCGGCGCGTACCGGCCTGGTACGCGATTTCGAAACCGATCTGCGCATTCGATCCGGGGAGGTACGGCGCATGCTGCTTTCGGCCGAGGCGGTCGAGGTAGCGGGGACGTCTTGCTTCATCGCGATCATCCGCGACATCACCGCTCAACGGGCGGCCGAACGAGAGGCGGAGGACCAGCGCCAGCAGCTCGTGCACTTGACGCGTGTTGCCGTGCTCGGGGAGCTGTCCGGCGCGCTCGCCCATGAGCTCAACCAGCCGCTGACGGCAATCCTAAGCAACGCGCAAGCGGCACAGCGCATGCTCAAGCATACCGATGTGGACATGGAGCAGATCCGGGACATCCTCGAAGATATCGTGCACGAGGACAAGCGCGCGGGTGAGGTGATCAAACGCCTGCGCGCCTTGCTCAAACGGGGCGAAGCGCAGATGCAATCGCTCGATCTCAACGATGTCGTGCAGGATGTTCTGGAGCTCACCCACGCCGATCTGGTCAACCGCAACATCAGTGTGGCCACCGAGCTTGCGGCACACGCGGGCCACGTGCGCGGAGACCGGGTTCAGCTCGAGCAGGTCATGCTCAATCTCGTCCTGAACGCCTGCGAGGCGATGAACGCCAACCCGCCAGCCGACCGTCGCCTGCTGATCCGCACCTGTATCGGCTCCAACCACACGCTGGAGCTGTGCGTGAGCGACCGCGGACCGGGCGTTGCGCCCGAAATCGTCGAGCACCTGTTCGAGCCGTTTTTCACGACCAAAGAGCAAGGGCTGGGGTTGGGCCTGTCGATCTCACGCTCGATCATCGCCGTCCATGGCGGACAGATCCGGGTACAGAATAACGCCGAGGGCGGGGCCAGCTTCTCATTCGCGCTGCCGCTTCAGCATTGAGCCGTGCCCGAGGCGGGGACACGACAAGCGCCCGCGATCGACCCCCGTGAAAACATGTGCCTGTCGGTATTGGACCAAGGTCCACTTCCATTCGCGGCGACGGATCGATTCAATGAACGTACGATGACAGACGCTCAACCATTGGTGTACGTGGTGGACGACGAAGAGCCGGTCCGCAAGGCTTTGTCCCGGCTCTTGTCGGCTTCCGGGCTGCTGGTCAATACGTTCTCCAGCGGAACAGCATTCCTTGACGCGGCGCGGTTGAAAGCACCGGATTGTGCGGTGCTGGACCTGCACATGCCCGGGCTCACTGGCTTGGATGTTCTGCAGAGGATGACCGGTGCAGGTCTGAACGTGCCAGCGATTGTGATCACCGCACACGATGCTCCGGAATCAAAAGCGCAATGCATGGCCGCCGGCGCCATAGAGTATCTCTGCAAGCCGATCGATGCCGGCGCTTTGCTCGATGCGATCGCCCGGGTAGCCCGAACCTCGGCCTGACGGGGCCAGCTGCGCTATTGGACCTTGGTCTAATGGTGTAGGATGCTACGCAGCTTCACAATAAACCAAGCTTGCGCCGCTGAAACACTGTCATCTCGGCTCGGGGAATCGCCGCTCGGGATATTGCAGCGCACGCACCGTCGCCGCATGAAGCGGTGTGGTTAACGTCATGCGCAAATAACAATACAATGCCATGCGCAACTATGCGCGTAGACTGCAGGTATTAAGTGAGCAACACCACCATCAATCCGCCGCTGGATCGGGCCGACGCAAGCGAGGCCGCGCCGGACGCGTCGATCATCGCTTGCCGGGAGTGCGACCTGCTTCAGCGCGAGGTTGCGCTGCCGCCGGGCGGCAAGGCCTTGTGCCCGCGCTGCGGGGCAGAGCTCTATCGCGACACGCCGAACAGCATCGATCGCGCGCTGGCATTCACGCTCGCCGCCGCGGCACTGCTCGTGCTGGGAAATGCCTTTCCCATCGTCGGCCTCGACATCCAGGGGCACCACAACGCGACCACGCTGATGGGTACGGTGCAATCGCTCTACCAGCAAAATAAGTCTATCGTGGCGGCTCTGGTCTTGGTGACGTCAGTCATCGCTCCGGCGATGCAGGTTGCGGCGCTGGCGTACATGCTGTTGCCGCTGCGGCTCGGACGTCCGCCGCCGGCGGGGGTGGCCTTCGTGTTCAGGCTGGTGCAGTCGGTGCGTCCGTGGGCCATGGTAGAAGTCTTGATGCTCGGTGTACTGGTATCGCTGGTCAAGCTGGCTGGATTTGCGCACATCATTCCCGGCGTGGCGCTCTGGTCCGTCGCGCTGTTGATGTTCATGCTGGCGGCGGCGGGGGGGGCGTTCAACCCCCGTGATGTATGGTCTCATCTGCCGGTAGACCGATGAGCGGCAGATTCGTAACCGCGAGCGCCGCCGGTCTGCTGGTGTGCGAGACGTGCGGTCTGCTGTCCCACTCGCGGACCCATGAGCATCACCCGCTGTGCGAGCGCTGCGGCGCTGCCTTGCACGAGCGCAAACCGAACAGCATCCAGCGTACCTGGGCGCTGCTGATTGCTGCGGCAGTGCTTTACATTCCGGCCAACGTCCTGCCGGTAATGGTCACCGGCTCGTTCCTCGGCACGCAGGAGGACACCATCATGAGCGGGGTCGTCTATCTTTGGATTTCCGGGTCGTGGCCGCTCGCTCTTCTCGTGTTCTTCGCGAGCATTACCGTGCCCCTTCTCAAGCTCATCGCCATTGCACTGCTGCTCATCTCCACGCAACTGCGTATGCGCTGGGCGATTGAGCAGCGCGCCAAGTTGTATCGCATCGTCGAGTTCGTCGGCCGCTGGTCGATGCTGGATATCTTCGTGGTGGCGATTCTCGCCGGTCTGGTGCAAATCCAATCCCTGGCGACGGTTGAAGCAGGCGCGGGGGCGGTGGCGTTCGGATCGGTGGTCGTGCTGACGATGATCGCCGCGATGAGCTTCGATCCGCGATTGATGTGGGACGCGATGGAGCGCGACGATGGCTGAGCGGCCCTCTGTTCCTGGCCACAACGATTTTCCCTCTGCCGTGAGTGAGCCGAAGCGGCGGTGGTCGCCGCAGCTCGTTTGGCTGATCCCGATTGTCGCAGTGGTGATCGGCGGCTGGCTTGCCGTCAAGTCAGTGCTCGAGCGTGGCCCGACCATCACCATCACCTTCAAGACCGCCGAAGGTCTGGAGGAGGGTAAGACCGCGATCAAGTACAAGAACGTCGGAATGGGGCTCGTGAAGAGCATCTCGTTCAACGACGACCACAGCCTCGTGTTGGTCAAGGCCGAGTTCACCAAGCAGGCGGAGAAATTCCTGGTCGACGACACGCGCTTCTGGGTGGTGCGGCCGCGCATTTCCGCAGGCGAGATATCCGGCCTGGGAACGCTGTTCTCCGGAGCCTTCATCGGCATGGACATCGGCAAATCCAAGGCCAAGCGCGGTGTATACACCGGCCTCGAGGTGCCGCCGGTGATAAGTGCCGAAGTGCCCGGTCGCTACTACACGTTGCACAGCAAAGATCTGGGCTCGCTGGATGTAGGCTCCCCGATCTACTATCGGCGATTGCAGGTCGGCCAGATCATTACCTACGAGCTCGACAAGGAGGGCAACGGTCTCACGTTCAAGGTATTCGTGCAGGCGCCCTATGACAAGTTTGTGCGCGCCGGCACACGCTTCTGGCATGCCAGCGGTATCGATGTCACACTGGACGCATCCGGCATCAAAGTAGACACACAGTCGGTGGTCTCGATCCTGGCGGGGGGGATTGCATTCGCCGATCCGCCCTTCGCCGAAGGCACGCCGGTGGCCGCCGAAAATACCGCATTCGAGCTCGTCGCCAACCGCTCCCAGGCGATGAAGATGCCCGACCTTAAGAGCAAGACGATAGTGATCGTCTTCCTGGAATCGGTGCGTGGATTGAGCGTCGGAGCCCCGGTAGATTTCCGCGGCATCACGATCGGTGAGGTCACCGCCATCGATGTGAATTTCGACCCGGCGAAGAGCTTGATCACGATGCCGGTGACCGTACGCATCTATCCGGACCGCTTGACTTCGCGCTATCAGAGTTCGGTGAACATGAGTGCGGAAGCGGCGAATCCGGCCACTCGATTCAAGTGGGCGGTCGAGCACGGGCTGCGCGCGCAATTGAGAACTGGAAATCTGTTGACCGGCGAGCTCTATATCGCGGCGGATCTGTTCCCCAACGCACCGAAGGTCAAAATCGATTGGGCCGCGGATCCGGTCGAGATCCCAAGCGTGGGCAGCAGCATCCAGCAGTTGCAGGCTACCATCAGTGGGCTCGCGAAGAAGCTGGATAATCTGCCGCTGGAGGCGATCGGCAGCGACCTGCGGCAGACGCTGCAATCGATGACCAAGACCCTTAAGACCGTCGATCGAGCGCTGGAAACGGCGGATCAATTCATCGAGCAGATCAACACGAACATCACGCCGGAGGCGCGTGCGACGCTGGTCAAGGCGCGCGAGACGCTGAGCACCGTCGAGCAGACCTTCAATTCGAACGCGCCCATGCAAACGGATGTACGCCAGGCATTGCGGGAGTTGGCCCGCGCCGCTCAGAGCCTGCGGGTGCTGGCCGACTATCTGGAGCGCCACCCCGAGGCTCTCATTCAAGGCAAAGCGAAGGACTAGACGTGACACGGGAACGCTGCAACGCCGCCGCAATCGGTCTGCTCATCGCCCTGCTGGCGGGGTGCGGAACCTCGCCGAAGTCTACCTTCTACACCCTGAGCTCGGTCACACCGCAGCCTCGGGAGGCAGCCGCAGGCCATGCAGCACCATACAGCGTCGCGATCGGACCGATTACCGTTCCCGATACGATCGATCGCCCAGAGATCGTCACCCGCTCGGGGTCCAACCGTATTCTGATCAACGAGTACGACCGCTGGGCCGAGCCGCTGCGCAATGAGATACCAAGGATCATCGCACAGGATCTAATGGGTTTGCTCGATACTTATCGCGTTTCCGCGTTTCCGGAACGCGCCGATGAAGATGCCGACTATCGGGTCATCATCGATATTCAGCGCTTCGAATCCACGCTGGGCGGCAACGCAACGATCGCGGCCTTGTGGAGCGTAAGCAAGCGCTCGTCACCAGCCCCGGTGAAGGGATACACCGTGGCAACGGAGGCCACCGGCGCAGGGACCTACGACGCGCTGGTGGCGGCCCATCGACGCGCGCTCGCGGCAGTGAGCCGCGACATCGCTACAGCCATCCGTTCCATCGGCACGACGCAGGCGGGCAAATGACGCTTGCAAGCCAATGCGACGGGCAGCGGACATTGACTGGATGTCACTTGATTGACCCGCACGGAGCCTCGTGGGCGTAACGATCACGCATTTTGTGCCGTCTGTGCAACCGGGCTTGCGCTGAGCCTGGCATCCGCCGCCTTCAGCGCACAGGAAGAGCTCAACCATTCCCCACCAAGCAGCGCAGAGGAAGCCGCCACACCAATCGAGAGCGGCTTCAAGGCAAGGCCGGTCCTGGAAGGGCTCAATGCGGTTACGGACTGGATGCGCAAGGCGCTGCAGAACGCGCCACCCTTCATCCGCGATACCGAGCTTGGGCTCAAGCCGCGTACGTATTACTACGAGCAGCAGCAGCCGAGCGGGCACGTCCCGGAAGCGTGGGCGGCGGGTGGTTCGTTCACGTATCGATCTGGCTTGCTCGCAGACCACTTCCGCCTCGGCGCTGAGCTGTACACCTCGCAGCCGGTGTACGCACCGAGCGACCATGACGGCACGCTTTTGCTCCAACCGGGACAGCAGCGGTATACCGTGCTGGGGCAAGGATACGGACAGTTCAGCTTCTCGGATGATGAGCTGCTGACCGCGGGTCGCAAGGAGTACAACACACCCTATGCCAACCCGCAGTTCAACCGCATGACGCCCAATACGTTCGAAGGGGTAACGCTCCAGGGTCGATTCACCGGCCTGCTGGGGAGGAAACAGTTCGACTACCTCGCGGGTTATCTATCCGAGATCAAGTTGCGCAACGCCGATGACTTCATCCCCATGTCGCAAGCGGCCGGTTTGAGCCCGGAGAAGAGCGGCACCTATTTCGCATACCTGCTGTTCACTGCCTTTGATGCCTCGATCGGACTGGCAGAGTACTTCACGCCGAACAACCTGAATATCTTCTACGGCGAGGCGGTTTACACGCTGCCACCGAAGGGTGAATGGGGCGTGAAGCTGTCGGGTCAGTTTACGGGGGAACGTTCGGTTACCGAGTCGCTGTCCCTCAGCGGCACGCCGTTGAGCCGCAATGGTGGAGTGCGCGCGACCTTGAGCTACCGGCACGCGGTGCTGACCCTCGCCCTGTCCAAGACCGCCGAGACCGGACAAGTGATCAGCCCGTGGGGCTCGAACCCAAGCTATACCGCGGCGGCGATCAAGAACACCAATCGTGCAGGCGAGAGCGCCGCGCTGGTCAGCTTGTCCTATGAGTTCAGCAGATTCGGCGCAAAGGGATTGAGCGCGGCCGCGTTGTTCTCTCACGCCTGGGCTGCCCAAGACGCCACCACCGGCCAGCCGCTCAAGGATGAGAATGAGCGGGATCTGCTCCTGGATTATCAGGTGCAGGAAGGCTTCTGGCGCGGTCTCACGTTTCGTCTGCAGCGCAATGTGCTGCAGGGGCAAGGCGATCCCGACGCGACCAGGGAGTGGCGCATCATCCTCAACTGGCAGATACGGCTGATGTGATGGCACGAGCTTATTAGACCAAGGTCCACTAGCCGCGCAAGCGCGCTCGGCGCCACACTGAGCTCGGCTGCCCGATGAACTGAGTATTGGTTGCAACTCAGCGCGCAGCCGTTTGTGTTAGTGTCACCATATGCTGACCATCGAAGCGGCACGACGGACGACGCTTGCAGCCTCAATGCTCGCGCAAGGGAGGGGGTGGCCCGCGTTTGTTTCGGCGCTGGCCTCATGTTTATCGCACGCTGAACCAGCATTTCTCCATTTATGAACGATCACCCTTCGGACATTGCGCGTAACGTCTTTGCGGTACTCTTCATCGGCGCGCTGATTGGCGCGACCTTCTGGATCCTGCGCCCATTCCTCGCGGCCACCATCTGGGCGACGATGATCGTGGTGGCAACCTGGCCCATGATGCTGCGCGTTCAGTCCCTGTTGTGGCGGCGCCGCTGGCTTGCGGTCACGATCATGACCTTGCTTTTGCTGCTCGTGTTGTTCGTACCTCTGCTGGCCGCGATCGGCTCCGTCTTCGAGTATGCGGATGTGATCGCAGGCTGGGCAAAGTCTCTGGCCACGTTCAACCTGCCGCCGCCGCCAGACTGGCTGGGGCGCCTGCCGTTGGTCGGTCCCAAGCTCGCCGATGCATGGCGCCGTATCGCCGCCAATGAAGCAGGAGAACTGTCGGCGCGGCTGGGGCCGTTCGTTTCCACCGGGCTGCGCTGGTTCCTGCTGCAGCTGGGCACCTTCGGCATTACGTTAGTGCAGTTCCTGCTGACGATCATCATCTCGGCCATTCTGTACGCATCGGGTGAGTCGGCCGCTGCCGCCGTGCGCCACTTCGGACGGCGTCTCGCCGGAGCGCGCGGCGAGCATGCCGTCGTCCTGGCTGGACAGGCCATTCGCGGCATTGCCTTGGGCGTCGTCGTCACTGCACTGGTGCAAGCGCTGCTGGGCGGCATCGGCCTAATGGTGGCGGGCGTGCCCTTTGTGGCCGTGTTGACGGCGTTCATGTTCCTGCTGGCCGTGGCGCAGATCGGACCGATGCCGGTGATGCTGCCCGCTGTTGGATGGCTGTACTGGAAGGGCGAGTCGGGCTGGGCCACCGCGCTGCTGGTCTGGAGCATCGTTCCAACAGGCACGATCGACAATGTGCTGCGCCCATTTTTGATCAAGCGCGGAGCGGACTTGCCGCTGCTGCTGATCTTCGCTGGCGTCATCGGCGGCCTGATTTCTTTCGGCGCCATCGGCATCTTCATCGGCCCCGTGGTGCTCGCCGTGGCCTTCGAACTGCTCAAGGCGTGGGTGGCTGACGAGCCAGAGACCAAGATAGCGGGCTAGAACCTAAGCCCCACGCAATCATTCTTCGTCTGCGCGCTACTCTCCCAGATGGCTCAGTGCGCTGCGCGCCGGTGCGTCGGAGACTCTCACTAGTCCATCGAGCGGGCCCTCCAGCTCGAGAATCAGAAAGAGGGCACCCGCAACCGAGAACGCGCTCACCAGGAATGCACACACGACCGTCACGTTGCGCGGAGCGAACAGGCCGAATGCGATGAAGATGAGGCAAAGCCAGAACACGAGCGCGGACACGATGGGCAGCATTCTCGAGCTCTCCTCCTGCACCACAATCAGCCAGCGGTTGAGCGACAGGTCACCGAGGATCGCCAGAGCGCGCGCCTGCAGACGGCGCTGGGTATCGTTGGCTGGGGTGAGCTCGTTCAGCTTCACTTGGATCGCTTCGCTCCGTGCCAGGGCCTCAGGCGTGTCGAGCTTCGCCTGCTGCGCCGCGTCTCCCGAAAAAAGCAGCTCGAACGCCTTCGTGTAGCTCTGCTTCATCGACGTGCGAATCCCGGCGGCTTCCGGCCCATAGTGGGCCAGGACGCGGTCGAGCGTGACGATGTCGGCGCTGCTGCGGACGATTTCATCGCTCATCTTGTCGAACGAACCCTTCGCCGAAGAAATCAGCAACCCGAGTACCAGCGCGGACAGTGTCGCCAGCAACCCGACCATCAGCTTCACGATGTCTTTCGAGTCGTCTTTGATGTGATGGGGAGGCAGCGCACCGCCAAGAAACATCCCCAGCATAGCGCTGGCAAGCAAGCATGCGAAGATGATCACCGAGATTGTCAGGGGGCTCATGATAGATTCAATTCACGCCGCAGGTGCGGTGCACGTCCACCGGTTGAACTGCCGTCCGGCCGCCCGAACGAATTGTTGTAGCGAGTGCGCAGGTCAGCAATTGGACCAAGGTCCAATAGGTTAATCTGTCTCACCTCGGCATGAGAGGACAATACACCGCTCAAGAGCCGGATGAGTCCGGGTGCGACGTGTCTACCAAGGGAGGGATGCACTATGCAAGGCGATTCTGGTCACGAGCCCGGGCTCAAGGAGAAAGCGCTCAGGGAGCTCAAAGAATTCTGGATTATCGCCGTGTATCTGGCGTTGGTGTTCGCGGCCTTCACGTGGTACCGAAGGCTCATACTTCGAGAGTTCGATATTACGTATGTTCACTATGGAGTGGCTCTGGTCGAAGCGCTGGTGATCGCCAAGGTCATTCTGATAGGACGCGCAATCGGGCTGGGCGAGCGCTACCAGCGCGATAAGGGACTCATTCCCGCCGCGCTGTTCAAGTCGGTCGTGTATGGCTGCTTTGTAGCGCTCTTCAGCGTTCTCGAGCATCTGATCGAGGGTCTGATACACGGCAAGCACGTCGCCGACATACTGCATGGGCTTGCAGGGCCGCGGCGGGATGAGATCCTCGCCCGAACACTGGTTCTGATGATCACGTTCGTCCCGTTTTTCGCTTTCTGGGAGCTGAGCCGACTGCTTGGTGACGGCAAGATGTCCGGTTTGCTGTTCAAGAAAACATCGCCGTAGGGCGAGGAGCTGCCCTGTTGGACCATGGTCCAATTGCTCCGCGCATGATCGTGAGTAAGACTTCGTAGTCAGTCCAGCGATCAGTCTGGCCGAGGCTTGTGGGCTCACGCCTCCCAGCGCACCGCCGCACCACCCCGGCGCGTGGCGCCATCGCCCTCTTACGGGGCGGAAGCTGCTCCTCCCTTCCTCTCCGAGGAGGCCGCGCGCACCGCGACCGGGGCCGGTGCGCCGGACAGGATGAAGCTGGGCATTGGTTAGAGGCTATTTCGCTGCTTTGAAGAATCGGACACGACCCTCATCGCCCGACCCACAGCCGCCATAGCGATTTCTCCAGACCGGACATTGGACTGAAGAAAAACGGATTGTCGATCAGCCGAAACTTCCATGGGCGAACTTGCGTAACGAGTCGGCGTTCCTGTCTCCCAGAAGTGCGTAATGCACTTGTTCGACGACGGCTACGAGAAGTTCCGCGAACGCATCTTCGCGAACCAGAAGAAGCTCGGGGTGATCCCGCAGAACGAACAGTTAACGCCTTGGCCCAGCGACGTCCTCACGCCGTGGGACAAGCTCACGCCCGAGGCGAAGAAGCTCTACATCCGGCAGGTTGAGGTGTCACGACATTGACATCGTGCCCACGCTGCTAGAGGTCACCGGTCGATGCAGACTACAAGCCGCCGTTTCCGCTGACGGCGAAGTTCAATAAGTTGACGATCAAGATCGACCGTCCGCAGCTGTCGCCCGAGGATATCAAGAAGTTGGAAGAGGGCATGAAGAAAGCCGCCCTCGGCCGAGAATAACGTCGTTTCGGTTATGAAACGCGCGGGCTGCCTACCGGGGCAGCCCGCGATTTCACCGTCGAAGAATCACTAGGGAAGCACTGATTAAGTCTCACATGCGCGACCGGAGCGCTTTTGTGCCTTGCATCCCGGTCCACTCAATTGGCTGCTACTCGACTAAGACAGTGCGCACCTCCATCGGCACAAGAGCGCTCCGGTCCCTCGTAAGAGGCGAATCTTATTGGGTTGCGTCAGCTGCAGCGTCTGCCGCGTTGCGCGCCTTGCCAAGGTACCTACCTTGGCTGCGCCGCGACGCCTTGCATCCATCTGAACCTGACGCAACGCGCGTCGCGGGACTTAATCAGCGCTTCCCTAGATGGAGAAGATCAGGATGTTCGACGCGATCAAATTTGATGCCTGCGCTACCACGCCGCTCTAGTCCCGCCCTCGGCGGCTATTCACTCGAGCGGTGTCACAGGGCGATAGGCGTTGGATTGATCCGCCTATCCATTGCCTGCGTTTCCTGTTCGTCCACGTTTCAACTTGTCGAAGCACTCTAACCGCTTTGCCAGCACCTCAATCCGAGCGCACGTCAGCATTGCGTCAGTAGTGGCCTCGCCTTCGGCGGGTAACTGTGGCTCTTCGCCCGGAGTTTTCTTGGATTGACGCGTCGAGCGCTTATGCTTTTTTTTCGGCGCGGTCTCACTGTTGACCTTGTCTGGCGCGCGCTCTTCCATGCGGGACGCGGGTACTGCGGCCTCGTCTATCGGCTCAGGCAGTAGTGATGCGGCAGACTGTGGGTTGCGTGGGTCCTGCACGGACTCCGACGACGTCATCGTAGTAGACCCGATCGTTTGCTCGGGCGCGACAGGTGCAGGTAAGGACTCAGCAAGTCCTGCTGCAGACTGCGCAGGCCCGGGTACAGACTCAGGAGCCTGGGGAGCGGGGGTTTGCGGCGTTACCACGGCAACCTGTGCAGCTGGCTTGAAGGAAGGCGGCTTGACACTAACGCGAATCGACAAAGCGACTATCACCGCGCCCACGACCAGCACGACGAGCGCAAAGCCTAACCTTGGGCGACGCAACCACCCTTGGAGCGTGGCCATCGATGGCGTAGATTCCGCAACAGGCGCAAGCTCAGACAGCGTTGGAGTGTCAGCTACATCCGAAGCCAACCCCGGCGTCGGAGGCTGACCCGAACTACCTTCTGAAGCCGTATCTTGCGGCGCAGGTGCTCGGTACCAATAAAGCGCACCCATGTTGTCCGAGCAGGGGCCTTGATATTCGAGCAACTCAGCCATCTCGGGTGCGCTCCGCGAGAGCAGCTCGACGAAGCGCCGTGAAGCCGAGATCTGGCGCGGTGGCCCTTGCCGCATAAGTCGATCGGCGTCCTGCCTTCCTTCACCACTCACATGGGGGTGGCCGAATTCGTCCTCGGTAATGTGCGCCTTTCCGAGGTCGATACCGGTACGCAATTGCAGATCACAGTAGCGGTCTTGCGTCAGCGTCGCTTCGCGTATTGCAAGCGCAGTGCGGAAACAATCCTCTGGATCGTAGGGGAAGACCAGCAGAGCGCCCTCCTCCCACACGATCGATGTGAAATCGTGCGAAGCGCAAACCGTCTCATCAGACAGCAGATCATGGAAATCTTGCGTTAGCCGGACTTGATCGAAAATCGGCTTCGCTTCGTAGTCTGCGATTTCGAGAGCCAGCAGGCAACCGATCAATTTCTTATGTACGTATTGCACAAAGTTCGGGTATCTAATTTCATGGCCTGCACAGGGCAAGCAGGATCAGAAACGCGAAACCACCGTAGCACACCGCAGTATAGAGTTCAACCCGGTGTGCGAGAGGCGTGTTGCCGTTTCCCGACCCCCGCTGGCACTTCG
>Ga0335084_10001909_pt1 | contig 19827 bp, 16 predicted proteins | sample Lox_Sample_44_FD_206721 | JGI IMG/M metagenome (GOLD analysis project Ga0335084, IMG submission 206721) | Soil microbial communities from Loxahatchee National Wildlife Refuge, Florida, United States - Lox_Sample_4.4 | ecosystem: Environmental > Terrestrial > Soil > Wetlands | place: USA...
GGCCGCCGAGGCCGATCGCAAGTGGGGGCGCATCGACGCGCTCGTCAACAACGCCGGCACGACGAAATTCTGCGTGCACAACAACCTCGAGGGGCTCAGCAAACAGGACTTCCTCGACATCTATTCGGTGAACACCGTCGGCGCGTATCAGATGACGCGCGCTGTCCATCGCGCGATGAAGCGCGGTGGCCGCGGCAGCATCGTCAACGTCGCGTCGATCGCGGCCATCATGGGCGTCGGCAGTTCGATCGCGTACGCCGCATCGAAGGGCGCGATGGTGACGATGACATTGTCGCTCGCACGCGCGCTTGGCCCGGAGGTGCGCGTCAATGCCGTGTGCCCCGGCTTCATCCAGGGCGAGTGGCTGCGGGACGGCATGGGAGCGGAGACGTACGAACGTACGAAAAGGCTCCTCGAAGAAACGACACCGCTGCGGTTGACGACGACCCCCGACACCGTCGCGGAAGCGATTGTCTATTTCGTGACGGGTGCCGACGTGGTGACCGGCGAGACGTTGATCCTCGACGGCGGGATGCATTTGAACACCGCGCCGTTGGGGCGTCGTTAGGCGTTGTCGGGCTTCAGGGTACCGAACGTGCCCTTCGGCAAGTGACGAATGTCCTTGCCTTCGACGAGGTACAACACGTACTCGGAAATGTTCTTTGCGTGATCGCCGATCCGCTCGAGCGAGCGAGCGACCCAGATCAGATGCAGATCACGTTCGACCGCGTCGGGATTCTCGGTCATCGAAGTCGCCAGTAACTGGATGACCGACCGATACTCCTCGTCGACTTGCTTGTCCGCCGCGATCAAATCGAGCGCCTCCTTCGTGTCGAGCCGCGCGAGCGCATCGAGCGCACGCGACACCATCGTCGTGGCAAGCTGGCCGAGGCGGGCCGTCTCGCCGTAGACGTTCTTGTGGTAGTCGAGGCTCGCGAGCTCGCGCGCCATCTTGGCGATGCGGTTCGCTTCGTCGCCGATCCGCTCGAGATCGGTGCTTGCCTTCATCACGGTGACGATCAGCCGTAAGTCGGTGGCGGTCGGCTGCCGTCGCGCAATGATGTGGATGCACTGCTCGTCGAGCGTCACCTCGAAGCGGTTGACCTCGTGGTCGCGCGCGGTGACCTTTACGGCGAGCTCCGCGTCGTAAGTCGAGATCGCTTTGATCGCGTCGCGCAGCTGCTGCTCGACCATGCCGCCCATTTCCATCAGGCGGCGGCGGACGATCTCGAGCTCCGCGTCGTACTGTTCCGAGATGTGCCGGCTCAATTGATGCATCTGAAAGTGGCCTTGTCGAACTCTACCCGCTCGCCATTCCAGCGAACAGAACCCGTGTAACGATCCAATGGTAAAGATAGTAGGGCAAACGTAGTACAGCGACGTCTGCCGTACCTCGACACGCATCACCCTTTCACCGCGATGTTCGATGCGGGAAGTCGCAGAAGAAAACGCTCCCCTGGTTCAACTCGCTGCGCACGCCGAGCGTCGCACCGTGCCGAATCAACACGTGCTTCACGATCGCGAGCCCGAGGCCGGTTCCGCCGCGCGCCCGCGAGCCGGACAGATCGACACGATAGAAGCGCTCCGTGATGCGGCTCAGGTGCTGGCCCGCGATGCCCATGCCATGGTCTTCGACTTCGAAATGCGCGCCGGCTTCCGTGGCGAACCAGCGCACCGCGATGTCCCCGCCATCCGGACTGTAGCGCACCGCGTTGCCGATCAGGTTCGAGAACGCGCTATGCAATTCGAATTCGCTGCCGCGCAACTTGAGCGTCGCATCCGCCTCGACGGTGATTCGGTGGCGGCCGTTCGACAGCTGACGCGCTTCGGCGGCGATCGCCTCGAGCATCGGCGCGACGGCGACCACGTCGACTTCCGTCTGCGAGGGCTTCGGACTCGATTCGAGGCGCGTCAGCAGCAGCAGGTCGTCGACGAGCACCTTCATGCGTTTCGCGGGTGATCGCAGGCGCTCGATCAGGCGCCGCGTCTGCGCCGGCTCCAAGGTGTCGTCCTCTATCGATTCGAGGTATCCCAGGATCACGGTCAGTGGCGTGCGCAGCTCGTGCGAGACGTTGGCGACGAAATCTTGCCGCATGGTCAGGAGCCGATTGAGCTGTGTGACGTCGCGCGCAAGGATCAGTAACCGCGTCTCGTCGATGTCGATGCGGCGAATCTCCAATTGCATGTCGGCACGGTTCGCGGTGATCTCCACGAGCTTGTCCGGCACTTGCCCATCGACGAGCGCGGCAATCTCGGGGTTGCGCGTCAACGACACGAAGTTCTGCCCGATGTCGCCGGCGGCGAGCCCGAACAGGCGCTGCGCCGCGGCGTTGAACATCTCGATCTCGCCATCGCTCGTGATGAGGATCGCGCCGTCGGGCAACGCTTCGGTCGCCGCACGTACGTAGCGCAGTCGGGTCAGCATCCGCCGCACCCGCGTGCGCGACTGCCGCAGCGCGCGGAACACCTTCACGGTCGGTTCTTGCCACAGTTCGGCGGCGTTGTCGGGGCGGCCGATCGGATGGCGCGACCAACGGCGGAAATGGTCGAACTCCCGCACGTGCGGGAACACCCAAACGATAGCTCCGGCGAGAATTGCAATGCCCCAGGCCTTGCTGAGTTCGCCGACGATCGCGACTGCGATCGTCAGCGCGCCGATGCGGAGCAGCTCGACTCGCGCGCCGGGAATCACGCCAGCGTGTCGGCGGCCGCCGGCGCCAACCGATACCCGACGCCGCGCACCGTCTCGACCAATGCATCGAGACCGAACGGCTTCAACGCACGTCGCAAGCGAAGGACATGGACGTCGACAGTGCGCTCTTCGACGTAGACGGAGCGCCCCCAGACCCGGTCGAGCAATTGCGCGCGATCGAACGCGCGATCAGGGTGTTGCATCAGGAACGTCAGCAGTCGGAATTCGGTCGGTCCCACATGGATCGGCACTTCGCCAATCGTGAGCCGGTGACTCTTGAGGTCCACGGTCAGCGCGCCGACGCGCAACAGCCCGTCGACGGCGCCGCCGGCGCGACGTTGCAATGCGCGGATGCGGGCGATCAGTTCGCGCGGCGAAAACGGCTTCGTGATGTAGTCGTCGACGCCGGAGTCGAAACCCTTCAGCTTGTCCGACTCTTCGCCGCGCGCGGTCAACATGATGATCGGCAGCTCGGCGAACAGCTCGTCGCGGCGCAGACGTTTCGCGAGATCGATACCGCTCGTCCCGGGCAGCATCCAGTCGATGATGGCGACGGCGGGCATCGGCCCATCGAGCAACTTCAGCGCTTCCTCGGCGCTGCCGGCGGCGATCATGTCGAAGCCGGCTCGGGTCAACGCGAACGCGAGCATCTCGCGGATGTCCGGTTCGTCCTCGACGAGCATGACGGTCTGTGTCGTCACGGCGTGCGCTGAGCGGTTTCGATCAAATTTGGCGTTCCCGAGCGGGTCGTTCGAGCACCTATCTTCACACCTGATCGAATCAGAATCGACTCTCCCGTTCACCGTCGCGAAACCGCGCGGTAGTCTGGCAAGCGATCGTTATGAATTCGTGACAATACCCGCCGACGCCGAACGCATGGACGCGAACCGCCGACGGCGATTAGGCTTGCCCGCCATCGATCGAACAATCAGAGGGAGCGTCGACATGGGCCAAACGAAACAACTGCGCGCGATCGACGGATTCGCGTTGGGCGCGTACGAAGCGATGCCGAAATCGAAGCCGCGTGGCGCCATCGTGGTGATTCAAGAGATCTTCGGCGTCAACTCGCACATCCGCGCGGTCGCCGACGGCTACGCCACCGCCGGCTACGTCGCCATCGCGCCGCAGATCTTCGATCGAGTGGAGCGCAACGTCGAACGCGGCTACGAGGAGAAGGACATGGCTCGCGGGATCGAGCTCGCCCGCGGCAAGCTGAAGATGGAGCAAGCGCTGCAGGACGTGCAGGCGGCGATCGACGACGGCAAGCGCTTCGGCAAAGTCGGTGTGGTCGGCTATTGCTTCGGCGGTTTGGTGACGTGGCTCGCTGCCACCGATCTCAGCGGCGTCGCCTGCGCGGTGTCGTACTACGGCGGCGGCGTCGCCGGTCAGGTCGATCGCAAGCCGAAATGTCCTGTGATGATGCACTTCGGCGCGAAGGACGCGCACATTCCGTTGAGCGACGTCGACAAGGTCCGCAAGGCACAACCGGGCGTCGTCGTTCACGTCTATGACGCCGACCACGGCTTCAACTGCGACCACCGCGGCAGCTACGACGCGGGGGCAACAAAACTCGCATTGAGCAGGAGCCTCGAGTTCTTCGCTAAGCACGTCGGGTAGACGCATGTTTACCGGCATCGTTCAGGGTGTTTGCCGCGTCGCCGGTGTCGTCGACGAGCCGGGGCTGCGACGACTGCGCATCGACCTCGGCGAACTCGCGCTCGGCCTCGAGACAGGCGCATCGGTCGCGATCAACGGTACGTGCCTCACCGCGACGCATATCGACGCCGGTCGGGTCGGTTTCGACCTGATCCGCGAATCGGCCGATCGCTCGAACTTGGGGGCGATCCGTGCCGGCGATCGGGTCAATGTCGAACGGTCGCTCAAATTCGGCGACGAGATCGGGGGGCACGTGCTGTCCGGGCACGTCGCCGACACGGTCACCGTGGCGCAGATCGACGCCGGTGCCCACGAGCGGAGCGTGTGGTTGGACGTCGCACCGCAATGGCTGCCGTATCTGTTCCACAAGGGATTCGTCGCGCTCGACGGCGCCAGCCTGACGATCGCGCGCGTCGATCGCGAACGGGCGCGCATCGCGGTCAGCCTGATCCCCGAGACGATCGCACGAACGACGTTGGGCCACGTTGGCGTCGGCGACCGTGTCAATCTGGAGATCGACGCGCAGACGCTGGCGATCGTGTCGACGGTCGAGCGCTTGTTGCGCGATCCGGAATTTCGCCGCGGGGTCGGGGTCTGACGCGCCTTACTTCGGCTGTCGGTGCAGTTGTCGCAGGTTGCCGATCACCGCTTCCAGTGCGCGATCGAAGACTTGCGACTCATCGAGGATCACGATCGACTTGCGCTTCAGTTCGACCGCCAGCGCCATCCGGTTGCGCTCTGCGACCTTCATGCCGCGGCGGTTGACGAAGATGTACTTGCTGCCCGGCTGAACAATCGCCGCGAGCTTGCTGCGGCTCTTCTGCCCGTCGTCGCCGGCCATCTCGACCCAAACGCCTTCCGTCAGCCGGTTGATCTCGCGGACCATCTCCGGCTCCGGCTCGACGGCGTCGACCGACTCGACCTCGCCCGGCGACGTCAGCACGATCTCTTCCATCATCGGCAACTCGGGTGCTGCGGGGTGCGGACGGTCCTCTTCGAGGAACGCGCGATCGGAACTCGCGATATCGCCGAGGCGCTCTTGTAGCATCGTCAGCGCGTCCTCGATCTCGCCGCCGCTCAAGCCCACCATCTCGAGGCCGCGTTCGATGCGATCGAGCAGGCGGGGGCGTGCGCGATCGCGGTCTTCGATGTCGGCCAGCGCGTCGAGCGGTTGAACGCTCCACAAAAGATCGTCGAACGTCTGCACTGCGTCGCTCCATTCGGCGCCTTCGTCGCCGTGGCGGACGCACAGATACACGAGCACGCGACTCCACAGGTCGCTGATGAATCGGCCGATCTCCGGCGGCAGCCGCAACCCGCTCGCCTTTTGGTTGACCAGCCGCTCGACGGTCTGCTTCGCCGACACAGTCTTCGCGCGACCGGCTTCGACCTCCTTCACGCGCTGTTCGACGATTTGGACTCGGTGATGGTCCTGCTGGACGAACTGACGCAGTTCGGTCACTAGGGTCGAGAAGATCTCGGGGTCGTCGCTGAAGTTGTTGAGGACGCGCAGAATGACCGACTCGATCTTGTTGTACAGCGCGTCGCGTTTGAGCTCTGCCGCGCTGCTCCAGCCGATGCCGGCGCTCGACAGCTCGTTCAACAGTTGCCGGGCTGGGTGGCTGGTCTTGCTGAAAAAGCTCTTGTCGAGGACGGCGACCTTCAGCATTGGGATCTGCAGACGACCGATCAAGGCCTTCATCGGGATCGCGAGATTGCGATCGTTCAGGATGTAGTCGAACAGCATCCCGACCAGGTTGACCGTGTCTTCGTCGGCGCGACCCATGGAACCGGCCGGCGTGCCGGTCACGTCCGCAGCGCGGGCGAGCACGAGTTGGCGAAGATCGATCGCGACCGGAACGTGGTCGATGTCGAACGGTTCGGCGCTCGCCGCGCTTTGCACCGAAGACAATACCGTCATCAGCTGTGGCGTCGTGATGATCGGACCGACCGGCCCTGCGACGGTGGCGCCGCCGAGCGCACCGCCCGAACCGTAACCGCTGCCATGTTGGCTGCTCGGGTTGCTGGCCAGCAGTTGCTGCAGCACCGTGAAGTCGCTGTCGCCGGACCCGCCGGACATCGCGAAACCGGTACCGCCGGAGCCCGACGAAACTCCGCCGCCCGACACGCCGCCGCCGGTCGCGCCTGCCCGGCCTTGTTGGGAACCGGGACCGGCTTGACTCGTATTGGTTCCCGTCGTCGACGTGCGTTGCGCACCGGCTTCCTTCTTCAAGACGTTGCGCAGATCCGGCAACACCCCGGCCTCGGCAAGCACCCGATTGGCGTCCTCGTACGCTTGACCGAGGTGCTCCATGACGAATCGCTCGAACAGCTTCAGCAGAACGATCCGCACGCGGATGTCGATCTCGACGCATTCGGTCGCCGCGACGAACGCGGTGCCGAGTTGATACGGGCCGAGCGGGTTCATTCGCTCGGTCACCGTTCGATTCGGACAGAGCGAATCGATACGGCGCGTGAGCTGCATAATCGGCAGCGAGAATCGGCTGGTCACCTTCGAGACGATCCCGGCGACCGCGACCGAGATCTCGAGGTCATCGTTCTTGACCAGCGACATGCTGTCGACGGCGGTCTCGAAGTCGGTCGGCTCGTCGTCGGCTTCGTTCGTCGATACGTACAGCGCATCAAACGCTGCATACATCTTCTGGCCGAATTCGGTCGCGATGCGCTTTCGATGCATGCGAATCTCGCGCATCGAGTCGAAATACATGTGCTGATCGGCGTCGTTGCGCGAACGGTCGGCCATCTCGAACAGCACGTCGTCGGCGTTGTTGAACAACGTGGACAGCAGCCCGCTGAGGCTGCGACGCGCGGTCTGCCGTACGGAGTGCAGGATTGGCGGCAAGCTGTGGTTGCTGCGTCCTGCAGCATTTTCAGGTGCCTTCAACGGCACCACTTTCGAGAACTGCGTCACTGCCCGTGTCTCCCACATCTATGCGTTGCATTACAGCATCGCGTCGCTCGACCCGGCGGGATGCGCGTAGACGTCCGACGGAGAATCGCTTCACAGAAACGGCGCGCTCGCGTCACGGTCCGATGTGACGCTGCGAGGACTCCAACAACCGATCGTGTGTGCGTTAGCGGGCGCTGGCCTGCGCGTGGTGTTCGCGCCAATCCAGGATGTCGGTGGCCGCACCCGACTTCAGTTGCACGCCGATGATCCAGCCGTCGCGGCCGTTTTCGTCCGGATCGTTGGCGGGACGAGTCCAACGGACTTCGCCGGCGAGGAAGAATTTGCCGGGCCGGCTGCGGATATCGACCCACAAGTCGAGCAGGGCGCCGGTCGGAATCACCGTGTCGGTGCGGAATTGGATACCGCCGACCGACAGGTTGATCGCCGTACACGACACCGTTGTGCCGACGAGATCCGGATCTGCCGCCGACAACACCACTTGAACGAAAAGCCGGTCGTCGCTCTCGATCCGCGCGTGCATGCGCTTGTCATCGCGATTGCGCGACGGGCGATTGCGCAACCGGTCCCGGGCACTGGTCAGCTCAATCACGTTCGTGTCTCTCATGATGTGGGTACGAATTTCAGTTCACTCCCTCCCCGGAGCCAGAATCGTGCCAGCTCGAACCGCGCGCTGGGAACAAGATGTAAATCAACGAGATGTAAGCGTTATGTCGAATCGGACACATTCCTGATTGCCGTTTTCGTCGCGTCCATTTCGATGGCAAGTGACGAAATTTATCACCGGCGTCGCTATACTCGCGCCGCCTCGTCACCCGCCACATCATGCGCCGACCCGCTTTTGCCGAGCAACTCGCCGCCTGCCAGACGGCCCAAAATTCGTTGGTTTGCGTCGGGCTCGACCCGCTCCCGGAGGCGATGCCGCCCGGTTTTGCCGGCGCGACTGGCGCGCTGGAGTTCTGTCGCGCCATCGTCGATTCGGTGGCGGACCTCATTTGCGCGTTCAAACCGCAGATTGCGCATTTCGCGGCACTCGGCGCCGAACGGGAACTCGCCGAGTTGATCGAGTACGTCCATACAGAGCACCCCACGGTGCCGGTAATCCTCGATGCCAAACGAGGCGACGTGGGGGCGACGGCAGAGCGCTACGCGATCGAGTTGTTCGAGCGCTATGGCGCGGACGCCGCGACCGTGAACCCGTACCTCGGACCGGAGAGTCTGCGACCCTATTTGAAGCGAACCGATCGCGGCGTCTTCATCCTATGTCACACGAGCAACCCCGAAAGCGGCTGGCTGCAAGACTCGCCGACGGATGATCCTGTCTATTTGAGAGTTGCGCGCGCTGCGTGCGAATGGAATACGCACGGCAACGTAGCGTTGGTCGTTGGTGCGACGTACCCAGACCAGCTGCGTCGAGTGCGCCACGCGGTCGGCGACATGAGTGTGTTGGTGCCGGGTGTCGGGAGTCAGGGCGGCGACGTCGAGGCGGTAGTCGCTGCCGGAATCAATGAGGCGCGCAGCGGACTCGTCATCAACGCGTCGCGCAGCGTGTTGTACGCATCGAAAGGTGCCGACTTCGCCGATGCCGCGCGTCGCATTGCCGCGGAGTTGCGCGAACAGATCAATCGTCTACGACGAGCGATGTAAGGCGCCGACTCGGTCGGCGGACAATTCGAATACAAACGAACGCGGCCGCGACCGCCAACTCGACCAATTACAATTGCCTCGAAGCGCACCAGAAGGACGCTGCGTACACTACCTGCCTTCCGGGAGAAAAACGTCCGGGTCGAGTGACCGACCCAATCCAGGTTCAACGTGCGGATGGAGTCGCAATCTCCTAGATCGACTCCCGGATGAAGCGCGCGCCGACAACACACAACCAAGCGACGCGTCGATGTGCGAGTTGCGGGGGGACTAGGAGACGCCAGGGGTGACACCGGATGCCGTACTGCATCGATACCAGCAGGTGGTATCGATGCCCGTGGTGGACACGGCAGCGCTCTTCAGGCTGATCGCAACCGACGCGGACTTGTTGAACCGTTGGGTGACGAGTCTCGGCACGCGCGTCGATCCAGACGCGATAGCGAAGGCGCTACATCACCTCGAACCCGATTCGCTGGCCGCGATGGCGCGCGCCCAAGTGTGGTCGGTGGTACCGCTCGGCAATGCCGCGCGACTCGGTTTCGATCAATGGCGCGGCGTGTTGCTTGCGTCATGTGTCGCCGAGTCGCTCGTCCGCGAGGTCGGCTATCCGTTCCCCGATGCCGCTCGATTGCGCACGTTGCTCGCGAGCTCCGGCGTGCAGATCGCGAACGACGAACTCATGGGCGAATTGAGCGCCTTCCGCGGCGTCGCGCCCGAGCTGTTGGTCGATGCCCATCCGCTGCTGCGCGCCTTCGCCGTCGCCGAGTCGTTGGAACATCACAGCTCCGGTGCCGCCGCCCGCGTCGCGGCATTGCTGTTCGGCCTCGACGGTCCCGCGTTCGACCGTGTGTTGGATGCCTCCGAGCAGCGCTGTGCGGCATTGATCGAAGGGGCCGGCATCGCCGACGACGTCGACGACAGCTGGCTCGAAGCGTTGTGGGTTCAGGCGCAGTTGGCCGCGTTCTCGAACGTTTTGGCGCAACAGTCCGACGGCAAATCGTTGCACGAAATCGCCGCGCACGTGACGCGGGCATTGTTCCGGCACGTGCCGCGCTGCTTCTTTCGCAGCGGCGACGTTCTGATCACCGTCGGCGAGGACGATCTCGCCGCGCTCAAAATTCCGCTGCAGTCGACCAACAGCATCGCACGGGTGTGGCGCGATCAGCGCGCGATGACGATTGAAGAAGATGCCGGCGCGACGGTGGTCGATCGTCAGATCTTGCGTCGGCTCGACACGGATCGAATGTACGTCGCGCCGCTCGGCGACGGCGAATCGCAGGTGGGCGTACTCGCCTTCCGCTTGAGCGACGAGGATCCGGCGGAGGCGATCATCGCGATGAACGGCTATGCGATCGAACTCGGTCGTTGGCTCGGCGCCTTACAGCGCGACGACGAGCGTCGCATGCAATTGCTACGCGAGTATCAGGCGACGCACGAGAAGCGGCTCCGCGAGATCGTTCACGAGGCGAACAACCCGCTCAGCATCATCCACAACTATTTGCACATCCTCGAGCTGCGCCTGAAGGACTATCCGGAAACACACGAACAGCTGCGATTGATCGCTGCGGAGATCCGCCGAACGGCCGCGATCTTCAAACGCGTGGTCGAGTTCCCGCCGTTGTCACTTGCCGCCGTCGAGAAGCCCGACGTTCGCGCACAACGCGTCGACTTGAATGACATCGCGCGAAACGTCATGGAACTCAGCCGCGGCCGCTCGGAGGCCGCGCGCATCGAATTCGCGTTGTCGTTGTTCGAAGGCGGCGTGCCGGTGATGTCCGATCGCGATCGCATCATCCAGGTCATGACGAATCTCGTCCGCAACGCGATGGAGGCCATGACCGAGGGTGGCGCGGTGCACATCGCGACGTTCAGTGGCGTGTATCGCGCCGGCCGCGGCGGGGTGGAATTCAGCGTGCGCGACGAGGGCCCGGGCTTACCGCCGGCGGTGCTCGAGCGCCTGTACGAACCGAAGACGTCGAGCAAAGGCGGCGACCACGCCGGCCTCGGCCTTCATATCACCGCGCGCTTGGTCGCCGAACTCGAAGGTGCGATCGATGTACGCACCGCGACTGGGCGCGGCACCGCGTTCGCCGTATTCCTGCCGAACCTCGAAGGCTAACGTCGTCAACGCGCCGCTGCGCGGATCATCTGCCGCGCAATGACGATCTGCTGAATCTGGGTCGTACCTTCGTATATGCGGAAGAGACGTACGTCGCGATAGAAACGCTCGATGCCGTATTCCTCCATGTATCCGGCCCCGCCAAAGATCTGCACGGCGCGATCGGCAACTCGTCCGACCATTTCGGTCGCGAAGAGCTTGGCGCACGAGGCGAACATCGTGACCGCTTCGCCGGCGTCCCGCCGGCGTGCCGCGTCGAGCACCATACAGCGCGCCGCATACGCCTCTGTACGGCTGTCGGCGAGCATCGCCTGGACGAGCTGGAACTCCGCGATCGCTTCGCCGAACTGCCTGCGTTCGAGCGCGTAGTTCAGCGAGTCGTCGATCAGTCGCTCGGCGCAGCCGACGGCGAGCGCCGCGATGTGCAACCGACCGCGATCGAGCGTCTTCATGGCCGTCTGAAACCCCTTGTTGAGATTCGCCGGACCACCGAGCAGCGCCGCGTCGGGCACCCAGCAGTCGTCGAACATCACGTCGCAGACATGGGCGCCGTGCTGGCCCATCTTGCGGTTCGGCGGGCCGAGGGCGATGCCGCGCGTGCTCGAGTCGACTAGGAACGCCGATACGCCGCGCGCGCCCGGCGTCGCCGGATCGGTGCGCGCGAACACCGTGAACAATTGCGCCTCGGGCGCGTTGGTGATGAATCGCTTCGTGCCGTTGATGACGAAGCCACCGTCGCGCGCCTTAGCGCTGGTCGTCAGCGCTCCGGCGTCGGAGCCGGCGCCAGGTTCGGTCAATGCGAACGAGCCGATGATCTCGCCGCTCGCCATCCTCGGCAGGTAGTGTTGCTTTTGCTCCGGCGTGCCGTCCATCACGAGGCCTTGCGAACCGATGCCGTTGTTCGTACCGATGACGGAACGAAACGCCGGCGATGTGCGGCCGAGTTCTGTGACGACGCGGCATTCTTCTTCGGTGTTCAATCCGAGTCCGCCGAATTCTTCGGGAATCGTCATGCCGAACAAACCCAACGACCGCAACTCGGCGATGACCTCATCCGGGATGCGATCTTCGCGGGCAACCTGCGCCTCGAGCGGGACCAGCCGATCACGAACGAATCGGCGAACCGTGTCGAGCAGGGCATCGAGCGTAGCGTGATCAAGTGACATCGAACCCTCCGACGTGCGTCGGCAGTCTATTCAGTTCGATTCGACGCGGCCAACGTTGCGGCAGTAGGAGGCGTGCTTTAGCCTTCGCTCCACTTCGCAACCGACGCGCATCGAGGGTTTCACGTGAGCAACGACCGCGCCGGATTCGTCTGGGACGATCCGTTTCTCCTCGAAGATCAACTGACCGCCGACGAACGGATGATTCGCGACACGGCGCGCGACTATGCACAGGACAAGCTGATGTCGCGCGTGCTGTCGGCGAATCGGGAGGAGCGCTTCGATCGCGAGATCATGAACGAATTCGGCGCCCTCGGTATGCTGGGCGCAACGTTGCCGCCGAAGTACGGCTGCGCCGGTGTCAACTACGTCAGCTATGGACTCATGGCGCGGGAAGTCGAGCGGGTCGATTCGGGGTACCGATCGGCGATGAGTGTGCAATCGTCGCTGGTGATGCATCCGATCCACGCCTACGGTACCGAAGCGCAGCGCGAGAAATACCTGCCGAAGCTCGCGACCGGAGAATGGGTGGGGTGCTTCGGTCTGACCGAACCGGACCATGGCTCCGACCCCGGCAGCATGATCACGCGCGCCGAGCGCGTCGGCGACGGCTACGTCTTGAACGGCGCGAAGATGTGGATCACGAATTCGCCGATCGCCGATCTCGCCGTCGTCTGGGCGAAACTCGACGGGGTGATCCGCGGATTCGTCGTCGAACGCGGTATGCCCGGATTCAGCACACCGAAGATCGAGGGAAAGATGAGCCTGCGCGCGTCGATCACCGGCGAAATCGTGCTCGACGACGCGCACGTGCCGGCCGACGCGCTGTTGCCGAATGCGAAGGGGCTGGCCGGGCCATTCGGCTGTCTCAATCGGGCACGTTACGGCATTGCGTGGGGCGCGATGGGCGCGGCCGAGTTCTGTTGGCACGCGGCGCGTACGTACACGCTCGAACGCAAACAATTCGGCCGCCCGCTCGCGGCGAATCAACTGATTCAGAAAAAATTGGCCGACATGCAGACCGAGATCAGCTTGGGGTTGCAGGGGTGCCTACGGGCCGGCCGGCTGCTCGACGACGGCCGCCTGCCGGTCGAAGTCATTTCGCTGATCAAGCGCAACAACTGCGGCAAGGCGCTCGACATCGCTCGCCTCGCGCGCGACATGCACGGCGGCAACGGCATCTCGGACGAGTTTCACGTCATCCGGCATGTCATGAACCTGGAAACGGTGAACACGTATGAGGGAACGCACGACGTGCACGCGCTGATCCTCGGCCGCGCGCAAACCGGAATTCAGGCCTTCACCGGCGGCTGATGTCACGGCGACATCACGACGACATCGCCATGATGCGTACGTTTCGGATGACGCGATGACATCACCGTGGCATCGCAAAATGGACCTTTCGTGGAAGCGCGTGGGTTTCGTCGGGACGCTCTTGTAGCGCGCACCATCGGGGCATAGTTTGATTCTCCCCCTGGCTCCCAGGGATTGACTAACGACATAACTTGGGGGAGAGCAAATGATCCGAGTATTGATTGTCGACGATCACCGTCTTGTTCGCGTCGGTCTCGCACGGATGCTCGCCGAAGCGCGCGGAATCACGATCGTCGGCGAGGCCGACTCCGGCGAAAAGGCACTGAGCCTCGTGCGCGAGACGAGACCCAACGTGATCCTGATGGATCTGCGCATGCCGGGTATCGGCGGACTCGAGGCGACGCGTCGTCTGCAGCGCATCGACGCTGGAATTCGCGTATTGATCGTGACGGCTTGCGACTCGGACCCGTATCCCGCGCAAGCGATGAAAGCAGGCGCAGCCGGTTACATCACCAAAGGCGCGGCCGCCGAAGAGCTCGAGCATGCCATTCGGCGCGTCTTCCTCGGTCAACGATACATGTCGGACGACGTTGCGCAGCAGGTCGCTCTGCGCTCGTTCGACACGATCCCCGAATGCCCGTTCGACCAACTGTCGAATCGCGAAATGCAGATCACGCTGATGGTGGTCGGTTGTCGCAAAGTGCAGCAGATTTCGCGCGACCTGCATTTGAGTCCGAAGACGGTCAACAGCTATCGCTATCGCATCTTCGAGAAACTCAATGTGACAAGCGACGTCGAGCTGGCATTGCTCGCGGTACGCCACGGCGTCATCGAAGGTGGCGGTGCGCGTCCACCGCAGGCGTGCGAGCGAATCGACGCGGACGAACGCATGCTCGCTTGACGGTGACCTAAGCGCTGACTAGGGTCGCCGAATGCGCGACTCTGGAGTGCCCTTCGACAGCGAATCGTTCTTGAAACGGCTGCCGCTGAAGCCCGGCGTCTATCGGATGCTCGACGCGAGCGGCGACGTGTTGTACGTCGGGAAGGCGCGTAGTCTGAAGAACCGCGTTACGAGCTATTTCCGCGCATCCGGCCTGAGCACCAAGACGATGGCGTTGGTCGCGAAGATCCACGACATCGAAATCACAGTGACGTCGAGCGAAACGGAAGCGCTGCTGCTCGAACAGAGCTTGATCAAGCAGCTGCGGCCCCCGTACAACATCGTCCTGCGCGACGACAAGTCGTATCCGTACATCCATCTCACCGATCACGAATATCCGCGGCTCGCGTTCCACCGCGGCGCGAAAAAGAAAGGCGGGCGCTATTTCGGTCCGTTTCCGAGCGCGAGCGCGGTGCGCGAGAGCATCAACATCCTGCAGCGGCTCTTTCAACTTCGGCACTGCGAAGACAGCTACTTCAAGAATCGGTCACGGCCGTGCCTGCAACACCAGATCGGGCGTTGCAGCGCGCCGTGCGTGCGTTTGATCGAACCGGACGCATACGCCGGCGACGTGCGCTACGCCGAAATGTTTCTCGAAGGTCGCAACGACGAGGTGTTAGAGGAGTTCAAGACCGCGATGGAGCGGGCGGCGGACACGCTCGACTTCGAACGCGCGGCAAAGTATCGCGATCAGATCTCGCAGCTGCGCAAGATTCAGGAACAACAATACGTACACGCCGCGACGGGGGACGTCGACGTCTTCGCGGTCGCGCTCGCATCCGGTGCCGCGTGCGTGCAGGGCATGTTCATCCGCGGCGGCCGGCTACTCGGCCACCGCACTTGGTTTCCGCGCAACGAACTGGCCGTCGACGGCGGCGAATTGTTGGATGCGTTTCTCGGGCAGTATTACTTCGGCGCCGAGCGCGAAATCCCGAAGGCGATCGTCGTCAATCATCCGCTCGACGACGCAACGCTGATCGAGACGGCGCTGCGCGAGCAGGCAGGGCATCGTGTCGAATTGACGTCAGACGTACGCACCCAGCGTGCACGTTGGCTCGAACTCGCCCAGCAAAACGCGCAGTTGTCGCTCGATTCGTTTCTCGCTGACAAAAAGAACGTACTCGCGCGATTCGTCGATCTGCAGGACGCGCTCGGTCTCGCCGATCTGCCGGATCGGATGGAGTGTTTCGACATCAGCCACTCGAGCGGCGAAGCGACCGTCGCATCGTGCGTCGTCTTCGACAGCAACGGCCCGCTCAAATCGGATTACCGGCGATTCAACATCGACGGCATTGCCGCCGGCGACGACTACGGTGCGATGAATCAAGCGCTGCGACGTCGGTATGAGCGACTCAAGTCGGGCGACGGACAACTGCCCGATCTGCTGGTCATCGACGGCGGTCCCGGCCAGATCAAACAGGCGCGCGACGTGCTCGCCGATTTGCAAATCGACGGCGTGCAGATCGTCGGCATCGCGAAAGGCACCACGCGCAAGCCGGGGCTCGAAACGATCTATCTTGCCGATCAGGGCGAAGTCGCGATCCCGGCGACGAGCGGGGCGATGCATCTGCTGCAGCACATTCGCGACGAGGCGCACCGCTTTGCGATCACTGGCCACCGGATGCGTCGCGGCAAAGCACGCCGCCAATCGGAACTCGACGGTATAGCGGGGGTCGGGCCGAAGCGGCGACGCGAGCTATTGCGCCATTTCGGCAGTGTCGCGGCGTTGCGCGGGGCCAGTCGCGAAGAAATCGCGAAGGTACCGGGCGTCAGCCGTCGTCTCGCCGACGAGATCTATGCGACGTTGCATGTCGACTGAGTCGCGCCGGTAGAATGACACCTCGTTCCCGTCCGGCCGGCGCATGAATACTCCGATCCTCGTGACCGTGTTGCGCATGGCGCTGATCCCGGTGTTCATCGTCGTCTATGTATGGCCCGGATACTGGAGCCATTACGCGGCGGCGGCCATATTTGGCCTCGCGGCGATCACCGATTGGCTCGACGGCTACCTCGCTCGACGGCTGAAGCAAACCACCCGATTCGGTGCGTTCCTCGATCCGGTAGCGGACAAGTTGGTCGTCGTCAGTGCCATCGTGATGATGGTCGGCGATCATTCCAGCCTCTGGCTCACGTTGCCGGGACTCGTCATCGTCGGCCGCGAGATCGTGATCTCTGCGCTGCGCGAATGGATGGCCGAAATGAATCGTCGCGGCATCGTCGCCGTCAGCCGCCTCGGCAAGCTGAAGACGGGCGTGCAGATCACCGCGATCCTGATGCTGCTCGCGTTCCCGCCCGGTTCCGATGATCGTCTCGTCGCGATCGGCTACGGTCTGATTTATCTGGCAGCGATCATGACGTTGAGCTCGATGCTGATGTACCTACGCGCGGCGTGGCCAACCTTGCGCGCCGGCCTCGACAGCGACTGAACTGCGGTTTCGACGTCTGAACCGTTCGAGTAGAATCCGCGGCCTTCAGCGGCTGGGTGGCAGAGTGGTCATGCCCGCGACTGCAACTCGCGTCACATCGGTTCGATTCCGTTCCCAGCCTCCATTCCGCGAAGATCAACCGCGTCCACCGCCGACGCCTGGTTGCGCGCGCGAACCGCCCGATTGTTGCGGAAGCGGCGCCGACTTCAGCGCCTTCTGAAGCTCCTTGCGATAGTTTTCGTACGCCGGCCATTGCTGGGCCGTCAGAATCGTGTGAATCCGGTCATCCAGCTTGTGCATCAACGCGCTGTCGCGGCTCTTCACGCGTTGCTCCAGATCCGGTGCCTCGCGCTTTGCCTCCTTCTGGATCATTGCGAAGTGATCGGTGACGAAGTCGCCGACGGTTTGGTTGAAGTCATGTTTCTGCGCGTCGGTCATATTGATGGCGACGGCGGCCTTCACCACGTCGCCGGTCATCCACGATGGCAGTTGCACCGGCGCGGGGGTCGCAGTATCCGGTGCGGCTGGCGATGTGTCTTCGGCATCCGCTCCATACCAAACGACGAGCGCGAGAACGAACGTTGCACCGCGAAGTGTCGACATGAGCATGGTGACCTCCTGTTGAAGCCCAGAGCCTAACAAAGTTCCTACGCGAGGCTGTGCGTCGTCGACGCTGTGGCGCGACCGCGCGAATCGATGTGTTAAGGTGCGCGCCGACGACCCGGGTGGCGAAACCGGTAGACGCAAGGGACTTAAAATCCCTAGGCCGAAAGGCCATGCGGGTTCGAGTCCCGCCCCGGGTACCAGAACAGCGAATGCTAGATTTGAAATGAATCGGCATCGGGTGGACAAGGATGTGCTGACCGGGAGCGCATAGGTCCAACGCCAACCAATACGCGCAGCTACGCGTGATCCGTCGCAAGATCAAGAGAAGGTACCGCGCCCCACCGGACGAACCCGTGCGGTGACCACTGATTGCTACTCCGTCGTTACGGTAGTAAGACTCGTACGTCTGGTTGGGCATCGGGAAAAAGGATCATGACGCTCAGAATCAAACGGTCCTACGAGACCGAGGTCTACGCCGAATCGAGAGAAGGGTACGTTGCAATCAAGCAGGTTCACGATGGAGGTGATGAGGATCTGATCTTGCTGACCGCCGACCAGTTGCCCATCGTGATCAAGGAACTGCAGGCGCTCTATGGCAGACGCGAGGAATGGGAACACGACATGCAAGATCGTGAGTGAGAATTGGACATGAACGATCTGATCAGGGGTCTGGTCGTTCACTCCCGGTCGGTAACCCTGCGCTTCTGTTGCACGCGTCGATCGACACCGTGATATCTGGCCGGGAGACCGAAGTCGGAGTCACGTCTCTTCTCGGTGCGTCGGTCGTTGAAGTGTTCGTAGACACATTTGCAGCTGCGCGGCATCGTGCAATCGACCAGTGGCAACGATGGCGCCTCATCCGACAGAAAGCGCCGACCTTCGATCGCAGTTGAGGCTGCGCATTTGTCGCTGGTATCGGGTGCCTTCACCGCAACGCCGTGAAACAAATGTCTGAGGCCTCCAATGGGCTGATGTCGGCCCGATGTCTTGCGCGTGAACATGGTCCCACCCCGAAATTTCTTTTCTTGTCGGACGCCCTTGTCGAGCCCCGGAAAATCGAAAACCGTCGCCCGATCGATCGTCATCTCACAAACGCTTAGGAACAAGGGATCTCCTCAGGACCGGAGTATAGCCCGCTCGAATAACGAGCGGAGTAGCCTGCCTTCAAACGGTTTGCGCATCGGGCCACAGGCGGCGAGCGTCAGTGCGTAACGATCCTAAAGATCACGTAACAGATCGAATTCGGCGCGAATGAATTCGGCCGCGATGACAGGATCGTCTGTGTTCTAGCTCTCGCACGAAAACCGCGGCGTCGGTCAAATCAGAATCGCGCCATCATTGGATCGTTGGCAGATGCGTTGACGGTCGTGTCCCACTGCCCCTCGTGCACACGGTCCGCGGCCGCCGCCGAAATCGCGCTACAGCAGCAAACAACGCACGCCACACGCGTGGTGGACCAATACCGGTCGAGTGCAGTACAAGGAAACATGTGGAGCGGGCTCGAGCGCGCGCTGGCGTTTCGCGGATGCACGAGAGTGGCAACATCGGCAAGACCCTGATTCCGGTCGTTGACGATCCGTCCCAGGGCTAGCGAGGTCGGTCGGCGAAATTGGGTTCCATGCCGACCGAGGAGGTATGGCGTGGGGTCTCGAAAACTCGTCCTTCGAACTGCGGCGTTACTCGTCAGCGCGTCGTCGTACGCGGTCGATGCGTCCGACCAGCGTGACGACGAGTCACTGACGCTCGCCTGCCAGGCCTGTCACATGACGCCGAGCCCCGCCTCGAACGTGCCGCACATCGCCGGCCAACGACAAGCGTACCTCGTCAAGCAGCTCAAATCGTTCAGGAGCGACGACCGCAGGGACGATGTGATGAACGCCGTCGCGAAGCAGCTCAGCGACGCCGATATCGCGCATCTCGCGACATATTGGAGCTCTCAACCTGCCGGGAGCGATCTGGTCGTACCCGCCGCGGTCGCGCCGATTCGAGGGTCGCGTATGCAGTTCCCCAACGATTTCCCGCAGGGGTACGCTCGATACAACACGGCGTTCAATGCCGACGACAAGACGGTGGGGCGGTCCTACGCGAATAGCGTCGCGATCGAGGCTGCGCGGGAAAACCGACCGCTTCCCGACGGAAGCGTCATTCTGGTCGCTGTTTACAAGGCCCGTCTCGATTCGAACGGCGAGCCGATCCGCGATCCGAACGGCGACTACGCCATAGGCGACCTAGTGAACTACTCCGGCATGGAGGCGCGTGCGGGCTGGGGCGGCGACATTCCGAACCTCCTCAGAAACGGAACCTGGAACTACGGCATATTCGAAGCCGACAAGACGCT
>Ga0335084_10001910_pt1 | contig 19824 bp, 20 predicted proteins | sample Lox_Sample_44_FD_206721 | JGI IMG/M metagenome (GOLD analysis project Ga0335084, IMG submission 206721) | Soil microbial communities from Loxahatchee National Wildlife Refuge, Florida, United States - Lox_Sample_4.4 | ecosystem: Environmental > Terrestrial > Soil > Wetlands | place: USA...
CCGAGCTTGGAGCGCAGCACGTCGTAGTAGGTGCGATCGGGCGATCGCACGAGCGACACCGCCGAGCGCCCGCGCCGCACGACGATGACGTCGTGTCCCGCGAGCGCCATGGTCTCCTGTCCGTCGATCGTGAGAATCGCGTCCTTCTCCTTCTCCGCCACCACGATCCGCACGACGGCCTCCGGCCGCAGCACCACGGGACGGTTCGAAAGCGTATGCGGCGAAATGGGGGAGACGAGCAAGGCCTGGACGGTCGGCTCGACCACGGGCCCCCCCGCCGAGAGCGAGTAGGCGGTCGACCCGGTCGGCGTCGCCACGATGAGGCCGTCGGCGCGGTAGCTCGCGAGGGGCTGGTCGTCGACCAGCACGCTGAACTCGACGATGCGGGCGAGGCTGCCGTTCGAGATGACGACGTCGTTCAGGACCCGGAACTTCCGCACCGTCCGGCCGCCGTGCTCGAGCGAGGCGTTGAGGGTCAACCGGCGGTCGAGCTCGTAGTCGCCCGCCAGGACGCGCCCCAGCATGCGCAGGGCCTCGGACTCGACGACCTCGGTCAGGAAGCCGAGCTCACCCATGTTGACGCCCAGGATGGGTGTCCGCGCGTCGGCGTGGCGGGCGATCGAGAGCAGCGTGCCGTCGCCCCCGAGGACGACGATGAGGTCGCAGTGGCGGGCCAGCGCCGCCTTGGCGAGGGCGGGAGCGCCCTTCATCCGCGCGTCGACGTCGAGCAGGACCTTGATCCGGCGCCGGCGCAGCATCGCCATCATGCGCGCGGCCAGTCGCGCGGCGCGCGGCCGGCCGCGCTTCACCACGAGACCGACCGTCCGGATGCGCCCCATCTCCACCCCTCGCCGCCCGTCGCTCCTACCATGCTCGGCCTGCGGGTGCCAGGCCGAAAGGGCCGTGATACGAGCCGTTTCATGCCCCGGCAGCAGTCCGAGCTGTTCCCGACCACCCCACCGCGGCAGCGCAAACCGGGGGCGGCCGCGCCCCTCGCCGAACGGATGCGGCCGCGGACGATCGACGAGTTCGTCGGACAGCAGCACATCCTCGGGCCGGGTCGATTGCTTTCCGATCTGCTCGCCGGCGGTCGCGTCGAGTCGCTCATCCTGTGGGGACCGCCCGGGAGCGGCAAGACGACCCTCGCACATCTGCTCGCCGCCGCGGCCGGCGGGCCGTCGGTCACCTTCTCCGCCGTGCTGCAGGGCGTGAAGGAGCTGCGCGCGATCGTCGAGGAGGCCGAGGCCGAGCTCGCCCGCACCGGCCGCCCGACCGTCCTCTTCGTCGACGAGATCCATCGCTTCAACAAGGCGCAGCAGGACGCCTTCCTGCCGCACGTCGAAGCCGGGACGATCGTGCTGATAGGCGCCACGACCGAGAACCCCTCGTTCGAGGTGATCGCCCCCCTCCTCTCGCGGACGCGCGTGCTGGTGCTGGAGCCGCTCACCGCCGACGAGGTGGGGATCCTCGTCGATCGCGCCGTGACCGACCCGGAGCGCGGCCTCGGGAAGCTCGGCCTGACGCTCGATCCGGCCGCCCGCGCCTTCCTGCTCGAGCGGGCGGACGGCGACGCACGCATCGCGCTCGGCACGCTCGAGCTCGCGGCGCGGGTCGCAAAGGCCCACGGCACGCCTCGTCTGGACCTCGCGATCGTCGAGGAGTCCGCGCAGCAGAAGGCGCTCCGCTACGACAAGGGCGGGGAGGAGCACTACAACATCATCTCCGCCTTCATCAAAAGCCTGCGCGGCGGCGACCCCGACGCTGCCGTCTACTGGATGATGCGGATGCTCGAAGCCGGCGAGGATCCGCTCTTCATCGCGCGGCGCATGGTCATCTTCGCGTCCGAGGACGTGGGCAACGCCGAGCCCCAGGCGCTGCAGGTCGCGGTCGCCGCGAAGGACGCCGTGCACTTCGTCGGCCTGCCCGAGGGACGCATTCCGCTCGCGCAGGCCGCGACCTTCCTCGCCACCTGCCCCAAGTCGAACGCCTCCATGAAGGCCATGGCGGCAGCGAGCGAGGACGTGCGGCGCACCGGCGCGCTCCCCGTGCCGGCCCACCTCCGCAACGCAGCCACCCCGCTCATGAAGAACCTCGGCTACGGGCGCGGCTACGCCTACCCCCACGACCATCCCGACGCCGTCGTCGAGCAGCAGTACCTGCCGGACGCGCTCGTGAAGCAGCGGTACTACGAGCCCACCGACCGCGGGTTCGAGCGCGTCATCGCCGAGCGCCTCCGCGAATGGCGCGCCAACCCCCGGGGCCGTCCCCGCCGCTGACCACCACCACACCACCGACCACTAGAGAGCAAGGTCGGGGCCAGGAAAAACGCCCTGCGAACGCGGGCGCGTGCGGGCGCATGGGGCCTGCGAGCTGCCCAGGCCTGAACAACGTGTCAGGATGTTGACCCCCAGGAGCCGAGGCGCCTGCCCGGCACGGATCAGTAGCGCACGAGCACGAGCGTGAGTCCGTGGGGCGGGGCCGTCGCGCCGGCCCGGCGCCGATCGCATCCGGCGAGCACGTCGCCGAGCGCGCGGATCGGGCGCTCGCCCCGGCCGATCTCCACCAGGGTGCCGACGACGTTCCGCACCATGTGCTTCAGGAACGCGGTCGCCTCGATCCGGTAGACGAGCAGATCGCCGTCGCGCCGGACCTCGCTCACCAGCACGCGCCGCACGGTCGACTGCATCGGGTCGGCGTCGGCCGCGCAGAACGCGGTGAAGTCGTGCTCGCCCAGGAGCGCCGCCGCCGCGCTCGCCATCGCGCCCGCGTCGAGCGGCTGCGGATGGTGCCACGCGTACCGGTGCCAGAACGCCGACGGCGTGCGGCTGGTGAGGAGACGGTACTCGTAGACGCGGCTCCGTGCGTGGCGGCGCGGATCGAAGGCGTCGTCGACGACCGACACGTCGCGCACGGCGATGTCGCGTGGCGTGAGGGCGTTCACGCTGAGCGTGAAGCGCCGCAGGTCCTCGGGCACGCTCGCCACCGGCACCGACACCACCTGCCCGCACGCGTGCACGCCGGCGTCCGTGCGTCCCGCGACGCGGACGCGCACCGGCTCGCGCAGGGCCGTCGCGAGCGCCTGCTCGAGCACGGACTGCACGGTCGGGCCGTCGGGCTGGAGCTGCCAGCCGAGGTAGTCGGTCCCGTCGTACTCGACGACGAGCTTCAGCTGCACGGCTTCGTTCCGCCGAACAGCGCGAGCTCGAACCACTTCCAGAACACGTCCACGTCGACGAAGCCGATCGCGCGCAGCCACTCGCATTGCGTCCACACCGGCGCGAGGATGTTGTCGGCCTTGTCGGGGCGGGCGTCGTATGCCTCGCGCTGGGCGACGGGATCGACGTCCTTGCCGGCGGCGCGCGCCGCGGCGACGTGATGGGCGACGATCGCGTCGTCGTGGAGCGCCTCGACGGCGGGCGTCGCGCTCGCCACGTGCTCGAGGTTGAGGAAGGTTCCGCCTTTCGCGAGCAGCTCGAAGATCTCGTGGTAGACGCCGCGCTTGCGCTCGTCGGGCAGGTGATGGATCGCGAAGCCCGAGACGACGACGTCGACGGGCCCCGGCGCCGCCGCACGCCAGTCCGGCGTGCGCAGATCGATCGCGGCCACGCGGGCGCGATCGCCGAAGCGGGAGAGGCGGTCGCGGGCGAGGTCGAGCATGGCCGGCGAGTAGTCGAGCGCCGTACCGCTCGCCTCCGGCAACGCGTCCAGGAGCGCCGCCAGCAGCACCGCGTCGCCGCAGGCCAGGTCGACGACGCGGGTCGTGCCGCGAAGTCGCCCGCGCACGATGCGCAGCAGCAGCTCGATCTGCGTGCGGCTCTCGGGAACACGCGCCGCGCGTTCGGCGGCGAAGGACGCCGCCACCGTCGCGTCGCGCCAGGCTTCTCCGGTGCCCATCGCTCACGTCCGCCCGCGCAGCAGGATCTCGGCGATCTCGACCGCGTTCAGAGCCGCGCCCTTCTCGATGCTGTCGAGCGCGACCCACAGCGCGACGCCGCTCGCGACCGTCGGGTCGCTCCGCACGCGCCCCACGTGCGTCGCCTGCGAGCCGATCACGTCGGCCGGGGTCGGCAGCGTGTCGGGCGCGTCCTCGTGGACGAGGATGCCGCGTGCGCTGCGCAGGACGTCGAGCGCCGCCTCCGCGGAGAGCGGCTCCTCGAGCTCGACCGCGATGCTCGCCGCCATGCCGAAGAACATCGGGACGCGCGCGGCCGTGACGTGCATGGCGAGGTCCGGACGCTCCAGCACGCGCCGCACCTCCTCGACCACCTGCAGCTCGTGTGTGGTGGCCCCGCCCGGCTCGAGCGCTCCCACCTGCGGAATGCAGTTGAAGGCGCGGCGCGTCCGGCGCTCATCATCGTGGTCGCCGCGGCCGGAGAGGAGGTCGATGCTCTCCTTCGAGAGCCGCATGACGGCGCTCTTCCCGGCGCCGGCGGCGCCCTGGTAGGTCGAGACGACGACGCGACGGATGCCCGAGGCCTCGCCGAGCGGCCCCAGCACGACCGAGAGCGCCACCGAAGTGCTGCTCGGGCTCGCGACCAGTTGCGGCCGGATGGGTGCCGAGAGGAGGTGCGCGTTCACCTCGGGCACGACGAGCGGAACGGTCTCGTCGAGCCGAAAGCGGCTCGACACGTCGACGACGATGGCGCCCGCGCGCAGCGCCGACTCGACGTGCTCGCCCGCAACCGTCGGCCCCGCGGCGAAGAAGGCGACGTCGACGCCGTCGAACGCATCGGGGCCCACGAGCGCGATCGTCGCCTCGTCGACCTTGCGGCCGGCGGTACGCAGCGAGCCCAGCAGGCGCAGGTCGCCGACCGGGACCTGGCGCTCGCCGAGCAGGCGCACCAGCTCCTCCCCGACGAGGCTCGTGGCTCCCACGACCGCGACCGTGAGCGCCTCGCCTGCCATCAGCGACCTCCGAGCCGCTCGCGAACGAAGCGCCCCATGGCGCGACACCCGATCGCGTGCTCGCCCGGACCGGCGAGGTCGGCCGTCCGGTGGCCGGCGGCGAGCGCGGTGCCGACCGCGCGCTCGATCTCGTCGGCGGCCGCGGGCGCGGCGAGCGAGTAGCGCAGCAGCATCGCGCCCGAGAGGATCGCGGCGAGCGGGTTCGCCTTGTCCTGCCCCGCGATGTCGGGCGCGGAGCCATGGATCGGCTCGTAGAGACCCGTGCAGCGCGTCCCCGGCTCCGGGGCGCCCGCGAGCGACGCCGACGGCAGCATGCCCATCGAGCCCGCCAGCATCGACGCCTCGTCGGTCAGGATGTCGCCGAACAGGTTCTCGGTGACGATGACGTCGAAGTCGCGCGGGCGGCGGATCAGGTGCATCGCCATTGCGTCGACGAGCACGCTTTCGAAGGTCACGTCCGGGTGCTCGCGCGCGACCTCGCTCGCGACCTCGCGCCACAGGCGGGAGGTGGACATCACGTTCGCCTTGTCGACCGACGTCACCTTCTTGCGCCGCTGGCGGGCGAGCGCGAAGCCCGCGCGCACGAGGCGCGCGACCTCGGCCTCGGTGTACAGACACGTGTCGATCGCCTCGCGACCCTTGGCCGTGGTGCGCCGCTCGCTCGGTTGTCCGAAGTAGATGCCGCCCGTGAGCTCGCGGATGACGACGAGATCGACGCCGTCGAGCACCTCGGGCCGGAGCGCCGACGAGCGCATGAGCGCGGGCACCGTCCACACGGGGCGGAGGTTTGCGTAGACGCCGAGCCCCTTGCGGAGGCCCAGAAGACCCTGCTCCGGCCTGACGGGCGCCTTGGGATCGTCCCACTTGGGGCCGCCGACGGCGCCGAGCAGCACGGCGTCGGCGGCGCGCGCCCGCTCGAGCTCCGAGGCGGGGAGCGGCTCGCCGGTGGCGTCGATCGCGCCACCGCCGATGCGACCGGGATCGAAGCGGATCTCGAGTCCGTGACGCGGCGCCACGAGCTCGAGGACCGCCACCGCCTCGGCCGTCACCTCGGGCCCGATTCCGTCGCCCGGGAAGACGGCCACCACGGCTCGCGTCACGGACCCACCTCCGCCCGTGCCGGCGCGTCGCCCGTGCGCGCGAGACGGCGGTATTCGAGCTTGTTGAGCGCGTTCAGATAGGCGAGCGCGCTCGCCTGGATGATGTCGGTGTGGCTGCCCTGCCCCATGACGGTGATGCCGTTCTCGGACACCATGCACGACACCTCGCCGAGCGCGTCGGTGCCGCCGGTGATCGCCTTCACGACGTAGCGGTCGAGGCGCGGGTGCATGCCGGTCAAGTCGCTGATCGCCTTGAAGCACGCGTCGACCATGCCGTCGCCGGCGGCGTGGCCCATGTGCTCCTCGCCATCGATGCGGATCTTCACCGTCGCGTGGGGGACGGCCATGCTCGACGACGTGACGTTCAGGTACGTGAGCTCGTAGCGATCGCGCACGCCGCGCGTCGACTCCTGCGCGACGAGGGAGATGAGGTCCTCGTCATAGACCGCCTTTTTCGTGTCGGCGAGCGCCTTGAAGCGCTCGAAGAGGCGGTTCATGTCGACCTCGGCCGTGTCGAGCCCCATCTCGCGGATGCGGGCGACGATGGCGTGGCGTCCGGAGTGCTTGCCGAGAACCAAGCGGTTCGACGCGAGCCCGATCGATTCGGGCGTCATGATCTCGTAGTTCTGCCGGTACTTCAGCACGCCGTCCTGGTGGATGCCGGCCTCGTGCGCGAACGCGTTCTCGCCCACGATCGCCTTGTTCACCTGCACCGCGAGGCCGGTGATCTGCGAGACCAGGCGGCTGGTCGCGTAGATCTCCTCGCTCACGATCCCGGTGTCGACCTTGAACTGGCCGTTGCGCGTGCGCATCGCCATGACGACCTCTTCCATGGCGGTGTTGCCGGCGCGCTCGCCGATGCCGTTGATCGTGCACTCGATCTGGCGCGCCCCGTTCTGGACGGCGGCCAGCGAGTTGGCCGTGGCCAGCCCCAGGTCGTTGTGGCAGTGCGTGCTCCAGACGACCTTGTCGGCCCCGGGAACGCGGCTGCGCAGCGTGCGGAACAGGGCCCCGTACTCGTCGGGCATCGCGTACCCGGTCGTGTCCGGCACGTTGATCACGCGGGCACCCGCCTCGATCACCGCGGCGAACACCTCGATCAGGTAGTCGAGGTCGCTCCGCGACGCGTCCTCGGCCGAGAACTCGACGTAGTCGAGGTGCTTCTTCGCCCTTTGCACGGCCCACACGGCGGCGTCGCGCACGTCCTGCCGGCTCATCATGAGCTTGTGCTTCAGGTGGATGTCGGACGTCGCGATGAACACGTGGATCCCGGGGTGGTGCGCCTTCTCGACGGCGCGGATCGCGCGGTCGATGTCCTGCTCGCGCGTGCGCGCCAGCGAGAGGACGACGGGCTTGGTCACCACCGCGGCGACACGCCGCACGGCCTCGTAGTCGCCGTCGCTCGACGCCGCAAAGCCCGCCTCGATCACGTCGACGCCGAGGTGCTCGAGCTGGCGCGCGATCGCCAGCTTCTCCTCGATGTTCATGGTGGCGCCGGGGGACTGCTCCCCGTCGCGCAGCGTCGTGTCGAAGATCTGTACCCGGTCCATGGTGGGTCCCCTTTCCGCCCGGCCGGACCCTACCCCAAGCGCTCCCAAAAAACACGGAAGCCACGGTGGGTTTGGGCCCGCCCGTGGCTTCTCGTCGAGAGCGTTGGTTTTGCGCCCTACGCTCGCACGAAGCCCCCGGGCGGGCTGGTAAGGATGAGGCCCGGAAGCAGCGCGTGCAGACGTGCGGCGCGAACGATCATGTTGATCGTGGGTTACCGGCCCGTCTGCCGCGTGTCAAGCTCGCACGTCGGTTGCTGCGGCGGACGGGGGGCCGCCCGCGGCGCGCCGGCGCCGCGTGGTCGCGATGCGCCAGACGGCGCCGACCGGTCCCGAGAGCGCGAAGCTGGTCGTGCCGAGGAACAGCATCGGCACCGGCGCGCCGATCGTGAGCAGCGCGACGATGATCAGGCCGAGCAGGACCGGGAACGGATGGCGCCGGTGGACGTGGACCTCCTTGAACGAGAAGTACCGGATCTCGCTCACCATGAGGGCCGCGACCGCGAAGATGACGATCAGCATGAGGACGTGCTTGGCCGGCGTGCCCTGGCCGCGCAGGTAGTAGAAGAGCAGCACCGTCGCCGCGATCACGTCGGCGGCGGCGGGCGACGGCAGGCCCTGGAAGTGGCGCTTCTCGACGGTCGTCACCTGCACGTTGAAGCGCGCGAGGCGGAGCGCCGCGCACACGACGTAGAGCGTCGCCGCGAGCCAGCCCCAGCGTCCCCATGGCGTCAGCGCCCACGTGTAGACGAGGAAGCCCGGCGCGACGCCGAACGCGATCAGGTCGGCGAGCGAGTCGTACTGCATGCCGAACGAGCTGGTCGAGCGCGTGAGACGCGCCACGCGCCCGTCGAGCATGTCGCACAGCTGCGCGACGATGATCATCACCGCCGCGAGTTGGAACGCCCGCTTGTCCGAATTGAGCGCGGCGTTGTGGGTGCAGATGATGGAGTAGAAGCCGGCGACGAGGCCGCCGGTCGTGAACAGGTTCGGCAGAACGTAGACGCCGCTGCGCAGCGGCGGAATGCGACGGCGGCGCTCCCCGGGCGGCACGACGAGGTTCAGCGACATTCAGACCTCCGGCAACCGTGCGAGCACGCTCGAGCCGGCCGAGACGCGATCGCCCTTCGTGACCGCGGGCTCGACGCCCGCGGGCAGGTACACGTCGACACGCGAGCCGAACATGATGAGGCCGTAGCGCTCGCCCCGTCCGAGCCCGTCGCCGACCGCGCGGCGGCACACGATGCGGCGCGCGAGCGCTCCCGCGATCTGCACGACGAGGAAGCGGCGCCCGCCGGCCTCGAGCACCATCGCGTTGCGCTCGTTGTCGAGCGAGGCCTTGTCGTGGAACGCGGCGCGGAACTTGCCCGCCGTGTGCTCGAGGGCCGTGATGCGCCCGTCCACGGGGCTCCGGTTCACGTGGACGTCGAGCGGCGACATGAAGATGCTGACCTTCGTGGTCGAGGCGTGGAGGAAGTGGTCCTCGCGCACCGGCGACACGTCGATCACACGGCCGTCGGCCGGCGAGACGACCGCGCGCGGATCGGCCGGCGCCTGCCGCTCGGGGTCGCGGAAGAAGTAGAGCGAGAACGCGACGCCGAGCAGAAGCGGCACGAGCGAGGCCGGATGGCCGGCGAGCGTGCCCACGATGGCGACGGTGCCGAGGACGCCCGCGGCCGTCCAGATGACGGCCCATCCTTCGGGCGCGATCCCGGCCCGCCCTTGCATCGTCAGTTGCGCGACCGATCGACGAGGCGCTCGCTCTTCAGCCACGGCATGAGACCGCGCAGGCGCGAGCCCACGCCCTCGATGGGGTGCTTCTCCGCCTCTTTGCGCAGCTCGCGGAAGTGCGGCAGGCCGCAGCGGTACTCCGTCATCCACTCGTCGGCGAACTTGCCCGACTGGATGTCGGAGAGGATCTGCCGCATCGCCTTGCGCGTCTCGTCGGTCACCACGCGCTTGCCGCGCGTCATGTCGCCGTACTCGGCCGTGTTGCTGATCGAGTAGCGCATGTTCGCGATGCCGCCCTCGTAGATGAGGTCGACGATGAGCTTCACCTCGTGCAGGCACTCGAAGTACGCCATCTCCGGCGGATAGCCCGCCTCGACGAGCGTCTCGTAGCCGGCGCGGATCAGCTCCGTGAGGCCGCCGCACAGCACGGCCTGCTCGCCGAAGAGATCGGTCTCGGTCTCGTCCTTGAAGGTGGTCTCGATGACGCCGGCGCGGGCGCCGCCGATGGCCTTGGCGTAGGCGAGGCCGACCTGCTTCGTGTTGCCGCTCGGGTCCTGCTGGACGGCGAGCAGACACGGCACGCCGCGACCCTTCTGGTACTCGCTGCGCACGAGGTGCCCCGGGCCCTTCGGCGCCACCATGAAGACGTTCACGTCCGCGGGCGGCACGACCTTCTTGAAGTGGATGTTGAAGCCGTGGCCGAAGGCCAGGTACTTGCCCTTGGCGAGCCCGGGCAGGATGTCGCGCTCGTAGATCTCGGCGCCCTGCTCGTCCGGGACGAGCATCATGACGACGTCGGCCTCCTTCGCGGCGGTCGCCGTGTCGACGACGCGCAGGCCGGCGCCCTCCGCCTTCGGTCGCGACGCGCTCTTCTCGTGCAGCCCGACGCGCACGTCCATGCCGCTGTCCTTCAAGTTCAGCGCGTGGGCGTGGCCCTGGCTGCCGTAGCCGATGATGGCGATCTTCTTGCCCTTGAGCGGATCGATCGAGATGTCCTGGTCGTGGTGGACGTTCATGCTGCACGTTCCTTGTCGTTCCCGTCGATCGTGAACGTCTCCGTGCCGCGGAACATGGCGACTTTCCCCGTCCGAACGATCTCTTTGATGCCGATCGGCTTCAGCAGCTCGATCAGCGCGTTGACCTTCTCTTCGGCACCCGTCGCTTCGACGATGTAGGAGCGGCGCGAGACGTCGACGATCTTGGCGCGGAAGATGTCGACCACGTTGAGGAACTCGCTGCGCGTCTTCTCCTCGGCGGCGACCTTGATCAGCACCAGCTCGCGCTCGACGTGGGCCGTGTCGACGAAGTCGGTGACCTTGATGACGGGCACCAGCTTCTCGAGCTGCCGCTCGATCTGCGCCAGCGCCTGATCGTCACCGCGGGTGACGAGCGTGATGCGCGAGACCGTCGGGTCGAGGGTCTCGGCGACCGAGAGGCTCTCGATGTTGAAAGCGCGGCCACTGAAGAGGCCGGCGACGCGGGCGAGGACGCCGAACTCGTTCTCGACCAGAACCGAGATGATGTGCCGCACGTCAGTGGGGCCGATGCCTGGACAGGATCGCCATGATCTTGTCCTTGCCGGCGAGCTTGAGCTTCTGGATCCGCTTCTTCTCGACCTCCTCGTCCGGTGTGAGGTGGCCCCGGTTCTGGAGGTCGGCGAGCTGTCGTTCGAGGACGACGTGCTCTTCGTAGTACTGCCTGAGCTCCGGCTCCCGATCGAGCAGGCTCTTTATCAGCTCCTCGTCTTTTTGCTCCATGCTGCCCCCGCGGAAGAAGTGCGTAGCTAATATGCGTCAAAAAGGGTTGTCAACGCGAGGGGCGCTGCTGGGCGAGCTCGGCCTGCGACGCTCGCACGTACGCCGGCTCAAGTGACCCGACGTCGGCCGCCTCGCCGCGACGCAGGCGCGCCGCCCCGAGGCGCGCCACCACCCCGCCCCGTGGCGGATGCGTCTCGAGGCGCAGCACGCGCGCACCCGCCGTCCCGAGGACGGGATAGGCGTCGACCGCGTCGCCGACGACGACGCAGGACGCGTCCAGCCGCGCCGCCATCGCGTCCGGCGCGAGCGCCTCGTCGGGCGTCCGGCGCGCGAGGCCGCCGGTCGTGCGCGTGAACGACGCCGCGTAGACCTCGCGCATGCGCGCGTCCAACACGGCCCAGATGGTCGTGCCGGGGCCCGCGTCGACGCCCGCGGCAAGCGCCTCGAGGGTGGGGACCGCCGCGATCGGCAGCTTGCCGGCGTAGGCGACGCCCTTCGCGAACGCGAGCCCGATGCGGAGCCCCGTGAACGAGCCCGGCCCGATCGAGACGGCGAGGCCGTCGACGTCGCCCCAGCCGAGGCCCGCCCGCGCGAGCACCGATTCCACCAGGCGCGGCAGCACGCCGACGTGCGAGCGCGGCGTCGGCTCGGCGAGCTCGGCCAGCACGCGGTCGTCGTCGACGACGCCGACGGCCGCCGTCCACGTGGCGGTGTCGAGGCCGAGGACGCGCAGGGAGCTCAGCCCTGAATCAGCCGATGGATGTCGTTGTAGAACACGAACACCATCAGGCTGACGAGCAGGAGGACACCGACCTGCTGGGCCAGCTCGAGTGCGCGGGGCTTCAGCGGACGCCCGATCGCGGCTTCGATCGAGATGAGCGCCAGATGCCCGCCGTCGAGCGCGGGGATCGGCAGCAGGTTCAGCACGCCCAGGTTGATCGACAGGAACGCCAGCATCATGACGAAATTCCAGAAGCCGTTGCGGGCCTGCTGGCCGGCGGCCTGCGCGATCGCGATCGGGCCGCCGAGCTCCTTCATGGAGACGTGCCCGGTCAGCATGAGCCCGAGGCCGCGCAGCACCGTGAGCGCCGCGCCACCCGTCTGCTGGGCCGCGAGCCACACGCCCTCGCCGACGCCGACCGTCTCCCACTCGCGCCACGGCTCGATGCCGATGAGATACGCGCGCTCGACGCTGGTCGCGTCGAGGCTCGGCAGGTCGTGCATCTCGGGCGTGACGTCGAGCTCGAGGCGCGTCCCGTCGCGGTCGACCGCGAGGTGCAGCGAGCGGCCCTCGGACGACCGCACGGTCTTGGCGAGCGACTCCCAGCTCGCGACCGGCGTCCCGTCGATCGACAGCACGCGATCGCCCGTCTTGAGCCCCGCCCGCTCCGCGGCGGTCGAGGGCGACACGCCGCCGATGCGTGGCTCGTTCGACGGCACGGCGGCGCCGACCAGGACGAACACCAGCGCGTAGACGACGAAGGCGAAGACGAAGTTCGTCGCCGGGCCGGCGAAGATGATGGCCGCGCGGCGCAGCGGGCCCTGAGCGGAGAAGGCACGGGGCCGATCCGCCTCGGACACGGGCTCGTCGCCGTCGGCGTCCTCGCCGAGCATCTTCACGTAGCCGCCCAAAGGCACGGCAGAGAGCGCGTACTCGGTCTCGCCCCGCTTGCGGCGCCAGAAGACGGGTCCGAACCCGATCGAGAACCGCAGCACCTTCACGCCAACCCGCTTCGCGGTGAGGAAGTGGCCGAGCTCGTGGACGAAGACGAGCACGCCCAGCGCCACGACGAAGGCGACGGCGGTGGTGACGGGTTCGGGAATCGACATGGCGACCTCAGCCGCCCTGGGTGGCGGCGTAGTAGTAGGCGAACACGAACGGGAACAGCAGGCTGTCCAGCCTGTCCAGGATGCCACCGTGACCCGGGATAATCCAGCCGGAGTCCTTGGCCCCGAAGGCGCGCTTCAGCGCCGACTCGCAGAGGTCGCCGAACTGCGCGAGAACGCTCATGACGACGGCCAGGAAGACCACCTCGCGCGTGCCGAGGCTGCGGTGCAACAGCAGGTGCACGAGCAGAGCGCCCAGCACCGCGCCGGCGATGGCTCCGATCGCCCCTTCGACGGTCTTGCTCGGGCTGACGCTCGGCATGAGCTTGTGCTTGCCGTACGCACGCCCGGCGAAGTAGCCGCCGGTGTCGGATCCGAACACCGCGCCGATGGTGAAGAGGAGCCAGCGCCAGCCGACGTCGGGGAGCTCGCGCAAGAGGATCGTGTGCGGCATGAAGAAGCCGACGTAGATGACGCCGAGCACGCCGAGCCCGAGGCGGTGCGCGGCGCCCGGGAGGTCGTCGCGCCGTGCCAGCAACGATACGAACCCGGCGATCACCGTGATGCTCACGGCGGCACCCCACAGGGCGGGATTCCGCGTCGCGACGCCAGCCGCCACGACGAGACCGAGGATCGCGCCGCCGATCCGCTCCGGTACGTGATCCGGCAGCGCCATCGCGAAGTATTCGTACAGGGCGATCGCGGTCACCAGCACGATGAAGCCCGCGAACAGCGGCGGCGACGCATAGACGATGAAGGCCCAGAGTGCGGGGATCGCGACGGCGGCGGTGGCAAGCCTCGTGCGGAGCATCGCGCCTCACCTACACGCGATCAGACGAGCGCGGACGGCAACGGCTCAGCTACCCGCCGCGCGCAGGGACGCCTCGCGTTCGACCTGGGCCGACGTCCGACCGAAGCGGCGCTGGCGCTGCTCGTAGAACGCGAGCGCCTGCTGGAACTCGCGCTCCCGGAAGTCGGGCCACAGCGTCTCGGTCACGTAGAGCTCCGAGTACGCCACCTGCCACAGGAAGAAGTTGCTGATCCGCATCTCGCCGCTGGTCCGGATGAGCAGATCCGGATCCGGCACGCCCTTGGTCGCGAGATGCTGCGAGACGACGTCGCTGGTGATGCGATCGGGATCGAGCTTGCCCTGGCGCACCTTGCGCGCCATGGCGCGCATGGCGCGCGTCAGCTCCTCGCGCCCGCCGTAGCTGACGGCGAGGATCACGGTCATGCCCTTGTTGCCCCGGGTCGCGGCGATGGCCGAGCGCAGCGCCTCGCGCACCGCAGGCGGCAGCCGGCGCAGCGTCCCCACGGCGATGAGCCGGATGCCGTGCTTCATCATCTTGTCGACTTCGCTCGCGAGGTAGCGGCGCAGGAGGTGCATCAGGCCGTCGACCTCTTTGGGCGGGCGGTGCCAGTTCTCGGTCGAGAACGCGAACAGCGACAGGTATTCGACGCCGAGGCGGCGCGCCGACTCGACGACGGCCCGCACGGAATCCTTCCCGACGCGGTGGCCCTGCAGGCGCGTGAGACCACGCTGCTCGGCCCATCGCCCGTTGCCGTCCATGATGACGGCGACGTGGCGGGGCAGGCGGCCGTGGCCGTTCCCGTTGCCGTTGGTCCGGTGGCCGTTGGCCCCATGACCGTCGGCGCGACCGTTTGCGCGACCGTTCTCCACCCTCACACCGCCATGATCTCGTCTTCTTTGGTCTTCACGAGCTTGTCGAGCCGATCGATCGCGTCCTTCGTGCCGGCCTCGATCTTGTCGTGCGCGTGCCGATGGTCGTCCTGCGTGATCTTCTTGTCCTTCTCGAGCGCCTTCAGCTTCTCGAGCGCGTCGCGGCGGTGGTTGCGCATCGAGACCCGGTAGTCCTCCGCGACCTTCTTGACGTGTTTCACGAGGTCCTTGCGCCGCTGCTCGGTCAGCGCCGGGATGGGGACGCGGATCAGCTTGCCGTCGTTCTGCGGCGTGAGCCCAAGGTCCGAGGTGTGGATCGCCTTCTCGATCGCCTGCACCGCGGTCTTGTCGAACGGCTGGATCACGATCAGCGTCGGCTCGGGGACGTTCAACGTGGCCACCTGGTTCAGCGGCGTGCGCGTCCCGTAGTAGTCGACCATGATGCCGTCCAGGAGCTGCGTCGTCGCGCGGCCGGTGCGCACGTGACCCAGCTCCTTCTTGAAGGCGGCGACCGTGGCGTCCATCTCCTTCTTCGTGGCGTCGATCACTTCGTTCGTCATGCGCGGCCTCCGTGCACCAGCGTCCCGATCCGCTCGCCCGACACCGCGCGCATGATGTTGCCCGGGCGCATCAGGTTGAAGACGAGGATCGGCATGCTGTTGTCCATGCACAGCGATATCGCGGTGGCGTCCATCACCTGGAGCTGGCGATTGAGTACGTCGATGTAGGTGAGCTCGTCAAAACGGCGGGCGTCGGGGTGCTTCAACGGGTCGGCGTCGAAGACGCCGTCGACGCGGGTGGCCTTGAAGATGACCTCGGCGCCGATCTCCATGGCGCGCAGGCTCGCCGCCGTGTCGGTCGTGAAGAAGGGGTTGCCGGTGCCGGCGGCGAAGATCACGACCCGGCCCTTCTCGAGGTGCCGGACCGCGCGGCGCCGGATGTACGGCTCGGCGACCTGGTGCAGGCCGATGGCCGACTGCACGCGCGTGGGAACGCCGAGCTTCTCGAGTGCGTCCTGCATGGCGAGGGCGTTGATGACGGTCGCGAGCATCCCCATGTAATCGCCGGTCGCGCGATCGATCCCGACCCTGGCGCCCGAGGTGAGCCCTCGGAAGATGTTGCCGCCGCCGATCACCAGGGCGAGCTCGCAGCCGGCGGCGTGCACGTCGCGCAGCTCGATGGCGAAGTCCCGGAGCACCTCCGGGTCGATCCCGTAGCCGCCAGCGCCCGACAGCGCCTCTCCACTGAGCTTCAGGAGGACGCGACGGTAGCGCGGCGCACCGGTCGTCACCGGTGCCTGGTCAGGCTCCGGACGTGCCTCCAGCGGCGTCCTCCTTTCCGTCACTCCGCTCCTGCATCTCCCCGAGCTGATAGCGAGCAAAGCGACGGACCGCCACGTTCACCCCGAACCGCACGATGGCTTCCTTCACGAGATCGCCGATCGTGCGGTCACTCTGCTTGATGAACGCCTGCTCGAGCAGACAGACGTCCTTGTAGAACCGCTCGACCTGGCCGTCGACGATGCGCTCGATCACCTGCGGTGGCTTGCCGCTGGCCTCGGCCTGCTTGCGGTAGATCGCGCGCTCGCTCTCGATCTCGCTCGCCGGCACGTCCTCGCGCGATACGTAGCGCGGTGCGGCGGCGGCGACCTGCATGGCGAGGTCCTTCACGAGGGTCTGGAACTCCGTGGTCTTCGCGACGAAGTCGGTCTCGCAGTTGACCTCGATCAGCACGCCGACCTTGGACCCCGGATGGATGTACGCGCCGATGGCGCCGTCGGTGGCCGCCCGTCCGCTCTTCTTCGCGGCCTTGGCGAGCCCCTTCTCGCGCAGCACCCGCAGGGCCTTGTCGACGTCCCCGCCCGCTTCGGCGAGCGCCTTCTGGCAATCGACGAGCCCCGCGCCGGTCTTGTCGCGCAGCTCGCGGACGAACTCGAGGCTCATACCTGATGGGCCTCCAGCGCCTCGCCGTCACCCCCGGCCGGAGCCTCGTCGCCCTCGTCCGAGCCGCCCGTCTGCCCCGCCCCGCGCTGGCGCTCCTCGTAGAGATTGCGGCCCTCGATCACGGCCTCGGCGATGGCGGCGCAGAACAGCCGGATGGCGCGGATGGCGTCGTCGTTGCCCGGGATCTTGTAGTCGATCAGGTCGGGGTCGCAGTTCGTGTCGACCACCGAGACCACCGGGATGCCGAGCTTGTTCGCCTCGCGCACGCCGATTTCCTCTTTCGAGGGATCGATCACGAAGAGCAGGTCGGGGAGCTTCCGCATCGCCTTGATGCCGCCGAGCGACTGGAGGAGCTTCTCGCGCTCGCGGCGGAGCCCGATGAGCTCGCGCTTGGTGAACGCGTTCAGCATCTGCGGATCCTCCAGCATGTCGTCGAGCTTCTTCAGGCGCTCGATCGACTGCCGGATGGTCTGGAAGTTCGTGAGCGTGCCGCCGAGCCAGCGCGTGTTCACGTAGAACGCGCCGCACCGCTCGGCCTCTTCGCGGATGGCATCCTGCGCCTGGCTCTTGGTGCCCACGAACAGGATCTGTCCACCCTGCCCGATGCGGTCGCGCACGAAGGTGTACGCGTCACGGAACATCTTCACCGTCTGCTGCAGATCGATGATGTAGATGCCGTTTCGCGCGCCGAAGATGTAGGGTTTCATCTTCGGGTTCCAGCGGCTCGTCTGATGCCCGAAGTGGACGCCCGCTTCGAGCAGATTCTTCATCGTCACATCCGTCATAGTTTGTCTCGCGAAACGGTGCTCTCTAGCAGAAATGCAAGGGTCGAGGCAACGACGACGTCTCCCGGGTCACTGGCTCATCGAGTCCAGGAACTCGCGGTTCGCCTTCGTCCCTCCGAGTTTGTCGTGGAGGAATTCCATCGCCTCCACGGTGTTCAGTTGCGTGAGCAGCTTGCGCAGGATCCAGACGCGGTTCAGCACCGGGGCCGCGAGCAGGAGCTCCTCCTTGCGCGTGCCGGAGCGGGCGACGTCGATCGCCGGGAAGACGCGCTTGTCCATCAGGCGCCGGTCGAGGTGGATCTCCATGTTTCCGGTGCCTTTGAACTCCTCGAAGATCACCTCGTCCATGCGGCTGCCGGTATCGACGAGCGCGGTCCCCATGATGGTGAGGCTGCCGCCGTGCTCGATGTTGCGGGCGGCGCCGAAGAACTTCTTCGGGCCGCGCAGCGCGTTCGAGTCGACGCCGCCGGAGAGCACCTTGCCCGACGGCGGCACCGTCGCGTTGTAGGCGCGCGCGAGCCGCGTGATCGAGTCGAGCAGGATCACGACGTCGCGCCCGTGCTCGACCAGGCGCTTCGCCTTCTCGATGACCATCTCGGCCACCTGCACGTGCCGCGTCGGCGGCTCGTCGAAGGTGGAGCTCACGACCTCGCCCGACACCGAGCGCTGCATGTCGGTCACCTCTTCGGGGCGCTCGTCGATCAGCAGCACGATGAGGACGACCTCGGGGTGGTTCGCCGTGATGCCACGGGCGATGTTCTGCAGCATCACGGTCTTGCCCGTGCGCGGCGCGGCGACGATGAGCCCGCGCTGCCCCTTCCCGATGGGCGTCAGCAGGTCGATGATGCGCGTCGTCACCTCGCCGGGATCGTTCTCGAGGTGGAGCTGCTCGTTCGGGTAGAGCGGCGTGAGATTGTCGAACAGGATCTTGTCGCGCGCCTGCTCGGGTGACTCGAAGTTGATCTTCTCGACCTTGAGGAGCGCGAAGTAGCGCTCGCCCTCTTTCGGGGCGCGGATCTGTCCGGAGACGACGTCGCCGGTGCGCAGGTTGAAGCGCCGCACCTGGCTCGGCGAGACGTAGATGTCGTCCGGACCCGGCAGGTAGTTGTAGTCGGGCGCGCGCAGGAAGCCGAAGCCGTCCTGCAGGATCTCGAGCACCCCCTCGGCGAACACCTGGCCGTTCTGCTCGGCCTGCGCCTGCAGGATGGAGAAGATCAGCTCCTGCTTGCGCATGGTGGACGCGCCTTCGATGCGGCGCTCGCGCGCGAGCGTGGCGAGATCGGCGATGCTCTCGGCCTTGAGGCTCTTCAGATCGAGCGGGGGCGGCTCCTCGTCGGCCACCCCCGCGCGCGGCGCCTCGGGTGTTTCGACCTCTTCCACGATCGGCACGACGGCGGCCTTGGACCGCACGCGCACCGCGCTCTCGCCTGATCGCTGCCGTGCACTCACACGCACCCCTCCACCACCGCTCGATGCAGCACTCCCCTCCGAACGATCATGTTGCGCAGGATGAAAACGGCGACCTCGCTCAGGCGGGCTCGCTAGGCGTGACGGAACGTCCGTGACAGTACGGAAAGGGAAGCTGCCTGTCAAGTTTTGAGGGACGGATTTTTCAATGTCCTCGCGAGCTTGCGCAACGTATCCAACACCCCCGACAGGTCCGCCGGGAGCGGCGCCTCGAGGTGGACCTCGGTCCCGCTCGCCGGGTGCACGAAGGTGATCGCCTGGGCGTGCAGCGCCTGCCGCGGGCAGGCCGCGAGCGCGTCGGCCGTCTCCCTGGCCGTGCCCCGCCGGCGACCTCCGTAGACGGCGTCGCCGACGATCGGGTGGCCGAGCGCAGCCAGATGGACCCGGATCTGGTGCGTGCGCCCCGTCTGCGGTGCCACCGCGAGCAGCGTCGCCCCCGGAAATCGCTCGACGACCGTGTACCGCGTGACGGCGGCGCGGCCGCGCGGTGCCCGGACGCTCATGCGCTTGCGCTCGCGGGGGTCGCGGCCGATCGGACGGTCGATCGTTCCGCTCGCGGCGCGGACGTGTCCGTGGACGAGGGCCAGGTAGCGCTTGTGGATCGTCCGCGCGCGGAACTGGCGCGCGAGCGCCTCCAGCGCGGCCGCCGTGCGCGCGACCACGAGCACGCCCGACGTGTCCTTGTCGAGCCGGTGCACGATCCCCGGGCGCTCGGCGGCGCCGACGCCCTCGAGCGCGCCCAGATGGTGCAGGAGCGCGTTCACGACCGTGCCGCGCCGCGCGCCGGGCGCGGGATGCACGACCATGCCGGGCGGCTTGTCGATCGCGAGCAGCACCGCGTCTTCGTACAGGACGCGCAGCGGCAACGCCTCCGGTTCGATGCCGGCGGGCGGCGCGACGTTCAGGTCCACCTCGATCCGCATGCCCGCGCGCACGACGAACGACGCCTTGCGCACGACGCCGTCGACGCGCACGTGCCCGCCGTCGACGAGCTGCTTTGCCTGCGAGCGCGTGCCGACCTCCGCCAGCGTCGCGACGACGCGATCGAGGCGCTCGCCCTCGTGCGCCGCCGTGACGTGCA
>Ga0335084_10001911_pt1 | contig 19820 bp, 16 predicted proteins | sample Lox_Sample_44_FD_206721 | JGI IMG/M metagenome (GOLD analysis project Ga0335084, IMG submission 206721) | Soil microbial communities from Loxahatchee National Wildlife Refuge, Florida, United States - Lox_Sample_4.4 | ecosystem: Environmental > Terrestrial > Soil > Wetlands | place: USA...
GCAGGGCTTCAATGTGGATCCGCTGCTGCAGAAGCAGGCCGACTGCATCTCGACCATGACCTACAACGAGTACTGGCAGTTGATCGAGGCCGGCATGAAGCAGGACCAGCTCCTGGTGTTCAAGTACGAAGACCAAGGGGTTGCGACCTTGGAAGACGGGTTGTACGCGCTGGAGAAGTCGATCAACGACCCGAAGATGGCCGACAAGCTCGCGCGCTTCCTCAAGGCTTCACTGAAAGGCTGGGACTACGCCATCAAGCACCAGGAAGAAGCGGTGCAGATCGTCCTGAACAACGACGCCTCCGGTGCTCAGACCAAGCAGCATCAGACCACGCAGATGCTGGAGATCGCGAAGCTCGTGCAAGGCGGCAAGCTCGGCTATCTCGAGCCCAAGTCGTACGAGCGCACCGTCAACACGCTGCTCTCCGGCAAGTCGGAGCCGGTGATCACCAAGAAGCCGCAGGGAGCCTGGACCCACAAGATCTGGGACATGGCGCAGAAGTAGGGCGTCGCGGTCAGGGGTGGCGGGAGAGACTTCACGAGAGATGGAAACGACATGAGCACGCTCAAGGCAGGCCTGATCCAGATGGCGCTCAAGGGCAGCACCGAGATGACGCCCAAGCAGATCCGCGACAAGATGCTCGAGGCGCTCGCACCGATGATCGAGTCGGCCGGCAAGCAGAAAGTGCAGGTGCTGTGCTTTCAGGAGGTTTGCACGCAGCCCTACTTCTGTCCGAGCCAGGACAAGAAATGGTATGTGGCGGCCGAGCGCATTCCCGACGGGGAGACTACGCAGCTCATGCGGGAGTATGCCGCCAAGCACTCGATGGTCATCGTCGTCCCTCTGTACGAGGAGGAGATGACCGGTGTGTACTACAACACGGCGGCGGTGATCGATGCCGACGGCACCTATCTCGGCAAGTACCGCAAGAACCACATCCCGCAAGTAGCAGGCTTCTGGGAAAAGTACTTCTTCAAGCCGGGTAATCTCGGCTACCCCGTGTTCAAGACCGCGTACTGCAAGTTGGGCGTCTACATCTGCTACGACCGCCACTTCCCCGAGGGTTGGCGCGCGCTGGCGCTGAACGGCGCCGAGTACGTCGTCAACCCGTCGGCGACGGTGGCGGGCTTGAGCCAGTATCTCTGGGAGCTGGAGCAGCCGGCCTCCGCCGTGGCCAACGGCTACTACATCGGCGCCATCAACCGTGTGGGCACGGAGGCGCCCTGGAACATCGGCCAGTTCTACGGCTCCAGCTACTTCGTGAACCCGCGCGGGAAGCTCGTGGCGCAGGCGAGCAAGGACAAGGACGAGCTGCTGGTGGCCGACCTGGACATGGACATGGTGCGCGAGGTGCGCGACCTGTGGCAATTCTTCCGCGACCGCCGTCCCGAGAGCTACGGAGCCTTGACCGAACTGCGCTGACTATGGACACCAAGAACAACACGGCGGCGAGCGACATCCGAACCGGCCGCCTTTCCGCGGCGCAGTACGAAGCGAACTTCGGCGACATCCATCCGCCGTTGAGCGCACACCAGGCGCTGGTGGAGAGCGACCGCTGCTACTTCTGCTTTGAGGCTCCCTGTATCCAGGCCTGTCCGACCGGCATCGACATCCCGAGCTTCATCCACAAGATCGCGACCGGCAACGTCAAGGGATCCGCGCACGATATTCTGAAGCAGAACATCATGGGCGCGGTGTGCGCGCGCGTGTGCCCGACCGAAGTGCTGTGTGAGGGTGCGTGCGTGCGCAACAGCCAGGAGCACAAGCCGGTCGCCATCGGTGCGCTCCAACGCTATGCCACCGATGCGCTGTTCGCCTCCGGCGAGCAATTGTTCAAGGCCGGCCCCAGCACAGGCAAGCGCGTAGGCGTCGTCGGCGGCGGACCGGCCGGGTTGTCCTGCGCCCACCGTCTGGCGATGCTGGGTCATTCGGTGACCGTGTTCGAGCCGCGGTCAAAGCTCGGCGGGCTGAACGAGTACGGTGTGGCGGCCTACAAGGTCACGGGCCAGATTCCGCAGCGGGAAGTCGACTATCTGCTCGCTGTGGGCAACATCGCGGTAGAGACGGGCAAAGCGTTGGGCCGCGAGATCTCGCTCACGCAGTTGCGCAAGGACTATGACGCCGTGTTCCTCGGCGTGGGACTCGGTGCAGTCAACAGCCTGGGTGTGGACGAGAGCGGACTCTCCGGCGTGTACGATGCGGTGACCTACATCGAGACGCTGCGTCAGTCCCGGGATCTGAGCGCGCTGCCGGTGGGGCGGCGCATCGTGGTGATCGGCGGCGGCATGACCGCCATCGATATCGCCAGTCAGACCAAGCGCCTCGGTGCGGAAGACGTGACGATCGTGTACCGGCGCGGGCCGCAGCAGATGGGCGCCAGCCACGAGGAGCAGGATTGGGCTCAGGTCAACGGCGTGCGCATCAAGCATTGGGCGCGGCCGCTGCGGCTGGTGGCGCACGGCGGTGCACTGACTGGCGTGGAGCTCGAAACGACGCGGCTGGATGCCGGCGGCAAATTGACCGGCACCGGCGAGACAGCCACGCTGGCCGCGGACATGGTGTTCAAGGCCATCGGACAGGTCCTGGTGAAGGACCCCTTCGGCGACGACGGGCACCTCCTGCTCGAGATGCGGGATGGCCGCATCGCGGTGGACGAGGAACGCCGCACCTCGATCCCCGGCGTATGGGCGGGCGGAGACTGCGTGGCCGGCGGCCAGGACCTGACGGTGGTCGCCGTCGAGGACGGCAAGCGGGCCGCGCTCTCGATCGACAAGGCATTACAAGGCGGTAAGGGGTGAGGTTCCCATGGCTGATCTGAGCTGCAGTTTCGTCGGCATCCGTTCCCCGAACCCGTTCTGGCTTGCCTCGGCGCCGCCGACGGACAAGGCCTACAACGTCAACCGCGCTTTCGAGGCGGGCTGGGGCGGCGTAGTGTGGAAGACGCTTGGTGAGGACCCGCCCATCGTGAACGTCAGCGGGCCGCGTTATGGGGTGCTGCACAACACCTCGCGCCAGTTGATCGGCTTCAACAACATCGAGCTGATCACGGACCGCCCGCTCGCGATCAATCTCGAAGAGATTCGTCAGGTGAAACGCGATTGGCCGGATCGCGCAGTGCTGGTGTCGCTGATGGTTCCGTGCGAGGAGCGGGCGTGGAAGAAGATCTTGCCGATCGTGGAGGATACCGGCGCGGACGGCGTCGAACTCAACTTCGGCTGCCCGCACGGCATGTCGGAGCGGGGCATGGGCTCGGCCGTGGGACAGGTGCCCGAGTACGTGGAGATGGTCGCGCGCTGGTGCAAGGACAACTCGCGGCTGCCGGTCGTGGTCAAGCTCACGCCCAATGTCACCAACATCCTGGGGCCGGCGCGCGCGGCCAAGCAAGGCGGCGCGGATGCCGTATCGCTGATCAACACGATCAGTGCGATCATGCAGGTGGACCTGGATCGGATGACGCCGGCCCCGCACGTGGATGGGCGCGGCGCGCATGGCGGCTACTGTGGGCCTGCCGTCAAGCCGGTCGCGTTGCGCATGGTGGGCGAGATTGCGCGAGACCAGCAATGCGCCGGCTTGCCGCTCTCCGCCATCGGCGGCATCACCAGCTGGCGCGACGCCGCCGAGTTCATGGCGCTGGGTGCGAGCAACGTTCAGGTGTGCACCGCGGCCATGACATACGGGTTCAGGATCGTCGAGGACATGATCGATGGCCTCAACAACTGGATGGACGAGAAAGGCTACGAGACGCTGTCCGAGTTCACCGGGAAGGCGGTTCCCAACTTCGTCGACTGGGAGCACCTGAACCTGCAGTATGTGGTCAAGGCGCGCATCGACCAGAGCCTGTGCATCCAGTGCGGCCGCTGCTACATCGCCTGCGAGGACACGTCGCATCAGGCGATCACGAAGGAGAAGAACGGGCGGCGCCATTTCGAAGTGAACGACAAGGAATGCGTGGGCTGCAACCTGTGCGTGGCGGTGTGTCCGGTGGACAATTGCATCACGCTGCATGAGCTGCCCAGTGGCAGCACCGATCCGCGGACCGGCCAGAAGGTGGGCGGGTACGGCGACTGGACGACGCATCCGAACAACCCGAGCCGGGGCGTCACCGCGTAGGTCAAGGGCACAGCAACCGAGGACAAGTCATGGCGCTGATCATTCGAGGTGGAACCGTGGTGAACGCGGACCGGTCTGTCCGGGCCGATGTGCTGTGTGACAAGGGCAAGATCCTGTCTGTCGGCGAGAATCTCGACGTTCCCGCGGGCGCACAGGTCGTGGACGCCGGCGGCCAGTACGTGCTGCCGGGCGGCATCGACCCCCACACCCACATGGAGCTGCCCTTCATGGGCACGGTGGCGAGCGAGGACTTCTACAGCGGCACCTCCGCGGCGCTCGCAGGAGGGACGACGATGATCATCGACTTCGTCATCCCTGCGCCCAAGGAGCGGCTGATGGACGCTTACCAGAAGTGGAGAGGCTGGGCGGAGAAGGCCGCCGCCGATTACAGCTTCCACGTCGCCGTGACCTGGTGGGACAAGACCGTGCACGAGGACATGGGCACGCTGGTGCACAAGCACGGCGTGAACAGCTTCAAGCACTTCATGGCCTACAAGAACGCGATCATGGCCGACGACGAGGTGCTGGTGAACAGCTTCTCCCGCGCGCTCGAGCTCGGTGCGCTGCCCACGGTGCACGCGGAGAACGGCGAGCTGGTGTTCCAGCTCCAGCAAAAACTCCTGGCGCTCGGCATCACCGGCCCCGAAGGCCATGTGCTGTCGCGCCCCCCTGAAGTAGAGGGCGAGGCGGCCAACCGCGCCATCGCGATCGCCGGCGTGCTCGGCGTGCCGGTGTATATCGTGCACGTCTCCTGCCGGCAGGCTCTGGAGGCGATCACGCGCGCGCGCCTGCAGGGCCAGCGCGTGTACGGCGAGTGTCTTGCCGGACATCTGGTCGTCGACGACAGCGTGTACTGGAACGAGAACTGGGAATACGCCGCGGGCCACGTCATGAGCCCGCCGTTCCGGCCCAAGGAGCACCAGGACGCGCTCTGGCGCGGGCTGCAAGCGGGCACGCTGCAAACCACGGCCACCGACCACTGCTGCTTCTGCGCGGATCAGAAAGGTATGGGGCGCAAAGACTTCAGCAAGATCCCCAACGGCACCGGTGGCGTCGAAGACCGCATGTCGGTGCTGTGGCATCTGGGCGTGGGCAGCGGCAAGCTGACCCCGAACGAGTTCGTGCGCGTCACCTCGACCAATGCGGCGCAGATCTTCAACATCTACCCGCGCAAGGGATCGATCAGCGTCGGCGCGGATGCGGACATCGCCGTGTGGGACCCGGAGGGCACGCGCAAGATCTCGGCGAGCACGCATCATCAGAAGGTGGACTTCAACATCTTCGAGGGCATGGTGGTGAAGGGCGTTGCCAGCCATACGATCAGCCAAGGCCGGCTCGCCTGGGCCGGCGGCAAGCTGGACACGATCCGCGGCAGCGGCCGCTACATCGACCGGCCTCCGTTCGCTCCACCTTATGAGGCGATGATGAAGATCAACGCCGCCCGGGCGCCCAAGGCCGTGGCGCGCGCCGGAGGCTGATCGCTTCGATCCGCGCGCGGAGCTCTAGATCGGAGCCGGCGCGCGCCGCCGCGGGGAAACGGCTCCGTCCGTCGCGTGTTTTGCGCATCGGGCCGAAGATTCGGGATCCGATTCGCCCGGAGCCACGGCAGACAGGGCCGCTTCACGCTCGACAGGAGGAGAACCCGTGGGTCTCACTTCGCGCCGTCGTTTCCTTGTGGCCGTCTCGGCCGCCGCGGCCGCCGCCGGGCTTCCCAGGCTTTCCCGGGCGCAGTCTGCCGTCACGCTGCGCGTCTCGTCTTCGCTCACCGCGGATCAGAACTCCGCCCACTACATCTGGTACCAGCGCTTCGACGCGAACCTGAAGTCCTCGCTCAGGGGCCGCGTGGCGCTCGAGTTCTTCCCCAACAGCCAGCTCGGCAAGGAAGCCGACGTCGTCCAGCAGGTGAAGGTGGGGTCGATCGACATCATGACCACCGGCTCGTCGATCTGGGCCACCGTCGCGCCGGAGTTCGGCATGCTCGACCTCGGCTATGTGTTCGACAGCTACGCGCACATGGCGAAGGCGCTCGATGGCGGCGTGGGACCGAGCCTGGCCGATATCCTGCAGAAGCGGACCGGCTGCATCGTGCTGGGCTGGGGCTCGCACTTCGCCGCGCGCAGCGTCTACTCGAAAGCCCCGGTCAAGTCGGCTGCCGAGCTGAAGGGATTGAAGCTGCGAGTGCTTCCCACTACCGCGTTCATCGAGACGTTCAAAGTGATGGGGGCCGTGCCGACGCCGATCCCCTTCAACGAGCTATACACAGCGATGCAGACCGGTGTCGTCGACGGCTTCGAGCACGACGCCGCCACCGTGCTGGCGACCAGGCTGTACGAAGTGTCCAAGAACTGCTTTCTGACCGAGCACCTGTACGGCCCGATGATCGCGGTGATCGGCAGACGCGGGCTGGACAAGATCCCAGCCGACATCCGGCCGAGCTTTCACAAGGCCGCGGCCGAGGCCACGATCTATCAACGCGGGCTGGCCGCCGAAAAGGGACGCGCCGCGTTCGAGGAGCTGAGGCGTCTGGGTGTCGCCTTCTATCCGATGGCAAAGGGCGACCGCGAAGCGATGCGCCGAGAGATGGACGCCAAGCTGTGGGTCGCCTTCGCCGCGCAGTATCCGCCCACCAAACCGCTGTTTCAGGCGATCGCGGCGGCGAGGACCGCATAAGGCGGCGGGTGCAGGCGTTGTGGGTGGAAAGTGAGCGAGCTACGCAGCGCGAAATAGGCGATTGCCATTCGCTACTTCGCCGTGCTGTCCTCTGGAGGTCCGTGCGGGGAAGCGCAGCGTGAAAGGGGCGAGCGCCTACGCTCTCGGGTTTTCCCGCACGCGCACTGCGCATCACTGGGCTGGTTGGCTGCTGATCGCAGCGGAGCATCTGGCGGCGCTGGTGCTCGCCGCGGACGTGGTCGTCGTTTTCTGCTCGGTCATCTGGCGCTACTTCTTGCACAGCCCCGTCGATTGGGCCGAGGAGGTTGCACGTGCGCTGATGGGTGCGCAGGTGTTTCTAGGCGCGGCCACGACGGTGGCTCGTGCCCAGCACGTTGGCATCGACAGCCTGCGCGGCTTGCTTCCGAATCGCTGGCGTCCGGCCCTGATCCAGCTCTGTCATTGGGTCATCGTCGCTGTGGCGGTGGCGCTGCTGCTGTCCTCGGCCGCTTTGCTCCTGGACTCGCAGGGTCAGACGACTCCGATCGGACTGCCGCAATGGATCTACATCTGTCCGGTCGTGGTCGGCAGCGCGCTGATGGCGGTTTTCGGAACGCTGAGTGCGATCGACGGGCCGCCAGCGACCGTCTGGGGCACGCTCGCGGCGGCGTTGACCGTCGCGCTTGCGGTTTGGGGTTGGAATCTGCTGATGCCGGGGCTTGCGCTCACACCGCTCGTGTTGCTCACGATGAGCTTTGTAGTGAGCGTGGTGGCAGGGGTCCCGATCGCATTCGCGCTTGCCTTCGCTGCGCTGCTCTACTTCCTCGCCGATCCCAGCTTGCCGATGCTGGTCTACTCGCAGCAGGTGCTGTCCGGGATGGACCACTTCGTGCTGCTGGCGATCCCATTCTTCGTACTGGCTGGGCTGATGATGGAAGCCAATGGCATGTCGTCCCGGCTCATCGAATTGCTGGTGCGGATGATGGGGCGGGTGCGCGGCGGGCTGAACCTCATCATCATCGCGGCCACGGCTTTCTTCTCCGGCGTGTCCGGATCCAAGCTCGCCGATGTCGCCGCGGTGGGCGGAATCATCATGCCCGCGGTGCGCCGGACGAAGCAGGATCCCAACGACGCCGCAGGGGTGCTGGCCGGCTCCGCCGTGATGGCGGAGACCATCCCGCCCTGCATCAACATGATCATCATGGGGTTTGTCGCCAACATCTCGATCGGCGGCCTGTTTCTGGCCGGACTGATGCCGGCCGGATTCATGGCGCTGGCGCTGGCGGCGGTGGCCTACGCGTTCGGCTCCCGTATCGACCCCAAGGCGGCGTTCGAGAAGCGCACGCCGCTCATCCGCTTGCTCGGCGGTGCGACGGTCGGCGTGGTGATGATCGGCATGATCGGGAAGGGGGTGACCTCCGGCGTGGCTACGTCTACGGAGGTGTCCGCTTTCGCGGTGGTCTACGCGCTGATCGTGGGCGGGCTGGCGTTTCGTGAGCTGACTATCGGCGGTATCGTGCGGCTCTTCGTGCGCTCCGCGTCGATGGCGGGCAGCATCCTCTTCATCGTGGCTGCAGCCTCCAGCGTGTCGTTCGCGCTGGCGATCCAGCAGATCCCGCAGCACATCTCGGACGGCATGATCCGCCTCGCCCACGTGTTCGGCGCCGAGCTGTTCGTCTTGGTCTCCACGCTGCTCATGATCGGCTTCGGCGCGATCCTTGAAGGTGCGCCGGCGCTCATCATCTTCGGGCCACTGCTCACACCCATCGCGCAGCAGGTGGGCGTGTCGCCGCTGCACTTCGGCACGGTGATGGTGGTGGCGATGGGGCTCGGCCTGTTTTCTCCGCCCATCGGCCTGGGGCTGTTCGCCACCTGCGCGATCACCGGCACGCACGTGAAGGACGTGTCTCTGCCGATGGCCAAGTATCTCGCCGTTCTGTTCCTCGCGCTGCTCGTTCTGGTGTTCTTGCCCGGCTTCTCGACGTGGCTTCCGAGCCGGTTCGGATTCAACTGAAGAGTGCTTACGCGACGGGGAGCATTTTCCTGACGCATGCACCGGAAGGGCTGAGCACGTGTTAGGGCCAAAGGGCGCTCGCCGGGCTGCGGGCTCTGGGACAGGTGCGCGTCAACCGGTTCGAGTGCCGCCGGCTCGCCGCCTCTCGAATCAGGCGGCGTTACCGCAGCGCGAATTGCTCGGTCGTTCTGGAAGGGCGTCCCAATCCCGACCGGCTTCTCGGCTGCGTTTCGGATTTGCTCCTACACGCCGGACGCGACCGGCTCTGGGATCACCAACGTGATACGCGGCGGCGCTCCAGGGTTCCAGCTCGCCTTTGCTCGAGACGGTTGCAACCGCTCCGCTTCTACCAACATCCCTGCGGCTTGAACAGCCGCTCGATCTCGGCGACCTCTTCGTATGACATCTTTCGGGCGCTCCCGAGAGGTCTTGTCTTTCCGTTCTCCACGACAAACCAGATCCCGTAGATCTCGGACGGCCCTTTATCGACATGACTGAAGCCCAGGTTGCTGTCTCGCCTGCCACACAAGATTGGATACGACTCTTCATCGGGGCCATGCAGCCCTTGAAAGACATTGTCCCAAGTGAGATCCTCCTTGCCGCTTCCGAGATCGATGATCTGGTAGCTTCGGCAGGGGCCACCGCACGGCGTCATGGCTACATAGTATTTTCCGGCAAAGTTGGGGCCCTCCCGGATAGGCGTCCTCATGCCGGGTGGAGCCTTGAATCCAGTCGTCATCACGGGGACGCTGTAGCTTGCTGGATTCGGAGCTGGCTCTGCGAGACCAGTTGTCGAGTGAACGAGCAGCCACGTTGTGGTGAGCAGCCTAACCGGTATCGCGTAGTGCATTCATCCCTCGCTTGAAGCATCGCTCACTGGAGCAGGGTGACCCTGTAATCCTTGGTTGAGTCCGCAATCAGCTCTCCAGTCTGCTTATCCCCCAGGACATCGCAATCGATTTGCACCCGTACCGGCGCATCGACAAATCGACTGAACTGTTTGGGCAGCTCGTCAAAGGCCCCTAACTGCACCCGATTTTCGCCTTGGACAAAGACCGCAAAGAGTCCGGGCCGATCATCGCGCTGGATCACACCCTCTCCGACAAAGTGTTTTCTGGTGTACCGGTCTTCGCTTCCGTCTGGCAGACTGCCCTCGCCTTTGACGACAATCTCCTCGCGGGCGTTCGCTGCCTGCGCTGTCGCGACGGGTTGAGATCCGGATGTCGCCGTTGGAGATTTGAATCCACATTGCTCTACCGCCCACTTCCTAGCCGTTTCCTCGTTCGACACGAACTGGCAACGTGGCGTGTCGAACTCAGCGTCATAAGCGACGACAACCCACGTCGATACGCGCTTACGGAAACCGAGCAGCCGGTGCTCGCAGGTGAAGTCCACTTGTGCGATCACGGCAGGCAGGCGCCGTCCGGAGTTGAGAGGGACGGCCCTCGACATCGTTCCGTGCGCCACCGTCTTGACGGCCGGATCCTTGAACTCCTCGCATTGGCCCCCTGCCTCCATCCCAGCGAGTTCGCGCATGTTGAATCGCGCGGGCGCCTCGAATGTCAGGAGCACGAGGTCGTTGAGCTGCGATGTGGGCCCAGCTCCGCCCTTAACCGGCGCGACCGTGTCCGCCGCACCCAGAATGCCGACACGCCAAAGCGCGATCACAACAGCCGCAGCGGCGGCAACAACCCCGGCGCCAACCCCCCACCGATTGGCGACCGGTGCGAGCATCCTCTGGAAGGCCTCGGCCACCGCCTTGAGCGACGCTACGCCTGGTTGTGGGTGCGGCGTTTTGGCCGGTGTGGAAACCGGCGCATCTGACCCGTTGCTCCCGTGCTGACTCCGATTTGTCAGCAGCTGTCTAAGCGCAAGGATTACTGCTCCGACGCAGGTGATCAGGGTCAGCCAGGCGCCCGACGCCATGATCTTGTAAAGGGAAACAGACTCGGATGTCGTCGAGAGCAACGCGTAGAAGAAGCCGCAGATCGGGATGGCAGCCATCGCCAAGGCCGCGATGGATGTGTCCTTGTTGGCGATCGCAAGTCCGATCGTCGCTGCGCTCAACAGTGGTAGCAGCAAGATGAGCTTTAGCAGCCCGAGTTCAGCAGGGACGACCCAGGGAATCCGGTAACCGGGGATCGACACGACGCCGAAGTCCACCCACGGGAGGAAGAAAAAGGCGAGCAGCGCGGCTGCGCACAGACTCGTTGGCTGAGCCAGCAGGGATGCCACCCATTCCGGCTTGCCGGACTGATGCGTGCTTTCCTCGCCGCTGTTGGCGACACTGGTCGAATCGCGGGCGCGCTCCTGTGGCGTGGGCTCAGCGTATTGCGGTACAGAGCTCGACGCGCTTCCGCGGACCGATGCGGGACCAATGCTCTGCTCGCTCGACTCGGAACCGCGGGACTCAGGACTCGAAGCATCACGGCTCGATTCGGGCTCTATCAAGCACGCGCATCCCCGCTGCTCGAGCGCTGCTTGATACTTCGCCGCGGTCTGCACATCGAGCCCCCGCTTGACCGTCAAACCGGATGTCAGAAGCAACGCTTTGGTCTGTTCCACTGGCAGCTTGAACAGGCCGGACATCTCCTGAGCGACGCGATCCATCGGCTGTCCGGGCATCAGGCCCTTCACCACCACCCGGTATGTCTTGTTCATCTCTCGTTCGTCCTCTGCAGACCATGCTGCCGCCTCGGTTCGATTAGGGAGGGCGGCAGGGACAGCAGCGGAGGAAAGCAAAACCTATGCAATGGCTACAACGCCTTGTTTCGGCGTCTGGCTATCTTCGCCACGAGCCGGTGCCATCGCTCGAGTTGCATGGGACGGCGTGCATGAGTGCTCGCGACAGAGATCGCGGATACACCTGTCGGCGATAGAACAGACGCACGAATCGGTCACCATCAGGGGCGACAAGCTTGGATCACGCCTGGAGTCTCGGCGGGTTCGCCGAAGTAATGCTCGGATTGTCCGAGCACATCCCGGCAGTCGAGATCATCTCGCGAGTAAGATCTGGTCGTCATATGCGCCGACCACGGACAGTGTGCTGTGTCGAAGATCGCGGGGATGCTTGAGCAATCTGCCCACAAGCCTCCCGAACTCGAAATGCATAGGGCCAGCCAGCTTCATCGACGCGAGGGTCGTTCTGCCTCTGCGATGAGCATGGCTGAGCGCGTGCTCTCTGGCGCCGAGCCAACGGACCGCTCCCCAAGCTCTGAAGCGGAGCTCGGCCGGCGGAACGCCGGCTGGCTTCCCGTCGGACGCCGGCACGCCTCGCCTGCGGGTGGTTCTGCAGGGATGCATCGCACCGAGGCCATGCCGACGCATTTTCATCGTCAAACCTCCAGCGAGCGTTCCCGCGGAGCGCCCTTGCCGTTCCGAGCGGCGTGCCGCTCCTCAGGGAACTCGGGATTTGCACAACCGCACCGTGGCGCCGCTCCGGCATGCGACAAAATGTCGCAGTGTCTCGTCTGCGGCCTCGGGTAAGCTTCGACGATCGGTGTCGGAGCGACCTCGTCCTCGCTCCGACCGCGATCCACAGGACTGGGATTGTGAAGCTGAGGACATCAGTAACAGCCGCAGATCGCGGCCCGGTATGGTGGGCAGACCGACGCGGACTCATCCGTCACACGAGCAACCTCGCGCTGGCCGGCACGCTCCTCCTCGCCACACGGCTCGTCCTCGCGTGCGCGACCTGCGGCTGCACGCTGAGCTACGACGGTGCGATGGGATACTCCAGCAGCACCGGATGGCGGATCAACGTCGAGTACGATTTCATCAATCAGGACCAGCTACGCAGCGGCACCAGCGCCGTCTCCACCGTCCCCAACGGGACGGAGTTGGAACACCAAACGATCAACCGCTATCTGAGCGTCGGCGTCAGCTACAGTCCCAACGCCGACTGGAACGGCTTTCTGTGGGTGCCCTATGTGATGCGCAGCCACACCACCTACGGGACCTTCGATTCGAGCGAACCGCTGCCTCCGTTGAGCGGCTCGAACAGTTCGAGCCTGGGCGATGTCAAGCTCATCGGCACCTACCGCGGGATTCTGTCCTCCCACAACCTGGGAATACAGCTCGGGGTCAAGCTGCCGACCGGCGCCTATTACGATTCGGTCAAGTTCAGCACCGGCCCGATGGCCGGCGAACCGCTGGATGCCAGCCTGCAGCCTGGAACCGGCAGCACGGATATGATCGTCGGCGCTTACTACTACCAGGCGGTCAGCAAGAACTGGGACATCTACGCCAACGGCAGCTATCAAGCCGCCGTGGCGGAGAAGCTCGACCAGCCGGGCAACGACTACCGCCCCGGCAACCTCGTCACGGTGAGCTTTGGCGTCCGCTATCAGGCCGACCCAACGTGGGTGCCGCAACTGCAGGTCAACCTCTCGCGTAAGATGGCTGACCAAGGCGCCTTGGCCGATACCGCAGACACCGCCGGCACGGTGGCCTACCTCAGCCCCGGGCTAAGCATCAACCTGTCGCACAGCATGCAGCTCTACGGCTTCGTGCAGCTCCCGGTCTACAGCAACCTCTCTGGGTATCAGCTCTTTCCGCATTGGACCGCTTCGGTCGGCGCCAGCTACTCGTTCTGACCGCGCGTTGCTCGGCGCGGCACGTGCCGGGCGGCGCTTCAGGGGCCGCGCAGCAGCGGCGTGACGGCTTTCTCCAGCAACGGCGCATCCAGACCCGGATCGGCGTACCAGTCGTCCTTGCGCAAGATTCCATACCGATCGATCACGAACGTGAGCGGCAGTCGCCAGATCCGCCCGTAGGCTCTGATGTCCGCGTCTCGTGCCAGGCCTGCCGGGAATGCGTAGGCCTTCATCACTTCGCGCACCTTGGCCTCGTCCTTGGGATCGTCCATGCTGATCGCAAGGAGCACCAAACCGTCGTCGCGGTGCTGGCGGAAGTACGCGTCCAGAGCCGGCATCTCGGCCCGGCATGGCGCGCACCAGGTCGCCCAGACGTTCACGACGACGACTTTGCCCGCGTTGTCGGTCAACCGGAACTGCGTTCCATCGAGCAGTTTGGCGGTGATTTGCGGGGCGGGCTTGCCCTCGCTGGCGGGATAGACAAGCTGCGCCCAGCAGCAAATCGCGAGCGCGATGAGCTTGCGACAATGGAGCAGGGTCATGACTTCACGCAGGGGACCGGACGCGGGCCGACTCCTTCTATCGTCTCTGCAGTGAGATCATCTCTACTTCACGACGAAGTATGGGGGCCCCATGTTGCACCAGATCCACTTGAAGCATTCGTCCGCTTGCTCCCGTGCGGCGCGCGGGCCGGTCTTGACCATGTAGTCCAACACGGCGTCGGGTACGCCCTCACTCCTGAGCATCGCCACGCTCGATCCGGGCAGCAGATAGACGCTGCCTGTCTGTTCCATCTTGTCGATGATGGTCGACGCTGGAGTTCCTGTCTTGCTCATCTCGACGACTTGCTCGACGGCAACCGGCGTCCGCGCGGCCGGTGTACCGGCGCAGCCGGCGATCGAGACGGCCGCGCCGATCTCGAACAAGAGAACCCAACCCAGCGTCCGAAGAGGACGGTACTTCGACTCGGCCTTCATTCCACTCCGTTCTGATCTCAAGCGGTGAACTGTGTATCCCGGTTGGAGGCCAAGCGCGGGCCCGCAGTTCAACGACCGTCATCCTGCAATGCAGGGCTGTTGCGCAGTCGGCGCGCCCCCTGTGTGCCTCGCAGTATCCCACACAGGCGCGGAGACGGGCCAACGGCCCGCAACGCCAAACGGATCATCCTCGAGGGCGTTTCCGTCTACAGACGTCAGGGCAGTGTGGTCCGCCTACCCCCGCCCGAGATCCGGAAGGGGCCTCTCCATTTGGAGTAGAATGCCCAGCGGTTGCGGGCGTAGTTCAATGGTAGAACGAAAGCTTCCCAAGCTTTAGACGTGGGTTCGATTCCCATCGCCCGCTCCAAATTCAGAAGGGCCCTGTGACACAGGGCCCTTTTGAATTTGAAGGGTGCGTGCGAACAGAACCTAGGTGGGACTTGAAAACCCGCATTGCGGGTTTCGGCGCAGGCTAACCTTCAGGTGATGCGCGGGGCACGAGCGCAAGTCCACTGAACTTCTGCTTGGACGCCAGCGAAGCGACGGCACCTGTCGTGTTGTTGGCTAGAGCGAGCGGATCATCTGGTGACCACTTCGCCATGAGACGCCGCGGCCGCTGCGGAGCCGAGGCCGCACGCAGCATTCCCCACCTGGCGGCAGTGTAAACTTGCCGTAGCTACGATCGTTCCCAACAGAAGAAGACAGGGAGGAGTCATGAGGAGCTTCGTCCGCGTCTTGCCCCTAGCGTTGATGGCGGCAATTGTGGGTGCTGCCGCTGCCGGCGCAGCCGACCCTCCCCCACCCTGGGCGTACCCGGTCAATCCACCGGGGACCCAGCCGGCACCGGACGACGGCACGTTGAAGCATGTTCCCGGGAGCGACGCAGCGTTCACCGCGACGCAGATCCGAGATCTGTACAACGTACCCGATTGGCATCCCGATAACCACCCGCCGATGCCCGACCCCGTGGCCCATGGAAGCAGACCAGGGGTGTTTGCTTGTGCGTACTGCCATCTGCCGAATGGACTCGGCCGCCCGGAGAACTCCAGCCTCGCGGGCCTTCCCGCTGCATACATCGTGCAGCAGGTGGCGGACTTCAAAAGCGGCGCCAGGAAGAGCTCCGAGCCACGCGGGTTACCGGCGACTCTGATGATCGGGGTGGCGCAGGGGGTCGCCGACGCCGAGGTAAGGGCTGCCGCCGAATACTTCTCTACCCTGAAGCCGCGGCCCTGGATCAGGGTCGTGGAGACGAACACCGTTCCGACAACGCGCGTCGCAGGATGGATGCTGGTGGCATCGCAGCCCGGCGCCACGGAGCCGATCGGCCAGCGCATCATCGAGATGCCGGAGAATCTGGAGCGAACCGAGCTGCGCGACTCTGCGTCCGGATTTGTCGCTTACGTGCCGGTCGGCAGTATCGAGAAGGGGCAAGCATTGGTCGCCACCGGCGGAGCGGGCAAGACGATCCCATGCGCAATCTGCCATGGCACGGACTTGAAAGGCCTCGGCCCCGTGCCGGCGCTTGCGGGACGCTCCCCCAGCTACATCGTCCGACAGCTCTATGACATCCAGCACGGCGTTCGCAACGGGCAATGGACCGAGCTGATGAAGCCGGTCGCCGCCCAGTTGAGCGAAGAGGACATGGTTTCCATTGCGGCCTACACGGCCTCGCGCGCCCCCTGAGGAACGAACGACCGGTTCAAACCGCCGCGGTGTTGATCAACTCCGATAGCGCGCCGGCGAGCCCAGTCGTGACTTGGGTGAGACGCCGATAGTCGACCTTGTCCGGTGTGTCCTCGGCTGTGTGGTAGTACGGGTAGCGGTAGAACGCGGTGTCCGTGACCATCAGGGCTGGATAGCCCTGGCGCCAGAAGGACAGGTGATCGCTCCAGCCCACGCCGGGGATCCAAGACGGCACCGCCGCCCGCTCCGACGGGAAATCGCAGTGGTCGCGAAACGCTCGATGCACGCGCGTGAGCGCGCGCCGCGAGCGCAGGTTCGACACGAAGCCGATGAAATTGCCGCGGTTCGGGTAGAACCAGCGCATCAACGGCGGGTAGTGCTGAGTGCCGGGCTCGTCGCGGTAGTAACCCAGCATCTCGAGCGAGAGCATGACCCGGATGTCCTCGCCCCGCTTGCGCGCCGCGCGTGCATACATCTGGCTTCCCATCTGGCCCCAGTAGAAGAACGGCGGCTCTTCGTTCACGAAGGCGACCAGGCGCAGCGTGCATCTGCGCGGTGCGGGCGCGAGTACGCGGCCCAGCTCCAGCAGCGCCGCCACCGCGCTCGCGTTGTCATCAGCGCCCGGGCTGCCCAGAACCGAGTCGTAATGGGCGCCCACGACGATGCTCGGGGACTCCTCGGCTGCACCTTCCAGCACGACCTCGAGATTGCTGCTTTCGACGCCGCGCGCGACATAGCGCTGGAACTGCGGCTCGAGCCCCTGGGCACGCCACCGCTCCGCGATGTAGTCGCGTGCGGCATCCAGCGCATGCGGACGGAATACGTTGCGCTCGCCGATCTCGCCGGCCAGGGTCCGGACATGCCGCTCGAGGTTCGCTCGCTCGATCATCCAGGCGAGCTCACGACCGCTATCGTCGCCGCGCCCAGCCGCAAGGACGAACGGTCGGGTCCAGGCATTGCGGGGCGCAGCCGAACTCGGGCACCGGCCAACGCTAGCCGCGGGCGCGCGGGTTCGGCGCCCGCTCAGCGCTTGTATAAGCCCATGAGCGTGGCTTTGGCGAGCGTGTTGAAGTTGAGGTAGAAGCCGACGACCGCGGCGGAGGTATCGGCCGTGACCGGCAGCTTGTCCATGGACACGGCGTGCACCGTGAACAGATACCGGTGCGGGTGATCGCCTTGGGGCGGGCACGGACCCCCGTATCCCGGTTTTCCGAAGTCGGTCCGTACCTGCAGCGCACCGTCCGGAAGTTTGCCGCCGGCCGGATTGCCGGCATCGAGCTTCAACTCCGTGACATTCGGCGGCACGTTCACCACGACCCAATGCCAGAACCCACTTCCGGTCGGCGCGTCGGGATCGAAACACAGCACCGCGAAGCTCTTGGTTCCCGCGGGTGCATCCGCCCACTTCAGGTGCGGGGACCGGTTAGAGCCGGCACAGCCGAAGCCGTAATCCGCCGACAGGATGTGATCCTGAGGCAGGTAGTCCCCGTCTTTGAAGCTGTCGCTGGTCAGTTTCATCGTGAGTGCTCCTCGTGGGGTTGGGTAGAGTTGAGTTCGTCGGGGCGAACCGAGGTGAGCGTCTGCGCTCCTGCTTCGCCCCTGGGGGTCGGGCTCCGACACTGCAAGGAGTGCGGGCGCTCGGGGCCGGTGCATATCGACCCAGTTCCTGAGTCGATCGCCGTGCGTTGGGGCTACAACGGCCAGCCGAGCCACTGGCACACGCCGCGGCCCATTACCCATTCGAGGTTCTCGCCCTTGAGCCAGGCAAGCTCCTTGGTGAACAGGTCGATGCACTCCCGGTACGTGCAGGGCATGCGCGTGAGATCGGTGCCCCAGAAGGTGCGGCGCGGACCGAAGGCGTCGAACAGTCTTCGAACGGCGTCGTGGACATCGCGGAACGGATAGCCCTGCGCCGAGAGCGAGGCCATCCCCGACGCTTTGACCGCGACGTTGGCGTGCTTTGCGAGCGCACAGGCGGCGGGGAGGTCCTCGAACACCTTCGGCGCTTGCCCGTGCACCTGCAGGCCCGCGTGGTCGATCGTCACTTTGAGCGCCGGGTGCCGCTCGGCGATGCGGCCGATGCTTTCGAGAGATCCCGGCGCGAGCACCATCACGGGGATCGCGTGTCGCTCGGCAGCGGGCCAGAGCCAGTCGGCCGTCCCGTCGGTGAGGAAGCGGCGTGTGTGCTCGTTGTGGAAGGTGAAGCGCATGCCGAGCATGCCGGTCTGTTTCTTCCAATCGGCCACCAGCGCGCGGCTGTTCGGATCCTGCAGCGCGAGCCGGCCCATGACGGCGAACCGATCGGGGTACTGTCGCGCTGCCTCGAGCGCCAAGTCGTTACGGTCGCCCTCCCACGAGGGCGGCACGAGGATCGCGCGGCTCACCTTGGCGAGATCCATCTCGAGGAGCAACGCCTCCTTGGAGACCGGGTAGGGCCGCTGGGCGTCGCGCTCGCGGCCCGCTGGCCAGGGCCGCTCCGGCGTGTTCGCGCCCCACAGATGGAGTTGGGAATCGACGATGTGCATGGGTCGGCCGGACGGGTCGCGGTCGGTCACGCGGCCGCGGGTGCTCGTATGTCCAGCGTAGTCACGCGACGCAGCTCGCGGCGATCCATTGCGTCGTCGAATGGCCGTGCGCGATGCATCGTGGCGAGGTTGTCCCAGATCACGAGGTCCGCGGGGCGCCAGACATGGCGATAGACGAACTGCGGCTGCGTCGCATGCTCGAGAAGATCGCGCAGGAACAGCCGCCCCTCGGGCAGCGGCCAGTCGATGATCCGCGAGGCGTGCGAGGCAAGGTAAAGCGAGCGGCGCCCGGTGCGCGGATTGGTCCGCACGAGCGGGTGCACGGCGCCCTTGAGCTTGTTCAGCTCTTCCCGCGAGAACTCGAAGCCGAGCGTCTGCCGGGAGTAGGCGATGGAGTGATGCGCACGCAGCCCTTCCAACCTTGTCTTGGTGTGCTCGTCGAGTGCGTCATAGGCCGCGCGCTCGTCGGCGAACTCCGTGTCGGCGCCCGCCGGCGGGATCACTCGGGCAGAGAGCATCGAGTAGCGGCCCGGCGGATCCTGGAACGATGCGTCGGTGTGCCAGAGGCGGTTGCCGAGTGCGTACATCCGGCGGCGGTCCTGCGATTTCAGGATCTCGCCGTGCTCGTCCAGATTCGAGATGTCGCTGAGAGCCTCGTTGCCGAAGCGGTTCTTCCCCAGCACGGCCGCGCCGGTGTTGGTGTGCAGCGCGCCGTCGAAGCGTTGCGCGAACGCGAGCTGCTCCGCGTCGGTGAACGGCTGGTTGCGAAACACGAGGACGGCGAACTCGTCCATCCCGGAGCGAATCTCGTCGAGCGTCCGGCGATCCTCGACCCGGCGCAGGTCGAGTCCGCTCACCTCGGCGGCGAAACGGGGATGCAGCTTGTGAAAGGTCAGGGGCACGGGCGGACACCCTCAAAGTGCGGGATTCGCGCTGCATAGCATAGTCCATTCACCCGTGCCGCGCACACTGGAGGCTTCGGGCCGCACATGCCAGGCGCTCGGATCGGTCGCTCAGTTGCAGCCCTCCAGCCGAAGCAGCCGTTCGCTTCGCCCTATGCGAGCCACTCTCGAGTAATGAGTGGACCGGGAAGTGGTAGGCGGGTAAGAAGTGCGTGTCCCCTTAGCTGGAAGCGGTGAGGGGGGGTATGGCAACCTGGACAGCGTTTATAAAGCATCGGGGCTTGAAACAGGTACATTAGAAGCCGGTTGCACCCGGGACAGCGGCTTAGACGAGAGAAATACACCACCTAGATGGCCCAGCCAA
>Ga0335084_10001912_pt1 | contig 19814 bp, 19 predicted proteins | sample Lox_Sample_44_FD_206721 | JGI IMG/M metagenome (GOLD analysis project Ga0335084, IMG submission 206721) | Soil microbial communities from Loxahatchee National Wildlife Refuge, Florida, United States - Lox_Sample_4.4 | ecosystem: Environmental > Terrestrial > Soil > Wetlands | place: USA...
TCTCGCGCATCAGCATCACCAGGCCGCCGGGCGAATTCCCGAACGGGCAGCGCGCGGCGCAGGTGTAGCACTGGGCGCAGGCCCAGATCTTCTCCTGCATCGCGTCGTAGATCCCCTCGAGGTTCTCGGTCCAGAGGAGCTGGACGATCTCGCGCGGGCTGAAGTCGTAGTAGTGCGCGGCCGGGCAGGTCGCGGTGCAGATGCCGCAGTTGAGGCAGCCGTTCAGCTCGTGGTCGTAGCGGAGATCGGACTGGATGTCCTTGAAGATCTCCTCGAGCTTCGCGCGCGCGAGCGCCGGCGACTCGGAGACCGGATCCCCGATGTGCGCCTGGACTCGCGTAGCGGTCGCCTGCGTCATCGCGCGGGACCGGTCAGTACGTCATCACCTTGCAGTCGCCCTCCATGACCTCCTCGATCAGGTGGGCGCCGCCGATGATGCCGCTGCATTCCGGGATCAGGTCCGACTCCTTCATGTCGAAGAGGTCGAGGTTCGGCGAGCAGCAGTAGAACTTGACGCCCGCCTCGTGCGCGTCCTTGATGAAGTCGTAGACCGACTTCGGCGAGCCTTCCTTGACGAACAGCTTCTCGGCCACGCCCTTTTTCATCAGCCGGCCGGCGGTGGCGGTGCAGATGACGTCGACCTCGTACTCCATCGCCGCGGCCACCGAGGCCTGGAAGATCGGCGCGCCGAGCTCCTCGCCGTTGCGGGGGTCGGTGTTCGCCATCACGATGACGAGCTTCTTGGTCATGGGGATCCGATCCGTCAGTATATTAGGAATCTCTAAAGTAGCAACCGCTCACGCCGCGGTCTGGTCGACCGGGCCGAGCGAGTGCGTCCACCCGGTGAGCTGCACGAGACCGGTCATGATCGGCACCAGCGCGTCCTCGAGCGCGCGCTGGGCGACGCGCAGCCGCTCGAGCCCGGGCCCGACCTCGGCCGGCGTCTCCTCGAACTCCATGACCAGGTCCTCGACCATCGCCACTTTCAGCCCCGGATGGCCGGTGAAGCCGAAAGCGTTCCGTCCCAGCTGCCAGAGCGCCGGGCGCCCGCTCGCATCCTCCGCCAGGACCGCCGCGTGGCCCGGCGGAACCGGCCGATCGCGCATGTACACGGCGAGCGGATACTCCTCCGGCAGATAGCCGTTGAGCGCCGAAGCGCCGACCCGCCGCGCGGTCGACACCTCGAACTCGAGCCCGGTCGGCTCCGAGCGCCCGCCGGCCGCGAGCGCGAGGATCTGCGCGCCGAGACCGATCCCGACCACCGGCCACTCCCGCATCAGGCACGCGCGGGCGAGCTGGACCTCCTCCTTCAGCGTCGGCAGATCGCGCGCGCCGGCGCTCCCCCACGGCCCGCCGCCGAGGAGGACCAGGCCGTCGCGGACAGCGTCGCGGTCGGGAAGCGCCGCCGCACCGGCGAACGGCCGGTAGTACTTGAACCGGATGCCTCGCCCCTCGAGATGATCCTCCACGAGGCCGAGGTACTCGGCCGAGGTGTGCTGCACGACGTGGACGAGCGCCATGGCTATCGCGCGGCGGCGGCCGCGGCCTCGATCGCGGTCGCGAAATCGGCCGGCGAGACGGTGAGGAGGCCGACCTTCGCCTCATTGAAGAAGCGCTCCACCGCCGGCCGCAGCTCGCGGACCGGAACGTTCCGCAGCGACGCCTCCAGATCGAAGACGGTGCGTGGCGGCGTGACGAAGAAGTCGCCGGTCACGAGCACTTCGCGCACGCGGTCGAGCCCGGGGCCCTCGAGGCGGACGTAGGCGGTGATCGTGCCGCCCGCTCCGGTGTGGCTCGCCGAACGCACGCCTTCGCGCGTCCCCGGGTCGTCGATCTCGGCCACGAACGCGTCGGTGCCGATCTCCTGGTCGTGGTATTTCGCCGCGAGCGACTCCTCGTCGACGGTGATCGCACCCGGGACCGGCGTGATGCCCAGGCGCTCGGCGAACCCCGCGAGCAGCGCGCCCTTGATCGCGTCCATCGCGGGCGGCGTCCCGAGCAGCTCCTTCAGGGTGACCACGCGCTGCGCAGCGGAATCGAGCGCGCGCTTGGCGAGCTTCGCCTCCGGCACGTTGAGCGCCGCGATCATGTCCGCCGGGTTCATGTCGACGAGCACCGTCCCCTGGTAGAAGAGTGTGTCCTCGTCGAAGAAGCCGCCGCTGCCGCTGATCTTGCGGCCGTCCACCTCGATGTCGTTCCGCGGACGGTACTTCGCGTTGATCCCGAGCCGGCTCAGCCCCGCCGCCGCCGCCTCGCAGATCGCGCGCGCGAGATCGCCGAGCGAGGCGATGCCGAGCGTTGCGCGGTCGAAGACGAGCTCCCAGCCGAGCTGGCCCTCGTCGAAGTAGATCGCGCCGCCGCCGGTGATCCGGCGGACGACGCCGATCCCGTGGCTGCGGCAGTAGTCGAGCTTGACCTCCCGCGCGAGTGCCTGGTGGCGGCCGATCAGTGCGGTCGGCGGAAACCGCAGGAACCGGATCGAGTCCGGGATGCGGCCGCTCTTCCGCGCGTCGATCATCGCCTGGTCGAAGGCGATCTGCCGCCGGCCCTCGCGGAGGCCGGTGTCGATCACGCGAAACGTCTTCATCGGACGCTCAACCCTTCGCTCGAGGAGGCGCGAGCTGGCGGCGGATCTTCGCGACGTCGCGCCGGTTCGGCTGGAACGGGAAGCTCGCGATGTTGCTCGGCGGCGAGTCGCCGTAGGGGCGGTCGCAGGCGGACACGTCCTCCCGGAACTTGCCCGGACAGCCCGAGGTGCGGAACGCGATGCCGGTGTCGATCACGTCGTCGAGCTCCCCCTGCGGAATGCCGAAGCCGGTGACGCGCCCTTCGCCGTCGAACGACATCTGCTCCACCCGGACCCCGCGGTAGTCGATCAGGTAGCGGCCGAGCTGCACCCGGCGCCACTGGTCGCGCGGCGTCGCCGGCAGGTGGTCCATCAGCGAGCCGCGCTCGGGGAAGAAGCAGAACATGTGGCTGTGCCCGCCGAGGTCGACGAGCCGCTGCACGAGCGCGAGCACGTCGTGCTCGGTCTCGCCCATGCCGACGATGATGTGCGCGCCGAACTTCTCCCGGCCGAAGACCTCGCGCGCGTCCATCAGGATCTCCCAGTACTTCGCCCACGAGTGGGGAGATTGCACGCCCTTGCCGCGGGTGCGGTCGAAGATCTCCGGCGTCGCGGCGTCGAGCGCCACGGTGAAGATGTCGGCACCGAGCCCGTGCAACCGCTTGACGTCCTCGCGCGTCATCGTCGTCGGGTTGGAGAGGATCGACACCGGGATCGTCGCAGGATCGATCCGGTCGGTCCACTTCTTCAGCACGGTCACCGTGTCCGCGTCCGAGCGGGGGTGAGTGATCATGGAGATGCACATGCGATGGAACGGACTCGCCGCGCCGTCGCGCGCCACGATGTCGATCGTCGTGTCGAGGGGCACGGCCGGCCAGTCGACGCGGATGAAATTCCGGTCGGCGTAGTCGCGCTCGGCCTCGCGATGGCGCGCGAGGCCGCAGTACGCGCAGTTCGCGCGGCAGCCCTCGGGGTAGGTGAGCAGCAGGTTGAGGCACCGGGTGCACTCGCACCGGTACATCCTGCCCTTCATCAGCCCCAGCGTGATCGCCGCCGCCGTCGACATCTGCACGTAGTCGGGCGAGCGCATGTGCGGCGTGAGCACGTTGTAGTTCGGCAGGTAGACCCCCTGCGGCGCCACGTTGTTCGACTTGACGCGGGCGCCGTTCTTCAGCTCCTGCGGCGTCGCCGCCGGTGCGCGCGGCTGCATCAGGGCAGCGGGATTGTGGTCGAGCCCCGGCGCCGCGTGGGTCGCGCCGGCGACGCTTTCCGGTCGATGACAGCTCATGTGCTTCGCCTCGCTTCGGTCCGGCGTCAGGCCGTCCAGTATTCCGGATACGCGATCCAGCCGCGCCGCAGCGCCGCCTTGTCGAGCGCCCGCCCCGCCCGCGCTGCCGCCGCGAGCTCGCGACGCCGTCGCACCGCGCGGTCGAGGGCGGCCTTGAAGACGTCGTCGAGCTCTTCCTCGTAGGCGCCCCCTGCGTTCGCATCCCCGGCGGCCCATGCAGCCGCCGCCTGTCCGGCGAGGCGGCCCGAATGGACCGCGGCTGCGATCCCCGCCCCGGTCACCGGGTTCGCGAGCCCCGCTGCGTCCCCCGCGAGCAGCGCCAACGTGCACCCAAGCGCACCGACGGGTTTGAGCATGCCGCCCACCGGGATCAAGCCGCCCGTCAACCCGAGCACGCGCGCGCCGGCCTGACCGCTCTCGACTGCGGCCGCATGCAGCCGTGACACGATGCCCTTCAGCCGGCGCTTGAACGGCGGGTCGACGCCCGCGCCGAGATTCGCCACGTCCCCTTTCGGAAACAGCCACCCATAGCCGCCGGGAATGTCCGCGGAGAGATAGATGTCGGTGGCCTCGTGCGGACGGGCGAGCGGCACCGTGATCTGGCGCGTCTCGACCAACTCGGTGTTGACCTGGCCGATCGCGCGGCCGACCGCCGAGCGCGGGCCGTCGGCGCCGACCAGGACGCCGGCGGCCATCTTCCGGCCGTCGGCGAGCTCGAGCGTCCCGTCACTATGTATATGGCGAACCGTTGCGCCGAAGCGGCATGCGGCGCCCGCCGCCTCGGCGCTCGCGACCAGCGCGCCGTCGAATGCCGCCCGATCGAGCATGTGCCCCGGGAAGTTCTCCTTGACGTCCGGCGCGTCGCGCTCGACGAAGGTCAGCATCGAGCGGATGCGCTGCCGGGTCGACGCCGCGAGGTCGCCGACGTCGATGCCGACGATCGCCGGCACGAACTCCGCGCACTGCACCGGCCGGCCGGGCTCGCGCTTGCGATCGACTGCAATCACCCGCAGACCGCTCCGCGCCGCCGCTGCCGCCGCGCTCGCGCCCGCCGGGCCGAGCCCGACCACGAGGACATCGGCGCGCTCGAGGGCCATCACGCAGCCGCTACCGGGCGCGGGTGCAGCTTGATCGTGCGGCCGGTCTTGACCGAGCAGCAGGCATGCGCCTGCACCGCCGGCCGGCCGATCGCCTGCGCGACGGCGAGCGCCCCGTCGGCGGGGAACGCGATCCCGTCGAGGCCGGCCATCACGGCGTACGCATCGGTCAGGCGCCGGTGCATCCCCGGCGGCCGGGCGCAGCCGAGGAGCACCTGACGGTCGGGAATCCTGCGCCGCGCCTCGAGGAAGATCCGGCCGACCTCGCTCGTCCCCGGCGTCGCGAACGTCCCGGGCTTCGCGTAGAACGGCATCACGACGACCAGCACGAGCGAATGGATCGGGTGACGGCTCACGATGTCGAGCGCCCTGGGCTCGCCCAGGATGCGGCCGTAGTGGAGCCCGATCACGACGTGCGGCACGACTTCCATCCTCGTCGCGCACAGTGCGGCGAGCGTGACCTCGAAGTCCTCGACCGGGCGCGCGAGGTGGTAGACGTCGCGGATCGTCTCGTCCGAGCCGATGACGTCCATCATCGCGGTGTCCACGCCGGCCGCTTCCATCGCCTTCGCCCGGCGTTCGTCGAGCAGCGCGGAGTGGATGGCGACCTTGAGCTGCGCAAAGTCGCGCTTCAGCCGCTCGATCACCGGGTAGTAGCGCTCGTAGCGGATCTCGTTCCGGCGCGTCGATCCGCCCGACAGCAGGAAACCCTGGAGATCCTGGGAGGCGACGAGCTCGCGCACTTGGGCATCGAGCGACTCCGGCGTCGTGGCCGGGATCATCGGCTCGAGGATCCTCGCCTGGCAGTGATCGCACATCAGGGCGCAGCCGCCCGCGGTCACCGAGAACGCGGGAAAGCTGTTCTTGCCACAGCCCGTGAGCTCGCAGCTCGAGTAGGCCTTGAAGGTCGGGGTCGAGAAGCGGATTTCCCGGCCGATCACGCCGGGCGCGGCACGCTCGCACTGCGCGACGAGCGCCGCGTCGAGCGCTGCGTCTTCGAGCGCCTCGATCGCTGCGATCCGCTGGTACCAGCTCATCGTGCCGCCCCGCCGTCCAAGTCCACCGCAAGCGCCGGCTGCCGCCACGCCGCCCGGTCGACCTGCGCGAGGGCGGCGTCGCGGAGCCGCCGGATCTCGTCCCGCGTCGGCGCATCGTTCGGCGCGTCCGCGAGCGTCGTCAGCCAGGCCTCGCGGACGTCCTCGTCGTCGACGAGATCGCTTCGCAGCCACGCGAGGATCGCCCGCGCTTCCGCGGGCAGCGACGTCGGAATCTTACGCCCGGACAGGCGTCCCCAGAGACCGGTCCAGTACCGCGTGACCGTCCAGGGGTTGTAGCCGCCGCCGCCGAGCACGACCGCCGCCGGCGCGAGGTCGGCGAGCCGCTCAACCGCCGACCACAGCGCGACGTTCGTGAGCGCCATCGAGCAGAGCGGGTCGCCCGCCAGCGCGTCGGCCCCGCATGTAAGCACGACGGCTTGCGGTTCGATGCGATCGGCAAGCGGGAGCAGCACACCGTCGAGCAAGACGCCGAGCTCCGCGTCCTTGAATCCCCGCGGCACCGGGAGGTTGCACGCCCGGCCCGCACCGACATCGGCGAGGGCGCCGGTGTTCGGCCAGCGTCCCTGCTCGTGGATCGAGATCGTCCACACGCGCGGGTCGTCCGCGAACGCGTCCTGGACGCCGTCGCCGTGGTGCGCGTCGAGGTCCACGTAAAGGACCCGCTCGCACCCGCCCTTGAGGAGCGCGAGGATCGCGAACACCGGATCGTTGAAGTAGCAGAAGCCGGCCGCCCGGTCCGGCCGGCCGTGGTGCGTCCCGCCCGCCGGGTGGTAGGCGATCCGCCCTTCGAGGGCGAGCTCGGCCGCCCGGATCGATCCGCCGACGCTTGTCGCGGCGCGCTCGAACACGCCCGGGAAGAGTGGATTCTCCATCGTGCCGAGGCGGTATCGCTCGCGCGTCTCGATGTCGACGACGCCCGCCTCGGTAGCGCGGCGGAGCGCGTCGACATAGTCGCCCGTGTGGAACCAGGCGAGCTCGCGCTCGCTCGCGCGCGGGCTCGCTTGGAACTCGCCCGGCCCGAGCCAGCCGAGCGCGCGGCAGAGATCCATCACCGGCGCCACCCGCGGGATCGCGAGCGGATGGTTGCTGCCGTACGCCGCCTGCCGGTAGATCTCGTGCCCCACGAACACCGCGGGGAGCCGCTTCGCCCTCATCCGCTCGCCCCGGCGGCGCGCGCTCTAGATGAAGAGGCTCACGTCCGCGTCGCGCGCCATGGGCAGGAACGTCGCGGCGCCGACGTACTCCTTCACCTCCGGGATGAAGTCGTCGTGCTTGAAGCCGAAGAGGTCGACCGTCATCTGGCAGCCGATCATGTTGACACCCGCCTCGATGCAGAGGCCCCGCAGCTCGCCGATCTCCGCGACGCCCTTGTTGCGGATCGTCTGCTTCATCAGGGAGGTCGCCATCGATTCGAATCCCGGCACGATCGACTGGACCGCGTTCGGGATGTTCCAGTTGAGATGCCGGAACCACTCCGGGCCGAACGGCATCTTCATCGGCATGCCCGGATTGCCGAGCGGGCTGACCTTCAGGTGGCCGATGTCCTTGCGCAGGAGCTGCAGCCCGTAGAAGGTGAAGAACACCGACACGTCCCAGCCGAGCGCCGCAGCGGTGGACGAGAGGATGAACGGCGGATAGGCCCAGTCGAGGGTGCCCTTGGTCGCGATGATCGTCATCGACCCGGGCTTGGCGGCGCGCAGCTCCGCGAGCTTCTCCTCGATCTTCTGCGGCAGGATCTCGTCGAGGCGGCGCTTGATCAGCTCGTCGATCACCGCATCGTCCGGTCTGACGTCCATGAGGCACCTCCTTCGATGGTTGCGCGCGCATCCGGGAAGTCCGGCCGCACGCGAGTTGTATATAAGTATCTTCTAATATACGGCCGCCGGCAACCCGGCGCAATCTACCGCCCGGCCGGACGGTCGGCGAGGTGGTCCGCGACGAGCTCGAGGAGGCTCCCCATCTGCTTGTCCCACTTGAAGTGGGCGCGCCCGTCGTCGAAGGTCTGCCGGCAGTTGGAGCAGCTCGTCACCCGCAGCTCGGCCCCCGTGGCGTCCATCTGTTGCATCTTGAAGGCGGTCGTCCTATAGCGCAGCTCGTCGGCGCGGTGGATCGTGATCACACCGCCGCCGCCCCCGCAACAGAAGCTGAGATCGCCCGTGTCGGCGGCCTCGCGGAGTTCGACGCCGAGCGCCTCCAGCACGACCCGGGGTGCGCGGGTCGCCCCGCCCCGGCGCGAGATCTGGCAGGGATCGTGAAAGGTCGCCGACTTGCCGACCTTCTTCAACGCGATCCGGCGGTTGGCGACGTTCTCGGCGAGGAACTCGGAGATGTGCAGCACCCTGAACGGCAGCGGCCGGCCGAGCATGTTCGCCCCCTGCCACCGGAGCGCGGTGTACGCATGGCCGCATTCCGGCAGGATCATGACCTTCGCCTTGCACGCGATCGCCGCATCGATGAGCTTCATGCTCGCGTGCCGCTGCCACTCGGTGTTGCCGGACATCATGCCGAAGTTCGTCGCCTCGTAGCCCTTGCTCGAGATCGTCCAACTGTAACCGGCGTGCTCGAGCACCTTCGCCGTCGCGACGAGCGACTGCGGATACTTCATGATCTCGATCGAGGAGAAGGTGACGAGCACGTCGGCCTCCGGCCGGTCGAGGCGCATCTCGACCTCGTGCTCGTCCGCGAGCCATTCGAGCCGTTCCCTCAGGACCTTGGGGGTCGCGCCGAGCGGGCTGCCTTCGCGCTCGGCGCGCTCGGCGACCGCCCACAGCTCGTGGGGCACCAGCCCCGCCCGGTACATCCCGTGCCGGGCGAGGCCGACGAGGCTCGCGATGTCGATCCCCATCGGGCAGATCATCGTGCACCGGCCGCACATCGTGCACGAGTCGTAGATCAGCTCCTGCCAGGACTCGAGCTCCTCGACGCTGACCGCCGGCTTGAGGTCGAGGGCGCGGTACAGCCATGCGAATGGCCCGGCCTCGCGCTGGTAGGCCTGCTTGAAGGGCTCGAGCTTCCAGATCGGCGTGTACTTGGGATCGCCCGTGCGCAGGTAGAAGTGGCAGGCCTCGGCACAGTTTCCACAATGGACGCACGAGTCCATGTACGCGGCGGCCGCGCGGCCGAAATCCTTCACGAAGCTCGTCATCGCCGCCGCGAGCCGCTCGCGGTCGGGGCGGTCGCCCTGCTTGTCGACCCGCACCGCGGGCTTCTGCACCGATAGCCGCGGGCTCTCGAGGTCGAGCGGATGCTGCGCGTCGCTCACAGCCCGGCACCCTTGCGCGCGAAGGCGGCACCGGTCATGCCCCGGGACACGAAGACGAGAAACGCGTGCGCGAGCTTGCCGAACGGCAGCCAGACGAGGAGAAGCTCGAACGAGAGCAGGTGGATCGCGACCGGCGCCGGATCGAGCGGCGCCGGCGGGTAGGACTCCTGCAGCGGGAGAGCGAGCACGGCCATGCCGGTGAGCATCGGCAGGATGGTCACGAACCAGCTGAACCAGTCGTCGAAGTTCGAGAGCAGCCGCTGCACCGGCGAAGTGAGGCGCGCGAAGAAGACGTAGACGAGGCCGACGAAGACGAACGCGACGCCGGCGACGAACAACCACCCCGGCACGGCCGGCCACGAGAGCCCGGTGAGCCGCCGGACGAACGCAATGTGCGGCAAAAAGCCGAAGAACACGATCGCGAGCCCGACGTGGTAGCCGTAGGCGTTAAGCGTCTGGACAAGCGTCCGCTGGTGGAACGTCCGGTGGTGCCACATCCGCGTGACGATCGCCCGCGCCGCACCGGCGGCGACCGCGGTGCTGCGCGCCTCCGAGTAATCGGGCTTGGCCGGCCGCCTGAAGATCGCCCACAGCCGCCACAGGCTCCCCAGGAAGAACACTGCAAGCGATAGCCACAATCCCGGGCCGCGGGCGAACTCGAGAAGTCCCATTTGCTTGCTCCTCATCCCCCACCTAACGCGCCATGCTCCCAAACTGCCCGACCGCTCGGTTGATTTCCATCAAGCCGCTGCCCGTCCGCGAGCGCAAGTTAGCAAATTAAGTTCTTCAATTTCAGTTGCTGGCTGCATAAGTAACTTTGTTTCGGCGCAGATGGGCGCTTTGTGTGAGGATCATCAAATTAGAAAAAACTAATGTAATGAACCCGTCGTCGACGCGGTGCAACACCAGGGCGCCGCGCGGGGACATCATCGAGGGAGGGGAAATGCGACTCGAACGCATCGTGGCGCTCGCCGCCGCGGCGCTGCCGCTTGCAGCGGCGGCGACGGACGGCTACTTCGCGCACGGCTACGGGATGAAGGCGAAGGGGATGGGCGGCGTATCCACCGCGGTCGCCCAAGACGCCTTCGGGGGCGCCAACAATCCCGCGACCATGGCGTTCGCGGGGAACCAGTGGGCGATCGGCCTCGACTGGTTCAGCCCGCACCGCAGCGCCGAGCGTACGGGCGGGGCGGCGTTCGGGCTCGACGGCTCGGCCGACAGCGGGAGCACGAACTTCTTCATCCCGGAGTTCGGGCTCAACTACATGCTGCGCCCGGATCTTGCGCTCGGGCTGACCGTGTACGGCAACGGCGGAATGGAGACCGACTACCCCGGCGGCCAGCTGCCCTCGCCCGGCGCCTGCGGCCCGGCGACCGGGCCGGGCACCGGTTTCAATCGCGCGGCGGGCCCGTATAACCTGCTCTGCGGCAACGGCAACCTCGGCGTCGACCTCTCCCAGCTCGTCGTCGCGCCGACGCTCGCCTGGAAGTTCCTGGAGCGGCATTCGATCGGCATCGCCCCGCTCTTCGCCTACCAGCGTTTCAAGGCCGAGGGCCTGCAGGCGTTCCAGGGCCTCTCGAACAGCCCGAACAACGTCACCAACAACGGCTACGACAGCTCGACCGGGTGGGGCGTGCGCGTGGGCTACTACGGGAACCTCACGGAGCAGATCCAGATCGGCGCCTCGTACTCGTCGAAGATCAGCATGGGCGACTTCGGCAAGTACCAGGGCCTCTTCGCCCAGTCCGGCGGGTTTGACATCCCGTCCAACTGGAGCCTCGGCGTCGCCTTCAAGCCCACTCCCGCGTGGCTGCTTGCGCTCGATTACGAGCGGATCAATTACAGCGACGTCGACTCGGTGCACAACCCGAGCAACCTGATCCTCCAGTGCCCCCCGCCGCCGGCAAGCCCCAACTCGAACTGCCTCGGCGGCTCGAACGGGGCGGGTTTCGGCTGGCAGAGCGTCAACGTGTGGCGTCTCGGCGTGCAGTACGCGATCGATCCGCAATGGACGGTGCGCGCCGGCTACAACTACACGCAGAACCCGATCCGCCCGTCGGACGTGACGTTCAACATCCTCGCCCCCGGCGTGGTGCAAAACCACATGACGCTCGGTGCCACCTGGAGCTGGGACAGGCAGAACGAGATAACCGGCGCGTTCATGTACGCGTTCCAGAACAGCGTGACCGGCGCGAGCCTGTTCAACAGTTTCTTCCCGCCGCCGCAGCCGAACATGCAGGAGACGATCAAGATGTACGAGTGGTCGTTCGGCCTGCAGTACTCCAGGAAATTCTGACCAGCGCGCGCGCCGCCTACGCGCACCTCACCCCGGGCGCGGCGGGCGGCTACTCGCCCCGCTCGCCCAGGGCGCGGAGCCTCGCGAGCCACCGCTCCCGGCGCGTGGGGCTGCCTTCGACGGCGCCGATCAGGGTTTCCCTGATCGGCCCGATCCCCACGAAGCCGAGAATGTTCCGCTCCAGGCTTTTGAGGCCGTGCGCGCGGAAGAACCAGCGGTAGACGAGGGCAGGCATCCCCATCGTGACGACGATCCGGGCGCTCCTGCCGGCGAGCAGCCGCTTCCAGGACGTGTCGGCCCCGCCGCGCCCGATCGCGAACCCGGGGCGAAACGCCTGCTCGAAGAATCCCTTCAGCAGCGCCGGCATCGTCCCCAGCCACAGCGGATAGAAGATCGCGAGATGTTCGGCCCAGCCGATCGTGTCCTGGGCCGCCCGAACCGCGTCCGGCGCCGCGCCGTCGTCCCACTCTTCCTTGCTGCGCAACAGCGGGAACTCGAGGCGCGCCACGTCGATCGTCCTGACCTCGTGGCCAGCGGCCGCAGCACCTTCCGCGTACGCTTCCGCGAGGGCACGCCCGTAGCGGTCGCCGCGCGGGTCCGGGTGGCCTTGTATGATGGCGATTCGCCTAGTCATCGTGGTGCTTCCGGCCGCTCCCGATTCTCCCGGTCGGCGAGTCGCGAACGCAGGAGACCACGGGCCCGGGATCGCCGGTTGATCTGTGTCAACGGCGCGAGCGCGCGCGCCGGTAGCGTGTCCGCCAACCAAGGAGATTTGCCATGGCCTACAAGACCATCCTCGTCCACCTCGACAGCGGCAAGCGCTGTCCCGCCCGGCTCGACCTCGGGATCAGCCTTGCGCAGCGCTTCGATGCGCATCTCGTCGGGCTGCACGCGCTGACGGTGGTGCGTCTACCCGGGTACGCGGTCGCCGAAGTCGGCCCGCAGATCGTCGAGGAGCAGCGGCGCCGCGCGGCGGAGTACGCGGCGGAGGCACAGACGGCATTCAGGCGCACGGTGGACCGGGCGGGCCTGCGCGGCGCGGAGTGGCGGTCGTCCTTCAGCGACGCGCTCGAAGCGGTGACGGTGCACGCGCGCTACGCGGACCTCGTCCTGATCGGTCAACCCGACCCCGAAGACGGTTCCGGCGTCGATCCGGGCTTTGCGCACCGCCTCGTGCTCTCGGCCGGGCGCCCGGTACTGGTGATGCCGTACGCCGGCAAGTTCGATACGGTGGGCAAGCGCGTGCTGCTCGCCTGGAACGCGAGCCGCGAGGCGACGCGGGCCACGACCGATGCGATGCCGTTACTGCAGAAAGCCGATCAGGTGATCGTCTCGCCGGTCAAGCCGAGCCGTGCGGCGCACGGCGAAGCGCCGGGCACCGATATCGCGCTCTTCCTCACGCGGCATGGCGTGCGCGTGGAGGTAGCGGCGCTCGAGGGTACGGATCTCGACGCCGGCAACGCGCTCCTCTCGTGGGCCGCTGATCGGTCGATCGACCTCATCGTAATGGGCGCGTACGGGCACTCGCGGATGAGCGAGCTGGTGCTTGGCGGTGTCACGCGGACGATGCTCGAGTCGATGACGGTTCCGGTGTTGATGTCGCATTGAGGAACGCATGAGGGGAACAGCATGAAGACCGAACGGGGCGGCTGGCGCCCGATCCGTCGCGACGAGCTTCGCGACGAGTTGGTTCACGACACCTACAAGACCGGCAAGAAGCTCGCCGAGCCGAGCCGCTGCCCGGACTGCGGCGCGGTGTATCACCGCGGTCGCTGGACCTGGGACCCGGCGCCGGCCGGCGCAGCCGAGGCCACGTGCCCGGCGTGCCATCGGATCAGGGACGAGTTTCCCGCGGGACGCGTGACGCTCAAGGGCGAGTTCTTCGCCACCCACCGCGACGAGATCCTGCATCTCGTCAGGCACCGGGAGTCGAAGGAACGGGCAGAGCATCCGCTCCAGCGGATCATCGCGATCGAGCCGGACGCCGCCGGCACGCTGATCACGACGACCGACATTCACCTGGCGCGCAATATCGGCGACGCGCTGCACTCGGCCTACAAGGGCGACCTCGAGTACCACTACAACAAGGAGGAGAACCTCCTGCGCGTCGAGTGGCGCCGTTGAGTCAGCCTCGGGCCGGCGCCTCGCCAAGGTCGGCCGCGAGGCCGGCGTGCATCACCCTGCCGGCGGCAACGTTCAGGCCGGCGGCGAGCCCCGGATCGGCGCGCAACGCCTCGGCCACGCCGCGTCCGGCAAGCGCGAGGACGTAAGGGAGCGTCGCCTCGGTGAGCGCCGCGGTCGCCGTTCGTGCGACCGCAGCGGGCATGTTGGTCACGCAGTAGTGCACCACGCCCTCTTCGACGTAGAACGGGTCGGCATGGGTCGTCGGCCGCGAGGTCTCCGCGATCCCGCCCTGGTCGATCGAGACGTCGACGAGCGCAGCGCCGCGCTGCATCGAGCGCACCAGCGCGCGCGTGAGCAGGCGCGGTGCGCGCTGGCCGTGCACGTAGACGCCGCTCACCACCAGATCGGCCTGCGCGACGCACTCGGCGATGTTCGCCGCGTTCGCGAGGCGCGTCTCGAGCCGCCCCTGGTAGAGATCGTCGAAGGCCTTGAGGCGCTCGGCCTTCCGATCGAGCAGCGTCACGCGTGCGCCGATGCCCACTGCGACGCGCACGGCGTTCGCGCCGACGATCCCGCCCCCGATCACGACCACGGCGCCGGGCGCCGCACCCGGCACACCCGACAGCAGCACCCCGCGGCCGCCGTGCCGCATTTCGAGCGCCTGCATCCCCGCCTGGATCGCGAGCCGCCCGGCGATCTGCGACATCGGCGCGAGCAGCGGCGTGCCGCCCGACGGCGACACGACCGTTTCGTACGCGATCCCGGTGACGCCGCGATCGAGGAGGCCGCGCGCGATCGCCGGTGCAGCGGCGAGATGGAGATAGCAGAAGAGCGCCTGTCCCGCGCGGAGCAGCGGCAGCTCGGCGGGTTGCGGCTCCTTGACCTTGACCACGAGATCGGCTTCGTACGCGGTGGCGGCATCCGGCACGACGATCGCGCCCGCGTCGCGGTAGGCCTGGTCCGCCAGTCCGATCCGCTCGCCGGCGGCGCGCTGTACCCGCACCTCGTGGCCGGCCGCTACGAGCGCGCCCGCCCCCGCCGGCGTGAGGCCGACCCGGAACTCGTGGTCCTTGATTTCGCGTGGAACGCCGACGCGCATCGGAACAGAATACACGGCATCGGCGCGTCGAGGAACGCATGGGCGAAGTGACGAGGGTGGTCGTCGTGGGCGCCGCCGGGCGCGACTTCCACAACTTCAACGTCGTCTACCGCGACGATGCGAGGTTCGAGGTCGTCGCGTTCACCGCGGCGCAGATTCCGGACATCGCCGGGCGGCGCTACCCGCCGGCGCTCGCCGGCCCGCGCTATCCCGCCGGGATCCCGATCGTCCCCGAGGCGGAGCTAGAGGAAACCTGCCGGGGCCATGGCGTGGGCCTCGTCGTTTTCGCGTACAGCGACGTCCCGCACGCGCACGTCATGCACGTCGCCTCGCGCGCCCTCGCCACCGGCGCCGACTTCGCGCTGCTCGGACCGGACCGGACCATGCTGCGGGCGAGCGTCCCGGTGATCGCGGTGTCGGCGGTGCGCACGGGCTGCGGCAAGTCGCAGACCGCACGCTGGATCTCGCGCCGGCTGCGCGAGCGCGGTCTGCGGGTCGCGGTGATCCGCCATCCGATGCCGTACGGCGACCTCGAGCGCCAGGCGGTCCAGCGCTTCGCGGACCGCGCCGACCTCGCCGCCGGCCGCTGCACGCTCGAGGAGCGCGAAGAGTACGAACCGCATCTCGCGGTCGGCAACGTCGTGTATGCCGGCGTCGACTACGCGCGCATCGTCGCGGCGGCACAGGCCGAAGCGGACCTCATCGTCTGGGACGGCGGCAACAACGACTTCCCATTCGTCCGCCCGGATCTGCACATCGTCCTCGTCGATCCGCTGCGTCCCGGCGACGAGACCGGTCACCATCCCGGCGAGGCCGTCCTGCGCATGGCCGACGTGGTCGTGATCGCGAAGACGAACGCCGCTGCGGCCGCCGACGTCACGCGCGTCGCCGAGGCGGCGCGCCGCTTGAACCCGCGCGCGCCGATCGTGCGCGCGGCCTCGCCCGTCCGGCTCGACGATCCCGCGGCAGTTCGCGGCAGGCGCGTCGTCGTCGTGGAGGACGGGCCGTCGACGACGCACGGCGGCATGCCCTACGGCGCCGGGTACATCGCCGCGATCGAGGGCGGCGCGGCCGAGGTGGTCCACCCGCGCGCCTACGCCGCGCCGGAGATCGCCGCGCTCTACTCCGACTATCCGCGCCTCGGGCCGGTGCTGCCGGCGATCGGCTACTCGCCGGAGCAGCTCGCGGCGCTCGCGCGCTCGATCGATGCGGTGCCCGCGGAGGTCGTGGTCTCCGGTACGCCGATCGATCTCGCCGCGCTCGTACGGCTCGCCAAGCCGGTGGTGCGGGCGCGGTACGAGTTCGCCGAGGTGGAGACGCCCGGACTGGGCGGAGAGATCGATCGCTTCCTTGCGCGCGCCGCGGCCGGCGAGGTGCGCTACGTGAAGTAGAGCCGCAGCGCCGTCTCGCCGGCGATCTTGCGGCGCACCGCCGGATCGGGCACCCACTCGGCGAGGGCCGCGATCGTGTCGGCGTATTTCACCTTGTCCTCGAACGCGGCGAACGGCCAGTCGCTCCCCCACACGAGGCGATCGCCGCCGGCGTACTTCAGCAGCTCGGCCGCGTAACCCACGCCGGCGGCCGGCGGCTCCAGGCGGTAGCCCGCCGACAGCTTCACCCATGTCCGGCCCCGCTCGATCGCGGCGAGCAGCGCTCGGAATCCCGGACAGTTCACGCCGGCCGGCCGGGTCGGCCGGCCGAAGTGATCGACGACCAGCTTCTGCACCCCGGCCGCCTCGATCGCCGCAATCGCGGGCGCCAGTCGATGGCTGTCGTCGTGGAGCTCGACGTGCCAGTCGAGGTCGGCGACCCGGCGAAGGAGCATCCGATACTCGGGCGAGGTGAGGTCCGGCGTCTCCTTGAGATAGCGCCACTGGAACCGGATGCCGACGAAGCCGTCTTCCTTCATCCGCTCGAGGACGTAGGGGTCGATAGTCGGCCGCACGATCGCGCTGCCGCGCAGCCGCTTGTGCGTGCGCACCGCAAGGCGAGTGTAGTCGTTGTAGTCGCCGTACAGGCTCGCCGCGGCGATCACGCCGAACGAAACGCCGTGCTCGTCGAGGGTCCGGATCAACCGCTCGATCGAGGCGTCCTCGGGCGGCTTGTGCCAGGCGTCGCCGGCGAGCGGCATGTCCGTCGTGTAGACGTGGAAGTGCGTGTCGACCAGTGGGGCCTCGGCGGTCATCCGCTGTCCTTTCGCGCGCGAGGGGCGAACGCCACCTCAGCCGCGCAGCGCGCGGAGCTGCGCGTTGTACGGCGCGGGATCGACCACCACGTCGACGAGCGCCGGCCCAGCACCCCGCATGGCCTCGGCGAGCCGCGGGCCGAGATCGGCCCCCTTCTCCACGCGATAGCCGCGGCACCCGAAGCCCTTCGCGACCGCCGCGAAATCGGTCGACCGGACGTAGTCGACGCCCGCCGCGGGGAACTTCCGCTGCCGCTGCTTCACGCCGATCATCGCCAGGCTCGAGTCGTTGAAGACGACGACGGTGAGCCGGCAGCCGAGCTCGGCCGCGGTTGCGAGCTCGCCCGCGCACATCATCAGCCCGCCATCGCCGCTGAAGGCAATCACCGGCCGGTCCGGATCGACGAGCGACGCGCCGATCGCGGCCGGCAGCGCGAACGCCATCGTCGCCAGGCCCCGGGAGATCAGCACGTCGTGGACTTCGCGCGCCTTCCACAACGCGAGCACCGAGAGCATATGCGCACCGGCATCGACGGTGACCCGCGCCGCAGCGGAGCCATCCACCGCTGCGGTCGCCTCGACGATGCTCTGCGGCGTGACCGCGGCGCCGCCGCCCGCATGGGCGCGCCGGTGGATCTCCGCCCGCGCGCCGGCGAGCTCGTCCGGCGTCCACGCGCTGCCCTCGACCGCAGTCTCGAGCGCCGCCGCCATCGCGGCGAGCTCGCCGACGAGCGACGCCTTCGGCGTCACGTAGTGACGATCGACCCGATAGCGTGTCAGGTCGAGCACCGGCGCGGCGTACTTCCACGGCTGCGGCGGAAACTCGATCGGGTCGGCGCCGTACAGCACGATCGCGTCGGCCGCCTTCAGCGTCGCCTCCTCGCCCGCGCCGCCGATGTACGAGCCGGCGAGCCGCGGATCGGAATCGGCGACTGCGCCCTTCGCCATGTAGGTCAGGTACACCGGGCAGCACCAGCGCTCCGCGAGCCGGCGCAGCCCCGCCTGGGCGCGCGGGCTCCGGGTCTGCAGGCCGGCGATGATCGCCGGACGCGTCGCCGCGGCAAGCATCGCACGCGCTTCGATGACCGCGTTCGGGTCGAGCGCCGGCGGCGACGCGACCGCCGGTCCGGGCGCCGCACCCGCAGCGGGCACCGGCGGCCGGACGCCCCGCCCGGTGACTTCGAGATAGACCGGCCCGGCCGGCGCCGACTGCGCGGTGTCGAGCAGCGCCGGCACCTTGACGAGCGCGGCGGTGTGGTCGAGCCGCAACGAACCCCTGACGAGCGGGGCCATGAGCGCGAACTGGTCGAAACGCTGATGACTGACGTACGCCTGATCGTTCTCGTAGCCGTCGCTGATCACGAGCAGCGGCGCGCGATCGAGCGACGCATAGGCGACGCCGTTCACCGCGTTGGCGAGCCCGGGACCGCGCGTGGTCATCAGCACGCCGAGACTTCCGGTCAGCTCGGCGGTGACCCCCGCCATGATCGCCGCCGAATCCTCGGTCTTGGTCAGCACGAACCGGATCCCCGCCCGCTCGGCAGCGTCGATGAGATCGAGGCTGCAATCCCCGCCGGGCACTCCGAAGAACCGCTTCACCCCGCGCGCAGCGAGATGGGAGACGAGGACGTCCGCGCCCGTCCGGTCGGCCATCACGGTTACTCCGCGACCAGCTTGGAGTCGCTCACCACCTTCTTCCAGCGCTGGTACTCGCTGCGCACGAGCTTGTCGAAGTCCTCCGGCGTGCCGGGCGTGATGAGCGCGCCGTTGTCGATCAGGCGCTTGCGGACGCCCGGGTTCGCGAGCGCCTTGTTCGCCTCCGCGTTCAGCCGCGCAATCCGGTCCGGCGGCGTACCGGCCGGGACCACGATGCCGAGCCAGCCGACGACAGCGTAGCCGGGCACGCCCGCTTCGGCCACCGTCGGGATGTCCGGCGCGGACTCGAGACGCTGCGGCCCGCTCACCGCGAGCGCGCGCACCCGCCCGGCGTTCACCTGCGGCGTCGTGACGAGCGGGTCGCTGAACGCCATGTCGATGTGTCCGCCGAGGAGGTCGTTGAGCGCAGCCGCCGCGCCCTTGTACGGCACGTGGACGATGTCGAGATTGTTCATCTGGCCGAACACCACCATCGCCATGTGCGGCGAGCCGCCCGAACCGGGCGAACCGTACCGGAGCCTGCCGGGATTCGCACGCGCGTACTCGATCAGCTCCTCGACGTTCTTCACCGGCAGGTCCGGCCGGACGACCAGGATGTTCGCGAACGACACGAGCGGCGCCACCGGCACGAAGTCGGTGAGCGGATCGAACGCGACCTTGCGGTACATCGACGGGTTGATCGCCATGACCCCGATCGTCCCCATCATCATCGTGTAGCCGTCCGGGGCGGACTTGGCGACGTACTCCGCCGCCAGGTTGCCGTTCGCCCCCGGCTTCGCTTCGACGACGATCGGCTGGCCGAGGCCCTCCTGCATCCGCTCGGCGAGCGTGCGCGCGACGATGTCGGACGCGCCGCCGGCGGCCGTCGCCACGACGAACCGGATCGGCTTGCTCGGATAGGGCTGGGCGACGGCGCCCGCGCCCGCGACGGCGAGGCCGAGGGCGGCCAGGATCTGCTTCGACACTCTCACTGTCTCTTCCTCCTTGTTGCCTGCTGCGCCCGGTCAGGCGAGGCCCATCTGTTCGCGATAGAAGCGGTAGAAGTTGCGGATCAAGGTCTCGGTCACCATCGTGTCCTGGGTGGCGGTGTCGCGGCCGCCCATCTCGATCACCTGCACCGAGTCCGGCGCGCTCCGCGCGACCGTGCCGAGCTGCGCGAGCACTTCGCTGTCGTCGACGGCGA
>Ga0335084_10001913_pt1 | contig 19813 bp, 33 predicted proteins | sample Lox_Sample_44_FD_206721 | JGI IMG/M metagenome (GOLD analysis project Ga0335084, IMG submission 206721) | Soil microbial communities from Loxahatchee National Wildlife Refuge, Florida, United States - Lox_Sample_4.4 | ecosystem: Environmental > Terrestrial > Soil > Wetlands | place: USA...
GGTGGAGATGGTGATGCCGGGGGACAATACGAAGATGACGATCGAGCTGATCACGCCGATCGCGATGGAAGAGCAGCTGCGGTTTGCGATTCGGGAAGGCGGCCGGACGGTAGGCGCCGGGGTCGTCACGAAGATCTTGAAGTAACGTAGCGACGTAGCGACGTAGCGACTTACAACGGAGCACCTATGGCTGGCAGAATCCGGATCCGACTGAAAGCATTCGACCACGCCCTGATCGATCAGGCTGCGGCGGACATCGTCCGCACGGCCGAGAAGACGGGCGCGCAGGTGTCGGGACCCATTCCCCTGCCGACCAAGCGCCAGATGTGGACGGTGCTGCGGAGCCCGCACATCGACAAGAAGAGCCGCGAGCAATTCGAGCTGAAGACGCACAAACGGCTGATCGACATCCTCGACACGCGCTCGCAAACAGTGGATGCGCTGACCAAGCTCGACCTGCCGGCCGGGGTCGACGTCGAGATCAAGGTCCAGTAGGGACACGGGACGCATGAACGCGCTGCTCGGCAGAAAACTCGGCATGACGCGCCTGTTCGCGGAGGACGGGGCGCACGTGCCCGTGACGGTCATCGAAGCGGGCCCCTGCGCCGTGGTTCAGGTTCGCGACGGTCAGGTACAGCTCGGCTTCGGCGCCAAGAAGCTCAAGCGCTCCCCCAAGGCGCTGCTCGGGCACGCCAAGGCCGCCGGCCTCGAGGCCGCGCCGCGCATGCTCGTGAGCGTCCCGACCACCGGCGAGCCGCCCAAGGTCGGCGAGCCTGTGACGGTCGCGATCTTCGCGCCGGGCGACCGCGTGAAGATCACCGGGATCAGCAAGGGCCGCGGCTTCCAAGGCGTGGTGCATCGCCACCACTTCCACGGCGGCCCGGCGACCCACGGCAACACGCGTCATCGCAAGCCCGGCTCGATTGCGCCGGGCACCGATCCGTCGCGCATCATCAAGGGGAAGCGCATGCCCGGTCACATGGGTGCGCGCCGCACCACGGAGCTCGGGCTGCGGGTCGTGAGGATCGACGTCGAGCGCCACCTGCTGTTCGTGGGCGGCTCGGTGCCGGGCCCGATGAACGGGCTCCTCACGGTGCGCAAGCAAGGGGGCAAGAGCCGCCATGATTGAAGCCCCGCACTACTCCGCGGCCGGCGCCAAGAAGAAGGCCGTACGCCTTCCGGAGGCCCTGTTCGACGGGACCGTGAACGAGGACCTGCTGCACCGGGCCGTCGTCACCTACCTCGCGAACCAGCGGCAGGGGACGCACTCGACGAAGACACGGAGCTTCGTCTCGGGCGGCAATCAGAAGCCGTGGCGGCAGAAGGGCACCGGTCGGGCGCGCCAGGGCTCCACCCGCGCGCCGCACTGGCGGCACGGCGGCATCGTGTTCGGGCCCCATCCGCGCGACTACCGGCTCGGGATTCCGAAGAAAATGCGGCAGCTGGCCCGCAAGTCGGCGTTCAACGCCCGCGCCCGCGAGGAGGCGTTGTTCGTGGTCGACCCGCTTGCGTACGAGCAGCCCAAGACGAGCGTCCTGGCCGAGCTGCTCACGAAACTGGGCGTGGCCGGCAAGAAGGTGCTCGTGCTGACGACGGGGGAGGGGCACGCGCACAACGTCTATCTGTCGGGCCGTAACATCCCCAAGGTACACGTCACGCGGTTCAGCGACGTGACGGCCTACGAGATTCTCTGGTCCGACGCGGTCATAGTCGAGCTGCCGGCCCTGGGGGCGGCGGCGGAAGGGGCGACGGACGATGCCTGACATCCACCGCACCATCGTCGCCCCGGTCGTCACCGAGAAATCCTCGGCTGCGTTCGCGGCGCGCAAGGAATACGCATTCCGGGTGGATCGCGACGCTACGAAGCCTCAGATCAAGGCGGCGGTCGAGGCACTCTTCAAGGTCACCGTGACCGACGTGCGGACGCTGGTGATGCGCTCCAAGAGCCGCACCCAGGGGCGTTTCATCGGGCGCCGGCCGGCATGGAAAAAGGCCATCGTGGTCCTCAAGGACGGGGACGCGATCGAGGTCTTCGAGGGCTGACATGGGCACACGACAGTTTCGGCCGATCACACCGGCCACGCGCTTCCGCTCGGTCTCCGACTTCGCCGAAATCACGAAGACGGAGCCGGAGCGCTCGCTGCTCGAGCCGCTCCGGCGCACGGGCGGCCGCAACAACAAGGGCCACGTGACCACGCGCCATCAGGGCGGCGGTCACAAGCGGGCTTTCCGGCGGATCGATTTCCGCCGCGACAAGTTCGGCGTCCCCGCGCGGGTCTCCGCGGTGGAGTACGATCCCAACCGCACGGCGCGGATCGCGCTGCTCGTGTATGCGGACGGCGAGAAGCGCTACATCCTCGCGCCCAACGGTCTCAAGGTCGGCGACACGGTGGTCTCGGGCCCCGGCTCGGACATTCGGGTCGGGAACGCGGTGCCGCTGTTCGAAATCCCGCTGGGCACCACGGTGCACAACGTCGAGCTCAAGATCGGGCGCGGGGGCCAGCTGTGCCGCTCGGCCGGCACCGGCGTGCAGGTGGTGGCCAAGGAAGGCAACTACGCGACCCTGCGCCTGCGCTCGACCGAGATGCGGATGGTCCGCGGCGAGTGCCTCGCGACCATCGGCGAAGTCGGGAACCCGGAGCACGAGCTGCTGTCGGTCGGCAAGGCCGGCAAGACCCGCTGGCTGGGCCGGCGGCCCCGCGTGCGCGGCGTCGCGATGAACCCGGTTGACCATCCGCTCGGCGGCGGCGAAGGCAAGAGCTCGGGCGGGCGGCCGGCCTGCTCCCCATGGGGCAAGCCGGAGGGCCGCAAGACCCGCCGTCGCAAGAAGCCGTCGAACAGACTGATCGTACGCGGCCGGCGCCGCGGGAAAGCGACCCAGTAATGGGACGGAGCGTCAAGAAGGGGCCCTACGTCGAGCCTTCGTTGCTCGAGAAGATCCAGGTCCTGAACTCGAAGAACGAAAAGCGCGTCTTCAAGACGTGGTCGCGGCGCAGCACGATCACGCCCGACTTCGTGGGCCACACCCTCGCGGTGCACAACGGGAACAAGTTCATTCCCGTCTACATCACCGAGAACATGGTGGGCCACAAGCTGGGCGAGTTCGCCGCGACGCGCCTGTTCCGCGGGCACTCGGCCAAGGGCTCGGCTCAGGAGCGGGAGGCCGAGGCGGCCGCTCCGCCGCCGGCGTAACCGATGGAAGCGCGCGCGATTCAACGGACCGTGCGGCAGTCGGCGCGGAAGATGCGCCTCGTGATCGATCAGATCCGGGGCCAGGCCGTGCCGGAAGCCTACGCGATCCTCAAGTTTTCGAAGAAGCTCGCGGCGAAGCAGATCCACAAGGTGCTCAAGTCCGCGGTCGCCAACGCCGAGCAGAAGGCGCAGCGGCAGAATGAGGCGCTCGATGTGGACCGGCTGCGGGTGCGCTACGCCGTGGTGAACGAGGGCGCGACGCTCAAGCGCTTCACGCCTGGCGCCATGGGGCGGGCGACGCCGATCAAGAAGCGGACGAGCCACGTGGAGATTCGCGTGGGCGCCGACGCGCCGCCCCCGCCGCGTGCTGCGGCGGCTCCGACGGCGGCCAAGGCGGCCAAGGCGAAAGGGGCGCGGACCGCGGCCCGGGCGCCGGCCAAGCGCTCGAGCGCGCGCAAGGAATCGAAGTCCAAGAAAGGAAAGGACTGAGGTGGGCCAGAAGACACATCCCTACGGGTTTCGGCTCGGGATCGTGAAGCCGTGGCGGTCGCGCTACTACGCGCGCCGCGACTTCCCGGAGCTCCTCAAGGAAGACGAGCTGATCCGGAAGTACCTGAAGACGCGGCTCTCGCACGCGGCCATCGCCGATGTGCACATCGAGCGCAAACCCGGCAAAGTCACCGTCACCGTCCACACGGGCCGGCCGGGGGTGGTGATCGGCAAGCGCGGCGCGGAGGTGGACAAGCTGCGCGACGAGCTGACGCAGCTCACGGGCAAGGAAGTGGGCATCAACGTCGAGGAGATCAAGCGGCCGGAGCTCGATGCCCAGCTGGTTGGCGACAGCGTGGCGCACCAGCTCACGCAGCGCATCTCGTTCCGGCGGGCCATGAAGCGCGCCGTGCAGAGCGCCATGCGCATGGGCGCGCAGGGGATCAAGATCAAGACGGCGGGCCGTCTGGGTGGGGCGGAAATCGCGCGGACGGAAGGGTATCACGAGGGCCGCGTGCCGCTGCACACGCTGCGGGCCGACGTGGACTACGCGACGTCCACAGCCAAGACGACCTACGGCACCATCGGCGTCAAAGTCTGGATCTTCAAGGGGGAGCGCACCGAGGAATTGACGGGGCGCACCTACTCGACGGGAGTCTGAGCGATGCTGGCGCCGAAGCGGGTCAAGTTTCGCAAGCGGTTCAAGGGGCGCACCAAGGGGATGGCCACGAGCGGCAACACGGTGGCGTTCGGGCACTACGCCTTGATGTCGCTCGACCCGGGATGGATTACCAACCGCCAGATCGAAGCGGCCCGCGTCGCGTTGACGCGCGAGATGAAGCGCGGCGGCAAGGTATGGATCCGGCTGTTTCCCGACAAGCCGATCACGAAGAAGCCGGCCGAGACGCGCATGGGGAAGGGCAAGGGCAATCCGGAGGGGTGGGTGGCGGTGGTCAAGCCGGGCCGGATCCTGTTCGAGCTCGAGGGCATCGAGGAAGCGGCGGCGCGGCTGGCGCTGGCGCTCGCGGCGGCGAAGCTGCCGCTGCGGTCCAAGTTCGTGCGGCGGGAGGAGCGTTAGGATGGCCAAGGACCTGAAGCCCACGGTGCTGCGCGAGCTCAAGACCGAAGAGCTCGAGCAGAAGCTGGCGGCGTTGCGGGAGGAGCGGTTCCGCCTCGCGTTCCGCCGCGGCACGGAGGCGATCGCCAACCCCCTCCAGTTCCGGACCATGCGCCGCGACATCGCGCGCATCCAGACGGTGCTGCGCGAAAGGGCCAAGGCATGAGGGGCCGCCGCAAGGTGAGAACGGGCGTGGTGGTGAGCGACAAGATGCAGAAGACGGTCACGGTGTCGCTGACCCGCCGCTTTGCCCACGGGCTGTACGGCAAGCGGGTGGTTCGCAGCAAGCAGGTCGCCGCCCACGACGAGCACGGCGCCAAATCCGGCGACACGGTGCGCATCATGGAAACGCGTCCCCTCTCGAAGACCAAGCGCTGGCGCGTGGTCGAAATCGTTGAGCGGGCGCGCTGAGGGAGAGGACTAACGACCCGTGGTGCAGCAGGAATCGATCGTCAAGATCGCCGACAACTCCGGCGCGCGGAGGGCCTTGATCATCCGCGTGCTCGGGGGATCCCGGCGCCGATACGCGGGCCTGGGCGACGTCGTCGTCGTCACCATCAAGGACGCCATCCCCACTGGCCAGGTGAAGAAAGGCGAGGTGGTGCGCGCGGTGATCGTGCGGACCGCCAAGGAAACCAAACGGCGCGACGGCTCCTACATCCGCTTCGACGAGAACGCCGCCGTGCTGATCACCGATCAGAACGAGCCCCGGGCCACGCGCATCTTCGGGCCCGTCGGACGCGAGCTGCGCGAGAAGCGGTTCATGAAGATCGTGTCGCTCGCGCCGGAGGTCATCTGACATGAAGCCGCTCGTCTACAAGAAGAGCCGGCGGGTCCGCGGCACGGAGCCGGAGCGCTTCAAGCTGCACATCGCGAAGGGCGACACCGTGCGCGTCATCAGCGGCGAGCACCGGGGGCGCGAGGGCAAGGTGCTGCAGGTCCTGCCCAAGAAGTTCCGGGTCGTCGTGGAGGGCGTCAACGTCGTCAAGAAGCACAAGCGCGCCACGAACCCGCAGAAGGAGAGCGGCATCATCGAGCTCGCGGCCCCGATCGCCGCGTCGAACGTGATGCTGCTCGACCCCAAGTCGGGCGAGCCGACGCGGGTGCGGCGGCGCCGGGACAAGGACGGCACCATTGAGCGGATCGCGGTCAAGTCGGGCCAGCCGATCCCGCGGCCACGGGCGAGGTAGCGATGGCGGATACGAAAGAGCAGGAGCAGAAGCAGGAGAAGGAGAAGAAGAAGCAGGGGAAGCCGGAGCAGGGCGGCCAGGGCAAGAAGGGGAAGAAGCCCGAGGCCCAGGCTCGGAGCCCCGAGGTCCCTGCCGGCCCGCCGCCCGAGCCCGCGCCGCGCCCACGCTTGCTCGAGCAGTACGAGCAGCGGGTCCGCGCCAAGCTCCAGCAGCAGTTCGGATTCACGAATCCGCACCAGATTCCGCGGCTCGTGAAGATCGTGCTCAACGTGGGGATGGGGAGCGCGCTCAAGAACCCGAAGGCGCTCGACACGGCCGTGGCCGAGCTGGCGGCCATCACGGGCCAGCGTCCCGTGGTCACGCGGGCCAAGAAGGCCATCGCGAACTTCAACCTGCGCGAGGGCGTGCCGATCGGCTGCGCCGTAACGCTGCGCGGGGCGCGGATGTATGAGTTCCTGGACCGGTTCATCAGCATCGCGGTCCCGCGCATGCGCGACTTCCGGGGGTTGCCGAGCAAGAGCTTCGATGGACGGGGCAGCTACACCATCGGCATCAAGGAGCAGATGATCTTCCCCGAGATCGACTACGATAAGGTGGATCAAATTCACGGAATGGATATCACCATCGTCACCACCGCCGGCCGCGACGACGCGGCGCTGGCCCTCCTCCGGGAGCTGGGGATGCCCTTCCGGGGCGAGTCGCCGGTCTCGGCGGCCTAGGAGAATTCGATGGCGAAGAAGTGCTGGATCGAGAAGGTCAAACGGAAACCGAAGTTCAAGGTGCGCGCCTACTACCGCTGCCAGCGCTGCGGCCGGAGCCGCGGCACCCTGGCCAAGTTCCGCCTGTGCCGCATCTGCTTCCGGGAGCTGGCGCTGCGCGGGGAGATTCCCGGCGTGCGCAAAGCCAGCTGGTAAAGGACGGACCAACGAGATGAGTGTGACCGATCCCGTTGCCGACATGCTCACCCGCGTGCGCAATGCCTGCTCGGCTGGGCATCGCCGCGTGGACATGCCGGTGTCGAAGCTGAAATCCGAAATCGCGCGCCTGCTCCGCGACAACCACTACATCCAGGACTTCAAGGTGCTGGATGACGGTAAACACGGCCTGCTGCGCCTCTACCTGAAGTACCACGAGGATGCGCCGGTCATCCGCGAGCTCCACCGCGTCTCGGCGCCCGGGTTGCGGCGCTACGTCAAAGCGCGCGAGGTGCCCCGGGTCCGGAACGGCCTCGGCATGGCGATTCTGTCCACGCCGCAGGGCCTCATGACCGACCGCGAAGCGCGCACCGCCCGGCTGGGCGGCGAGCTGCTCGCGGTGGTCTGGTAGGCGGAGCCGTGTCGCGTATCGGCAGACGGCCCGTGCCCGTCCCCAAGGGCGTCACCGCGAAGCTCGACGGGGTCCGGCTCACCGTCAAAGGCCCCAAGGGCGAAGTGAGCCGCCTCGTCCATGCGGACCTGAGCGTGACGATCGAGCCGGAGACGATCACTGTGGGGCGGCCCTCGGACGAGAGCCGGCACAAGGCCCTCCACGGCCTGACGCGCACGCTCATCGCCAACATGGTGGAGGGCGTGACCAAGGGCTTCATGAAGAGTCTCGAGATCCAGGGCGTCGGGTACAAGGCGGAGCCGAAGCCGTTCGGCGTCCAGCTCGTGGTCGGATTCTCGCACCCCGTGCCCTACCACGCCCCCCAGGGCGTCAAGATTTCGGTGGAGAACAACGTCCTCATGAAGGTCGAGGGCGTCGACAAGGAGCTGGTCGGCCAGGTGGCGGCCGAGCTCCGGAGCGTCCGGCCCCCGGAGCCCTACAAGGGCAAAGGCATCCGCTACGTCGGCGAGGCCGTGCGCCGCAAGGCGGGCAAGACCGCGCAGGCGGCGGCGAAATAGAGCCATGCGATCGATCCATAAGATCACGACCCGCGCCCACGAGCGTTACCGCCGGCACCTGCGAGTCCGCAAGAAGGTGCGCGGCACCGCGGCGCGGCCGCGGCTGGTGGTGTTCCGGTCGTCCAAGCATACGTATGCCCAGCTCGTGGATGACGACCGCGGCGCCACACTGATCGGCGCCTCGGATCGCAGCGAGGGCCTCACGGTCGAGGGCAAGGGGAAGGCCGGCAAGGGCTTCGCGGTCGGGCGGCTCGTGGCGGAGAAGGCCAAGGCCAAAGGCATCACCAAAGTCGTCTTCGACCGCGCGGGTTACCGCTACCACGGGCGAGTGAAGGCCGTGGCCGATGGCGCCCGCAAGGGCGGACTGGAGTTCTGATGAGCGACGAGAAAGAGCCCGTAGCAGGCGGGGCGACCGAATCGACGCCGGACGCGCCGGTCCAGACCGCGCCGACCCAACCCACGCCCCAGGCAGGGGCGCCCCCGATGGGCGGCGGCGGCGGAGGTCATCGCGGGCACCGCGGGGGCGGGGGCGGGGGTCGTGGGGGTGGTGGTGGAGGCAGGGGCGGCGGCGGAGGTGGCGGAGGCGGTGGACGGGGTCGGGGTCGCGGCGGTGAGCGTCGCGGCGAGGGCGGCGACCGCCCGCAGGGCGACGGGCTGCTCGAGAACGTCATCGCGATCAACCGCGTTGCCAAGGTCGTGAAGGGCGGCCGGCGGTTCGGGTTCAACGCGCTGGTCGCCGTGGGCGATGGCCAGGGACGCGTCGGGATCGCCACCGGCAAGGCCAACGAGGTGAGCGAAGCCGTCCGCAAGGCGGTCGAAGCCGCGCGCCGAAAAATGATGGAGGTGCCGCTCACCGGCGGCACCATTCCGCATGAGATCATCGGCGACCACGGCGCGGGGCGCGTGCTGTTGAAGCCGGCGGCGTCGGGAACCGGCGTGATCGCCGGCGGACCGGTGCGCGCCGTGCTCGAATGCGTGGGGATCCGGGACATTCTCACCAAGAGCCTTGGCTCCACCAACCCGCACAACATGGTGCGCGCGGCGATGGATGGGCTGCTGCGCCTCACCACGCAGCGCCGCGTGGCGCGGGAGCGGGGCGTCGAGCTCGAAGAGATTCACTATCGGGCGCGCCAGGAGACGACTCGTGGGTAGGCTGCCACCGACCAGGAAGTACCGCAAGCGCAAGCCGGGCCGCGACCGCGCCCTGCCACCCGCGGGCAAGGGCAAGCTGCAGATCACCCAGGTGCGGTCGGGAATCGGCCGCCCGGCCGGCGAGCGGCGGACCCTCGAGGCCCTGGGCTTGAAACACCATCAGGACACCGTGGTCCAGGCCGACCGCCCGGCGTTGCGCGGAATGCTGTACCAGGTGCGCCACCTCGTCGAGGTGACGCCGGCCAAGACCGGAGAGTAGCCGCATGCCGACGAAGAAGGCCCCTGCGAAGCCCAAAGCCAAGGCGAAGGCGCGGGCCAAGGCGAAACCCAAGGCCCGGGCGCAGAGCGCGGAGATCGCGCGCGTCACGCTGTCCAGCCTCAAGGCGCCGGTCGGCTCGCACCGCGCGCGGCTTCGCAAGGGACGCGGGCCGGGCTCGGGACTCGGCAAGACGGCCGGGCGCGGCGGTAAGGGACAGACGGCGCGCAGCGGCGGATCGACGCGCCCCGGCTTCGAGGGCGGCCAGATGCCGCTCATTCGCCGGATCCCCAAGCGCGGGTTCACCAACCCCTTCAAGCAGCCGGCACAGGTCGTGAACGTGCACCAGCTGGCCGGCTTGGCTGAAGGCATCGAGGTCACGCCCGACACCCTCTTCGGGGCCGGGCTGGTGCGCCGCCCGGATCACCCGGTCAAGCTCCTCGGCACGGGCGACGTCGGCCGCAAGTTCGTCGTCAAGAGCGTCAAGGTGTCAGCGTCGGCCCGCGCGAAGATCGAGCAGGCCGGCGGCACGATCGAGGTCTGAGCCCATGTCGTTTCGCCTGCCCAGCTGGCTGAACGTCTTCAAGCTCCCCGAGGATCTCTGGGAGAAATTCTCCGTCACGTTCATCTGCCTGCTCGTGTATCGCGCCGGCGCGCACATCGCGACGCCCGGCGTGAATGTCCAGGCGCTCGCGGACTTCCTCCGGAATCAGGGGCAGGGCACGCTGTTCAGCCTCTACGACCTGTTCGCGGGCGGCGGGTTCTCGCGCGCCACGGTGTTCGCGCTCGGCATCATGCCGTACATCTCGGCGAGCATCGTATTTCAGCTCGCGGCCCCGGTATTCCCGACCGTCGAGAAGATGCAGCGGGACGAGGAAGGCCGGAAAAAGCTCACGCAGTGGACGCGTTATCTCACGCTGCTGCTGTGCGTCTTCCAGGCGTACGGCTACGCGATGTTCACGGAACAGCTTCCCGGCGCGGTGGGGCAGCCGGGCTGGGGCTTCCGGCTCACGACCGTGCTCACGCTGGCCACCGGCGGCATGTTCGTCATGTGGCTGGGCGAGCAAATCACCGAGCGCGGCATCGGCAATGGCGCGAGCCTCTTGATCTTCTTCTCGATCATCGAGCGGATGTGGCCGGAAACCCTGCGCACCATTGAGGCCCTGAAGGCCCATTCGCTGACGTTCGGCGTCCTCATTGTCGTGCTCGCGGTGATGGTTCTGGTGGTCGCGGGCACGGTGGCGGTCACCGTTGCGGCGCGGCGCATCCCCATCCAGATCCCGCGCAAGGTGATGGGACGAGGGCGCATTCGGGAGGGACAGAAGACGTTCATCCCCCTCCGGATCAATTCGTCGGGCGTGATGCCGATCATCTTTGCGCAGTCGCTGATCATCGTGCCCGGGACGCTCGCGACCTTCAGCGGCAGCCAGATCCTGAAGCGGGTCGCCGAGTATTTCCAGGTGACGTCCTGGGTGTATGTCTTCACCAGCGCGGCCCTGATCATATTCTTTGCGTACTTCTACACGTCCATCATCTTCAACCCCGTGGACCTGGCGGAGAACCTGAAGAAGCAGGGCGGGTTCATTCCGGGCGTGAAACCCGGCGCCGCGACCGCGGATTACATCGACGACGTGCTGTCCCGCATCACCCTGCCCGGGGCGCTGTTCCTCACGCTGGTGGCGATGCTGCCCATCGTCATCTCCAACGTCCTCAACATGCCCTTCGGGTTCGGCGGCACCGCCCTCCTGATCGTGGTAGGCGTCGCGCTGGACACGGTTCAGCAGGTCCAGCAGCACCTCCTGCTCCGGCACTACGACGGCTTCATGAAGGAAGGCCGCGTCAAGTTCCGCGGGCGGCAGCGGTACATGTAGCGTCCCGTGTACATCCTGCTGCTCGGCGCTCCCGGCTCGGGCAAAGGCACTCAAGGAAAACTGCTGGCGGAGCGCCTGGGGCTCCCCAAGATCACGACCGGCGATCTCTTGCGCGCCGCCGTGCAGCAAGGCACCCGCCTCGGCCGTGAAGCGAAGACCTACATGGACAAGGGACAGCTCGTCCCCGATGCCGTGATCCTGGGTCTCATCAAGGACCAGCTCGCCACGCCCGAAGCCGCGAACGGCGCGATCCTCGACGGGTTTCCGCGCACCGCCGCGCAGGCGGAGCTCGTGGACCGCACGCTCGAAGAGCGGGGCGCCCGGCTCCACCACATCCTCCTGCTCGACGTCCCCGAGGACGAGCTGGTCCGGCGCGTCCACGGCCGCGCGACGGTCGAAGGCCGCTCGGACGACACGCCCGAGACCATCCGTACCCGTCTCGAGGTCTACCAGCGGGACACCGCCCCCCTCATCGCCCACTACGCCCAGCGGGGCAACGTGCGCCGCGTGCCGGCCAGCGGCACGGTCGACGACATCGCCACGGAGATCAAGCGCCTCATCGGGCGATGATTACGATCAAGTCACCCCGGGAGGTCGAAACGATGGCGGCCGCCGGCCGCATCGTGGCGAAGACGCTCGCCGTCGTGGCGCGTGAGGTCCGGCCGGGGGTGTCCACGGAGCAGCTCGACCACATCGCGGAAGAGTTCATCCGCAGCCATCCGGGCGCGCGGCCGTCGTTCAAGGGCCTGTACGACTTTCCCGCCACGCTCTGTACCTCCATCAACCAGGAAGTGGTCCATGGCATCCCCTCACCCAAGCGGATCCTGCGCGAGGGCGACCTCCTGAGCGTGGACGTCGGCGTCTGGCTCGACGGCCTGCACGCGGACTCGGCCGCGACGTTCCCCGTGGGCCTGGTTTCCGCCGGGGCGCAGCAGCTTCTGGCGGTCACGCAGCAGGCGCTCGCGGCAGGGGTGGACAAGGCGCGCGCCGGCAACCACGTCGGAGACATCGGGCACGCCGTGCAGGGGGTGGCGGAGGCTGCCGGGTATTCGGTGGTGCGCGAGCTCGTGGGGCACGGCATCGGCGCGAGCTTCCACGAGGAGCCACAGGTGCCGAACTACGGCAAGCCCAGGCGCGGGCCACGGCTCGTCGCCGGGATGACCATCGCGATCGAGCCGATGGTGAACATGGGCGGGGCCGAGATTCGCACGCTCGACGACAAGTGGACCGTGGTGACGATGGACGGGTCGCTGTCGGCGCATTTCGAGCATACGGTGGCCATCGTCGCGGGCGGCGGGCCGCCGCGGGTGCTGACGACGGATCAGCCGCCGGAGCGCTTGCCGGACTAGGTCGCGCCATCCACCGCCTTCTCCTGACGCTCGCCCTCACCATGCCCGTCCCGGCACGGGCCGCGATCCAGGTGCCGGATACCGTCGTGGCACCGAGCGGCCAGCTCAGGCTGAAGGCCCTGCTCTGGGAGCCCGCGGGGCCGGGACCGTTTCCTGCGGTGCTATTCATTCACGGCAGTTGGCCGACACACCCTCGCTCGGGGCGACCTGCCCGAGAGATCCTTGAGCAGGCCGCCGCGCTCGGACCCGTCTTTGCCCGGCATGACTTCGTGTTTCTCTTTCTGTTCCGGCGGGGGGTCGGCCTTTCCGCCAGCCAAGGCGTTAGCGCGGCCGACCTCATGGAGAAGGAGCTCCGTGCAAACGGGCAGGAGGCGCGGAACCGTACCCAGCTCCGGTTGCTCGAGACCGATGAACTCAGCGACGCCTTCGCCGGACTGGCGTTCCTGCGCACGCTCCCGCAGGTGGACAGGCGACTGATCGCCGTCGCTGGTCACTCGTTTGGCGGCGCGCTGGCTCTGCTCCTCGCGGAGCGCGACAGCACCCCTCGGGCTGTGATTGACTTCGCGGGTGCGGCAGGGAGTTGGGAGCAATCCCCACAGTTGCGCGCCCGACTGCTCACGGCGGTCGGCGCCGCGACCATGCCGATCTTCTTCATCCACGCCGCCAACGACTACTCCGTTGCTCCGGGTCAGGCACTTGCGGCCGAGCGGGATCGCCTCGGCAAGCCGTACCGCATCAAGATCTACCCGGCCTTCGGAACGACTACCTCTGACGGACACAACCTGGTCGACCTGAGCATGGGGACGTGGGAACGTGACGTGTTCACCTTTTTGCGGGAGCATCTGCGACAGTGACGATGCCCCTTTATGCCGTCGAAGCCTCCAACCCGCTCAGCACCCCCGGGAGCGCCGCAGTAGTATTGTTCGTGTCCCACCCATCCCTACCTAAGGAGCCCTGCATGACCCGTACGATTCAGGCCGCAGTTGTGCTTGCCACCAGTGCCTTCTTCATGATCCCCGTGGCGGTGACCGCCCAGGGGGCCCCGGCCAGTCAAGCCGCGGCTGCGCCCGCGCAGCCCGCGCCCACCGTTGACGACAACATCAAGATGATGCGCGAGGACATCCGCGCTAAGCGGAAACAGATCGTGGCGGCAAACATGACGCTGACCGCGGACGAGGCCACCAAGTTCTGGCCGCTCTATGACCAGTACACGGCGGAGGTCCGCAAGATCAACGACACGCGCTGGGCGATGATGAAGGACTACGCCGCGGCTAAGGGACAGATGACTGACGCGCAGGCGAAAGACCACATGATGAAGTCGGCCCAGATCGACGCCGACCTGATCGCGCTCCGGATGAAGTACATGCCGCAGTTCGAGAAGCTGGTGTCGCCCAAGAAGGTCGTGCAGTTCTATCAGATCGACCGCCGAATCGACCTGTACCTGAACTTGCAGCTCGCGTCGCTCATTCCGGTGATCGATCCGACGAACTAACGTTGGGCAGTCTCCATCGAAAATATCTCCGTCAGCCCGTGAGGGTCAGCGTGCCGCCCGCGTGCAGCTCCTGGCCCTCTCCAACGGGGGACTTGCCATGGGAATGATGGCCAAGTTCGAAGAGCTCGCCGCCCAATACCTCCGGCTTGCACTGCACGGAGTGGAGGAGGGCCACCAGATCCTCGAGTCCCCGGCACGCGCTCAACTTGAGGGCGCGCTCGAGCTGTTTCTCCCCTTGATGCTTCGGGATTCGGACCCGGGCCATTGGCGGCTCGAGGCGTTCGATGCGTTCCAGTTTCCGGTGGCGCGGAAGACGGGCCCGTTCGAGGCGGAGTTCCGTGGCGCGGGGCTCCTGCTCACGGACGAAACCTGGACCCCGGTCCAGGTTCGCCTGCGCGCCGCCGCAGAGACCGATCTGATCGCCTGGGGGAGCTGTCAGGTTGGCGACCGGCTCGTGCCTCCCTCGGAACGCTTGCCCTGCGATTCCCCCGTTCTTGGCGAATTGCTCGCGTCCGTGTGCGAGCATCCCGAGAGCATGGACTGGGAATTCTCGGCGGAGTATCGCCGGCCCTAGCGGCCTCGGGGGCCGCCCTCAATGTTTCAGCGCATGACCCAGCACAAGTACGTCCTCGACGAGTCGCGCCTCCCCAAGGCCTGGTACAACATCAACGCGGACATGCCGGTCCCGCCGGCGCCGGTGCTCCACCCGGCCACCAAGCAGCCCGTGACGCCCGACTTCCTGTCGGTGCTTTTCCCCATGGGCCTCATCATGCAGGAGGTGAGCGCGGAGCGCTGGATCGAGATCCCGGAGCCGGTACGGGAGGTGTACCGCCTGTGGCGACCCACGCCGCTGTTCCGCGCCGTGCGGCTCGAGCGCGCGCTCGATACCCCCGCGCACATCTACTACAAGTACGAGGGCGTCTCGCCCGTCGGCTCGCACAAGCCGAACACCGCCGTGGCGCAGGCGTTCTACAACCAGCAGGAAGGGGTCAAAGCGCTCACGACGGAGACCGGCGCGGGGCAGTGGGGGAGCGCGCTCGCGATGGCGTGCAGCTTCTTCGGTATGAGCCTCGAGGTCTTTATGGTGAAGGTGTCCTATCACCAGAAGCCCTATCGCCGCATCATCATGGAGACCTACGGCGCGACGGTGTACGCGAGCCCCACCGACCGCACCCAGTACGGGCGGAGCGTGCTGGGGGCGGACCTGACCTCGAATGGCTCACTCGGGATCGCGATCTCCGAGGCGGTCGAAGCCGCGGCCACGAGCGGCGGCGCCAAGAAATACAGCCTCGGATCCGTCCTCGGCTTCGTGTTGATGCACCAGAGCGTCATCGGGCTCGAATCGCTCGAGCAGATGGAGATGGCCGGCGAGTATCCCGACATCGTGATCGGATGCGCGGGAGGCGGCTCGAACTTCGCGGGCTTCGCCTACCCATTCCTCCATCAGAATCTCACCAAGGGCAGGAAGACGAAGGTGATCGCCGTCGAGCCCGCGTCGTGCCCGTCCATGACCAAGGGCAGGTACACGTTCGACTACGGCGACGCCGCCGCGATGGCCCCGATCGTCAAGATGCATACCCTCGGCCACACCTTCATGCCGCCCGGCATCCACGCGGGCGGCCTGCGCTACCACGGCATGGCGCCGAGCGTGAGTGCGCTCGTGGCGAACGGGAACATCGAGGCGCGCGCCGTGAATCAGCTCGCCACGTTCGAGGCGGCGGTGCAGTTCGCCCGCACGGAAGGGATCTTCCCCGCGCCCGAGTCGGCGCACGCCATCCGGGTCGCCATCGACGAGGCGTTGCTTGCCAAGCGGGACGGCGCCCGGCGGGTTATCGCGTTCAATCTGTCCGGCCACGGGCACTTCGATATGACGGCCTACGAGGCCTATCGGCTCGGGATGCTCGAGGACTACGAATACCCCGCCGAGCGCGTCGCGCAGGCGATGAAAGAGCTGCCCGCCGTCCCGGCGGGCGTGGCGTGAGCGTCCCGCACGACGCCGCCGTCGTTCTCGCAGTCCTCCTCGGCGTGGTACTCGGGCTCCTGATCGCGGGGCTGTATCTCGTGACCTGGAAGGCGCGCTACAGCGCGGCCATCCGCGAGGATGCGATTCAGCGCAGTCTGGCGGTGACCGCCGGCAAGGTGCACGAGCAGCTCGTTCCCTACCTGCCGGATTTCCCGTTCAACCCCAAGGATGCCCGCTTCCTCGGCACGCCGGTTGATCTGGTGGTCTTCGATGGGTTGGCGGACGGGCAAGTGCGCCGCGTGGTGTTCGTCGAAGTGAAGACGGGAACGGCCGGCCTGAGCGGGCGGGAACGCCAGGTGCGGGACACCGTGGAGGCCCGCGAGGTGGAGTGGGCCGAGCTCCGCGTGGGGCGCCGCTAGGCCGTCAGGCCGTCCGCTTCGCGCAACAGCTCGGCGCCGCGTGCTGGATCGGAAAGCCCGGTCACGTTGGCGCGCACGTTTTCCACCGCGGCGAGCAGCGCCGCGCGGGCCAGGTGTCCCGCCGCGACGGCATCCGCTCGCGCGGCCGGACTGCCGATCGCGCCGACCTCGCGCGCGAGCGCGAGCAGCCGGGCGGCGCGCCGGGCGACCTCGATCTGCGGCTCCGCGGCTCGCAGCAGCGCGCCATCGACCGTCTGCCGGCGTGACGGGTCGGTGCGCGGCAGCCGCAGCGCCCTGATCACTCCCGCGTAGGCGGCCGCGTCCTCGTCGACGAGCCGGCGGAGGTCCGAGCGCAGCGCGTCGGCCTCGCGGACGATCGTTGGGGCGCGCTCGGAGGTCGAGAGCCGGGCGACCATCGCCACCAGGGCGCCGGCCATGGCACCGGCGAGCGCGGCCGCACTCCCACCCCCGGGCGCCGGCGTCCCGGCCGCCAACTCCTCGAGCCACCCATCGATCGAAGGGCTCGCCTTGCTGTTCCGCGTTCCGCCCTCCGCGTTCACGGTGTGTTCAACACGTTCAAGAGCCATCCGTGCAGCGCGGCGTTCCCCGCCACGATCGAGCCACCGCCCAGCACGTCCTCGGCGCCGGCTAAAGTGGTGACGATCCCGCCCGCTTCGCGGATCAGCAGCACGCCCGCCGCGACGTCCCAGGGAGCGAGCGTCAGCTCCCAGAACAGATCGAGGCGTCCCATGGCCACGTCGGCGAGGTCGAGCGCGGCCGCGCCGGCGCGCCGGATACCGCTCGTCGTACTCATGACCGCGGAAAACTGCGGGATGTAGCGCTCCACCAGGTCCAGCCGCTTGAACGGAAAGCCGGTTCCGACGAGCGCGTGACGGGGCTCGGCCACCTGCGACACCGCAAGACGCTGCGCCCCGAGCCAGGCGCCGTGCCCCTTGCTGCCGTGGAGCGTCACGTCGCGCGTGACGTCGTGCACCACCCCCACGCACAGCTCGCCATCCACGAGCCCGCCGATCGACACGGCGTATTGCGGATATCCATGCAGATAGTTCGTCGTCCCGTCCAGCGGATCGACGAGCCACACGATCTTCCCCTCGCGCGCCGCGTGTGGCGACAGCTCTTCGCCCACGATTGTCGAGCCCGGGACGCGCCGCGCGAGCTCCTCGGCGATGATCGTCTCGGCGCCCCGATCCATCGCGGTCACGAAATCGTTCGGGCCCTTCTCCTTCCAGTCGGCGATCGCGGGACGCGGCGTCTGGCGCAGGAAGGCGCCGGCCCGTTTCGCGGCCGCCACGGCGGCATCGACTAAGTCTATGATTTCTCGCACCTTGCGGGACACCGCCTTTGGCTCGTAGGTTGTCAGCCCATGGCGCGCATCTTCTCCGGGATTCAACCCTCAGGCGAGCTGCACATCGGCAACTACCTGGGCGCGGTCCAGAACTGGGTCCTTCTCCAGCGCCAGCACGACTGCCTGTTCTCCGTCGTCGATCTGCATGCGATCACGCAACCCTACGACGTCAGCTCGCTCCCCCAGCGCACGCTCGACATGGCCATCGGGCTCCTCGCCTCCGGGCTCGATCCCGAGCTCTGCACGCTGTTCGTGCAGTCGCACGTCACCGAGCATACGGAGCTCAACTGGCTGCTCAACACGGTGACGCCGCTGGGCGAGCTCGAGCGCCAGACGCAATTCAAGGACAAGTCGCAGCGCCAGGAGAGCGTGCCGGCGGGGTTGCTCAACTATCCCGTGCTCCAGGCGGCCGACGTGCTGCTCTATCAGGCGACCCTCGTGCCCGTCGGCGAGGATCAACTCCAGCACCTCGAGCTGATGCGCGAGATCGCCCGCCGCTGGAATGCGCGCTTCGGGACGGCCGGCGGCTTCACGTTTCCGGAGCCCCAGGCGCAGTTGACCGCCTCGAAGCGCATCCTCGGGCTCGATGGGCAGGCCAAGATGTCGAAGAGCCTGGGCAACACCATCGGCCTGCTCGAATCGCCGGACGCGATCTGGCAGAAGCTGAGACCCGCCGCCACCGATCCCGCGCGCAAGACCCGCAAGGATCCCGGGAATCCCGATATCTGCAACATCTACACGATTCACCAGGGATTCTCCCCGCCGGACGTACAGCGCACGGTCGCGCAGAACTGCCGCACCGCCGGCTGGGGCTGTCTCGACTGCAAGCGGGTGCTCGCGGACAACATGATAGCGACGCTCACTCCGATCCGCGAGCGCGCGACCGCCTTGCAGGCCGACCCGCGAGGCGTCAGGCGCATTCTGGCTGCGGGCGCGGCCAAGGCGCGGATTCTGGCCGAAGGCACGATGGCGCTGGTGCGCCGCCAAATGGGGTTCTTCGAGCGCGCGGAGGAGTGATGCCACAGATCATCCGGCAGGCGATCGACGTGTTCCGCCTGGAGCTGTTGCTGCAGCTGGGGCTTGCGACGCTGTGCGGCGGCTGGATCGGGCTCGAGCGGGAGTTCTCCGGGAAACCGGCCGGGCTGCGGACCAACATTCTCATCTGCGTCGGTGCCACGCTCTTTACGTCACTGTCGATGGTCATGTCGCTCGGGCGCGGCGATCCGGCGCGGGTTGCGGCCCAGATCCTTCCCGGCGTGGGCTTCATCGGCGCCGGAACCATTCTCCACACCCGCGGCTCCGTCACCGGCCTGACGAGCGCGGCGACGATCTGGGTCGTGGCGGCCATCGGCATGGCGCTCGGCGCACGGGCCTACACCGAAGCCATCGGGACGACGCTGCTCGTGATGTTCGTCCTCTACGGGCTGGGCCGGGTCGAGAAGATCGTCGCGCGGAGCGCCACCGAAACACACCTCCTCGTGCACGCGCGGCCCGAAGCCACCATGGTCGCCGACCTGGAGAGTCTCATCCGGCGCTCCGGCCTCGACGTGCACCGTACCGCATCGCATCAGGAGAACGTCGACCTCGTCATCGAATTCGACCTGCGGGGCCCGAAGCGGCTGCATAACGAGGTGCTCGGCAGCGTTGTCCATCACCCGGGCGTGCGGGGCGTGTCCACAGGAGAGTGACGCGGCGGCTGGTAGTTGACCTCGCGCGCGAAGGCCCCGCCTGGAAGATCCCGCCATCGTCCATCCAGGCAGTGCGTGACGCGCTCGGCCCCGGGTGGGAGGTCGTCGAAGCGGAGGCCGGAGATCCGACTGCGGCGCACGGGGCCGAGGTCTACTTCAGCTACACCCTCTCCCGCGGCGTCCTCGAGGCGGCGCGCCCAACCCTGCGCTGGGTCCACAGCGGCATGGCGGGCGTCGCCGGGAGCCTGGCGCTGCTCGCAGGCACGGGCATCGTCCTCACCAACTCCGCCGGCATCCACGCCGACCCCATCGCCGATTGGGCGATCGCGGGCATCGCGTATTTCGCTCGCAGTCTCGACCGCATGCGGGACGCTCAGCGGCAGCAC
>Ga0335084_10001914_pt1 | contig 19806 bp, 14 predicted proteins | sample Lox_Sample_44_FD_206721 | JGI IMG/M metagenome (GOLD analysis project Ga0335084, IMG submission 206721) | Soil microbial communities from Loxahatchee National Wildlife Refuge, Florida, United States - Lox_Sample_4.4 | ecosystem: Environmental > Terrestrial > Soil > Wetlands | place: USA...
GCAGCTGCAACGCGTGTTCGAGGTCGAAGGCATCGCCTACGACCGTCTCGAGGTGTCCTCGCCCGGCCTGGACCGCAAGCTGAAGAAGGCGGCGGACTTTGCCCGCTTCACCGGTCACGAGGCCCAGGTGCGCCTGCGGCGCCCGGTCGACGGGCGCCGCAACTTCGTCGGGATCGTGCGCGGCGTCGAAGGCGAGCGCGTTGAATTCGAATTCGACGGCGACCGCATGGCCTTCGATATCGCCGAGCTCGAGCGCGCGCGACTGGTGCCCAAGCTATGATGCCGGAGGGATACATGAGCCGCGAACTGTTGCTGCAGGCCGACGCGCTCGCCCGCGAAAAGAACGTCCACAAGGACGTGGTGTTCGGCGCACTCGAGATGGCCATCGCTTCGGCGACCAAGAAGCGCTTCAACGAAGACGCCGACGTACGCGTCGCGATCGACCGCAATACCGGGGAGTTCGAGTCCTTCAGGCGCTGGCAGGTCGTGGCCGACGGCGCGGTGGAGAACCCGCCCCAGCAGATCGCGCTTTCCGAAGCGCAAAAACAATATCCCGACATCCAGCTGGCGGACTTCATCGAGGAAGCCCTGGAGCCGATCGATTTCGGCCGCATCGGCGCGCAGACCGCGAAGCAGGTCATCCTGCAGCGGATCCGCGATGCGGAGCGCGAGCAGCTGCTCAACGATTTTCTGGCCCGGGGCGAGAAGCTCATCAACGGCGCGATCAAGCGCGTCGAGCGCGGCAACGCGATCATCGAGGTCGGGCGCGTCGAGGCCGTGCTGCCGCGCGACCAGATGATCCCCAAGGAGAACCTGCGCGTCGGCGACCGGGTGCGTGCCTTCGTCATGCGCATCGACCGCAACGTGCGCGGGCCGCAGCTGGTGCTGTCGCGCACGGCGCCCGAGTTCATCATGGAGCTGTTCAGGCTCGAGGTCCCGGAGATCGAGGAAGGACTGCTCGAAATCAAGTCGGCCGCCCGGGATCCGGGGATTCGCGCGAAGATCGCGGTGCATTCCCGCGACAAGCGCATCGACCCGATCGGTACCTGCGTGGGCATGCGCGGCGCGCGCGTCCAGGCGGTGACCCAGGAGCTAGCCGGCGAGCGCGTGGACATCGTGCTGTGGTCGGAAGACCCGGCACAGCTGGTGATCGGCGCATTGTCGCCGGCGGAAGTCTCCTCGATCCTCGTGGACGAGGACAAGCACGCCATGGACGTTGTGGTCGACGAGGAGAACCTGGCGATCGCGATCGGCCGAAGCGGCCAGAACGTGCGTCTGGCGTCCGAGCTCACGGGATGGGCGATCAACCTCATGACCGAGGCGGAGTCGCAGAAGAAGAACGAGGAGGAGGCTTCCTCGGCCAGAAAGCTCTTCATGGAACGGCTCGACGTCGACGAGGAAGTCGCGAACACCCTGATACAGGAAGGTTTCTCGACCCTCGAGGAGGTGGCGTACGTGCCGATCACCGAGATGATGGAGATAGAGGGCTTCGACGAGGCCACGGTGAACGAGCTGCGCAACCGTGCCCGCGACGCGCTCCTGGTGCAGGCCATCGCCAGCGAAGAGCAGGCGGAGAACCTCGACCCCGCGCTCCTCGGCCTTGAGGGCATGGACAAGGACCTGGCGACGAAGCTTGCCACCTCGGGCGTGAAAACCCGGGATGATCTCGCCGACCTGGCCCTTGACGATCTGGTTGAGCTGACCGCGATCGATGCCGAGCGCGCGAAGAGCCTGATCATGAAGGCGCGCGAGCACTGGTTCGCGCAGGAGTAGACAAGCATCATGGCCCAGACGAGCGTTGCCCAATTCGCCGGCGAGCTGAAGGTGCAGCCCGCGCAGCTGCTCGAGCAGTTGCGCGCCGCCGGCGTGCACAAGCGCGTCGCGGAAGACGTTCTTTCGGAGCAGGACAAGACCAAGCTCCTCGACTATCTGCGCAGGTCGCACGGCTCGGCCGAGCCCAAGAACAAGATCACCCTGATGCGCAAGCAGACATCGGAGATCATCAAGAAGTCCGATTCGAGCGGGAAGGCGCGTACCATCCAGGTCGAAGTCAAGAAGAAGCGCATCTTCGTCAAGCGTGAGTCCGAGCACGGTCCCACGGTCGAGGGACAGCAGGTGCAGCCGGCGGCCGCAATCGACGCGCGCGAGGCGGAATTGCGCGAGCAGGAGCGGCGTCAGCAGGAGGAGCTGGCGGCCCGCCAGGCGGCAGAGCTGGCCGAGAAGCAGGAGCGCGAGCGCAAGCTCGCCCGCGAGACAGAGCAGAAGCCGGCCGAAGCCAAGGCGCCGGCATCCGCGCCTGCAGGCGACACGACACTGCACAAGCCCAAGGTCGCCCCGGGGACCGAGAAGAAGGGCGGCGCAAAGAAGGCCAAGGAGATCAAGGTCTGGCAGGACGAAGGCGTCAAGCGCCGCACGATCAAGACGCGCGGAGACGTTCAGGGCGCCTCAGGCTGGCACAACCCGAAAGGGGGACGGCACAGAGGCGCGGTCGCGGTCGCGGAGAATGCCCCGCAATTCACCGCGCCCTCCGAGCCGCTGGTGCGCGAGGTCATGGTGCCCGAGACCATCACCGTGGGTGATCTCGCCCACAAGATGTCGGTCAAGGCGGCCGAGGTGATCAAGACCTTGATGAAGCTGGGCAACATGGTGACCATCAATCAGGTGCTCGATCAGGACACCGCGATGATCGTCGTCACCGAGATGGGGCATACCGCCAAGGCTGCCAAGCTCGACGACCCGGAGTCGCTGCTCGCCGACGCGCCCGACGAGCACCACGAGGCCGAGCTCAAGCCGCGCGCGCCCGTCGTGACCGTGATGGGACACGTCGACCACGGCAAGACGTCCCTGCTCGACTACATCCGCCGCACCAAGGTCGCCTCGGGCGAGGCAGGCGGCATTACCCAGCACATCGGCGCGTACCACGTGCAGACTCCGCGGGGCGTGGTCACCTTCCTCGACACACCCGGTCACGAGGCGTTTACGGCGATGCGCGCCCGCGGCGCGAAGGTCACCGACATCGTCATCTTGGTGGTGGCAGCGGACGACGGCGTGATGCCGCAGACCATAGAGGCCATCCACCACGCCAAGGCGGCCGAGGTTCCGATCGTCGTGGCGATCAACAAGATCGACAAGCACGAAGCCAATCCGGACAAGGTCAAGCAGGAGCTCGTGGCCCAGTCGGTGGTGCCCGAGGAGTACGGCGGCGATTCGCCGTTCGTTCCGGTGTCCGCGAAGACCGGCAAGGGGATCGACGACCTGCTGGAGCAGCTTCTCCTCCAGGCCGACGTGCTGGAGCTGAAAGCCCCGGTGGATGCCCCCGCCAAAGGCATCGTCATCGAAGCGCGCCTGGACAAGGGCCGGGGCCCGGTTGCGACCGTACTGGTCCAGTCGGGAACCCTGAGGCGCGGCGACGTCATCCTGGCGGGGAGTTGTTACGGCCGCGTTCGCGCCATGCTCGACGAAAGCGGCGCTCCCGTGCCGGAGGCCGGACCCTCGATCCCCGTGGAAATCCAGGGGCTGTCCGACGTTCCCGGCGCGGGCGAGGACGTCATGGCGCTCGCCGACGAGCGCAAGGCGCGCGAGATCGCGCTGTTCCGCCAGGGCAAGTTCCGCGACGTCAAGCTCGCGAAGAAGCAGGCGGCCAAGCTCGAGAACCTGTTCGAAAACATGGGCGAGGGCGGGGTGAGGGTGCTCCCGCTGCTCATCAAGGCAGACGTGCAGGGCTCGCAGGAGGCGCTGGTTCACGCGCTCAGCGGACTCTCGACCAGCGAGGTCAAGGTCAATGTGGTGCACGCCGGCGTAGGCGGGATCACCGAGTCCGACGTCAACCTCGCGCTGGCTTCCAAAGCGGTGATCGTCGGGTTCAACACGCGCGCGGATGCCGCGGCACGCAAGGCCGCCGAGGCTTCGGGGGTCGACGTGCGCTACTACAACATCATCTACGAGGCGGTCGACGAAGTGAAGGCGGCGCTCTCGGGGATGCTCGCCCCGGAAAAGAAGGAAAACATCCTCGGCCTGGTCGACGTGCGCCAGGTGTTCAAGATCTCCAAGGTGGGCGCGGTCGCCGGGTGCTACGTGCTCGAGGGTCTGGTTCGCCGCAACGCCTCGGTCCGGGTGCTGCGCGACAACGTGGTCATCCACACGGGCGAGATCGACTCGCTCAAACGCTTCAAGGACGACGTGCGGGAAGTAAAGAGCGGCTTCGAGTGCGGCATGTCTCTGAAGAACTTCAACGACCTCAAGGTCGGCGACCAGTTCGAGATCTACGAAGTCCAGGAAGTGGCGCGGACACTCTAGCGTCCGCGCCATCCTGAGGAGCGCCTAGCGCGACGCAGGATCCGCTGCAGGATGGCCGATCGCTTCGCTCTCACCTCATGGCCAACCAGCAAAGGCTGCGCCGCGTGGCCGATCAGATCCAGCGGGAGCTGTCCGGCCTGCTGCGCGCTGAGCTCAAGGACCCCCGCGTCGGGATGATCACCCTGACCGGAGTCGAGGTATCCCCCGACCTGGCGCATGCGAAGGTGTTCTTCACCATGCTCGGCGACGCCGAGGCTCTGGCCCGCAGCCAGGCAGGCTTGCGGAGAGCGGCGGGGTTTCTGCGATCGGAGCTGGGCCACCGCCTGAAGCTGCGCGTGACTCCCGAGCTGCGCTTCGTTCACGACGCTTCGGTCGAGCGCGGCGTGCGCCTGTCCAAGCTGATCGACGACGCGGTCGCGGGAAAGAAGGGCGACTAGAGGCCGCGCAATGAACGATGCGGTCAGCGGCGTGCTGCTCCTCGACAAGCCCTCCGGTCCGAGCTCGAACGCCGTACTGCAGAGGGCCAAGCGCCTGCTCTGCGCGGCGCGCGCCGGCCACACGGGAACGCTCGACCCCTCGGCGAGCGGCCTGCTCGTGATCACCCTGGGCGAGGCGACGAAGTTCTCGGCGGCACTGCTGGATGCGGACAAGGCGTATCGGGCGCGCCTCAAGCTCGGCGAGCGCACCGCGACCGGCGATGCCGAAGGGGCGGTGCTGTCGCGTTCGGATGTTCCGGTCTCCGAGAAAGCGCTGCGAGCCGCGCTCGAGCGTTTCCGTGGCGAGATCGAGCAGGTGCCGCCGATGTACGCCGCGATCAAGCACGAGGGCCGGCCCCTGTACGACTACGCGCGCCGCGGCGAGCACGTGGAGCGCGCGGCCAGGCGCGTCGTGATCCGGCGCCTCGATCTGGAGGGCTTCCAGGGGCAAACGGCGGACCTCTACGTCGAGTGCAGCAAGGGCACCTACATTCGCGCTCTCGCGGAGGACATCGGCACGGTCCTCGGCTGCGGCGCACATCTGGCGGCGCTGGAGCGCCTCGCGGTGGGTTCGTTCACACTGGAGCAGGCGCTGAAGCTGGAGGATCTCGAAGGCTTTCCGGCGGACCGGAGGCGGGAGCGGCTGCTGCCACCGCAGGTCCTGCTCGAGTCGTGGCCGCGGCTGCGCCTGCCGGCGGACCTCACGGCGAAATTCCGGCACGGACAGGCGGTCCCGGCGGACGCAGTGGACGGAAATGTCGCGGTTTTCGGCGAAGGCGAGGTGTTCCTCGGCACCGGAGAAGTCTGCGGCAGAACGCTGCAGCCCAGGCGCCTTCTGGCGCCCGCTTGAGCCCATTTCCGGGCCGAAAAAAGCTTGTGGAAGGCGCTGATTCCAAGGTAGAATGCCCGCCTTTCGCGAAGAGACAAATCAGAGCAGAGCATGTCGGTCAGCGTGATGCAGAAGGCGGAGATCGTCCAGCAATACCAGCGCGCCGCTGGTGACACGGGTTCCCCGGAAGTTCAGATCGCGTTGCTGACGGCCCGCATCAACGGTCTCACCGATCATTTCAAGATGCACGTCAAGGATCACCATTCGCGGCGGGGACTGCTGAAGCTCGTCAGCCAGCGCCGCAAGATGCTCGATTACCTCAAGCGGAAGGACAACGGAAAGTATCACCAGCTGATCGAGCAACTTGGCCTGCGCAAGTGATTTTCCCGGTGCCCATTGGATCCCGATGGGCGCCTTGAGCTCCACCACCGGCCCGGCGTTCCTGCGTCGGCGCTACCTTCGTCAAAATGACCCGGGCCCGCTCCCGGGTCCCTTCAACGGATCGATACCATCATGGCGCTAGTTCCCAGCAAGAAGACGTTTTCCTATGGAGCGCACCAGGTCACCCTCGAAACGGGCGAGATCGCGCGACAGGCGCACGGCGCCGTTCTGGTGAGCATGGATGACACCGTGGTGCTGTGCACCGTCGTCGGGGCCAGGCACGCGAAACCGGGCCAGGACTTTCTGCCGCTGACCTGCGATTACGTCGAGAAGACCTACGCTGCGGGCAAGATCCCCGGCGGTTTCTTCAAGCGCGAAGGCAGGCCCTCGGAGAAGGAGACCCTGACCTCCCGCCTGATCGATCGCCCGATCCGTCCCCTGTTTCCGGACGGGTTCTACAACGAGGTGCAGGTCGTCGCCCAGGTGATGTCGTGCAACCCCGAGGTCGATCCCGACATTCCGGCGCTGATCGGCGTATCAGCGGCACTCACTCTCTCTGGCATTCCTTTCAACGGACCGATCGGCGCGGCGCGCGTAGGCTACGTCAACGGGGAATACGTTCTCAATCCCACGGCGACACAGCTGAAGGACAGCAAGCTCAACCTTGTAGTCGCGGGCACGCAGCACGCGGTGCTGATGGTGGAATCCGAGGCGGCCGAGCTGCCCGAGGACGTGATGCTCGGATCGGTGGTGTTCGGCCATCAGCAGATGCAGGCCGCGATCCAGGCAATCTACGAACTGGCCGACCAGGCGGCCAAGCCGGCATGGGACTGGAAGCCCGCCGAGAAGGACCAGGCGCTGGTCGAGCGCATCCGCGAGCTCTCGGAGAACGATCTGCGCGCGGCTTTCAAGCTCAGGCAGAAGCAGGCGCGCTCCGAGGCGATCGATGCCATCTGGAAGCGCGTGTTCGAAGCGATCGGCGTGGGCAGCGAAGGCGGACCCGAGGCGAACCTGGTCAAGGACATCTGCTTCGCGCTCGAGTCGAAGATCGTGCGCAACCAGATCCTCGACGGCGAGGCGCGCATCGACGGGCGCGACACCAGCACGGTGCGGCCGATCGCCGTGCGCGTCGGCGTTCTGCCGCGTACGCACGGATCGGCGCTGTTCACCCGCGGGGAAACCCAGGCGCTGGTGGTGGCGACGCTCGGCACCGGGCGCGACGAGCAGATCATCGACGCGCTCATGGGCGAGTACAAGGAGCGCTTCATGCTCCACTACAACATGCCGCCGTACGCGACCGGGGAGACCGGCCGCATGGGATCGCCCAAGCGCCGCGAGATCGGTCACGGGCGGCTCGCCAAGCGCGCGCTCGTCGCGATGCTTCCCGGGCCGGAGGAATTCGCGTATTCCATGCGCGTGGTCTCCGAGATCACCGAATCCAACGGGTCCTCGTCGATGGCGTCGGTGTGCGGCGGCAGCCTCGCTCTCATGGACGCGGGTGTTCCGATGAAAGCGCACGTCGCGGGCATCGCGATGGGGCTGATCAAGGAAGGCAAGCGCTTCGCGGTGCTCACGGACATCCTCGGCGACGAGGACCATCTGGGCGACATGGATTTCAAGGTGGCGGGCACCGAGAACGGCATCACCGCGCTGCAGATGGACATCAAGATCGAAGGGATCACCAAGGAGATCATGCAGGTGGCTCTGAAGCAGGCGCGCGACGGCCGGCTGCACATCCTGGGCATCATGAAGCAGGCGCTGGAAGGCTCGCGCGCCGAGATCTCCAGCTTCGCGCCGCGCATCATCAAGATCAAGATCAATCCCGAGAAGATCCGCGACGTCATCGGCAAGGGCGGCGTGGTCATCCGCGGCCTGCAGGAAGAGACCGGGACCACCATCGAAATCGCCGACGACGGCACGGTCTCGATCGCCTGCGTCAACTCCGAAGGCGGCCTGGCCGCGAAAAAACGCATCGAGGACATCACCGCCGACGTCGAGGTCGGCCGCGTCTACGACGGCACCGTCCTGAAGCTGCTCGACTTCGGCGCCATCGTGCAGCTGCTACCGGGCAAGGACGGGCTGCTGCACATCTCGCAGATCAGCCACGAGCGGGTGAACAACGTGTCCGACCACCTCAAGGAAGGGCAGCAGGTGAAGGTCAAGGTGCTCGAGGCGGACGAGAAAGGACGCGTGCGCCTCAGCATGAAAGCAGTCAAGGAAGCGGCCGCCGCGACACAGTCGTAGCATCGCGGGGCTCGGACGGCAAAAGAAAAGGGCGCCTCGGCGCCCTTTCTGCTTTGCGGGAGGGTCACTTCCCGCTCTGCTTCTCCTTCTGCTCCTCCACGGTCTTGCAGTCGATGCACAAGGTCGCGGTGGGCCGCGCTTCCAGGCGCTTCAGGCCGATCTCGATCCCGCAGGTCTCGCAATAGCCGTAGTCGTCCTTGTCGATACGGGCGATGGTCTCATCGATCTTCTTGATGAGCTTGCGCTCGCGATCGCGGTTGCGCAGCTCGAGGGAAATGTCGGACTCCTGGCTGGCCCGGTCGTTCGGGTCGGCGAACACGGTCGCGTCGTCCTGCATTTCGTGCACGGTGCGATCGATGTCCTGCGACAGCTCCGCCTTCAGCGCCGAGAGCATCTTCCTGAAGTGCTTGCGCTGAGCGGGGCTCATGTATTCCTCGCCTTTTTGCGGCAGGTAAGGCGGGAAGCTCTTGGACAGCAGCTCCAAAATCAACGACTCCGCGTTGCGCTATCGGGAATTCATTTGATACCAGAAACCCGAATCCTGCAAGCTGTTTCGCGCCGCGAATCCGGCCTTGCGCAGCGTTGACCCTGGTTGGCTCGGAGGCGTAATATGCGCCAGCCGCGGGGTGTAGCGCAGCCTGGTAGCGCGCTTGCTTTGGGAGCAAGATGTCGGGAGTTCAAATCTCTCCACCCCGACCATTTTTTCGCGGCCGGAAGCCGCAGTCGTCGATGCGGAGGCCGCGGCACGAAGCACACCGTGCCCGTAGCTCAACCTGGATAGAGCACCAGCCTTCTAAGCTGGGGGTTGTGGGTTCGAGTCCCGCCGGGCGCGCCAGTTCTTTCCCTCGTAGCACCCAGCAAGGAAAGGAAGCCCTGAATGATCGAAGTGTATACGTGGCCCACGCCCAACGGGCACAAGATCCACATCATGCTCGCGGAGACCGGGCTCGAGCATGAGATCCGGCCGGTGAACATCCGCACCGGCGAGCAGTTCGGTCCCCACTTCCTCAGGATCAGTCCGAACAACAAGATCCCCGCGATCGTGGACCGCGACGGCCCGGACGGAAAACCGATCTCGGTGTTCGAGTCGGGCGCGATCCTGATCTACCTCGCGGGCAAGAGCGGCAAGCTGCTGCCGCACGAGGACCGTGGCAAGTACGTCGCGCTGCAATGGCTCATGTTCCAGATGGGGTCGATCGGCCCGATGATGGGCCAGTCCGGGCACTTCCGCAGCAACGCCGTCCCGGAGAAGATCGACTATGCGATCAACCGCTATTCAAACGAGGTGAAACGGCTGCACCGGGTGATGGAAAAGCGTCTCACCGAGGCCGCATACTTCGCCGGAGCGGAGTACTCGATCGCGGACATCGCCATATTTCCCTGGCTGCGGGCGAGCGAACGCAACGGGATCAACTGGGCCGAGTTCCCGAAGGTGAAGGGCTGGTTCGACAAGATCAACGCCCGGCCAGCGGTGCAGCACGCGCTGAAAGTGCTTGCCGAAGTACAGACGACGCCTCCCGGACAGTACGATCCCAGGGCGCGCGAGATACTGTTCGGGGCGACGCAGTACGAGAAGCGCTGAAGCAGAGCCTTTGCCGAAGCCGCCTACGTGAACCTGCGCGACAAGCCGCTTCATGTCGCCGCAGCGCTGCTGCTGGCGGTCGTCGTCCTCGAGATCGGGCGGTTCCACCTGCTCGACGGTCTCGAGGGTCGTGTGTCCGACTTTTTCGTGCGTCGCCACGTGAGCGGGCTCGCGCCGGATCCCGAGATCGTCATCGTCGACATCGACGAGCCCAGCCTTGCCCGCATGCAGGACACAGCCGGCAAGTTTCCCTGGCCGCGGTCCGTCTACGCGGACCTCGTGCTCGGAATCGAGTCCGAGAAGCCGCGCGCGATCGTCTTCGATATCCTCTTCGCCGAGGAGGACACGCGCGACCGCGAAAGCGATCGCGCCTTCAACCGCGCCTTGAACGGGCTGAACAACGTCTATTTCCCGACGCAGCACCTCGATGCCGCAGACGACGCGGGAGGGGTTCCCGTCGCGCAGGTCGCAGGCGTCCTGGGCCTGGAGCGCGGCGAATCGGCGCAGCCCGATGCACGCATTCAGCTGCTTCCGCCGCAGGCGGTGGACGAGGAGCACTGGCCGCGCTCGGGAGTCATCAACTTCCTCCCGGATTCCGATGGAGTGGGTCGGCGCTACTGGATCGCCAAGCCGGCGCACGGATGGCGGCTGCCGTCGCTGCCCGCACGGGTCGCACGCGGGCTCGGATTCGGGGTTCCCGACGCCGAATCCATCGTCCTCAACTGGCGCGGCCCGGAACACGCGTTCCCTCATGTCTCCTTCGCCGACCTGTACGAGGACTTCGGCCGCAGGAAACGCACGCGCGCGCCGGACGAGCTGAAAGACAAGATCGTCGTCGTCGGTGCCAGCGCGGCGGGGCTCGGGGATTTCCGCGTCACGCCGATCTCCAACGTCTATCCCGGGGTGGAGATCCTCGCGACCGCCATCGACAACCTGAAGAACCAGCGCCCGATGAAGGCGACCCCGGGCGCCGTGCGCATGGTCCTCGCGGCGGCCATCCTGGCGCTGGTCTTCGCGGCATTCCGGCTGAGGCGCAATGCGGTCGAGACCGGCGTCGCATTGGCCGCGGTTTCGGCGGCGCTGCTGGGTGCGCAGTACGCCGCCCTGGGCGCAAGGCTGCTTCTGCCGCTGGCGGTGCCGCTGCTGTTCGCGTGGGCCTTGTACCTGTACGGCGCGATGCTCGCGTATCTGCGCGAAAAGCGCACGCGGGAGCAGACGGTGCGCCTGTTCTCGCGCTTTCTCAATCCGGACGTGGTGCGGAAGATCGTCGATCAGGGCGAAACGATCGAATCGCTGTCGGGCAAGACGCGGCAGATCTCTATCCTGTTTTCCGACATCCGCGGCTTCACCACGCTTTCCGAGACGCGCCCGCCGCGGGAGATCGTGGATCTGCTCAACCGCTACTTCTCGCGCCAGGTGGCGGTCGTGTTCCGTCACGGCGGCACGCTGGACAAGTTCATCGGCGACTGCATCATGGCTTTCTGGGGCGCGCCGCTCGAAGATCCCGGACATGCCGAGCACGCGGTCGCGGCGGCTCTCGAGATGGAGCAGGTCCTGCTGGCATTCAAGAAGGAGCTGGGAGAGACGGCGGGAGACTTCGACGTCGGCATCGGCATCCACTCGGGATCGGCCGTGGTCGGATTCATCGGCGCGGAGCAGAAGCTCGACTACACCGCCATCGGCGACTCGGTGAACCTCGCAAGCCGGATCGAGGGCCTGACCAAGGAGGCGCACTCCCGGATCCTGGTCTCCCGCGAGACCGCAGACGCGTGCCATAATTCATTCGCGTTCATCTCCCGCGGGTCCTACAAGGTGAAGGGGCGAAGCCAGGAAGTCGAATTGTTCGAACCGAGGGCGAAGTCCGCATGAGGGTGCTGCTCGCGGCCCTGGTGCTCGTGCTCGGCGCCGGCCCGGCCATCGCGCAGGAGACCGGCTTTGCCGTGCGGCAGACCGACGTGAAGAAAGAGCCGTACAGCGACGCGGAGACGGTCGGAACCCTGGCGGAGAAGTCGCAAGTCAAGGTGCTCGCCCGCCAGGGCGGCTGGGCGCAGATCGATTCGGGCACGCTCGCCGGATGGGTGCGCATGCTCTCGATCCGCATGAATTCCGGACAATCGGGCTTCGCCTCAGGGCTGAAATCGCTGTTCAGCGTCGCCCGCACCGGCTCGTCGGGCACGACCGTGACGACCGGGGTGCGCGGCCTGGACAAGGAGCAGATCCAGAATGCCAAGCCCAACCCGGAGGAGCTCAAGAAGCTCGCGGGCTTCGCCGCGAGCCGGGGCGAGGCCGAGAAGTTCGCGGCCGGAAATCCCCAGCTCAACAACCAGAAGATCGACTATCTGCCGCAGCCATGAGGCGCATGCTCCCACTGACGATCGCGCTCGCGCTGGCTGCTGCGTCCGGCGCGGCCTCGGCGCAGTTCAACCTCAATCTCAACCGCGTCTTCGATACCGGCAAGAACATCCTGGATGCCACCAAGGACGTCAACGAGAAGCAGGAAGCCGAGATCGGGCGGGACTACGCCGCGTTGCTCGTCGGCGCCGCGCCGCTGCTCGCCAACGCCGAGGTCCAGCGCTACGTCAACCGCGTCGGGCGCTGGGTGGCGCTGCACACCGAGCGGCCCGACCTCAACTGGCAATTCGGCGTGCTCGATTCCGACAACATCAACGCGTTTGCCACCCCCGGCGGCTACGTGCTGATCACCAAGGGTCTGCTCGCGAGGCTTAGGAACGAAGCGGAGCTTGCCGGCGTGCTCGCCCACGAAACCGCGCACGTGGTCAAGAAACACCATCTCAACGCCATGAAGAAGGGCAAGGGAATCGAGGCCGGCGCGAACGTCGTGTCGATGTACCTGGAGCAGCAGGGCCAGCGCAGCGCAGCCGCGAAGGAAAAGCTGTTGGGCGGCATGAAGGAGATCATGCTGCGTGGCTTGGACAAGGACGACGAGTTCGAAGCCGATCGCATGGGGGTCGTCATCGCGGCGCGCGCGGGCTACGACCCGTTCGGCCTGCCCTCGGTGCTGCAGATGCTGCAGAGCCTCAATCCCAAGGACTCCGAGCTCGCGCTGATGTTCGCGACCCATCCCGATCCGGGTAGCCGCCTGGACGCGCTCGACAAGGCCGCGGGATCGCGCCTCGACCGCTTCGCGTCGCAGCCGCAGGCCGCCGAGCGTTACGCAAGCGCGATACAGGGCAAGTGATCCGGGTGTAATCCGCGGCATTCGAGGATCGGGCGGGAAGGCCAGTCCGACGGGGAAGAAGCATGCTGAATATCGCCGAAGTTGACGCGCTGGAAGTCCTGGTGCTGGTGGACAACGTCACCGACAGTCTGTCCTCCAATCCCAGGGACGTGCTTCCCGAGTGGTCGGTACTGCTCACCGGAGGAAGGCTGCGGGTCCTGGCCGGGTCGAACATCTGCTGTGCGCATCACGGTCTCTCGCTGCTGCTGGCCGCGCGCGTGGGGGGCAGAACGCGCACCTTGCTGTTCGACGCCGGGCCCGCGGCCGCTACGTTCCAGCGGAACAGCGAGATTCTCGGGGTGGATTTCGCGAGCGTAGAGGCCGTCGTGCTTTCGCACGGGCACTGGGATCACGCGGGCGGCCTGCTCGCCGCCGTCGAGTCTATCGCCCGGGCCCGCGGCGATAAGAGTTTCACCTGCTACGTGCACCCGGGCATGTTCCGGCAACGCGCCACGAAGCGGCCCGATGGACAGCTGTACGTGAACGAGCTGGTTCCCGACCCGGAGCGCCTGTCGCGGGCGGGTGCGAAGGTTCTCAATACGCGCGAGCCGCAGAGTATCGCCGATGGGGCTTTCTATGTCAGCGGCGAGATCCCCCGGGTGACCCGCTACGAGGCCGGCGTGCCGAATCACCTCACGCGCAGCGCCGACGGGAAGGCTTGGGAACCGGATCCGCTCATCATGGACGAGCGATACGTCTCGGTGAACGTCCGGGGCAAGGGCCAGTTCGTCTTCTCGGCCTGTTCGCACGCCGGAATTGTCAACGTGCTGACGCACGCCAGGTCGGTGTTCCCTGCGGTGCCGCTTTACGGAGCGATGGGTGGGCTGCATCTCTCGGGAATAAACGAGGCGGTGATTCCTCAGACCGTCGCCGATCTCAAGACGTTCGGCTTGAAGCTGATGGCGCCGGGACATTGCACCGGTTGGAGAGCCTTGAGCCAGATGGCACGAGAATTCGGCAACGAGCTTGTACCCTCTGCCGTCGGCAAGAAGTACCTTATCTAGGGAGGATCCATCCTGATTACCGTCGCGCAAGCCATCGTCGATTGCCTTCGCCGCGAGCGGATCGATCACGTCTTCGGCATCCCGGGTACCATGAACCTCCCGATCTTGGACGTGCTGCGAGCGACGCCGGAGATCCGCTTCGTCCTGACCCGCCACGAGCAGGGCGCCGCGTTCATGGCCTATGGCTTCGCGCGGGCGCTGAACCGCCCGGCGATCGTGACGGCGACCGAGGGTCCGGGCGTCACCAATCTCGCCACCGGCATCGGCGCCGCCTGGAAGGGCTGCGTTCCGGTCATCAGCATCAGCGGGGCGCAGGAGCTCTGGGTCCGGGAAAAGGACGCGAGCCAGGACATCGATCAGGTCACGATGAACCGGCCGATCACCAAGTGGGCGTACTCGATCCCGTCGCTCAAGAAGGCGCAGGAAGCGGTACGGCGCGCCTTTCGGATCGCGCTCGCCGAGCCGCTCGGCCCCGTTCACCTCGACGTGTCGCGCGACATCCTGCTCGAGCAGGTCGAGGCGGAACCCCTCGCACCGGAGGCCTACCGCCCCACCTCGCTTCCTGCCTGCGCGGCCAGCGCGCTCGATCGCGTCGCCGATGAGATCGCGAAGGCCGAGCGGCCGGTCTTGCTCGCCGGCGGGGGCGTTCTCCGCGAGAATGCGCTCCCGGCGCTGCAACGCCTCGCCGAGGGCACCGGCATCCCCGTCGCCACGCTGCAATATCACCCGGACGCGTTTCCGACGTCGCACCCGCTCGCGCTCGGGCCGCTCGGGCGCAACGGCTATTCGAGCGCCAACCGCGCCATGCCGCAGGCCGACCTCGTCGTCGCCATCGGCGCGCACATCGACGTCTTTTCCACCACCTTCAAGCACGGAATCATCAGCCGCGACGCCAGGCTGATCCATCACAGCATGGCGGGGACCGACATCGGCGTCGTCTTCCCGGTCGCGCAGGCGATCGTCGGCTCCACGCTGAGCTTTATCGAGGGGCTCGCGGAGCGTCTCGGCAAATCGAAGAAAGGATGGACCGACGTCGCCAAGCTCAAGAAGGACTGGGAGACCGAGCGAGCCGGCCTGCTCGACCCTGCCGCCCGTCCCATCGTCCCGCCGGTGGTGGCTCACGCCATGCGCCAGGCGCTTCCTCACGACGGGATCATGATCGTCGATGCGGGCAACGCGGGAAAACACGCGCGCGTCTTCATGGACACGCACCAGCCGCACACTTACATGTACAGCGACGACTGGGGGTCGGTGGGCGCGGCATTCCCGATCGCGATGGGCGCCAAGCTCGCTCGCCCGAAACAGCCGGTGATGGCGGCGGTCGGCGACATGGGCATGATGTGCAACATCGGCGAGCTGGAGACCGCGGTGCGCGAGCGCATTCCGGTGGTGTGCGTGGTATTCAACGATCGCGGCCTGGGCAACGAGCGCGCGTTCCAGAAGGAACTGTACGGCGGCCGCCTATTCGGGGTCGACTACGGCGACGTCGATTTCGCCGCTCTCGCGCGGGTATTCGGAGCCCACGGCGAGCGCGTCGAGGAGCCTGCGGCCGTGCTTCCCGCCATCAAGCGGGCACTCGCGAGCGGCCTGCCGGCGGTGGTGGATGTGGTCATCGACCAGGACAGGCTGGCCGCGGTCGTGTTCAAGAGCTGACAGGGGATGGCCGCTCTAGAGCGCGGTCTGGCCTTCTGCGCTTGCGGAAAACGCACATACTCGACCGGAGGATCTTGATGAAGGCTCTTGCAAGTGCGCTCGCCGTCGCGCTGGGCGCTGCGCTCGCAGGCTGCAACCGCGGCGAGGCGCAGACGCCGCCAGCGGGACAGGCGGCCCCTCCCGCGGTGCCGGTGAGCGTTCTCCAGGTCGCCTTGCGCGAGGTGCCGGTGGTGTACGAGGCGGTCGGGCGCACCGAAGGCTCGCGCGAGGTGCAGGTGCGCGCGCGGGTTTCGGGAATCCTCGAGCAGCAGCTCTACACCGAGGGCGACACGGTCAAAGAGGGCGCGCCTCTCTTTCGCATCGAGCGCGCGCCTTTCGAGATCGACCTGGAGCAGCAGCGCGGCGCGCTCGCGCAGGAGCTCGCGCGCAACGAGCTCGCCAAGCGCGACTACGAGCGCTCCAAGGACCTCATCGCCAAAGGCTTCGTCAGCCAGCAGTACGCGGACCAGGCCGCCGCCACGCTCGCGCAGAGCAATGCCGCCGTGCAGGTCGCCAGGGCGCGTGTGCGCCAGTCCGAGCTCAACCTGTCCTACACCAATGTCGCGGCCCCGATCGCGGGGATCACCGGTCGCGCGCAGCAGTCGATCGGCAGCCTCGTCATTCCCGTCGTCGAGGCGAGCCTCCTGACGACGATCACCCGCACCGATCCGATCTGGGTGCGCTTCGCGCTTTCGGAGGTGGATTTCGCCGGCCTGCGCAACCGCGAGGCGAAGCAGCGCCCGCAGGTGGACATGGAGACTGCCGACGGCACGCCTTTCCCGGCCAAGGGGCGCCTCAACTTCGCGGGCTCGACGGTCGACGCATCGCTGGGCACCGTGCAAATGCGCGCGGAGTTCCCCAATCCCGGGCTGCGGGTCCTCCCCGGACAGTATGTGCGCGTTCAGGTCATCGCGGGCAACCGGCAGGCGATCGTCGTCCCGCAGTCCGCGGTGCTGCAGAACGAGAGTGGGCGGTTCGTCTGGGCGGTGGGACCCGAGAACAAGGCCACCCAGCGCACGATCCGGACCGGCAACTGGGTGGGCAGCGGCTGGGTCGTACTCGAAGGCCTCAAGCCCGGCGAGAGCGTCATCGTCGACAACCTCGCGCGGCTGCGACCCGGGACGCCGGTGCAGGCGGCGAAGAAGGACGGTTGATCCCGCCGGAGCGCTGATGTCCCGATTCTTCATCCATCGCCCGGTGTTCGCGGGCGTCATCGCCATCATCATCGTGATCGGGGGCCTGGTCGCGGCCAAGCTTCTGGCGGTGGCGCAGTACCCGGAGATCGCCCCGCCGACGGTGCTCATCACCACCGTCTATCCTGGCGCGAGCGCCGAGACGATCACGAAGACGGTCGCAGCGCCGATCGAGGAGCAGCTCTCGGGCGTGGAGAAGCTCTCCTACTTCAGCTCGACCGCGTCCTCCACCGGGGCGCTCAGCATCACGGTCATCTTCGAGCCGGGAACGAACGTGGACCAGGCGGTGTTCAACGTGAACAACCGCGTGCAGATCGCGCTGCCGCGCTTGCCCGACGACGTGCGCAGGAACGGCGTCATCGTGCAGAAGCGCTCCTTCGACATCCTCAACCTCGTCGTCCTTTCGTCGCCCGACAATTCGCGCGACACGCTTTTCCTCTCCAACTACGCGAGCATCAACCTCGTCGACGAGCTGAAGCGGCTCCCCGGCCTTGCCGACGTCATCGTGTTCGGCGCGCGCGACTATTCGATGCGCGTCTGGCTCAACACCGAGAAGATGGCGCGCCTCAGCGTCACGCCGTCCGACGTCGCCGCGGCGCTGCGCGCGCAGAACGCACAGTACGCCGCCGGAAAGATCGGCACCGAGCCCGCGCCGCCCGGCCAGGCGCTCGTCTACACGGTGACCGCCACCGGCCGTCTCGTCGAACCGGAGCAGTTCGGTGACATCGTGATTCGCGCCAGCGGACCCGGGGGCGCACTCCGGGTGCGCGACATCGCACGCGTCGAGCTCGGTGCGCTCAACTACGACACCTTCAACACCATCGACGGCAAGCCCGCGATCGGCATGGCGACCTTCCTGCAGCCGGGGGCGAACGCACTCGAGGTGGCGGTGGCGGTGCGAACGCGTATGGCGGAGCTCAAGCGCACCTTCCCGCAGGGCGTCGACTACGCGATTCCCTTCGATACCACGCGCTTCGTCGACGCATCGATCAAGGAAGTGGTCAAGACGATCTTCGAGGCGGCCGTGCTGGTGTTGATCGTGGTGTTCGTCTTCCTGCAGACCTGGCGCGCCACGCTCATTCCGATGATCGCGGTCCCGGTGTCGCTCATCGGCGCCTTCGCGGGCCTCTGGGCCGTCGGCTTCACCATCAACACGCTGACGCTTTTCGCCCTCGTGCTCGCGATCGGCATCGTGGTAGACGACGCCATCGTGGTGATGGAGAACGTCGAGCGGCTGATGCGCGAGGAAAAGATGCGGCCGTTCGAGGCCGCGCTCGAGGCGATGGACGAGGTCTCGGGGGCGGTGGTCGCGATCGTGCTCGTGCTGTGCGCGGTGTTCGTGCCGGTCGCCTTCCTCGGCGGTATCGCGGGCCAGCTCTACCGGCAGTTCGCGCTTACGCTCACCTTCGCGGTGGTGATCTCCGGATTCATGGCTCTCACGCTGACGCCGGCGCTGTGCGCAATCATCATGAGGGTAGGCGAGCACCAGCCGCGCGTCTTCGAGCCGTTCAACCGCGGCTTCCGCTGGGTGACGGTGCGCTTTCTCCAGATCGTGAACCTTGCGCTGCGCCACCGCATCGCTTCGGCGGCGGCCTTTCTCTGCGTGTTCGCGCTCACCGTCGGCCTTTTCCTGCGCATTCCGGGCAGCTTCGTGCCGCCCGAGGATCAGGGCTACATCTTCGGCATCGTGCAGCTTCCCGACGGCGCGACGCTCGAGCGCACGGGCAGGATGGCCGGCGAGCTCTCCAAGCTGATCGGCGCCAACCCGGGCGTGGAGAAGACCATCGGCGTCATCGGCTTCGACCTCATCGGCGGCGGAAACAAGAGCAATGCGGCGACGATGTTCGTGCCGCTCAAGGACTGGAGCGAGCGCGGCGGGAATACCGCGCAGGAAATCGCCGGCGACGTGATCCGCAAGGGCTCCGCGCTGCGCGAGGGCCTCGCGCTCGCGTTCAACCCGCCCGCGATCCGCGGCATCGGCACGGCGGGCGGCTTCGAGGTCTACCTCCAGGCACGTACCAATCCCGACCCGGCTCAGCTGTTCAAGGTGACCCAGGCCTTCATGGCGGAGCTCGCGAAGCACCCCAAGCTTGCGGGGATCAACTCGTTCTACCGCCCCACGGTGCCGCAGCTCAAGGTCGAGGTGGATCGCGAGAAGGCGATTTCGCTCGGCGTACCGGTGCAGGACGTGTTCGACGCGCTGCAGAGCACCATGGCGGCGCTCTACGTGAACGACTTCAACAAGTTCGGCCGCACCTTCCGCGTGCAGATGCAGGCCGATGCGCCGTTTCGCTCGCAGCCCGAGGATCTGGGCGCGGTGTACGTGCGTTCCACCACCACGCGGGAGATGATTCCGCTCAAGGCGCTCATCCGCACAACGAGCCTGATCGGACCCGAGCAGCTCGAGCGCTTCAACGGCTTTCTCGGGGCGAAGGTCCTGGGCGGCGGAAAGCCGGGGGTGTCCTCCGGCGAGGCGATCAGGGCCGTGGAGGACGTGGCCGCTGCGAACCTGCCCGAGGGCTACACGATCTCCTGGAGCGGCCAAGCGTACCAGGAAAAGCGCACCGGCAGCGCCTCGGGGGTCGCCTTCGCGCTCGCGCTCGTCATGGTGTTCCTCATCCTCGCCGCGCTCTACGAGCGCTGGCTCGTGCCCCTCGCGGTGCTGATGGCGGTGCCCTTTGCCGTGTGTGGCGCGCTCGGCTTCGTCGCCATGCGCGGGCTCGAGAACGACATCTACTTCCAGATCGGGCTGGTGGTGTTGATTGGGCTCGCTGCGAAGAACGCCATTCTGATCGTGGAGTTCGCGCAACAGGGCTTCCTCGAGGGCATGTCGGCGGTCGACGCGGCGCTGAACGCCGCGCGGCTTCGCTT
>Ga0335084_10001915_pt1 | contig 19798 bp, 12 predicted proteins | sample Lox_Sample_44_FD_206721 | JGI IMG/M metagenome (GOLD analysis project Ga0335084, IMG submission 206721) | Soil microbial communities from Loxahatchee National Wildlife Refuge, Florida, United States - Lox_Sample_4.4 | ecosystem: Environmental > Terrestrial > Soil > Wetlands | place: USA...
CGGCCGTCAATGCCAATGGAGGCGCCCGCACCCAGGTCGCGGAGCTTGCCACCGCCGCCGTGGCGCTCGCGACGATGCTCTTCCTCGCGCCCGTGCTCGCCCCGATGCCCAACGCGGCGCTCGCCGCCGTGGTGATCATGTCCTCGATCCACCTGATCAAGGTCGAGGAGATGGCCTCCATCCGGCGCGTGCGCACGCTCGAGTTCCGCTGGATGCTCGCCGCGTTCGCCGGGGTCGTTTTCCTCGGCACGCTGCAGGGGATCATCGTCGCGGTGGTCCTTTCGATGGCGGGCCTGCTATCGCTCGCCAACAACCCGCCGCTCCATGTGCTCGGCCGCAAGCCCGGCACGAACGTGTTCCGCCCGCGGGACGGCGAGCACCCGGAGGACGAATCGTTTCCCGGCCTGCTGATCGTGAGGACCGAGGGCCGCATGTATTTCGCCAATGCCCCGGTGCTCGGCGAGAAGATGCGCGAGCTCATTGCCCGCGAGAAGCCCCGTGTCCTCGTGCTCGACTGCAGCGTCATTCCCGGCCTCGAGTACACGGCGCTCAAGATGCTGGTCGGCGCCGAGGCCAACCTGCGCGAGCAGGGCATCGAGCTGTGGCTCGTCGCGCTCAATCCCGAAGCGCTCGAGCTCGTGCGGCGCACGCCGCTCGCGCAGGCGCTCGGGCGTGGCCGGATGTTCTTCAACCTGGAGGCTGCCGTGGATGCCTATCTCGGGCGGGGGCGCCCATGAACGCGCAAGTCGAACGCGAGGAACGCGAGCCCGTCCTCGACGCCGTCGAGCGCGTCTCCGAGATGTGCTTCGGGCTCTTCATGGCGCTCACGTTCGTGGGCGCCGTCAACGCGGCCGGGTCGGGCGAGGATGCGGGCCGCACGATGCTCTTCGCGGCGCTGGGCTGCAACCTCGCGTGGGGCCTCGTCGATGCGGTGATGTACCTCGTGCGCACCCTCACCGAGCGGGGAAAGCGCCTCACGCTCGCGCTGCACGTGCGTGCGGCGCCCGACCCCGCGGCGGGCGTGAAGATCCTCCACGACGAGCTGCCGCCATTGCTGAGGGGTCTCATGGGCCCCCACGACCTGGAAGCGATGCGCGCCCGGATCGCGAGCGCCGCGATTCCCGAGGTCCCGCGGCTGCACGTGCGCGACCTCTCGGGCGCGGTGGGCATCTTCGTGATCGTGGTCCTCTCGACATTTCCCGTCGCGTTGCCGTTCGTGATGATGGGCGACATGAAGGCGGCGCTGCTGGTCTCGCGGCTGCTCACGTTCGTCATGCTCTTCGGCGGTGGCGTGTCCCTCGCGCGTCACGCGGGCATGGCCGGCTGGAAGGGCGGCCTCATGCTGGTGGCCCTGGGCGTGGCGCTCACCGCGGCGATCATCGCGCTCGGCGGATGAGGATTGCCGCCGCGCTCGCGGCGCTGGCCCTGGGGTGCGCTTCGGTGTCCGCGCGCGCGCAGGACGAAGAGCGGTGGGACTTCGTGGCGACCGGCTACTGGAACTCGCCGAAAAGCGCGGACGACTTCGCGTCGGGCATCTTCACCGCGGATCGCGGCGCGCTCCACCTCGAGGCGCGCGCGAACTACGAGGCCGTGCATGCGCAATCGGCTTTCGTGGGGTGGTCGTTCTCGTGGGGCGACGAGGTGAAGCTCGAGGCCACGCCCATCGTGGGCGGCGTGACGGGCACCGCACGCGGCCCCATCGCGGGGCTTGAGGCGACGCTCTCCGCGGGCCGCTTCGACTACTACCTCGAGGCCGAGCACGTGCGCGACCGCGAGGGCGGCACCTACAACTACGCGTGGACCGAGCTCGGATTCAAGCCCGCCGAATGGGCGCGCCTGGGCGTCGTGGGGCAGCGCACGCGCGTGTACGGAAGCGAGCGCGAGACCCAGCGCGGAGGCTTCGTGCAGCTCGTGAAGGATCGATGGACCCTGGGCCTCTACTGGTTCAACCCCGGCTCGTCGGAACAGGTGGTGATCGGGGCGCTGGGCGTGGCTTTCTAGGAGCCCGTCATCCCCGTGGAGGCGGGGATCCAGCCAAGGGTCGAAAGACGCGCGCCACTCAGGTAAAATTGCGGGTTCGGCGAGTTAGCTCAGTGGTTAGAGCAGCGGAATCATAATCCGTTGGTCCGGGGTTCAAATCCCTGACTCGCCACCAATTGGAAATGAGGGCGGGCCCTTCGAGGGCCCGCTTTTTTTTCGACCCGATGCCGGCCTATTGCGAGTGCCGGCGTCCGCCGCGCCCACGAAGACGAGCCGGCGGTCTTACAGGGAGAGGGAGCGGCGTTGGCGCGTCGTGTTGCGCGGGGGCAGCACCAGGTCGGCCAGGAAGATCAGCGCGAAGGCCCCGCCGATGCACCATTTGAAGAGCAGGGGATCCTTGGAAACCCAGGCCCCGAGGATGATGAGGCCCACGGCCACCATGAACGCGACGTGGCCGACGCTGCGGCGCACCGCGAGGGGGATGGATATCCCCTGCTGTCTCGCAACCTTCATCTGCTCGCCCTCCGGACTGCCCAATGTAGACCCGCCGCCCCGCTCCCGCCACCCCCCGGACGGCCCCGGCGAACTGCTGAATATTCCCTATCGCCGTGCTGTTTACCGGTTCAAAATCGCCATTCGGCACCGTCCGCCCGGGCGGGGCCCCAGGGAGAGAAGCTCATGAAGCGCATGTTCGGCGCACTCGCGGCCGCCATCGGACTTTTCGTCGTCGTCGATCCGTCGGCATTCGCCCAGGCGCCCACGCTGCTCACGGGTGCGCTGCCAGGTCCCCAGGCCGACGTCCTCCCCCCCACGTTGCAGAAAAAGCCGGGCCTTTTGCGCCAGCGCTCGATCGTTCTCAACAAGACGGTCCTCGAGAAGGCCCGCGCCGCGCTGCAACGCTCCCCGGGAACCCCCGTGGAGCTCTCCGTGCCCGCGTTCGAGGACGCGCCGCTCGCGATCACCATCACGAGCGTTACGCAGACGGGCCACGGATCCATCGAGTTCCTGGGCACGGTGAAGGGCGACCCGCTGGGCAGCGCCGCGATCGTCATGTCCCACGGGCTCGTCGCCGGAACGATCCATACCAACGGTCACGCATACGAAATCATCGCCACGGGCGCCGGCCAGTATGGGATTCAGGACGTGGATCGCTCGGCCATCCGCGATGAAGAGGACGACGCGCCCATCCCGCATCCGTCGGCCTCCAAGGCCGCCGCGCAGCAGGGCGTGCAGGCTGCCCTCATGGCGGATGACGGCTCCACGATCGATCTGTTCGTCGCGTACACCACCGCGGCGAAACAGCAAGCGAACAACTGCGCGAACGTGCCTGCGTCGTGCAACGACAGCGCGCCGATTCTCGCGCAGATCGATCTCGCGGTGGCCACGACCAATCAGGCCTATGCGAACAGCGGCGTGACCCAGCGCGTGCGGCTCGTCGGCACAAATGAGGAGGTCGGCTACACCGAAGTCGGAGGCAATCTCTCGACCGACTTGCAGCGCCTCTCCAATGTGAGCGGCACCACCGGCCAGACCGTCCCGCCCGATGGGTTTCTCGACGACGTCCAGAGCGCGCGCGACGCCACCGGCGCCGACATCGTGAGCCTTTGGGTCGCCGACACCAGCAGTAACATCGCGGGCCTTGCCTGGCTGCAGGATCCCATCGGCTCCTATTTCGAAGCCTTTGCGTACAACGTCGTGGTGTGGGACACCGCGAGCAGCAACCTCACGCAGCCCCACGAGATGGGGCACAACATGGGCCTTCGCCACGACAGCTTCGTGGACCTGAACACGACGACGCCGTTTCCGTATGTGCACGGCTACGTGGACACAACTCATCGCTTCCGCACTGTGATGGCCTACAACGACCGTTGCGCGTCGACGGCGCCGAACACGAGTTGCTCGCGCATCACGGGTTTCTCGTCGCCGCTCTTCAATTTCGATGGTGCGCCCACGGGCGTCGCGGCGAACGCGGATTCCGCTCGCGCGCTGAACGCCACGGCAGTCACGGTGGCCAATTTCCGTACCTCGGTCCAGGTCGGCGGCACGCTGGCGTTCCGCAATGCCATCGTCCAGACGAACGAGGCCGCAGGCACGGCGCTCATTCCCGTGGCGCGGCTGGGGGGCGCATCTGGCGCGGCGTCGGTGAATTGGTCCACGACCGCGGTGAATGCGGTCGACGGCGTGGATTTCACCAGCAGCAGCGGCACCCTCAACTGGGCCGACGGCGACGGCGCCGACAAGAACATCCCGGTGCCGGTGCTGCAGGATTCCGTCGCCGACGGCGAGAAGATATTCACGGTCGCGCTATCCGGTGCCACGGGCGCCGTCCTTCCCACGACGGGCAACGTGGCCACCGTGAAGATCGCCGATGTCCAGCCCGACGCTTTCCCGGCGGGCTGCGCCAATCCTTCCGGATGGACGACCCCCGCCGGCAACGTCGGCTGGTACGCGGCCCAGGGCGCGGCGACTGAAGGCAGTTGCAGCTTCCGGAGCCACAACGTCGCTCCGGCGACATCGTGCAACGTTCCCCTGGCGTTCGACAACGCGCAGACGCAATTCACGGGCACGTTCCTGAGTGGCAACATCACGTTCGACGCGCGGGTCTCTTCGTACAACAACTTCGGCTGCCTGCAGTTCAGCACCGAGACCGGGGCCAAGAGCATGGGCTCGGGCCTCTGCGCCGATGCCAACGAGAACCTCACCCTCCAGGGCCTGTCTCCCGATACGGGGACCAACGACACCGGGTGGAAGCATTTCTCCATCCCAATTGCCGCCGGCACGCACACGATTACCCTGAAGTACCAGATTCCTTGCGTCACCGACGGCGACAACACGGCTTACGTCGACAACCTCTCGATGCCCATCGACCCGGCGACGGTGCCCACGCTCGCGTTCTCGCAGCCGGCGTACACCGTCATCGAGGGCGGCCCCGCCGTGAGCGTCACGGTGGCACGCACAGGGCCCAGCACGGGGGCCATCGGCGTGACGTGGACTACCGCGAACGATACCGGCGTCGCGGGCACCGACTTCGGCACCCACGGAAGTACTGCGCAGAAGACCGGGACGCTCTCGTGGGCCTCGGGCGACTCGTCGGTAAAGACGATCACCGTAGGCGCGGGCACGTCGAACGTCCCGGTCATCGACGACTCGATCAACAAGAGCGGTCAGGACTTCTTCATCAACCTGTCGGCGCCCACAGGCGGCGCGGCGCTGGGCGCGCAAACGTCCACGACCGTGGCCATCACGGACAACGACAGCACCTACAACTTCGACACGCCCACGGTGAGCGTGGGCGAAGCAGGGCCGAACATCACGGTGGGCATCACGCGCACCGGCTCGCTCGCGACCTCATCGACGGTGACGTACACGACGTCCAACGGCACGGCCATCGCCGGCACGGACTTCGGCACGAGCGGCTCCTCGACGCAGCCCTCGGGCACCATCACGTTCGGCCCGGGCGTCTCGGCGAGGACCATCACCATCGGGCCGGCGATGGCTTCGGCGCCCTTCATCCCGGTCATCAACGACACGATGATCGAGCCGGACAAGACGTTCAACGTCACGCTCTCGTCGCCCACGGGTGGCGGGCACCTCGGCACCGCGACGGCGGTCGCGGTCACGATCAACAGCGACGACAAGGGCGTATCCATGGCCGGCTCGTCGCTCTCCCTCGCGGAGAATGCGGGGGCCTCACAAATCCAGGTGAACCGCCTCGGGTCGTCCGTCGGCACGTTGAGCGTGAACTATGCGTTCACCCCCGGGACCGCGATGAGCGGCACGAATTTCTCGGGCTCGCCCGGAACGCTCAACTGGGCTGACGGCGACGCATCGCCGAAATTCATCCCGGTGACCATCATCGACGACAGCGTGGTGAACACGAACCGCACGTTCACCGTAACGCTCTCCGGCGCCACGGGCGGCGCGCTCGGCACGCCGTCGAGCACCGTGGTCACCATCGTCGATAACGACAACACATTGCAGTTCAGCGCGGCGACGGCTTCCGCGAACGAGGGCGCCTCGGCAACGCTCACCGTCACTCGCCTGGGCGGGGCGTCCGGCGCGGCGTCGGTGAACTGGGCCGCGGCGAACGGCACGGCAATCGCGGGCACGAAATACGGGACGCTTGGCAATTCCACGCCGCCCAGCGGGACGATCAACTGGGGTGCCGGCGATTCGGCTTCCAAGACGATCTCGATTCCGATCCTCCAGGATGGCGCCGTCACGGGCAATCAAACCTTCACGGTCGCCCTGTCGTCGCCCAGTGGAACCGGCACGAGCCTGGGAGCCACTACGCTCGTGACCGTGACCGCGGTGGACACCACGAGCGGCGTCTCCTTTGCCCAGCCGACCTACCAGGTCACCGAAGGCGGGACCATGGTGACCGTGGCAGTCCACCGCATCGGCGTGACCACCTCCGCGATCGGCGTCACGTGGACCACGGCGGACGGAACCGCCGCGGCCGGGACGCGCTTCGGCACGGCCGGCAACACGACGCAGAAGACCGGAACGCTCGCCTGGGCGGCGGGCGACGCCGCCGACAAGACGTTCACCGTCGGCACGTCCGCGACGATCCCGGTCATCAACGACTCCATCGTGCAGCCGACCCAGGCGTTCACCATCGGGCTCTCCAACCCGACCGGCGGCGCGATCCTCGGCCCACAACCGACCACGACGGTCTCGATCCTCGACGACGACAGCGTCTTCGCGTTCGACACGCCGACGATCTCGGTGCACGAAGCCGGGCCGAACGTCACGCTCAACGTGACGCGCACCGGCTCGACCAATACGGCCGCGACGGTGATGTTCGCGACGACGGCCGGAACGGCGACCGCAACGACCGACTACACGACGACCAGCGGCACGATCTCCTTCGGCGCCGGCGAGACGACGAAGGCGATCACCATCGGCTCGGTGGCCGCACCCGCGCCGCACATCCCGGTGATCAACGACGCGCTCATCGAGCCCGACGAGACCTTCACGGTCACGCTTTCGTCGCCCACGGGCGGCGGGCACCTGGGCACGCCCGTGACTTCCACGGTCACGATCATCAGCGACAACATGGGCATCGCCATGGCAGCGGCGACGCGCACTGTAGCGGAGAACGCCGGTGCGATCGACGTCGTGGTGCAGCGCCTTGGGCCGCCCACGGGCGCCGTGAGCGTGAACTACACGATCACCCCCGGTACCGCGATCAACGGCACACACTACATCGCGACGCCATCGGGCCAGCTCAATTGGGCCGACACCGACGGTGCGGCGAAGACCATCCACGTCGTCATCGTCGACGACTCGGTGGTCAACCCGAACCGCACTTTCACCGTGACGCTGTCCGGAGCCAGCGGTGCGGCGCTTGGCACGCCCGCGAGCACCGCCGTCACCATCGTCGACGACGACAACAACGTGCAGTTCAGCTCCGCCACCGCGTCGGTGACCGAGGGCTCGAACGCCATGCTCAGTGTCACGCGCACGGGCGGCACGGCGAACCCGGCCTCCGTGGTGTGGACGGTGGCGAACGGCACGGCGGTGCAGGGGACGGATTTCGGCACGATTACGGTGTCCTCGCCGCCACTCACCGGCACGCTCAACTGGAATGCGGGCGACGGGGTCGCGAAGTCGATTTCCATCCCGACGCTCCAGAACACCACGCCACAGGGCGCGCGCGTGTTCACCGTAACGTTGTCCAGCCCGACCGGAGCGACGATGGGCACCACGCCCACCTCGACCGTCACGATCAACGACAACGATCTGGGTTTCGTGCTGAGCGCGGCGACCTACACCATTGCCGAGAACGCGGGCAACCTCACGGTGACCGTCAATCGCCTGAATTCGGCGAGCGCTGCCGCCAGCGTGCAGTGGACGACCGCCAACGGTACGGCCGTTGCAGGAACGCGTTTCGGCACTGCGAACAACACCGGGCAGAAGAGCGGCACGCTCTCGTGGGCAGCGGGTGACGCAACCCCGAAGACGTTCACTGTGCCGATCATCAACAACGCGCTCGTCGACGGGGATGCGACGTTTACGGTATCGCTCAAGAGCCCCTCTACGGGCTCGTTTGTGGGCAATCCCAGCTCGGCGACCGTGACCATCCTCGACGACGACATCCCGCCGGAGAGCGAGCTCGCGTTCTCGCAGCCGAAGTATCTGGTCATGGAGAACGCGGGCAACGTGACGGTTACGGTGAACCGCAACGACATCGGCGGGGGCTTCAGCCGCTCGGCGACCGTCAACTACGCCACGGCGAACGGCACGGCGATGTCCACGTCGGACTACACCGCCAGGACCGGAACGCTCACGTGGGTCGGAGGCGACAGCTCGGCGAAGGACATCATGGTGCCGATCACCAACGACAGCATCGCTGAGAACCCCGAGACGTTCCAGGTCCAGCTCTCGAACGTGACGCCTGGCACGCGGATCGCGACTCCGAACACCACGGTGCTGATCGTCGACGACGACGAGGTGTTCCCGCACCTGGGCGCATTCCCGGTCGACTGGACTACGCCTCTCACGGCCAACGCGGGCTGGATGGTCTCCAACGATCCGGGCGCGTTCGAGGGCGTCTTCTCGCTGCGTTCCGAGTCGATCACTGACGGACAAGTGGCCCAGACCCAGCTTACGGGCACCTTCACGACGTCGCCGTCGGCCAACACCGTGAGCTTCATGGTGAAGATCTCCAGCGAGGCGAACTTCGACTTCCTGAGGTTCTACATCGACGGAGTCCAGGCCCCCGGGGCGCAATGGTCCGGCACTTCGGTGAGCGGCTGGACCGCGTACTCCACCCCGATCACCTCCGGCGTGCATACGCTCACGTGGTCGTACGAGAAGGATGGAAGCGCGAGCCTAGGGTCTGATGCGGCGTGGATCGACGCGGTCAAGGTTCCGCCGTACACGCCGTAGGAAGTAGTTAGTAGTGAGAAAGGGCCCGCCGAGGCGGGCCTTTTTCTTTCCGGGGTGTCATGGAACCGTCGCAGTGGGACCGGAACATCGGGCCTTCCCTCACTGCCGGGAGGCTCCATGAGCACCGTTGCGCACGTTGAAGGCGCCGGCCTCGCCCATTCCCACGCGAAGCCCACGCTCGACCGACCCAACTCGATGGTCACCACGCTCATCTTCCTGGGCCTGCTCGCGATCGGGCTGTTCTTCACCGCATACAGCCTCAATCGCGACGTGGGCGAGACCCAGGCCGACACGAGCAATTGGCTCCCGTTCGTCCTGCTCGGCGTCGCGCTGCTCATCGCGTTGGGCTTCGAGTTCGTGAACGGCTTCCACGACACGGCCAACGCGGTCGCCACCGTGATCTACACCCATTCGCTGCCGCCGCACATCGCGGTGGTCTGGTCGGGCCTCTTCAACTTCTCCGGCGTGCTGTGGTCGAGCGGGGCGGTGGCCTTCGGCATCATCTCGCTCCTGCCCGTGGAGCTCATCCTGCAGGTGGGCTCGAGCGCGGGCTTCGCGATGGTGTTCGCCCTCCTCATCGCCGCCATCGTCTGGAACCTCGGAACCTGGTGGCTTGGGTTGCCCGCTTCGTCGTCGCACACGCTGATCGGCTCGATCATCGGCGTGGGCGTTGCCAACGCGCTCATGCACGGGCGCGACGGCACCAGCGGCGTGGACTGGTCGCAGGCCGCGAAGGTGGGTTACTCGCTGCTGCTTTCGCCGCTGGTGGGCTTCATCTGCGCCGCCATCCTGCTGGTCGTCCTGCGCAGCGTGGTGAAGAACCGCGAGCTCTACGAGGCGCCGGCCGGGCGCCGGGCGCCGCCCTGGTGGATCCGCGGCATCCTCATCCTCACGTGCACCGGCGTCTCGTTCGCGCATGGCTCCAACGACGGGCAGAAGGGCATGGGCCTCATCATGCTGATCCTCGTGGGCACCGTGCCGCTCTCCTACGCCCTGAACCGCGCGATGCCCGCGGACCAGATGGTGCAGTTCGCGGCCGTGGCGCAGGTCACGCAGGCTTCGCTCGTGAAAGCGTCGCAGGCGCCCGCGCCCGCCGATCCGCGCGCCACGCTCGCCGAATACGTGCGCACCAGGGAAGTGAAGGCCGAGCTCATCCCCGCGCTCGCCGCGGTCGCCGGCGACATCGGCCGCCAGGTGAGGGAGCACGGCTCGCTCGCGAAGATTCCTTCGGCCGCGGTGCCCAACGTGCGAAACGACATGTATCTCGCGTCGGAGTCCATCCGCTTCGCGCTGAAGAGCGACAAGGTGACGCTCGATCGCGAGGCCGCGGCCAACCTGAAGGCCTTCCAGGCGCAGATGGACAACGCCACCAAGTTCATCCCGCTGTGGGTCAAGGTCGCGGTCGCGATCGCGCTGGGGCTGGGCACCATGGTGGGCTGGAAGCGCATCGTCGTGACCGTGGGCGAGAGGATCGGCAAGTCGCACCTGACTTACGCGCAAGGCGCCTCCGCCGAGCTCGTCGCGATGACGACCATCGGTGCCGCCGACATGTTCGGCCTGCCGGTCTCCACCACGCACGTGCTCTCCTCGGGCGTTGCCGGGACGATGGCCGCGAGCGGCTCGGGCCTTCAGATGGCGACCATTCGCAACATGGTGATGGCCTGGGTCCTCACGCTTCCGGCGGCGATCATGCTCTCGGGTTTGCTGTACTGGACCTTCACGAAGATCTTCTAGGAGGCCGGCATGACGACGCTTCCTGAACACGCGGTGATCCTCGAGCGAATCGAGCGCGAGCTGATGGACGGCTACGACGAGGAGCTCGAGCTCGAGATCGAGGACCGCACGCACGAGGACGTGCTCGCCGAGCCCGGCCAGAAGGTGGGCCTCGGCACGAAGGCCGAGCGCGCGGTGTACTTCAAGGAGCTCTTCCGCCTCCAGGGAGAGCTCGTGAAGCTGCAGGACTGGATCGCGGCAACACGGCAGAAGGCGATCATCCTCTTCGAGGGCCGCGACGCGGCGGGCAAGGGCGGCGTCATCAAGCGCATCACGCAGCGCCTGAATCCGCGCGTGGCCCGCGTCGTGGCGCTTCCCGCGCCCAGCGACCGCGAACGAAGCCAGTGGTACTTCCAGCGCTACACCGCGCACCTGCCCGCGGCGGGCGAGATGGTCCTCTTCGACCGCAGCTGGTACAACCGCGCGGGCGTCGAGCGCGTGATGGGCTTTTGCACGCCCGAGGAGCTGGAGGAGTTCTTCCGCTCGGTGCCCGAATTCGAGCGCATGCTGGTTCGCTCCGGCATCCGCCTTGTGAAGTACTGGTTCTCGATCACCGACGACGAGCAGGAGCTGCGGTTCCTCGCGCGCATCCACGATCCGCTCAAGCAGTGGAAGCTCTCGCCCATGGACCTGGAGTCGCGCAGGCGCTGGGAGGACTACACCCAGGCCAAGGAGGCCATGCTGCAGCGCACCCACATCCATGAGGCGCCGTGGTGGATCGTGAACGCGGTGGACAAGAAGAAGGCGCGGCTCAACTGCATCCGCCACCTGCTATCCCTGTTCGACTACAGCGAGATCGAGCGGCCCCAGGTGCACCTGCCCGAGCGCGTCCACCACGACGGCTATGGCCGCAAGCCTCTACCCCCGGAAATGATGGTCCCGGAGCTCTATTAGGTTACGAATTCTTACGGATGCAAGCATGGGCGAGCTACGGGCGGGGTGAATCGGGTTAAGATTTCCCCTCTCTTCAATCCTGCACGGAATCACCTCCGCCCCCAGGAAGCATGCCCCGCGAAAAGAAGGTCTTCATCCGCACGTTCGGCTGCCAGATGAACGAGTACGACTCGGACCGCATGGCCGACGTGCTCGCGGCTGCCGAGGGCTACAGCAAGACGGACGACCCCGCCCAGGCCGACCTCATCGTGTTCAACACGTGCTCGGTGCGCGAGAAGGCGCAGGAGAAGGTCTTCGCGGATCTCGGCCGTGTTCGTGAGCTCAAGCGCGCCAACCCCGCCCTGCTGATCGGCGTGGGCGGCTGCGTCGCGAGCCAGGAAGGCGAGGAGATCGTGCGCCGCGCGCCCTACGTGGACGTGGTGTTCGGCCCGCAGACCCTGCACCGGCTGCCCGAGCTCATCGCCGAGCGCCGCGCCTGCGGCACGCCGCAGGTGGACATCTCCTTTCCCGAGATCGAGAAGTTCGACCACATGCCGCCCGCGCGCGTGGAGGGCGCCTCGGCCTTCGTTTCCATCATGGAAGGCTGCAGCAAGTACTGCTCCTTCTGCGTGGTGCCCTATACGCGCGGGGAAGAGATCTCGCGCCCGCTCGAGGACGTGCTGCGCGAGGTGCGCGGGCTTGCCGGCGCGGGCGTGAAGGAAGTGACGCTCCTCGGCCAGAACGTGAACGCGTACCGCGGCGAATTGGCCGACGGCACGCCGGCCGATTTCGCGCTGCTCCTCGCGCAGGTCGCCCGGATCGAGGCGATCGAGCGCATCCGCTACACGACCTCCCACCCGCTCGAGTTCACGCAGCGCCTCATCGACGCGTACACGAAGATCCCGAAGCTCGTCTCGCAGGTGCACCTGCCCGTGCAGTCGGGGTCGGACCGCATCCTCGCGGCGATGAAGCGCAACTACACCGCGATGGAATACCGCTCGATCATCCGCAGGCTGCGCGCGGCGCGCCCGCAGATCTCGATCTCGAGCGACTTCATCGTGGGCTTCCCCGGCGAGACCGAGGACGATTTCGCGCAGACGATGAAGCTCATCGACGACGTGCGTTTTGACGGCTCGTTCAGCTTCATCTACAGCCCTCGCCCCGGCACGCCGGCGGCGAACCTGCACGACGAGACGCCGCACGAAGTGAAGCTCGCGCGGCTCACGCGCCTGCAGGCCCGCATCCAGGAGCTCTCCGAGGAATATTCCCGCGCGATGATCGGTTCACGTCAACGCGTGCTGGTGGAGGGCGTTTCGAGGAAGAGCGCGAACGACGTCGCCGCGCGCACCGAGAACAACCGCGTCGTCAACTTCACCGGGCCTGCCCGGCTCATCGGCCGCTACGTCGAGGTCGAGATCACCCAAGCGTACCCGCACAGCCTTCGGGGCCGCGCGTTCGAGGAGCACTCATGAGAAAACCGATTCGCATGGCGGCCGTCGCGGTCGCGGTGGCACTTTCCTTCGGCACCTTCGCGCAGGGCCCCACGCCCACGCCGCCCGGTCCCACGCCCGGCCCCACGCCCGCGCCGCCCGGCCCCGGCCCGAACCCGCCCGCGCCCGCGCCGCAGGTCTCCCCGCCTACCGCCGCCGTCGTGAGCGTGCCCACCACGCTGCCGGGCACGCCGCAGACCTCGCCCGCCATCCCGCAGGCCAAGCCCTTCGCGGAGGTGATCAAGGGCGCCCAGGAGATGCCGGGCTACTTCAACCTCTACGAGAAGGAGGAGAAGGTCTGGATCGAGCTGAAGCCCGACCAGTTCGACAAGCCCTACTACCTCTCGATCAACCGCACGCGCGGCCTGGGCGAGAACTTCATCTTCCCGTTCATGGTGAAGGGCTACGTGGTCGAGTTCCACAAGATCGGCCCGCTGGTGCAGATGATCGCCAAGAACCAGCATTTCGGCGCGAAGGAGGGCACGCCGCTGGCACTCGCCGCGCAGCAGAGCTTCACCGACAGCCTGCTGGGCTCGGCCGCCGTCGCGAGCCAGCCGAACCCGGAGACGAAGTCCGTCCTCATCGAGGCGAACGGCCTCTTCCTCGCGGACATCCCCGCCGATTCCACGCTGCTCGAAACCGCCTATCGCGCGCCCTACTCGTTCGACCAGCGCAACTCGAGCTTCGAGAAGGTGCGCGCCACGCCGGACATGGCCACCTTCCAGGTCTCGGCGCACTTCGCCATCCCGAAGATCCCCGCGCCGCCCCAGACGGTGAACCCCGCCTCGCCGCCGGTCCCGCTGCCCCAGACGCTCGAGGACGTGCGAAGCCTCTTCCTCGGCTACCACTACAGCCTCGCCAAGCTCTCCGACGAGCCGATGCCCGCGCGGCCGGCCGATCCGCGCGTCGGCCACTTCACGACGCGCCACAACGAGTACACGACGGACCTCGCGCCCTTCCCGCGCCAGTATTTCGTGAACCGCTGGCGCCTGGAGAAGAAGGACCCGAACGCCGAGATGAGCGAGCCCAAGCAGCCGATCGTCTTCTGGCTCGACCGCAACATCCCCGTCGAGTACCGCGACACCGTGAAGGCCGGCATCCTCGAGTGGAACAAGGCCTTCGAGCGCATCGGTTTCAAGGACGCGATCCGCGTCGAGATGCAGCCCGACAATGCCGACTTCGACACGGCGGACCTGCGGCACGCTTCCGTGCGCTGGTACCTCGACACCAGCGACGGCGCGCTCGCCATCGGCCCCTCGCGCATCGATCCGCGCACGGGCGAGATCCTCGATGCCGACATCGGCGTCTCGCAGGGCTGGACGCGCCTGCCGCGCCGGCTCGTGGGCGAGCAGTTCCCGAAGCCCATGCCCAAGCCGGCGATCCCCGGCATGAGCGACGATTCGCTGTGCATGTACGGCGAGGAGGCGATGCAGGAGGCCGCGTTCGCCGAAGGCTTGCTGGAAGCGCGCGGCGACCTCGACCCGAACGGCCCCGAGGCCGAGGCCATCGTGAAGGCCACGCTGAAGGACGTGATCACCCACGAGGTGGGCCACACGCTGGGCCTGCGCCACAACTTCCGCGCCTCCACGATCTACACGGAAAAGCAGCTCGCCGATCCGGAGTTCACGCGCGAGAACGGCCTTGGCGGCTCGGTGATGGACTATAACGCGTTCAACATCGCGCTCGACAAGGAGAAGCAGGGCGAGTACGTGATGAGCACGCTGGGCCCCTACGACTACTGGGCGATCGAGTACGCGTACAAGACGATCCCCGCGGCCGAGGAGAAAGCGGAGCTCGCGCGCATCGCCGCGCGCGGCAGCACGGATCCGAAGCTCGCCTATGCGACCGACGACGAAACCGCCGCCGACGGCATGGACCCGCAGGTGAACCAGCGCGACCTGGGCTCGGACCCGCTCGCCTTCGCGCGCCGCCGCATGCAGCTCTCGCGCGAGCTGTGGGACCGCTGGCAGGCCCGCACGCTGCCCGCCGACGAAAGCCGCGAGGTGCTCTATCGCAACGTCGCCGCGGGCTTCACCCAGTACGCGCTCGCCTCGCAGATCGCCTCGAAGTACGTGGGCGGCATCGTCTACGTGCGCGATTTCGCGGGGAGCGAGCGGCCGTCGTTCACGCCGGTGGAGCCCGCGCGGCAGCGCGAGGCGCTCAAGCTCGTCACCGACGGCCTCTTCCAGGTGGACAGCTTCCGCTTCAAGCCGGAGTTCCTCACCCGGGTGGCCGGCGATCCGTTCGAGACCGGCGCCGGCGAGCGCGCCAACTTCACGCTCGCCACGCGCGTGCTGCAGGTGCAGACGGGCACGCTCGACCGCCTCATGAGCGACGCGGTCGCCACGCGGCTGCTGGATTCCAGCGTGAAGACGGGCGACGCGAAGAAGGCGCTCTCGCTCTCGGATCTCTACGACACGCTGCAGGGCGCCATCTGGAGCGAGCTGAAGACCGGCGGCGACATCTCCCTCATGCGGCGCAACCTGCAGCGCGAGTACGTGAAGCGCATGACGGTGATCCTCACCAAGGGCAGCGCCACGGCGCCCGCCGATGCGCGCGCCCTCGAGCGCCAGAATGCCCGCGCGTTGGTGGCGAGCATCCGCACCGCCGAGGCGCGCCCCGGGCTTTCGAAGGAGGCGCGCGCGCACCTCGAGGATAGCCTCAACACCCTCGAGGACGCGCTGAAGGCTCCCATGCAGCGCATGAGCTGAGGCGCGCGGGGGTGGCGAGCAAGCGCAGGGCCCTGGAGGAAGTCTCCTTCAAGCCGGTCGACAACGCACGGCTCGCGGCCCTGTGCGGCCCCGTGGACGCGAACCTGCGCCAGATCGAAACGGCGCTCGACGTGACCATCTCCCGGCGCGGCGAGCGCTTCGCCGTGTCGGGTGCCCGCGAGAAGGCCGCCCAGGCGGCGCAGGCGCTGCGCCGCTTCTACGACCAGGCCGCCCGCGACCTCACCGTCGAGGACATCCAGCTGGGCCTGGTGGAGATCGCGCATCCGCGCAAGAAGACCGACGTGGAGGCGCCGGCGCTGATGATCCCGCGCCGCCAGGAGCTCACGGCGCGCACGCCGCGCCAGGCACAGTACCTGCAGCAGATGCGCAGCAACGACATCACGTTCTGCGTGGGGCCCGCGGGCACGGGCAAGACGTTCCTCGCGGTCGCCGCCGCGGTGGACGCGCTCGAGCGCGACGCGGTGAAGCGCATCATCCTCACGCGCCCGGCGGTGGAGGCCGGCGAGAAGCTGGGCTTCCTCCCCGGCGACCTCGCCGCGAAGGTCGATCCCTACCTGCGCCCGCTCTACGACGCGCTCTACGACCTCATGGGCTACGACCAGGTGAACCGCAGCTTCGAGCGCGGCGCCATCGAGATCGCGCCGCTCGCCTTCATGCGCGGGCGCACGCTGAACCACGCCTTCGTGATCCTCGACGAGGCGCAGAACACCACGCCCGAGCAGATGAAGATGTTCCTCACGCGCATCGGCTTCGGCTCCAAGGCGGTGGTCACCGGCGACGTGACGCAGATCGACCTCGCCAAGGGCCAGGCCTCGGGCCTGGTGGACGCGCGCGGCGTCCTCGAAGGCGTGCGCGGCATCGCGGTCACCGAATTCAAGAGCGAGGACGTCGTCCGCCACCCGCTCGTGCAGGCGATCGTGGACGCTTACGAGCGCAACCGAGCTCGTCATTCCCGCGGAGGCGGGAATCCCGACCGAGGCGGAAGCTGATAATCCAACGCGCCTCCGCGGCCACGCACATTCCTTCCGACGCTACGCTGCGCCGCTGGGCCAAGGCGGCACTCGCACGCGATGCGAAGGTCACCCTCCGCTACGTCCCCGAATCCGAAGGCCGGCGCTTGAACCGCAAGTTCCGCCGCAAGGATTACGCGACGAACGTTCTCACGTTCATCTATGGCACCCGTCCCCTCGAAGGCGACATCGTGATCTGCGCGCCGGTGGTGGCGCGCGAGGCGAAGGCGCAAGGCAAGCCGGTGGAGGCGCACCATGCGCACCTGCTCGTGCACGGCCTGCTGCACCTGCAGGGCTTCGACCACGAGCGCGCCGCGGACGCGAAGCGCATGGAGGGCCGCGAGCGCGCGATCCTCGCGAAGTTGGGATTCCCCGATCCGTATTAGAGTATGGGGCGTCTCCACCCCGCGCCCCGATGAACGACAACGACAAGCCGAGCCTGCTCGAGCGCCTTTCCTCGCTGTGGCTGCGTGAGCCCGAGGACCGCGACCAGCTGATCGAGCTGCTGCACTCGGCCTTCGAGCGGCGGCTGCTCGACGCCGACGCCCTGTCGATGATCGAGGGCGTGCTGCAGGTTTCCGAGACGCAGGTCCGCGACGTGATGATCCCGCGCTCGCAGACGGACATGATCGACGTCGCCGAGAGCCCGGAGGCCTTCATCCCGTTCGTGATCGAGAAGGCGCACTCGCGCTTTCCCGTCTTCGAGGACAACCGCGACAACGTGATCGGCATCCTCCTTGCAAAGGACCTGCTGCGCTTCTACGCCGAGGAGGAGTTCAACGTCCGCGAGATGCTGCGCCCGGCGGTGTTCGTGCCCGAGAGCAAGAGGCTCAACGTGCTGTTGAAGGAGTTCCGCGCCAACCGCAACCACATCGCCATCGTGGTGGACGAGTACGGCGGCGTGGCGGGCCTGGTCACGATCGAGGACGTGATCGAGCAGATCGTGGGCGACATCGAGGACGAATACGACTTCGACGAGACCGAGGACAACATCCTCGCCGACCGCAGCGGGCGCTTCCGCGTGAAGGCGGTGACGGAGATCGCCGACTTCAACAGCCACTTCGGAACCAAGTTCTCCGACGACGACGGCTACGACACGGTGGGCGGCCTGGTGGTGAGCCGCTTCGGGCGCCTGCCCAAGCGCGGCGAGTCCATCGTGATCGACGGCTTCCTCTTCCAGGTGCTGCGCGCCGACAGCCGCAAGATCCACTCCCTGCTGGTCGAGAAGCCCAAGGTCAAGGCCGAGGAGCCGAAATGAAGCGCGGTTCCGGCGGGCCGGCGCGCGCGCCGGTCGCGCGCGCCTTGGCGCTCGGTGTGGCCCTTCCCTTCGTCGCGGGTGCCATCGCCGTCGGAGGATTCGCGCCGTTCTATCTGTGGCAGCTTCCGCTCGCGGCGCTTGCGGCGCTCTTCTTCGTGTGGTCGCGCGCGGAAACGCGTGGGGCGGCCGCGCTCGCGGGCCTCGCGTTCGGCCTCGGCGTCTTCCTGGGCGGCGTTTCCTGGGTCTACGTGAGCCTGCACGACTTCGGCGGATTGCCGGCGTGGCTCGCGGGCTTCGCGACCTTCCTGCTCTGCCTGTACCTCGCGCTCTTCCCGGCGACCGCGGGCTGGCTCACGGTGCGCTTCGCGAGGCCGCCGGCGTTGCGCCTCGCGCTCGCGCCCGCCGCGTTCACGCTGTGCGAGTGGCTTCGCGGCTGGCTCTTCACGGGCTTTCCGTGGCTCACCATGGGGACGTCGCAAGTGCCGGCGAGTCCGTTCACCGGTTACGCGCCGGTGCTCGGCGTTTACGGGACCACGTTCGTCATCGCGGGCGTCGCGGCCCTGGTGGTGGCGGCTTTCTCGAGGGATCTCTTCGCGCCGCGCGTACGCCTCGCCCTCGGCGCGGGTTTCGTCGCGTTGTACGCAGGCGGCATCGCGCTTCAATCGGTGGAGTGGACCGAGCCTGCCGGCCCGCCCATCTCCGTGGCGCTGCTCCAGGGCAACATCCCGCAGGAAATGAAGTGGCGCGACGAAGTGCGCGCGCGCACGCTCGAGGACTACCGGCGCATGGTGATCGAGGCGAACGCGAAGGTCGTGATCCTTCCCGAGACGGCATTGCCCGCGTTCCTCGACCAGCTTCCGCACGAATACCTCGAGAGCCTGCGCGAGAACGCGCGCAAGGCGCGCAAGGAAATCGTGATGGGCGTCGTGGAGCGCGAGGGGCGCGGCCGCGAGGAGAAGTACTGGAACAGCGTGCTCGTGCTCACCGCCCCCAAATACACCGCCTATCGCAAGCGCCACCTGGTCCCGTTCGGCGAGTACGTCCCCTGGGGCTTTCGTTGGTTCGTCGACATGATGAACATCCCCATGGGCGACTTCGAGCTGGGCGCGCGCAAGCAGGGGGCGCTGCCCGTGGACGGCACGGCCTTCGGCGTGGCCATCTGCTACGAGGACGTGTTCGGCGAGGAAGTGATCGACGCGCTGCCCGGTGCGCAGGTCCTGCTGAACGTGAGCAACGATGCGTGGTTCGGCCACTCGTGGGCCGCCGAGCAGCACCTGCAGGCCTCGCAGGCGCGCGCCCTCGAGACGGGACGCTGGATGGTGCGCGCCACCAACACCGGCGCTACCGCGGCGGTGGACGATCGCGGCAACGTCGCCGAGCGCCTGGAGGAGTTCACGCGCGGCACACTCGTCGCGGCAGTGCAGCCCCGCACCGGCATGACGCCCTACGCGCGCACGGGAAATGCCGCCGTGCTCGCGCTCGTCCTGGCCTTGGCGATCGCGGTCGCCTGGCGCGCGCGCGTGGCGGCTAGGCGGGGCGCGCCCGGATGAGGAACTGGTCCACGCACAGCTCGTAGAGCTCGGCCTGCGTGAGGTCGGCGCCGACCACGCTCACGCGCCGTCGATGATGCCGAACAGCCCCTCGTTCAGCTTGTCGGGATACCGTTCGGCGTCCTGCGACTCGATATCGAGGCTGGTGCGCCAGACAGGACCGGCCGCGGCCGGCCGGGGAGAATCGCCATCGCTCATCGCCACGAAGTCTGCCGCATTTTGAAGCGGCCCGAGAAAG
>Ga0335084_10001916_pt1 | contig 19798 bp, 12 predicted proteins | sample Lox_Sample_44_FD_206721 | JGI IMG/M metagenome (GOLD analysis project Ga0335084, IMG submission 206721) | Soil microbial communities from Loxahatchee National Wildlife Refuge, Florida, United States - Lox_Sample_4.4 | ecosystem: Environmental > Terrestrial > Soil > Wetlands | place: USA...
AAGCCGTGTAGGAGATTTCGATATCACGCGTCAGAGCCGGCAATTCCACGGTTTCCGATAGAACGTGATCCTTGAAGTCGGCTCGGACTCCTTCAATGTGCACCGGCGGAGGCGTCGTATTGCGGTGCAAGTGCTTCGGATCAACCATTTGCAGCGCATCCTGGTTGTTGAACCACAATCTGCCGTCCCCCGATCGCGCTGCTCCCTCGAAGGGAGGGGGGTGCGTACGTATTCCGTCAGATGAATCGAAAATCACCGCCTGAATCCGGCTGGTCGGATCGTCCCTCCAGCGTTGATATTCTGATTGACTGACTTCGATCAGCCCGCAGTGCGTGTAGAGCCAAAGATCTCCGTCGGCATCAAATACGAAGTTGCTCATGTTTGCGCAAGGCAGTCCGTTACGGACTCCAAGCACTTCCATAGTTCTTCCGCTCAGACGCCCAAAGCCCGTTTCGCTGGCCGTCAGAACTTCCCCATCCGTCGTCACCGAGAGTTGCGAAATTCTGGAATCGAACTCCTGCGGGAATGGAACCGCGGTCACGGCTCCATTCGAGAAATGCAAAAGGCCGCCTGTATTGGATCCGATCCATAGCCCTCCTTTCGGATCCGCCGCGATCTTGCTCGCATCCACCGCGCTAGGCAGGGCGGAAGCGCGAAGCGTTTGTGGGTTGACCTGTAGGATCGTTCTCGGCGGGCCGACGGTTAGCGCCCACAATCTGCCTTCTGAGTCTTCTGCCATCGAAACGATCATGCTCGTCGGGCGGCCATCGGCCATGGTGACAGGCGTGAATTTGCCGCCGGCAAAAAGATTGAGCGTGTTCTCGGCGCCAATCCATGTCCGACCCGCGCGATCTCCATAAATTGTTGTGATTTGTTTACCTTTGAGGTTTTTTGCCTGCGGGATAAACGTGTTCGTGCCGTTCTGGAGAGTGTAGAGCGCGCCGTCGCCGCCGACCCATAGAGTCCCGTCGGGCAAGGTGACGAGGTTGTCAAATTCCGAGGCCTTCGGATAGATCATCTTGGAAAAACCCCGCACCGTGCGATCATGGAATTGATCGAGTCCCGCTTCCGTTCCAACCCACAGCGAACCTTCGCCATCTTCGAAGATGGACATGATGCTGTTTCCGGATAGCCCCATTCCGCTGCTGAAGTGTTCCGCTCTTCCCTGATACAGCCGATAGAGCCCTTCATTGCTTGTGCCGATCCATAGCGCCTGATGCCGGTCCACGAATAATTTGTAGATTTTGTGCTTGCTTCCGTCAAAGCCCGGCGCCATAACTGTCGTCCATTTCCCATCGCGAAAGCGCTGCAGTCCCAAGCCCGGACCGGTCTTCACAATACCCGCCAGAATGGACCCGTCTGAGTCGACAGCCACGCTGTCGATTCCTGCTTGCTGCCCGTTGTTCCTTAGCGAATCCAAAGTGTGGACCTTTGCGGAGCCGTCCTTCCATTCAACCAGCGATTGCGGCCCACCCAGCCACTTAGTTCCCGACAAATCTGCGACCACATTCAAGAGAGGCGGCGATGCGGCGGTTGCGATAGAAAGCCCGTCTTTCTTCCCGAAACAGACCATCTTCTCGCCGGTCATCACACCACAGAGCGTGGCGTCTTCGTCCGCGGTGAGTTTAATCGGGGTAAACCAAACGGTCCCATTAACGTCTCGCGAAAGCGAAGGAATGAACGCTCCCCTGGTCGCTTCGTAACGAGTCACGTGTTGGCCGTTCCAATGAGTCAGTCCATCCGTCGTGCCAATCCAAAGGCCTCCGCCTTTGTCAGCAAGGAGAGCAGAAATCAGATCGGGCAGCCGACTTCCGTCCGGGGGATTCCATCGCCGAAAACGCACTCCGTCAAATCGGAATAGACCATTGTCGGTCCCAACCCATAGGTAACCTTCACTGTCCTGCGTGATCGCGTTGATAAAACCACCCAGAAATCCGTCGTCGATTTTCCAGTTGCGGTGCCCATACTGATAGAGTTGCCAATCCGGACTGAGTGCAATCGCGTTTGGACAAAACAGAACGAAGACGACAAACCACGCCATCGCCACGATGCTGGCTCTCATAACGTTGGACAGTCCCGGAAATGCATGCGTTAGCAAAGTAGCTTCAGCTCGAAATAATCCCGCCTGACTTGAGCTCTTGTATCACGAAGAACAACAAGACTCATAATATTGATCAGCTCGCTTCTTCGCAGGTACCAGGCAGCATTTCAGCGGTTGTGAAGGGGATCGCTGCCTCGCGACACGGGAATAAACTTAAACGCGGCATCCCAGCGCTGAACGGAATGAAAGTTCGGGAGTGATCGATTCGAAGACGCCGAGTCCGCCCCGAGCGTACCCAGGTTCGCCGAATCGTGACGCCGCGGGCGAATGATCGTCAAACCTAGTCAATCATCCACCCCCGTTCTACAGGAAAGACCCTATTCCTTCACTTTGGTTTTGCGATACCTTCGAGGCCAGACATAGTGACTGCTCTCTCTCCGTCAGCAGTCGCTGAAGTTGAGAAGAGGCGGCAATGACCTGGGCCGCCTCTTCTTGTGCCAAAACGGTAAGTTGACGACGCTTCCTCTGATGCAAGGGAGCCGTTTTTCTTGGCTCCATAATTATCATATAATAATATAGTACGTGTGTTATGGTTCCCTCTGGGCGTGTCACAGGACCTCGCTCCGCGCTTTCCTTCCCTCGGGTTCCATTTTCACCGGGGGGTGGGGGAGCAACCACCCTATAAACGGCAGCCCTCAAGCCGCCTCCATCCCGTCGTACCGATCGGCAATCTTCTGTACCGTACGGTACGCCGCGTCACCCAACCCCTTTTGTTCCTGCCATTTCCGATTCCCTACCGTACAGCACCGGGGTGGGGGCGGCCGCCAGTTCTGCCCGACGACTTCGCGGCAGAGCCTTCTCGCGCAGATGTTGCTCTTTCGGTCCCAGCGCGGCGACGCGGAAATCCAGTAGAACGATGGTACAGGCCCTCGCTCAACGACACAGTTTTAGCCTCCGGTACAGTTGCTCGAAAATTCCTGATCCGTAGGATGAGAGAGTCCACCCCGCGAACGCCCTGGGCGCAGTCGCGATTTTTCAAGGAGCGCCTCGGCGTTGACACGTTTTTCCCTGATCATTTCCTGGACACTGTGTTGGTTAGTCTTCCTCGGGTCCCTCTCAGCCGTCGTTATCGCGCAACAGCCGAACCCGCACGGCCCCCTGCCGGTTCCCTGCGAAAACTGTCACTCAGCCTCCGGCTGGAGACCCATTCGCGATCGCCTTCGTTTCGACCACAATCGGCAAACGGAGTTTCCCCTTCGCGGCGGCCACGCGAGACTGCCATGCACGCAATGCCACGCGAACGCCGTCTTCACCGACGTCGGCAAGAATTGTGACGATTGCCACGCTGACATTCACTTGCGCAAGTTCGGTTCGGATTGCGCCCAGTGCCACGTGGCGCAGAGCTGGTCCACCTCCAGGGCCCAAGTCCGCAATCACAATAATCTTTTTCCGCTGATCGGAGCGCATGCCGCCGTCGAATGCGAAGCGTGCCATAAGGCCGTCGTGGGCGGACAGTATCGCGTCCTTCCTTACTGCTCGACCTGCCATTTGGCGGAATTCCGGAAGGCGACGAATCCAAATCATCAGGCCCAGGGTTTCTCTCTGAACTGTGAGACCTGTCATTCGCAGGATCGTTGGCTCGGCGCTTTCCTTCCCCGCACCCAGTTTCCGCAGCTGGGCCGCAGAAACGGAGCCAATCGCTGAGATGAAAATTCTGTCCGCCCGAAGTTTTACTTTCTTTGCGCTGCTCTTCGCGCCCGCGCTTCTCGCTCCTCGAACCCTTGTCGCCGGGGAGCAGCGAAAGGTGGTTTTCCATGTGCGAGAGGTCGAAGCGACGGCTCTCTACATTGACATTGGCCGAAATTCCGGCCTCCAGGAAGGCATGAAGCTCGACCTCTTCCATTCGAGCTCCGCTCCCATCGCTCAGGTGAGAGTGATGATCGTGGCGGATTCATCCGCGGTCTGCGAGGTCGTGAAATCCTCGGCCGACATCAGTATCGGAGACTACGGCTTCATTTCCCAATCCGCAAAGTCTCAGGCTGTTCGAGATAGCAACGGGACCAAGGGAGGAGATCCACCACTAGCGCTGCAAACAACGGGAGCGCAGGTCTTGGATGCCAGCGCGGAACGCAAGTCCGAACCGGTGAAGACCCTGCCCCAGCGCAAAACCGCCGTGCGTATCGGCGTCGATTACGACGGGACGCAGGTTGCTGACGGTTTCAAAGCCAGTGAATTTGGATTCCAGGTCCAGTCGGACATGACTCATATCGCCGGTACGAACTGGAGCTTTACTGGATACTGGCGGAGCCGCTTTCGGCAAACGTCTTCAGGTCTCAATGGCGCGGCACTCGAGTCCTTGAACGACCGGATCGATCGTACGTATCACATCGGGCTCTACTACGAGAGCCCGGATTCGCCGTACATTGCGGGCTTTGGCCGGCTCGGCGTGCCTGGGGCGCCAAGCCTGCCCACAATCGACGGCGGCTACTTCGGACGAAAGATCAATCGCCATCTGACGCTCGGGGTTTTCGGCGGGTCCACGCCGGATCCCACCGCTTGGGACTACAACCCCAACCAACGAATCGCCGGCGTATTCACAAATCTCGAAGCGGGCAATCTCAGCGGCCTGTATTTCAGCGGCGCGGAAGGAATCGCGATGACTGCCATTCACTGGCGCGCCGCACGTCAATTTGCATTTCTAGACAACACGCTTTCCTGGAGGGGCATCCTCTGGTTCAACAATGTCACGGAAGTGGACGCTGCGCGAACCTCTCCTGTGACCGGCCAGAGCAATCCGGACGGCATCTCATTTACGTCGTCGTCTCTGCATGTGCGGCCCGTCAGGCGATTGACCCTGGGGCTCGACTACAGTTATCTCAATCTTCTTGGCACGTCGCTGCTCGACAAATACATCTTTCAGGGCCTCAGCATGGACGCGCGCTATGACTTGACCCGTCGCATCAGCGTTTTCACCCAGATTGGCCGCGCGCAGTCGATTGCGGACACCAGAAAGATGTGGAACTCGATGTACGGCATTTCGTTTGGCGATCTTCTGAAAACGGGGCTGCACGCCGACGTCCGTTACGCCAAGTTTGCCAGCAGCTTCGGCGACGGAAACTACAAGGCCGTCTCGATTTCCCGAGGTCTAGGGGACAACATGCAGATCGAGGTCCTGGCCGGGACGCAAAGCCTGGCTTCCAGCTTCACCAGCAACTCATCTTCGCGGTTCGTTACCATATCGAGCATGTGGAATTTCGGGCCCCAATATTTCATCGGGTCCGGATTCACCTGGAGCCGGGGAACCACATTAAATTACGAGCAGTGGAACATGATGTTCGGCTACCGGTTTGGGAATTTTCGCAAGTGAGCGCGGCGCTTCTAGGCAAAGGCCGTACGGCTAGTGCTTGTGCATATGTTCGTGTTCTTCGTGCTCTTCTTTGTAGACGGCGGGAATCCCGAGGCTGCCTTTTGGGGGCAAGTGGCGAAGGAAATCAACCACTTTCCACATTTCTTGGTCGCTCAGCGATCCTTTCCAAGCCGGCATGCCCGACGGGTTGATGCCATTCGCGATGATCCATTTCAGCTGCCCATCCGCATAGTCCTGCACGTCCGTGGTGGATAGCGAAGGGATAGGGGGCGACATCTTGTCAGCAAACGGAACTCCCGTAGCCTGGCCGTCCAAACCGTGGCAGACGCTGCAATGATGACCAAAGTGTTCTCGACCCTCGGCGATATTCGCCTCCGTGGCCGGGATTGGGTTTGCATCGTCTTTTCCTCCGACCGTGAGCTTGTGCTTCACTTGTATCGCCATTTCGCTCTCCACACGACCGGGTTGGCTTACCTTGCACCCGCACGCGTATAGTAGAGAACCAGCCAGGAGCAATTTCCATTTGAGCGTCATCGTCAGAGGGTCCTTCAGAGTATTAGGTGAGCTAAGCCTGCTTACAGCAATACGTGGAATGCTATAGAACCCACTACATCGTTTGCTGCACACCTCCGCGACCCTGCTAGGAGGACTGCGAGCGGGTCCGCAGCCATTCGCTGAATTTCTCGCGCTCTTCCGGGGACATTTCTTCCCAATGCTCATGCAGACGGCGCCGCCAGTGCCGGTGATAGCCGGAGCGTGGACCGCTGCCGCGCAGCCCCCCGAAGAACATCCAGCTCAGAACCAGCAAGCCGAGGCCCTGCCAGAAAGTGATCATCGGCAGGTGGAAGAGCACGGGCATCAGCCAGTTCCACAAATGCAGCACGATCTGGCCCAACAGAAAAAGGACGAGGGGCATGACGATCAGGGCCAGCATGGCGATTTTGACCAGCTTGCGGGTTTTGCTCCGGCTGTTTGGGATCTCGAGGGACATGGTTCACCTTCCTTTTTCACTGCGAAATTCGTCGTAAATTGCCTGAAGCCTGCGCCGGAGATGCATCACCGCGTAGCGCTTGCGGGAAAGCAGCGTGTTCACGGGGAGGCCCGTCTCCACCGCCAATTCCTTGAAACTGCGGCCTTCCAGTTCATGAGCCAGAAAGACCTCGCGCTGCTCGGCCGGTAATTCGTCAACAGCATCCTCGATTGCTTCGAGCAGCATGGACTCGGCATACACTGCATCGGGCCCGGCGTCTTTGGACGGCAGCAGATCCTCGAGGAACAGCGGTTCGCCGTCCTCCGCGAACACTCGCTGGTCGGCGAGCGCCTCGGGCTTCTTCTTGCGGAAAAGGTCGATGATGCGATTGCGCGCGACACGAAACAGCCAGGCACCGACCTGCTCGATGGGTTTCATCAGGCGGAAGGCTTCGACCAATTCGGCGAAGACGTCCTGCAAGATATCTTCTGCATCGAGCGGGTCAGGAACGCGCCGGCGGATGAAATTGCGCAGCCGGGGCTGCTCCTGGGTGACAGCGTCTGAGATCCGCTGGTCCTGATCGTCGATCATCGTAGCTGGTTCCGCCGCTTGCCTCATCTAAGTAGGAAGACGATTGGGAGGCTCGGATATTTTATCCACGAAGTCTCCAAGGAGGCCCGCCCTATGAAAGCGGCGCGGATTCGCACGGTGTTCTTCCTGGTGGAGGTGGCCACGGCCCGACTAAACGCACTCACCGCGCGATTTGAGGAAGGCAAGCTCGCGACGCAAGTGGGCAGCGTGCTGCCGCTGGCGCAGGCGCGACGCGCGCACGAATGCTGGCCGGTGCGCCGCACGAGCGCGGGAAAATCGTGTTGAGAGTCCGGGATGGCGCATAAAGACGTCAGGCGAAAGCCACCTTCAGTACTGAATGCGGGCGGCGCGATCGGTGTAGGCCTCGCCCCATTTCTGGAGGCGGTCGAGCAGATCGGGTGAAACGCCCGCGGCGCGAAACAGGTCGATGGCCAGCCAGGCCTTGCCGCCGCTGATGTTTTCATCGCCATAGAGCGGGCTGGACCCTCGGGGCGGCGCGGGCAGGGAAAGATACTGCGGCAGCGTGTATTGCAAGTTCTTCTCGAGCCACGCCTGCAGCAGGGATTGCGTGACGGCGCGGCGCACGGCACTGGGAAGCGGCTGATACATAAGTGCCCATTGCGGGGCGACCAGAACGCGCGGGTCGACATTCTGCTCCGGGCGCCAGCCTTCGCTGTAGTCCGACGGATTGGCGCGCGGATCGGAAGACTGCAGAGCCTTGGTGACCGCGACAAGCAAGCGCGCCGGCTCCGGCTCGTGTGTGAGTTCAAACAGCAGGCGGAACTCACTGACGAAATAGACCCAATCGACGGGCTGGCGATCGTGACGGCGGTGGGTGCCGCTGTTCAGGACGATCTGCAACTCATACCACGCGGCGTTCAGATATTCGTTGTTGAGCGCACTGCCATTCACGCCAAACGGTCCGTTCGGAATGTGCGTGGCCACCGGGGCCGTATCGCCTGGCGTGCTCGTCCACCACGTCCGCGAATCGCCCGACGAGTCGAACGCGTCCTGGCCGCGGTCTTCCAAAGTGAACTCCTGCATGAGCTCCCAGGTTTTGACGAGTTGCCAGAGTTGAGTGGAATAGACCTTGTTGGTGCGCTCAGCCGACCACGGTGTATTGCTTTTCGTACGTCGCGCCAGGAATGAACGGCGAGCCTGCGACCATTGTGAGAAAAGGGGAAGGGCGGCTCGATAACTCGAGTTCGATTTCTGCAGCGACGCCAGGACTCCGCGCAATGAGGAACGATCGGCGCCGTCAAGGAGTGCTGCGAACTTGCTTTGTGTGAAAGCCGCTCCCCAAGCGTCCTTCGGGTGAATGCGCGGGAGCCACTGGTTCCAGTCGGGCAGCGGCAAAGCAATGGGGATCTCGCGCGCGTTCAGGTTGCCGTCCGGCCGAAATACGTCGGGAGTGATCGATGGCACGAGATTCGCTTCCGAAAGCAACCTTGCCTCGCGCGATTGGGCGGCGAGATAGGAAAGCGAATCCGAATCGGATTGGAGGACCCAGTCGACGCCTGCTCCGGCGGCCCAATGAGCCACAGGCTTCTGATCGAGAGCGGGACCCGGTTGATACGGCGGATTCCACGGACGCCCCGGACTCGGAACGGGCAAAGAGCGAATGTAGCTGGCGATCCGCTCACCCTGGAGAGCGGTCAGGCCGTGAAAGCGCGAGCGAACAACGATGCTGAGATTGGAGAAATTGAAATATTTCAGGTCGCGGCCATCGAGCGCGTGACAGTCCGCGCAACGCGCCTGAATCCTTGGACTGCCGGGAAGATCGTTCTCGACGAGGGTAGCGGAATGCCAGAGCTGGCGTCCGGCCTCGATAGAAGCAGAGTCGGGATGGGGAGCGGTCCACGAGTCCGGAGAGTCGAGAAGAATGCGCTCGGGTGGGAGAAGCTTGCCTCCGCCGGACGAGAGCAGATTGAAGTCCAGGACGCGGAAGCCGCTGGCAAGGCCGTCGGAACGGTTGAACCGAAAACGGATGGTGTTGCTGCCGGAGCGAGCGGAGTCGCGAGGGAGCAGCAAGCGCATCTCGATGGTCGAGAAGGCGCCGCCAATCCCGCCAAAGTTCTTCGCGGGGCCCAGGATCGTGACGGCCGAATTATTAAGAGGCACCCAAAGGCCATCATTCCACTGCAGGCTGCCCTCTTCGGCGTAGCGGAGGCCGTGAACCCTGAGCCAGAGCGCAACGGCGGCCGAGGATTGGCCGGCGTCCAGAGTGAAGGTCTGGCTGACGACGGTGCCGCCCACCCCCAAGACCTCTATGGGCAAGCGAATCGCTTGGTCAGAGGGGGAGGCGAAGACGCCCGGTACGGCGAACGTCGCGAGCAGCAAGACGCGAAGGATCCGGTGCCACATGCGCTTTTTTACAGGATGGCACAGAGGAAGTGAGGGATTCAGTGATATTTCCCGATGGGGCGAAACGGGAATGTGCAGAGTGGTTAACCGAAATACGGAGCTACGATCGAAGCGCGACGTAGACAACAGCTGCGCCAATGGCCATGCCGAGTACAAAGAGGCTGACGACGCCCACGGTGAACCATTTGGAGCGACGCAGCGAAGCGAAGAACGAATCTTCAGTCGACGGCGAATCCAGCGGCAATGCACTGGCCACGACCTTGGGATGGATTGCTCCGACCGGCGGATGGTCGGTGTATTCCACCTTGGCGATAAACGAGTAGCCCTGGCGAGGAATGGTCTCGACAAAGGCGGGCTCCTCAGGCGAATCGCCGAGAATCTGGCGCAACTTGTTGACGGTGGTGTTGACGTTGGCGTCGAAGTTCACGTGCACGTCAGCGGGCCACAGACGTTCGCGCAGAGCCTCGCGCGTAACGACTTCACCGGACTTCTCGATCAAGACGAGAAGAATCTCGTGGACCTTGGTAGGCAACTTCACGCAGACGCCGTCGCGGTAAAGCGCCTGACGGCGAAGGTCGTAGGTGAACGAGGCGAAACAGATGTAGCGGGTTGGCGGAGCCGCGGGGGGAACGGGAGAAGACTGCTGCTCAAAATTTTCGAAAGCAATAGGCCGTGTATTCATCGTTCTCACCTTTGACCAACCGACCGGAAGTATTGCACCGCCAGCGGCGTCCCACTCGCCAAAGGTCCCCGCCGAGAATAAAGCCACGAAACTTGACAGATATTGAGAGCGGTTATATCTTAACATGCAGATACAAGTCAAGTGACTTTTGAGGCTTGATGCCACCGATATTCCCCGATATGAACCTGAACGGCACCGGGTACTGCGCCGCTTTCAGTTTCCGAATGGCAGCGCGCGCCGTCACTCGCTTGTTCGACGCCGCCATGCAGACATCCGGAATTCGCTCGACGCAGTTCGCGTTGCTAGTGGCCATTGCCAAGAAGCAGCCGGTGCCGATCCACGTGCTGTCGGAGATTCTGTTCATCGATCAGACCACCCTGACGCGCAACCTGAAACTGATGCAGAAAGAAGGCCTGCTGTCGGTTTCGCCGCGGGGTGAGATGCGGCAGAGGTTCGTGACGCTGGCAGCAAAAGGAGAGCAGGCGCTGGCAAGATCGTTGCCGCTGTGGAGAGAGATCCAGAGCCGCTTTGTGCAGAGCGTGGGGAGCAAGCATTGGGAAGGGTTTCGCGAAGAGCTGGAGCGACTGTCGCATTTGGCCGTGAAACTGGAAGAGCCGGATATTCGAAAAGGGTCAAAGAAGAGCAAGTCCCGCTGAGGGCGCAGCCGTACACCACAGCGCCGAAGCGGCGCGTACGTGGAGAAAAAGTGGACTGCAACGTACGAGCGAACACGTTGTACCCCGCCTTGAAGATATAGACGAAGAAATTCCAAAAAAGTTGTCAGGGAAAACGCGGCGAGCCCGAGCGCGGACAAAAAAGTTACAAACGGATTTTGCCGCATATACAAAAACCCGGACCAAATTCACGTAAATGCTTCTGAAATATTGAGCGTTGAGTTCCAGATATCGGCAATCCACCCCGCAAATTCAAGAAACTGAGCCAGATCGACAAAACAGGGAAGTTGGCCGCCGAAGTGCAATTCCAGAGCAGGCTTGCCGATTTGCGTTTCTGGCACGGTGTCCCACAAGCGGACACAGTCCACGCGGTAAGCAAGCAGTGTTTCCCGAGGATCGAAAGGATGGGGGGAATGAATAAGCCCAGAAAGCAAGCTGTATCCGGATGGCGAGGGGCCTTCCGGTATGTTGCAACGTTGGTGGCCGCCTTCGGCATGGTGTGTTTGGCGATCGCTCCAGCAAACGCACAAAAGACGACGGGCACGTTGCGCGGGCAGGTGCTGGATCCACAAGACGCGGCCGTGCCTGACGCCGAAGTGACTGTAACAAATCAAGACACCAGCGTTTCCGTAAAGATAACCACGACTTCAGCCGGGACGTATTCGTTGCCGAGCCTTCTACCTGGACAGTATCGCGTGTCGGTGGAGGCGAAGGGGTTTCGTGGATTTGTGAAGCGCGACATCAGCGTCGTCGCGAACCAGGACAACGTGGCGGATGCGAAACTGGAACTGGGAACCGCAGCGGACACGATTGAAGTGACCAGCGCAGCGGTTCAGGTGCAAACTTCATCGTCTTCGCTGAACACGACCTACGATGCGCGCGACGTGGAATTGCCCACAGCATCGGGCGTGTTGAATGGCAGCCCGCTGAACCTGGCGGTTCTGGCGCCGAACGTGGTTGCGACGCCAGGGGGGACGCAGGGCGTTGGGGGCAGCGTGGGGGGCACGCGTCCGCGGGACAACAACTTCACCGTAGACGGCGTCGACGACAACAACCTGGGAGTAACTGGGAACAACTCCACCGTCATTCCGGACGCGGTCGCGGAATTCAACGTGGGAACGAACCAGTTCAGCGCGGAATACGGCCATTCGGCGGGCGGGCAGTTCAGCCTAGTCACGAAGACCGGAACAAACAACTGGCACGGGTCGGGCGAGTGGTACAACCAGAACCGCAATTTCAACGCACTGGATAATCTGACGGCGGCGGCGATTGCGGGCGGCACCATACCGGGCAAGCCGGCGTTCGATAACAATCGATTCGGCGGCACGGTAGGCGGGCCGATCGTGAAGAACAAGCTGTTCATCTTTGGAGCTTACGAATACACGACGCTGCACGGCGCAGGCACACCGACACCGCTGATCGAACCTACGGCCGATGGGCTGGCGACGCTGCAAGGCCTGGCGGCAAATCAGCAGGTATCGGACATTCTGCAGAATTTTCCGACGGCGCCATCGGCCGACATCGGCCAAAGCGACTGGCCGACCGTCAACGGAACACCGATTCCGATCGGAAACCTGATCGTGACGAGCCCGCTGTACCAACGCGAACACGACGCGCAGGTGAACGCCGACTACACGTGGAAGACACATCAGTTCGGGGCACGATTCCTGTTCAATCAGGCGAACTTCATCTTCCCGGTGAACGCGACTATTCCGCAATTCAACCAGAACGAACCGTTCCATAACCGGAAAATCGCATTGACGGACGCCTGGACCATTGGGAACACGATGCTGAACGATTTGCGCGTGCAGTATTCATTCTTCTACCAGGCGTTCCTGAACCCATGCTCGAGTTGCCCCCCGGACGTAACAATTTCTGAACTGGGTAACAACACCGTGGGGCCGGCGGACAATCAATACCAAAAGCAGAATACGTACCAAATTGCTGATACCTTCTCCTGGACGAAGGGGAAGCATTCGTTCAAGTTCGGCGCACAGTACAACCACTTCATCTATCCGCAGTTCTTCCTGTCGCGCAGCAACGGCGATTACTGGTATTCGAGCCTGGCGGAGTTCATCAACGACGATCTGCCGAGCCAGCCCGGCCGCACGCTGCGAGGCGCGGGAACCGGTAGCTTCCTCGGGACACAGAGCGCGTTTTACTACTTCGCGCAAGACGACTTCAAAGTGACCCCAAAGCTGACGATCAACCTGGGCATACGCTACGAATACTGGACAAACCCGGTGGGAAGCGAGACGCAGAAACTGAACGCGATTTCGAGCGTACCGGGAGTCATCACCTTCGGAGTGCCAAAGACGGACAAGAACAACATCGCCCCGCGCATCGGGTTTGCTTACGATCCGTTTGGAACGGGGAAGACGGCGATCCGAGGCGGTTTCGGAATCGCGTATGACGTGAAGTTCCAGAACTTCGCATCGATCACGTTGCCGCCCCAATTGCAGTCCGAATTGAATCCGGACTCAGCGTGCACACTCACGCCGCTGCCAGGCTGGTGCAACAACCCGAATGGGGCCGGCTTCCTGGCGAACGGAGGATTGCCCGGGACTTATATTCCGCCAGCGAACCAAGCGGACGCTCGGTCACTGACAACGTCGTACGTCGATGACACGGTCATGCCGAAGATCCTGACCTGGTCACTAGGCGTGCAACACGAACTGTATCGCAACGCGACGGTCGAAGTGCGCTACTTGGGAACGCGGGGACTGTCGTTGCCAGTGCAGTTCCGCCGCAACTTCGAAAGCTATTTCGACGCGGGAGGGCAGCCGCTTCCGACGTTCTTTACGCCGTCGTCGGTGCCGACAACGTGGAATGGCTCAACACCGACCGATGCGGCTTTCAACAGCTTCAATCCAAACACTTACGACCAGTACGGGTTCAACGGCATCGTGACGTCGGACCCGCCGTACGGCAGCAGCACGTATCACGCGGCGTCGGTCAACTTCACGCAGCGTGCGGTGCATGGGCTGACGTTCAACGCCAACTATACGTTCTCGCACACCCTGGACGATGCAACGAACGAGTTCTTCACCAGCCTGCTGAATCCGCGGCGTGCGCAAGACACCCGGAACATCGGCGAGGACTGGGGCAATTCCGACCTCGACGTGCGGCACAAGTTCGCCCTGTCGTTGACCTACGAATTCCCGAAACTCAAGAGCGACAACAAATTCGTGAACGCGGCGGTGAACGGCTTCCAGGTGAGCACGATCTTCCTGGCGCAGACCGGACAGCCGATCACGTTGCAGTCGGCTCTCGATGCGAATGGAAACGGTGACTCCGCGGGTGACCGCGTGGTGATCAACCCAGGAGCGCGAGGCAACACCGGCTCGGACGTCTACGCGGTATGCGCCCTGCCGGGCGGCATCACGGGCCTTTCGAACGGCGGGCCGGGGGCATTCACGACGCCCACAGGCTTGCAGTCGGGCGGAGGGTGCTTCGATCCATCGGATCCGAACGGCAACACCTTCTTTCCTGCAATCGGATACACGCCGGTCGATCCGAACGCGAAATACATCGTGGCGGGTCCGGGCGTGAAGACGACGGTGGCACGCAACAGCTTCTTCTCGCCAGGGTTCAGCACGTGGAACCTGGGCGTGGCAAAGCGGCTGTATTTCGGGGAGTCGAAGTATCTGCAGGCGCGCGTCGACGTGTTTAACGTTCTGAACCATCCAAGCTATGCGCTGAGCAACGGAAACGTGTTCAACGCCACGGGAATCACCACGGCCACAACAACGCAGGGCTACGCTCTGCCCTTCGATCCGAACTTCCTCCATGCGTCGTCGTTCTTCAGCGGAGGCAATCGCTCACTGACGCTTGGGCTGAAGTTCGTGTTCTAGAACGCGGGCGGAGAAAGAGCGCGACGGGAGGCTGCGGTTGTGGCCTCCCGTTTTCTATTCCATCTCGAATGTGATGTAAGAGAGCCGGCCGTTGCGCTCGATTTGCATGGCCACAGGATCGCCGGGCTGGAGCTTGTTGAACGCGGCGCGAAGATCGTCCATCGACTTGATCGGGGCTCGATTGAGGGAATGGATGATGTCGCCTTCGGCCAACCCGGAGTCCACAGCGAGGCGGTTGGCCACGGTGGCGGTGACAAGGACGCCTGAGAGCAGGCGGGTTCCGCCAACCATTTCGGCGACTTCCGGCGTTATGGTTGCTCCGATAATGGCGAGTCGCGGAATCAGATTCTTCGAAGGATCGGACAATTCGGCGAGGCGGCTGATGTCGTGGCGCGGCTCGACGACGGGTACGGGGATGATCAGCTGCTTGTCACCGCGCAGAACCTGCAGATTGACCTTATCGTCTTTGGTGCGGAGATACAGGCTCAGGGTGAAAAGAGAGACGTTTTCCACGGGCATGCCATCGATGGTCTCGATCAAGTCCTGAATGCGGAGGCCGGCGCGCTCGGCGGGACCATCTGGCTCCAAGTCCGAGACGATCACGCCGACGTGATCGCCAAAACCGAGACCCGCGGCCATATCAGGCGAGAGCGTCTGAAGATCGGCGCCAATCGTGCGACGGCGGACCCGGCCGTAGGAGCGAATCTGGTCGTACGCATAGCGGACGATTCCACTGGGAATGGCAAAGCCGATGCCTTCGTTGCCGCCGGACTTTGTGTAGATAAAAGTGTCTATGCCGACGACGTTGCCGTCGGCGTCGACCAGAGGGCCGCCGCTGTTGCCGGGATTGATTGCCGCGTCGGTCTGAATATAGACCATGGGATCGTCGGGATCGGGCTGGCGCAGGACGGAACTGATGACACCGAAGGTGACGGAGTTCTCGAGACCTTCGGGGCTGCCGAAGGCGAATACGATTTGCCCTTTGCGCAGGCGGTCGTATCGTGCAAGCGGCAGACTGGGCAGCGCGGTGGCATCAACCTTCAGGACGGCGAGGTCGATGGTTTTGCTGACGCCGACAACCTTGGCATTGAGGATGCGGCGCTTGACCTTGAGCATCGAAGCAGGTTGCGCATCATCGGGTTGCGGCGGGGTGAGGATGACGCGGACTCGGTCCGCGCCCTTGACGACGTGATTGTTGGTGATGATGTAACCGTCGGGGTCGATGATGACGCCGGAGCCGAGGCTGCGTTCGCGCCCGACGGAACTCGGACCCTTGGCGTCGTCGTCTTCGTCCTCGTCACCGGAACCGTAACCCGTCACCAGAACTTCGACCACCGCGGGCGAGACACGGCGAACGAGTGCTTCGAAGGACTCGCTCATGGAGCGGATGGCCTCCGAGCCAGGACGCGGAGCCGGAGGTTGCGTCTGCGCCGAGAGTGGCCCAAAGAGGATTCCGAACAGCAGGGTGAAGAGCGCGGCAGCAGCCGAGCGCACGGAAATGGCAGCCAGTCGGATACTTCGATTCAAGGAGTTTTACCTTTCGAGTCAGGCAATCTCGTTGGGACGCTCTGCTTCCGCAGGCCCAGTCCATCTTACGATTTTGAGGTCAAGGACGAAAATCGAATAGAGCACAGGTACAAGCAGAAGGGTGATGAAGGTGGCTACGCCGAGGCCACCGATCTGGGCATAGCACAGAGGTTGCCAGAGCGGCCCGCCATGCACGGCAAGAGGAAAAAGTGCGAGTATGGTTGCGCCCACGGTAATCATCACGGGGCGCAGGCGAACGATGCCGGCATCGAGCAAAGCCTGCTCGAGCGGCTCCCCTTTCTCGTGCATTTCCTCGATGAAATCAAACAGCACGATAACGTGGCTGACGATCACGCCGATCAGACTGGCGATGCCGAGGAAGGCCATGAAACCGAATGGCGTACCCATCAAGTAGAGTGAAATCAGGGCTCCAACAACGCCATAGGGAGCGGCAGCAAGGACCAGGAGCGGCTTGATGGCATGGCGGAACTGTATGACGAGAGCGAGGAAGATCATGAAGATGGAAATAGCCATCACGATGGCGAGGTTTTTGAAACCTTGTTCGGTCTTGGCCTGTTCACCGCTGACGATGATGCTGTAACCGGGCGGCAGCTTCTTGCGCAGCTCGTCCAGTTGCGGCGCGGCCGCGGCAAACACTTCGGATGGCAGGGCGCCGGGCTGCGTGAAGGTCTGCACCGAGATCGTGCGGAAATGCTCAAGATGACGGATGCGGAGTGTCTGAAGAACATTCTGAAGAGTGGAGACGGTGAGGAGCGGGACCTTGTTGTTGGTCTGCGAAGAGTAGACGTAGAGGTTCTGCACATCGGAAAGCGTGGCGCGTTCCTCCATGCGGAGACGAGAGACCACGGGAACCTGCTCGTCGCCGCGGCGCAGGGTGGTTACTCCTACTCCACTGAGAGCAGCACTCGAAGAGTTGGCGACGTCCTGATTGGTGACGCCGGCAAGGTTGGCGCGGTCGGGGTCGACCTTGAGTGTGACTTCGAATCCGTCCTGTCCCCAATCGTCGCGGACGCGGGCGGCTTTGGCGGCGTCGCGGAGGATTCCGACGACTTGGGCGGAGATGGAGCGGAGGCGTGATATGTCGTTTTCCTCTTCGAGGGCGCTGACATCGGCCAGTCCGGTCACACGCAGCTCGACGGGATAATCGACGGGATTGGTCTGCAGTTGACGCACGTCCACGCGCGCACCGGCGACTTTCTCCGAGATGGCGGCCTGCAGTGAGGGGAGAATCTTCGGCGTATCTTCCTTGTCGAAAAGTTCGACGATCACTTGAGCATAGTTGAGTTGCTGGAGTTGCGGCGTAACGGAGAACCAGAATCGCGGACCGCCGCCTCCCTCAAAAGTGGTCAACGACTTGAGAACTTGACGGGGCTTGCCGTCCTTACCGGGATGATCCTTGCCATATTGTTCGGCGGTCACGCGGATCACGTCTTCCACCTGATTCGCGGTCTGGTTGGTGACGAAGAGTGGGACATCGTTAGGCAACCAGATGTCCATGAACGAGAGGTACTGAACATCGTCGGGGAAAAACTGTGTCTTCAGGCGATGGCCAAGGAAGCCACCGAGTGCGAGGAAGAGCAGTGAACCGGCGAAGACAATCCAGCGGTGCTCGATGGCATGCTTGCCTAGCTGGTAGTAAAAGCCGCTGAAGCCGCGGGTCCGGCGCTCTTCGGGGCTCTCGTCCTTTTTCTTGGGCGCGCGTAGAAGATAGTAGGCAAGGAAGGGAATGAAAGTCATGGAGACGAGGCGCGAGGCCACGAGCGCGCAGGTCATTACGATGGGCAGACTGTAGAGGAATTCGCCTGTTGTCCCCGTGAGAAGAAGGAACGGCAAATATGCAACGATGTTCGTAATAGTGGCGAAAAGGATCGCGTGGGCCAATTTTGTTGGACCGAGCCAGGCGGAGATGACCGGGGGATGTTGATCGGCGAGCGAGCGCTTGATGGAGTCGCCGGCGACCACGGGGTCGTCCACCAGTAGGCCGAGAGCGATGATCAAAGTGGCGATGGAGACCTGTTGGAGGTCTATGCCCAGCATGTGCGCGAAGCCGAAAGTCATCGCCAGGGTGATGGGGATCGACAGCGCCATGAGCAGGGCGGAGCGCCATTCCCAGAAGCCGATAAGCGAAACGATAACGACCAGTGCGATCGCCTCATAGAGGGCATCCATGAAAAGATCGACGTTCTCCTGGACCTGGCGCGGCTGGTCGGAAGTGGAGGCAATGATGAGGTCTCGCGGAAGGAGCCGCGCGGTTTCGTCGAGTTTGGCCCGTACATCCTTCGCAAACTTGCCGATCTGCTCGCCTTGGCGCATCTGAACCGCGAGAGTCACGGCCCGGGTGCGCCGCCACCTGCTTTCGGAATCCTTCCACGTGTAGTAATTCAAGAACCGCGCGGGGCTTTGGTAGCCGCTGCGGATGTCGACGAGGTCGCGAAGGTAGACGGGCGCGCCGAAGCTGGAAGTGCCGACGATGACTTCGCCGATTTCGCGAGGATTCTTAAACTCGCCGGAAGGGTCGAGAATGATGTTCTTCGAGCCGGCTTCGAGGGCGCCTCCGGGAAGAGTAATGTTGCGCGCGTTGAGAATTCCCTTGAGATTGGAAGGCTGCAAGCCGTAGGACGCCAGACGCTCTTGGGAATAATCGAGGTAGATCTGTTCGGGAAGGACACCGGAGCGATCAACGCGGGAGACTTCCGGAGCGCCGCGCAAGGCACGAGAGAGGAGGTCGGTGTACTCGTCAAGCTGGCGGTAGGTGTACTTGTTGCCGGGGTTGGCGGCGAGAAGCTGCGCGAGATCGTCGGGGTTGTGCACCAGGATCGGGGGCCAGGCGTCGGGGTGAATTTCGGATTCGTGCAAGCGAGACTGGGTGAACGCTCGGCCATAACGGTAGATGGTGGGATCGTCTTTGTCGGTGTAGCCATCCAGAACGAGAAAACCTGGACCGCTCACGAGTTGCATGTCCGACAGAACGCCGGCGGGTTCGGCTTCGGCCATGAACAGACGTAGCGCGCGCGCCACGGATTCCGACGGAACCGATTCAGGAAAACAGACAACGATCGAGACATCTTGCTTCGCGGACTTTCGTTTGCGCTGACTGCGTACGTGCCTGATCATCAACTCGACTGCGCGCGCGCGAACGGAGATGGTGGTGGGATCCTCCAGCGGACTGGCGACCGTGAGCATCAGGGCGGCTGTGTCGCCAAAGTCGCTATTGAATTTGATAGGTCCAGCGCCCTGGGGAAGGCTGAGCGAGTTCAGCTTGAGGTTCATATCGCTGAACTCTTTTTTTGAGTCCGTAACCGTGTCCGCGAGCTGGACCTGGATGATGGACAATCCGGGCATGGAGAGGGACTTGATGCCGAAATCGGCGCCCATGGGAGCGCGGATGTGGGAATTTTCAGCGATGGTGGATTCGATCGGACGCGTGAGAAGCTGTTCCACCTGCTGGGCCGTCGCTCCAGGCCACTGTGTGACGACCGAAGCGACGCGCACAGGGATGTTGGGGTCCTTGCGTTTGGGCATCTGGGAGTAGCCGTAGACGCCCATGGCGACGGTGGCGAGCAGAAGTATCCAGGAGATATGACGGTTCTCGACGAAGTAGCGCGCGGTGTTGCGCTCGTGCTGGATGTAGTCGTTGTCGGTGCGATGAGGCATCAGGCCGTCCTGGTCACGGGATGACTCGCACAGGCTGCCCATCGACAACCATG
>Ga0335084_10001917_pt1 | contig 19794 bp, 19 predicted proteins | sample Lox_Sample_44_FD_206721 | JGI IMG/M metagenome (GOLD analysis project Ga0335084, IMG submission 206721) | Soil microbial communities from Loxahatchee National Wildlife Refuge, Florida, United States - Lox_Sample_4.4 | ecosystem: Environmental > Terrestrial > Soil > Wetlands | place: USA...
CGGCGAGGAGCACTACAAGGTGGCGCGCCAGGTCCAGTCGATCCTCCAGCGCTACAAGGACCTCCAGGACATCATCGCGATCCTCGGCATGGACGAGCTCTCGGAGGACGACAAGCTGACCGTCGCCCGGGCGCGGAAGATCCAGCGCTTCCTCTCGCAGCCCTTCCACGTCGCCGAGGTGTTCACTGGCTTCAAGGGCGTCTATGTCCCGCTCGCCGAGACGATCCGCGGCTTCAAGGAGATCGCCGAGGGCAAGCACGACGACATGCCCGAGCAGGCCTTCTACATGGTCGGCACCATCGAAGAGGCGATCGAGAAGGCCCGGAAGCTCGCCGCCTGATGGCCGACAAGCTGCACCTCCGCGTGCTGACGCCCGAGCGCCAGCTGGTCGACGCCGACGTGAAGGAAGTCACCGCGCCGGGCGCGCTCGGCGAGATCGGCATCCTGCCCGATCACGCCGCGCTCTTCACCGCGCTCGAGCCCGGCGTGCTCTCCTACCCGGACCTGAGCGGCAAGGTCGTCCGCATCGCGATCGGCGGCGGCTTCGCGGAAGTGCGCGACAACGTCGTCACCGTGCTCGCCGAGTCGGGCACCGTGCAGACGTCCTAGCGTTCGACGTCGAACCGCCGGCCGGCGCCGATGGGCAAGCTCGACGGCAAGATCGCGCTCGTGACCGGCGGCGGCCGCTGCATCGGGCGCGGCGTCGGGCTCGTGTTCGCGCGCGAGGGCGCCGACGTCGCGATCAACTACCGGCGCGACCGCGCCGCCGCCGACGCGACGGCCGCCGACGTGCAGGCCCTCGGCCGGCGCGCGGTCGTCGTGCAGGCCGACGTCAGCGATTGCGCGGCGGTCGAGAAGATGACCGCCGAGGCCGTGGCGGCCCTCGGCGGCCTCGACATCGCCGTCGCCAACTCGGGCGTCGCCTCCCGGGTCTCCGCCGTCGCCGACATGGACCCGAACGAGTGGCGCCGGGTCCTCGCCACCGACCTGGACGGCGCCTTCTACACCGCCCGCGCCGCCGTCCCGCACCTGACCAGCAGGCGCGGGACGATGCTCTTCATCTCGTCGGTCGGCGCCGACATGGCGGCGGCCGGCGGCGCCCCCTATCATGCCGCGAAGGCGGCGGTGAACGTGCTGACCCGCGTCCTCGCGAAGGAGGTCGCCGGCGCCGGCGTGCGCGTGAACTGCATCGCGCCCGGGCTGGTGCGCTCCGACATGGGCGAGCGCCTCATCAAGTTCGTCGGCGACGCGATCGTCCAGACGATTCCGCTCGGCCGAGCCGGCGAGATCGCCGACATCGGCCGAGCGGCCGTGTTCCTGGCCTCCGACGACGCGTCCTGGATCACCGGGAAGATCCTCCGCGTCGACGGCGGCGCCTGCATGTAGCTTGGCTCAGGAGCCGGGAGTGCGACGCTCCAGGTCGCGGAGCTGCTCGTTCAGCCCGGCTTGCTCCTTCTGAAGCTCCATCCAGCGATCCGCGACCGCCCAGTCCGAGAGCAGCTCGACGTTGGCGTACGACGACAGCAGACGCTCGCGCTGCCGGCGCCGGACGTTGTCCTCGTAGGCCTGGATGGCGTCGAGCCGGCGGCGGATCGACCGCTCCTGGTGACGCTTGGCCATCTCCGCGAGCGAGTCCTGGATGTCCTTCGCGTCGGGTTCGTCGATGGCCCCTTCCAGGTACCCGATCCCTCCGGAGATCTGGGCGGCGCCCGACGGGACGTGCTCGGCCACGTTCGAGTAGTGGATCCGGCCGCTGGAATCCCGCCACCGCCAGGTGTCCTCGGCCTGCGCCAGCACCGGCAACGCCAGCGCCAGGATGAGCAATGCACGCATTTTCGTGGTCCCCCTTCTGCGTTCCGGGGCTCTGCCCCGGGACAGCGGGGTCGTTAGCGCGCCCCGGCTTCCCCGTCCAGATCGCAGACCCTACGGCGCCGTTTTCCGTATTGACTGGATGCGTCAACCCAAGATACTGAACGTTCAGTATGTCGATCGCCCCTCGTCGGACCGAGCGCGCGGAGCCGTCGCGGAAGCAGCTCATGTCGGCTGCGATCGACTGCTTTGCGCGCCTCGGCTACCAGGGCAGCTCGATCGATCGCATCGCGCGCGACGCGGGCGTCACCAAGGGCGCGGTCTACTACCACTTCCGCGACAAGGAGGAGCTGCTCTTCGCCGCGGTCACGGACCGCGTCGGCAGCTTCCAGAAGGAAGTGCTGCGCGAGACGTCGGAGACGTCCGCCAGGGACGCGCTCACCGCGCTCCACCAGGTCGTCGACTCCTGCTTCTTCCATGCGACGGTGTCGAACCACCGGCGCTTCATCATCACGCTCATGGTCGAGGCGCTCGACACCAACCCGCGCCTCTCGGAGGAGTTCCGGAAGATCCTGCGCCAGATGCGTCGCTTCCTGGCCGACGTCGTGCGGCACGGGCAGGAGCACCACACCTTCCGCACCGACGTGGAGCCGGAGGCCGCCGCCGCGGCGCTGGTCGCCGGCATCATGGGGGCGGAGATCCAGCACTATCAGGACCCAGAAGAGATCGACCTGCGTGCGGTTCTCGACACGCTGGTCGAGCAGTTGGCCGTCTGGCTCGCGCCCCGGGGGGCTGCGCGGACGGCAGGAGGCGTCACAGCATGGTGAACTTCAAACCGACGGACGATCAGGAGCTGCTCCGCGACACGCTGAGCAGCTTCGCCCGCGAGGTGCTGCGCACGCGCGCCCGCGAGGCCGACGAGGACGGGCGGATGCCCGACGAGGTCGTGCAGCGGGGCTGGGAGCTCGGCCTGGTGCAGAGCGCGGTGCCCGAGGCGCTGGGCGGTTTCGGTGACACGCGCTCGGCCGTCACCGGCGCGATCCTGCTCGAGGAGCTGGCGTACGGCGACCTCGCCATGGCGCTCCATCTCCTGGCGCCGCGGCTCGTGACGATTCCGCTCCTGACGGTCGGCACCGAGGCGCAGCAGAAGAAGTGGCTCCCGAGGTTCGCCGCCGAACGTTTCACGCCCGGCACGGCAGCCTTCGTCGAGCCGCGCTGGGACTTCGACGCGACCGCGCTCGAGACCCGCGCCGAGAAGGCCGGGAACGAGTGGGTGCTGAGCGGTCGGAAGTGCCTGGTGCCGCTCGGCCGCGACGCGGAAGTGATCCTGGTCTACGCCGCCGCGCCCGACGGCCTGGCGGCGTTCCTCGTCGAGCGCGGCGCCGCCGGCCTCACCGTCGGCGAGCGCGAGCGGAACATGGGGCTCAAGGCGCTCGACACCTACGGCCTGACGTTCGACAAGGTCCGGCTGCCGGCGGATGCCCGCCTGGGCGGCGACGGCGCCAAGCTCCAGCCCCTCGTCGACGCGGGGCGGGTCGCGCTGGCGGCGCTCGCCACCGGCGTGTCCCGGGCCGCCTTCGACTACGCCCGCGACTACGCCAAGGAGCGCCGCGCCTTCGGCGTCGCCATCGGGCAGAAGCAGGCGATCGCCTTCAAGCTCGCCGAGATGGCGATCGAGATCGACTCGATGCGGCTCCTCACCTGGGAGGCCGCCTGGCGGCTCGACCGCGGCGAGGATGCGACGCGCGAGAGCGTGCTGGCCCGGCAGTACGCCAGCCAGTCGGCCCTCGCGATCACCGACAACGCCGTGCAGGTCCTCGGCGGACACGGCTACATTCGCGACCACATGGTGGAGCTCTGGCTGCGCGACGCGCGCGGCTTCGCCACCATCGACGGCCTCGCCATCGTGTAAGGAGCGACGATCATGATCGACTTCGAACTGTCCCCTGGCGTCAAGAACCAGCAGCAGATGCTGCACATGGTGGCCGAGGGCATGATGCGCCCCATCTCGCGGGAGTTCGACGAGAAGGAGCACGAGAAGCCCTGGGACTTCTTCAATGCGATGTGGCAGGCGTCGTCGGCGAGCCCGCTCGGCGGCAGCATCGGGAGCGCCGACAAGCCGAAGGGCCCGTCGGAGCGCAACCTCACGATGTGCATCGGCATCGAGGAGCTCTCCTGGGGCGACGCCGGCCTGTACCTGTCGATCCCGAACGCCGGGCTGGGCGGCGCGGCGGTGGCCGCGGCCGGCACGCCGGCGCAGAAGGAGAAGTTCCTGAACCCGTTCAAGGGCGGCAAGCCCAAGTGGGCGGCGATGGCGATCACCGAGCCCGGCTGCGGCTCGGACAGCTCCGCCATCCAGGCGACGGCCGTCAAGGACGGCGACCACTGGGTGCTGAACGGCACGAAGATCTTCTGCACCAGCGGATTGATGGCGGCCGAGAAGTCGGAGGGCTACGTCGTCGTCTGGGCGACGCTCGATCGCTCCGCCGGTCGCGCCGGGATACGCGCCTTCATCGTCGAGGCCGGGACGCCCGGGATGTACGTCACCAAGCTCGAGAAGAAGCTCGGCATCCGCGCCTCGGACACGGCCACCATCGTGTTCGAGGACTGCAAGGTCCCGCTCGACAACATCCTCGGCAGCCCGGAGATCCCGAAGACCAGCCAGGGCTTCAAGGGCGTCATGGCCACCTTCGACGCCACCCGGCCGATCGTCGCGGCGAGTGCCCTCGGCGTCGGGCGGGCCGCGCTCGATTTCGTCAAGGAGACGCTCCAGAAGGAAGGCATCGAGATCCGCTACGGCGCCTCGTCCCACAAGCTCACCGTCCTCGAGCGCGACGTGATGGAGATGGAGGCCCAGCTCCAGGCCGCCCGGCTGCTCACCTGGCGCGCCGCCTGGATGATGGACCAGGGGATGCACAACAACCTCGAGGCCTCGATGGCGAAGGCCAAGGCCGGCCTGGTCGTGACGCTGGTCACGCAGAAGGCGGTCGAGATCCTGGGGCCGCTCGGCTATTCGCGCGAGCTGCTGCTCGAGAAGTGGATGCGGGACGCCAAGATCAACGACATCTTCGAGGGCACGCAGCAGATCAACCTGCTGATCATCGCCCGCCGCATCCTGGGGTACTCGTCGGAGGCTCTCCGATAGATCTCACCGCGCTCCTCGAGCGTATTCCGGACTACCGGGAGTTCCTCACGCTCGAGGAGCTGCGGGAGCGCGCCCGCGCGCTGGTCAGGGAATTCCCGGGCCAGGCAAGGCTCGAGACCGTCGGGGCCTCGAGCGAAGGACGGCCGATCGAGCTGCTGACGATCGGCCACGGGCGCCGGCGGGCCTTGCTGGTCGGCGTCCCGCACCCGAACGAGCCGATCGGCACGCTCACCCTCGACTTCCTCTGCCGGCAGTTCTGCGAGGACGAGGCGCTCCGGGATCAGCTCGACGTCACGCTCCACGTGATCACCGTCGCCGACCCCGACGGCCTCGTGCTGAACGAGGGCTGGTTCAAGGGGACGTTCTCGCCGCTCCGCTACGTGCTCGAGTTCTATCGCCCGCCGCACCGCGAGCAGGTCGAGTGGAGCTTCCCCGTCGACTACAAGACGCTCCAGTTCCCGGTGCCGACGCCGGAGACCGCGGCCCTCATGCGGGTCATGGAGCGGGTCCGCCCCGACGTCTTCTACGGGCTCCACAACGCCGGCTTCTGCGGCGTCTACTTCTACGTCTCGCACGCGCGGCCCGAGCTTTTCCGGGCGTTCCACGACCTGGTCGCGTCGCAGGGGCTCCCGCTCCATCGCGGCGAGCCCGAGGTGCCGTATCTCAGGACCCTCGCGCCGGCGATCTACGCGCTGTTCGGCATCGACGACACCTACGAGTACCTCGCGCGCACGCTCGGCGAGTATCCCGCGGCGGTCATCGAGGCCGGCACCTGCTCCGACGACTGGCTCCGCCGGCACGTCTGCGACGCCTTCGCGCTGGTCTGCGAGCTGCCGTACTACACGTCGCCGGTGCTCGACGACACGAGCGGCGCCGGCCGCTCGCGACGGGACGCGGTGCAGGCGGGCCTCGCCCGCGCCGAGGCCCTGCACGCCGAAGCCGTCGCCGCCTTCGACGCGATCGCGACGCGCGTCCCGGACCATCGCCTGACGCGCGCGGTGCGCGACTATCTGAGCAAGGCGCCGAAGCGCTTCGCCGCCGAGCGCGCCGAGGCCGCGACGCCTGCCTACGAGCGCGAAGCGACGCGCGCCGAGGCGCTGGACGCGACCACGTGTCGCGCCTTCTACCACCTGCTCCCGCTGGGGGAGATCCGCCGCCTGGCGATGATGGTCGGCGCCGGCGCCGTGGCCGACCGTCTCCACGCACGCCTCGCGACGCTCGTAGCCGATGTCGAATGCGAGAGCGCGCTCCGCGTGCTCCCGATCCGACCGCTCGTCGCCGTCCAGGCCGGCGCCGGCCTGCTCGCGCTGGCCTCGGGGTGAGGACAGAGAATGCTGCGTCAGAGCTCAGTCCGCGGCCGGCCGGCGCCCTGAAGTTGTAGTCCCCCCTGGCAGATGGCGTGCGCGCACCGTCTGCCGACGCACTGGTCAATCGTCGGTCAGGCGGGGTACCGTCCCGGCGGTAGAGCGCAGATGTCATCGACTGCCAGGGACCTCGAGCCGGCGCCGAGACGGCGGAAGCAGCAGCTCGTCGGGGCCGCGTTGAGCGCGCTCCTGCTGCTGTCGGCCGCGAGCACGCGCGCGAGCGATGTGCTGGTTCCGATGCAGGTCGTTCTCGATCCCCCGACCCTGGTCACGCTCGGCGTCCAGCTGCTGATCAGCGGGGACGACGACCACGACGCGACGGTGACAGTCCGCTTCCGGGCCCTTCGTGAAGAGAGCTGGCACCAGGGCATGCCGCTCTTCCGCGTGCGGCCGGAGACCATCGCGACGATCCCGGGCCATCCGCGCGGGGAGTCGGACTGGGCGCGGTGGTTCCCGGAGCAGTTCGCGGGGAGCATCTTCGGTCTCGCCCCCGCCACCACCTACGAGATCGAGCTGCACGCGACGGATCCGGACGGCCCGGTGGACCAGACGTTCCTCGTTCAGGCGACGACGCGGGCCATCCCGGGAGACCCGGCATCCCCGACGCCGAAGATCGTCTCCGACGCGCCGGGTCTCCAGGCAGCCCTGGACGTCGCGGTGCCCGGCGACGTGATCACGATCGCTCCCGGGACCTATCAACGCGTGGGTCAGTTCAAGATCAGCCGCAGCGGTACGCCGGGCAATCCGATCGTGGTCCGCGGCTCGGGCACCGAGGACACCGTGCTGGATGGAGGTGGTTGTCAGCAGCCGTGCAACGTCCTCACGGTGAACGGCAGCTTCGTGCACGTCGAGCGCCTCACGCTCCAGAGCGCCGACACGGCGATCCGCTTCGGGAGCGTCGAGGCCGTGGGCGACGTCCTCCGGCGCGTCCACGTCAGGGACGTCCGTTTCGGCGTCCGTGGCGTCAGGGATCAGCGGGACTTCTACCTGTGCGACAACGTCCTCGAAGGGCGCCTGAGCTGGCCGTTCGTCTATCCGGACAACCAGGGCGCCAACGCCAACGACGCCGGCATCCTGGTGGACGGCACGGGCCACGTCGTGTGCCACAACCAGCTCTTCGGGTTCGGCGACGGGTTGAAGACCGCGTGGTCGGCGCTCGACACCACCACCTCCACGACGACGCCGGTCCTCGGAACGACCACCACTACGACGCTCTCCCCGCCGCGCGCGATCGACTTCTACGGCAACGAGGTTCTCACCGCGTACGACGACGGCCTGGAGCTCGACCGCAGCGCCGGAAACGTGCGTGCGTTTCGCAACCGGTTCACGAACACGTACGACACCGTCAGCTTGCAGCCCGTCTACGGCGGGCCGGTCTACGTGATGCGGAACGTGGTGGTCAACGTCGTCAACGAGGAGCTGAAGCTGCACAATTCGCCGAGCGGCGCCTTCGTGCTCCACAACACGTTCGTGCGGCGCTCCCCGGCGCTGGTGCGCCACGATGCCTCGACCACCGCCGAGCTCACGATCGAGAACAACCTCTTCATCGGATCCGCAGGGGCGGCCACCGCGCGCGTCGCCGATTGGTCGGGGCCGATCGTCCGCGGCGTGATCGACGCGAACGGCTGGTACCCCGACGGCCGGTTCCTCTTCGGCAATGCGAGCCTGGACTGGCCCAGCTTTGCGGCGATGCAGGCCGGGGGCCGGTTCGAGGCCGACGGCGTCCTCCTGGGGGCCGGTCCGTTCGCCAGTGGGCTCACGGGCCCCGACGATCCCAGGATCACGATGGACCCGCAGGACGTCGCGCTCGCGGAGGGCGGGCCAGCCGTCGACCACGGCCGCGTCGTGCCGAACGTGGACGACGACTTCATGGGGGTCGGCCCGGACCTCGGCGCACTCGAGGTCGGCTGTCCGGAGCCGATCTTCGGCCCCCGGCCGGAGGGGGTCGACGAGACCAACGAGCCCATCGGATGCAGCCGGCCCGTGGTCTCGCCGACCACCACGACGACCTCGTCCACGACCTCGACGACCAGCACCAGCACCACCTCCACGTCCGCGAGCACGACCACCGTCACGACGACGTCGACCAGCAGCACCGCTTCGACCACGTCGACGAGCACGAGCCTGCCGGGTGCAACGACGACGACGCTCCCGGGCGACTGCGACCTCGTCCTGATCGGGCCCGGCTTCCCGTCGATCCTCTGCCGGCTTACCGACCTCCGTTCGGCGCTTCAGCTGCTGGCTGACGTGACGGCGAACGCGCCGCGGGTGCGCTCACTCCAGAGCCACGCGCTCGAGCTCGTGGAGACCGCACGGTCGGCGTGCGCCGCGGACCAGTCCAGGCGCACGAAGCGTTCGCTGAAATCAGCCGAAGCGACGCTGAGGCGCGTGCGGAGCCTGCTCTCCCGTCCCCAGTGGAGGTTCGTCCCCGAGCGCGACGAGCTGCAGACGCGGGTGCTGAAGCTCAAGCAGGATTCGGCGACCCTGCGGCGGACGCTGTCGTGCCCGAGCTCAGCCGACCCGGGACTTCGTCTCGGGGCGGCCTCCTAGCGCCGCCGGCCGGCCTGCCAGGCGCGCTCGAGGTCGCTCCGCGTGTAGAGCGCGTCGAGCCCGGCGCCGTGCGCGGCGAGCGCCTGCTCGACGCGGGCCCGCCCGCCGTCCTCCTCGCGGTCGACCAGCACGACCGCGTGCACGACCCGGAGGCCCTCCTCGGTGCACTTGCGGACCGCGTCGACGAGCGAGCCCCCGCTGGTGATCACGTCCTCGACCACGACCACGGCGTCGCCCTTCTCGGCCGAGCCCTCGAGCCAGCGCCGGGCCCCGTGCTCCTTGGCGACCTTCCGCACCGAGAACCAGGGGAGCGGGTGCGACGTCCCGGCGCTGAAGTACGAGGTCGCGGCCGCCATCGGGTCGGCCCCCATCGTCGGTCCGCCGACCGCGACCGCCGACGCGGGCGCGCATCCGTGGACCAGCGCGCCGATCAGGGGCTGCGCGGCCGGGAACGTCGTGGTGAGCGAGCACTCGATGTAGTAGTCGCTCATCCGCCCCGACGCGAGACGGAACTGCTTTCCCTCCTCGCGCAGGTAGGATCGCCGCACCAGGATCGCGAGCAGCTCGTCGCGTGCGCTCATCTCAGCGTCCCTTCGCCGCCTGCAGGGTGCCGATCAGGATCGCGCAGATCGCCAGGTCCACCACTACGAGGGCGATGGTCGGGAACGCCGCCGCCCAGCGGACGAGCAGCAGGAGCGCGGTGCCGGCCGACACCAGGTGCGAGACCACGACCGGGTACGCGAAGGCGCGCCGCCCGCGCACGTCGGTCGACGCGATCCACGCGCAGACCGCATTGCCGGCGAGGTTGGCGACCGCGAGTGCGAACCAGAAGTCGGAGGCCATCGGCCCTGCCGGTACCGGCAGCTCCCGCAGGCGGAGCAGGCTGCCGACGGCGTTCAGGTCGCGGACGACGTCGTCGGCCCACAGGAGCGCGCCGATCGCGCCCAGCGTGAACAACATCGCCAGCCCGCGGAGCCACAACGCGAGACGCCGCTCGGCGGCGGTGAGCGCGGTGGTCGTCGGGGTGTCCGGCATCAGGAGGGAGCGAGCACGATCTTGAAGGTTCCCGGCGTCGCCGCGTGATCGAAGGCGGCGACGCCGTCTTCGAGCGGATACACCGCGTCGATCAGGGGTGCAACGGCGACGCGCCCGGCGGCGAGCGCGGCCAGGGCGGGGGCGAACGGCCCGCAGCGGGACCCGAGGAGGGTCACCTCGTTCACCACCGCCGGCGCCAGGTCGAGCCGATGCTCGGCCGCGATCGTCGTCTTGAGCACCACCGTACCGCGCGGGCGGACGAGTGCCAGCGCCGCCGCGACGCCGCCCGCCGCCCCCGTCGCGTCGACGACCAGGTCCGCCCCCGCGACGCCGACACCGGTTGCGATTCCGAGCGCCCGCGCGCGCGCGAGCTTGTCGTCGTGCCGACCGGCGAGCGTCACGGTCGCGCCCGCCTGCCGGAGCACCTGGGCGACGAGCAGCCCGAGCTTGCCGTCACCGAGGACGATCGCGCGCCGCCCGCCGACGTCGCCGAGCTGCTCCAGGATCTCGAACGCCGCGGCGACCGGCTCGGTGAACACCGCGGTGCGATCGTCGACGGCGTCCGGGACGCGATGCAGCGCGGCGAGCGGGATCGCCATGCGCTCCGCGAACGCGCCGTCGGCCCCGACGATGCCCATCACGCGGCGCTGCGGGCAGTGGCGCGGGAGGCCCCCCGTGCAGGTCGGGCAGGTGTGGCAGGAGAAGTTGATCTCGCCGACGACGCGGGCGCCGATCAACGTCGGGTCGGGGGCGCTGCGCACGGTGCCGACCCACTCGTGGCCCGGCGTGCCGCGGAAGCCGAGATAGCCGCGGGTGATCTCGAGGTCGGTCCGGCAGATGCCGGCGAGGCGCACGTCGACCAGCGCCTCGTCGGGTCCCGGAACGGGATCGGGAACGTCGCGTGCGAGCGCCAGCCGGGCGCCATCCCAGCGCAGCGCTCGCACGCGTCGACTCTACTTCTTGAGGGACTTGTGGAACCGCGACTCGATCTTGGCCGCGACGGCCTCGGTGTGATCGGCGGCCCGATCGGCGGCGTCGGCAGCGGTTTCGACACGGCCAGCGGCGGCCTCCGCGCGGCTCGCCGCGGCTTCCGCGCGGGCCGTCGGATCGGACGGCTCGGCAGACGCGAGCTGCGTCTTGCAGCTGCCGTAGTGCTGAGCGCGCGGCTTGAGCTGATCGATCTCCGCGTCGGACAGCCGGCGCTCTAGGCGCTCCAGGTGAATCGACGGATCACCCAGGATGACGGCGCGCGCGAAGCTGATCTCCTTGTGCGCCTCGAAGTAGTAGAGCGCCACCTCGTCCTTGTCCCACGGCGGCTTGTCCGACAGGAACCGGGACTCCGCGAGATCCGGCATCCCGTTGCGCCGCACATACGAAGCCAAGGCGTGATTCGCCTCGATCGCATTGTGGAGCCCGTCGTTGTCCAGGTCGTGGGACGATGCCGCGGCCGCCGGGCCGACCAGAGCCAGCAGCGCCATCCCCACCATCCACGTCGCCACCACTACGCCACGTCCCATCAGGGTAACCTCCCCGGGCGGCACTCCGCCCCACGGGCAAGAATACACGCCGGGCGAACCAGTGTCATGCACCGCATGGTGCTTGCTACCCCGACCCGCCTTCCCTACGATGCCGGCCTTGCGGGATACCCCGCCGTAGATGGCCACGGCCCCTCTTTTCCTCGCGCTCGCCATAGGCCTCGTCCTGCTGAACGCCTTCTTCGTGGCGGCCGAGTTCTCCCTGGTTCGGGTCCGCGCCACCCGGATCGCCGAGCTGGCCCAGCAGGGGGACTGGCGGGCCAAGGCGGCCGAGGCGGCGCTCCGTCGGATGGACGCCTTCCTGTCCGCGACGCAGCTGGGGATCACCTGTACCAGCCTGGGCCTCGGGTGGGTGGGCGAGCCGGCGTTCGCGGGGCTGCTGGCGCCGGTGTTCGCGGTGCTCGGGGTCACGTCGCCGAACGTGATCCACAACGCGTCGGTGGCGGTCGCGTTCCTCGTGATCACCTTCCTCCACATCGTGGTCGGCGAGCTGGCTCCCAAGTCGTACGTGATCCGGGCCACCGAGCGGGTCGCGCTCTGGACCGCGCTCCCGATGCGGGTATTCCAGCTGGTGTTCGGGCCGGCGCTCTGGCTGCTGGGACGGGCGTCGGCGCTGACGCTCCGGCTCCTCGGCGTCGGCGGCGAGCACGGCGGCGAGCTCGGGCACTCCGAGGAGGAGCTCCGGCTGGTGGTGGCCGAGTCGCATCGAAAAGGCGCCCTTTCCGGGGAGAAACGCGAGCTGCTCGAGAACATCATCGACTACACCGAGCGCACCGCGCGCCACGTGATGATCCCGCGCGCCGACGTCGCATTCCTCTCGCTGGCGCGGCCGCTCGAGGAGAATCTGGCCGTCATCACACAGACCGCGCACACCCGCTTCCCGCTCGCCAGCAGCGACATCGACCACGTCATCGGGATGGTGCACGTGAAGGACCTGTTCATGCACCGCGAGCGGCTGCGCTCCTCGCAGGATCTGGTCCCGCTGAAGCGCGAGATACTCTTCGTGCCGGAATCCCGCCCGCTCGACGCGCTCCAGCGCGAGTTCCAGCAGAGCCGCACCCACATGGCGATGGTCGTCGACGAGTACGGCGGCACCGCGGGCATGCTCACGCTGGAGGACATCATCGAGGAGATCGTCGGCGAGATCCAGGACGAGTTCGACCGCGAGACCCCGAAGGTCGTCGAGACGCCGCAGGGCCTGGTGTTCGACGGGCTCACCCTCGTCGACGACGCGTGCGAGCGGCTCGGGATCACGATCGAAGCGCCGGGCGAGGCCAGCACCCTCGGCGGGCTGCTCGCCGAGCGGCTCGGCCGCATCCCGCGTCCCGGGGACCGCGTCCCCCTCGACGGCTACGACCTGAGCGTCCTCGAGATGAATGCGCGCCGCGTCACGCGGGTCCTGGCGGTTCGACGGACGGAGCCGGCCAAGGCGGTCGAGGGGGGCGGAGGGTGAGCAAACCCGGGTCTTTGCCCGGTCCGTGGTAGCGCAGCTGCGTTGGCCCTGTCCCCCTCTCCTGCATTCCCACCAATTTTTCAGCTGAAACTGGTTGACGGCCTGCCTGCGCGCAGGTAGGCGGATTCTCCAATGACCAGGGTCCAGCAGCTCGGTCCCCGGGCCCAGCGGACCCGCCGGGCCATCCTGGCGGCGGCGGAGTCGGTCTTCGCGGAGAAGGGGTTCGCGGCCGCCCGACTCGAGGACGTCGCCGCCCAGGTCGAGATCCGGCGAGCTTCCCTGGTCTACTATTTTCGCGACAAACGGTCTCTCTACGAGGCCGTCCTCCAGGACCTGCTGGGGGAGCTGCTGGTACGGTATCAGGCCGTCCTGGACGGGGCCGGAACCATGCCGGAGAAGCTCGAGCGGATCATGACCGTCTGGCTCGACTACCTGGCCGAGCGCCCGGCGCTGTCGCGCATCGTGCTGCGGGAAACGGCCGAGAGCTCCCCCTTGAGCGCCGTACTGGCCGATGGGATCCGCCCCCTCATCCAGGCCGTCCTGGGGGTGGTCGTGGAGGGGCAGCGGCTCAAGCAGTTCGACCCGGTCGACCCCATCCGCTTCGTCCTCACCATCGCCGGCTCCACGATCTTCTACGACGCATTCGCCCAGGTCTTGAACGGCGGGCGCCTGCATGATCCACAGGAATTGTACATACCGACCGGTCACACCGACGAAGTGCTGCGCATCCTGCGCCGCCTGGTGGGGACCCGGTCGCTGAGAGCCGTCCCCTCGAGCAGCCTGGGAGGGAGAAGGAGACTCACGTGAGCGAAGAACAAGGTCGTCAGGGGACCCAGAGCGTCGACTGGGCCAAGTACATGCGAGGCCTCGGCCGTCACAAGCGTCGAGTCCGCGAGTTCCTGGGGTTGTCCCAGGAGCAGCTCGCACGTCTCGCCGGTGTCAGCCAGGGCGCGATCAGTCGCCTCGAGGCGGGCCGTGGACTCGCGACACCGCTGCTCGTGGTGGTGAAGATCAACGCCGCCTTGAAGCGAGAGCTGGGTCGCTTCGACCCCGAGCTGCTCTCCGACGAGGCGCGCTGGCTCCGAGAGCACGACGATCGCAGCGTGCCGACCGCTGAGGGATTCCGCGACGTCACCCTCACGCGCGATCCGGGGTTGGAGGAGCTGATCCGCCTCTACCAGGGCATGCCGCAGCGCCAGCACGAGCGACTGCTCTCGGTCGTGCGTGCCACCGCGTCGGCGCTGGTGGGCGGCGGACAGACGACGGCGAACGGCAGCGAAGTCCACGCCGACGGGTGACCGCACCGCGGTTGACCTTGCCGTCCGGTGCCCGATAAGCAATCCGGACGCATGACCGTCATCCGCAAGCAGCACGGACACTTTCTCGAGGACTTCCGGCCCGGGGACGTCTACCGCCACAAGGGCGGCAAGACGATCACCGAAGGTCTGTTCGCCATCTTCACCGACTTCTCGATGACGGCGAACCCGCTGGCGAAGAACACCCGCTACGCGCGCGCCTACGGGTTCAAGGGGCTGGTCTGCCCGCCCGGCCTGGTGATGATCACCGTCTTCAGTCAGAGCGTCGAGGACGTCTCCGAGAACGCGCGCGCCAACCTCGAATACATCGACATGCGCTTCGGGGCGCCGGTATACGTCGGCGACACCATCGAGGCCGAGACGCTCGTCCTGGGCGTCAAGCCGTCGACGCGCACGCCGGATCTCGGCGTGGTGCACGTGCAGACCACGGGACGCAACCAGGACGGGGAGGTCGTCCTCACCTTCCAGCGCAAGGTGCAGGTCTGGAAGAAGTCGCCCGAGGCCAAGGTCGCCGACGGCGAGGTCGCCCCGCGCGACATCCCGGTGTCGCTCCAGCTCCCCGCCTACGACACCGCCCGCAACTACAAGGCGCTCGCGCACCTCAGCAGCCCCGACACCTACCTCGAGGACTTCCGCCCCGGCGACGTGTTCGAGCACACGCGGGCGCGCGTCGTGACGACCGATCACATCATGCTCACCGGCATTCTCGACAACACCTCGCAGGTGCACTGCAATCAGTGGATGGTGTCGCAGGCGCCGGACAAGTTCGTCGGCGGGCAGCTGATCGTGTTCGGCGGCATCCCGTTCAACCTCTGCCTCGGCATCTCCTCCGCCGACGTCGCCGACAACGCGCTCGCCGACGTCCGCTATGCGACCGGCAAGCACACGGCGCCGATCTTCGCCGGCGACACGGTGTTCGCGTCGACCGAGATCCGCGGGCTGCGCGATCTGCCGGGGCGCCCGGACCTGGGCGTGCTCGACACCATCCTCCGCGGCCACAAGTTCGTGCTGAAGGGCGACGTCCCCGAGCGGGTCGAGATCTTCTACCTCGAGCGCGAGATCGCGGTGAAGCGCCGGAGCCACTACGCCTGATGTCCCGCGCCGCCGACAGCCGCGCGGCGCGAGTCTAGGTGCGCACGGCGGGGCTCGTGCTGACCGTCGTCGGCGCCGGCCTCGCGGTCCGCAGCGCTCTCCTGCTGGCCGGCCGGGGGCGCCCGCAACGCGGGCCGCGACCGGCGTTCGTCGTCGCAGGGCCGTATCGCTACCTGCGGAATCCGCTCCTCGGCGGCCTCGTGCTCGCGCTGATCGGCCTCGCGCTCGCGACCGGGTCGCGCCTCCTGCTGCTGGTCACGGTGGGCGCGGCGGGCGCGGCGCACGCGTGGGTCGTCGGGCGGGAGGAGCCCCGCTTGCGGGAACGCTTCGGTCTGGCCTACGAGGAGTATCTGCGGCGCGTGCCACGCTGGCTTCCGCGAGCGCCAGCCGACACCTGAGAGCGTGGAGACGGAGGGAGCTGCGATGAGGAGAGTGCTCGGCGCAATCCTGGCAGGGGCGGTGTTGATCGGCGGGCTCGCGGTGTGGCGGACGCCCACCGTCGCGCTGGTGCGCTTGAAGATGGCGCTCGACGGGCAGGACCTGTCGGCGGTGACCCAGGTGCTCGATCGTCGCGCGCTGCTGGGCTCTGCGCTGGGCGACCTGGAAGAGGGGCCCGCCGCCGACGCGACCCGAACCGGAGTCGTGCCGACGCGCGCCCAGCTCGAGATCCGCTTCGATCGCATCCTGGAGCGCCTGGTCGAGGATCCCGAGTATCGGCTCCGTGTCTCCTGGGACGATCTCCGGGCGATGCTCAAGACGCTGCGCCGCACCGGTGCGGTGGCGTTCTTCCTCTACCGGGCCGACGACGGGGCCGAGTACGTCGTCCGCATGCGGCGCCAGTCGGGAACCTGGCGCATCGTCTCGGTCGAGCGCGACGGCCTCCAGGCGCTGCTGGCGCGCCCGCGTCCCACCGACGTGGCGGCCGCTCCCGCCCCCGCCCCCGCGCCGACCGCCCCGCCCGCCGCCGATGCCGCCATCACCGCGCCCGAGACCGGCACGATGGCGGCCCTGGTCGAGCCCGACGCCCTCGCGCCGCCTCCGGAGCCCGCCCCGGTCGCACCGGCGACCACCCGGGCTCCGCCGCGTCACGCGCAAGCCTTCGTGCGGCGTCTCGACGCGACGACGTGGACCGTGCAGGCGGCCTCGTCGAAGGATCCGGCCGAAGCCGATCAGCAGCGGGCGGCGCTCGGCGACGAGGCGTACGTGCTCCCCGTCGACATCCAGGGGGCGCGCTGGTTCCGCGTGCTGGTCGGCCGCTACACGCGCGCCGCAGAGGCGGAGCAGGCGGCCGCGAGACTCGCCGGCCGGTAGAGGTAGGAGGGCGAGAGGTGGCTCGCGCCACCTCCCGCCCCGAGTGCCTCCGATCCTCGCGTTTTTCCCAACCGCCGCCTCGCCCCCACTCCCCGCGGTTCCTCGGAGAACATCCCGCCCCGCGTCGACCTGAGAGAGCAGCTTCCGTGCCGGGAGCGCCGGGCCACGGGACCACCGTCGGCTCGTGCAGCAGGGACGGGGCGTCGCGCGTCGCGCGTGCGTCGTGCGGGGAGCAGCGCTGGCGCGAGCGTCGTAGCGGATGACGGCGCACGCGCGCACCGTGTGGCGCTCGCCGTGTGGAAGCGGCGACGCCCCGGTGGCGGAGGCGTACGGTCGTGGACGGCCCCACCGCTCGGGCGGGTGACCGACGGATCGCGCGTGCTCTCCGCCCTCTCGCGTCGGATGCCTTGCGGGCCCCATCGGCGCATGGGACGACCGGGCCGATGGCCCGTCCGCTCCCCCGGCCGACCCCCCCGCCGGCCCGCGTTCCCCTGCCGCGCTTCCAGAAGGCGCTCTACGGCTTCGGTGACCTGCTGATCGCGATGCGGATGTCGTCGTTCCAGTTCTATCTGCTCCCCTTCTACACCGACGTCGTGCTGCTGGCGCCGTGGCTGGCGGGGATCGGCAAGATGATCGGGCTGGCGTGGGACGGCCTCAACGATCCGGTCGCGGGCTACCTGTCGGACCGCGCCCGCACGCGAATCGGCCGGCGGCGCCCGTTCATGCTGGGCGCGGCGGTTCCGTTGGGCGTCGCGTTCGCGGCGATGTGGTCGGCCCCCGCCGGCGCGAGCACGGCCGCCGCGTTCCTGTACCTGGTCGGCGCGTTTCTCGTGCTCGACACGGCGTTCAGCTTCTACGCCACGCCGTACATGGCGCTCGGCGCGGAGCTGTCCGACGACTACCACGAGCGCACCCAGCTGGCGGCGTCGCGCGCGCTTTTCCACCTGCTGGGGCTGATGCTCGGCGTGGCCGTGCCCGGGATCCTGCTGGTGCGCTACGCGAGCGCGCCGGCGAGCGGCTTTCGCGCCATCGGGATCGGGCTCGGCGTCGCGATGACGATCGTGGCGGTCCTCACCGGGCTCCTGATCCGCGAGCGCCCGCTCGTGGCCGCGCCCGTGCACCCGATGTCGTGGCGGACGTTCTTCGACGGCACCCGCAGCACGTTCGCGAATCCCGCGTTCCGGGTGTTGATCGCGACCGTCGCGTGCGTGCTGCTGTGCGGCGGCCTCACCCAGACGATGGTGCCATACGCGTTCATATACTGGCTCGGGCGGCCGCAGCTCGTCAGCTCGGCGCCGGCGCTCTACCTGGTGGCGTCGATCGTGTCGCTCCCGCTCTGGACCGGGCTCTCGCATCGCGTCGGCAAGGATCGGGCGATGCGCGTGTGCATGCTGTGGTCGATCGCGGCGCTCGCGCTGACGCCGGTCGCGCTCGCGCCCGACATGGGGGAGCTGCGCTTCGTGACGTTTCTCGTCCTGGCGGGCCTCGGCAACGGCGGCTGGATGGTGCTGCTCGCCGCGATCACCGCCGACGTCATCGACGCCGACGAGCTCGCGACCCACACCCGGCGCGAGGGGGCGTACTTCGGCGTCTGGACGCTCGCCTTCAAGTGGGCGAGCGCGATCGCCTCGGGGATCGCGGGCGTGTCGCTCCAGCTCCTGGGCTACGTCCCGAACCAGCCCCAGTCGGCGGGGACCATCACGGGCATCAAGCTGCTCTACGGTCCCGTACCGGCGGCCCTGATGGTGCTGGCGTTCGTCGTGTTCTGGCGTTTCCCGCTGACGCGCGCGCGCCACGCCGAGATCCGGGCCGCGCTCGACGCCCGCCGGGGCTGATCCGTCGCCCCTTGCGACAATCTGGGCCCCCAACTAAGGCTACCGCGGGCTCGCCCATGACCGACTTCAAGGCCCACAGCGACTCGCCGCTCATCGACAGCGTCGACCAGCTCGTCGAGCAGTTCCACCGTGCAGCCAAGCCGCGCGAACGCTGGCGGATCGGGACGGAGTGGGAGAAGCCGGTCGTCGACCGGGAGACCGGGCGCGCCGCGCCGTTCTCGGGGCCGCGCGGCATCGAGGCGCTGCTGCGCGGGATCGCCGAGCGGACGGACTGGACCCCGAAGGAGGAGAACGGGCGCGTCATCGCGCTCGCGCGCGCGGGCGCGTCGGTGACGCTCGAGCCGGGCGGGCAGCTCGAGCTGTCGGGCGAGCAGTGCCGCACCGTGCACTGCACGCAGAAGGAGATGGCGCTCCACGCGCGCGAGATCACCGGCGTCGGGCGGGAGCTGGGGCTGGCGTTCCTGGGGCTCGGCATCCAGCCGCTCAGCCGACTCGACGAGATCGAATGGGTGCCGAAGCAGCGCTACGGGATCATGGGACCGTACATGACCACCGTCGGCACGCTCGGGCACCGCATGATGAAGCAGACCTGCACCGTGCAGGTGAACATCGACTACGCCGACGAGCCGGACGCGATGCGCAAGTTCCGCACCGCCCAGGGCATCGCGCCGCTGCTGAATGCGATGTTCGCGAACTCCCCGATCTCCGACGGCGCGCCGAACGGCTTCCGCAGCTTCCGCGGCCACGTCTGGACCGACACCGACCGCGCGCGCTGCGGGCTTCTCTCCTGGGCGTTCCGGGACGACGCCAGCCTGGCGCACTACGTCGAGTGGGCGCTCGACGTCCCGTGCTACTTCATCCTGCGGAACGGCCGCTACCTGACCTCCGTGACCGGGGTGCCCTTCCGCCGCTTCCTCGCCGACGGCGCGGGCGGCGAGCGCGCCACGCTCGACGACTGGAACCTCCACCTGACCACGCTCTTCCCCGAGGTCAGGCTGAAGGGCTACCTGGAGCTGCGCTCCACCGACAGCCAGCCGCCCGACCGGGTGCTGGCGCTCCCCGCCCTCGCCCGCGGCCTGTTCTACGAGCCCGACTGCCTCGGGGCCGCCTGGGACCTCGTCAAGCGTTGGAGCTACGAGGACGTCGTCGCGCTCTACGCCGACGTCACCCGCACCGCGCTCCGCGCGCGCCACCGCGGCATCGAGGTGCTGGAGCTCGCCCGCGAGCTGTTCGTGATCGCCGAAGAGGGGCTCCGCCGCCTGGGCGAACGCGACGCGCGCGGCAACGACGAGCGCGTCTACCTCCAGGGCCTGGGCGAGCTGCTCGCCGCGGGCCGCTGCCCCGCCGAC
>Ga0335084_10001918_pt1 | contig 19793 bp, 13 predicted proteins | sample Lox_Sample_44_FD_206721 | JGI IMG/M metagenome (GOLD analysis project Ga0335084, IMG submission 206721) | Soil microbial communities from Loxahatchee National Wildlife Refuge, Florida, United States - Lox_Sample_4.4 | ecosystem: Environmental > Terrestrial > Soil > Wetlands | place: USA...
CACGTCCTCGAGGTTCGCCGGCCGGTGGAGGTATGCGAGCGCGCCGCGGCGCTCGAGGTCGGCGACGATCGGGCCGGCGTCCCGGGCGTAGCAGAACACCGATTCGCCGACGCGCTCGACCCGCGCAGCGAGCCGCGGCGCCTCACGCTCGCCCCATTCCGCTGCCCCGTCGCCGTGCACTTCGACCACCTGCGGCTCGATGTGGGCCTGGATCAGCTCGCGCGGCGCCCCCTGCGCGATGATGCGGCCGCGGTCCATGATCGCGAGCCGGCCGCAGAGCCGCTCGGCCTCGTCCATGAAGTGCGTGGTGAGCACGATCGTCTTGCCCTGCGCGACGAGGCTGCGCAGCCGCTCCCAAATGAGGTGCCGCGCCTGCGGGTCGAGGCCGGTCGTCGGCTCGTCCATGAACACGAGCTCCGGGTCGTTCACCAGCGCGCGCGCGAGGGTGAGGCGGCGCTTCATGCCGCCGGAGAGCGTCTGGATCTTGGCGTCCGCCCTGCCCCCGAGTCCGGCGAACTCGAGCAGCCCGGGGATGCGGCCGCGGATCTCCGCATCGGGGATGCCGAAGTAGCGGCCGTAGACGAGCAGGTTCTCGGCGACGGTGAAGTCGGGGTCGATGTTGTCGTGCTGGGGGACGACGCCGACGCGCTCGCGCGCCGCGCGCGCCTCATTCGGCACCGGCCGCCCCATCAGCTCGATCGACCCGCCGTCGGGATCGATCAATCCGAGGCAGAGCCGCAGCGTCGTCGTCTTGCCCGCCCCGTTCGGCCCGAGGAGCCCGAAGCATTCGCCGCGCGCGATCGCGAGGTTCGTGCCGGCGACGACCTCGTGGTCGCCGTAGCGCTTGCGCAAGGACGTGACGCGCAGGACCTGCGTCGCGGTCAGGCTTTCCACTGGCGCTTGATGATGTCGCGGATGAGGTGCAGCCGCCGATGGAAGAAGTGGTCCGCGCCCGGCACCACGACGATCGGCAGCTCCTGCGGCCGCGCCCAGCCGAGCACGTTCGCGAGCGGCGCGGTCTCGTCGAGCTCGCCGTGGATCACGATCGTGTCGGCGGGGACGGGCTCGGTCCGGTACGTGCGCCCGCCGGCGACGAGCCCGTCGGGGACGCCGACGAGCGCGAGCCGCTCCGCCTGCACTCGCTTCGCCACGCGCGTCTGCACGTAGGCACCGAACGAGAACCCGGCGAGCGCCACCGCAAGCGGACCGAACCGGCCGAGCGCCCAGTCGATGACGTGCACGAGGTCGTCGGTCTCGCCGTCGCCGTGGTCGTGCTCGCCTTCGCTCGCACCGACGCCGCGGAAGTTCGGCCGCACCGCGATGTAGCCGAGCTCGGTGAACGTGCGTGCAAGCGTCTGCGCGACCTTGTTGTCGAGCGTCCCGCCGAAGAGCGGATGCGGATGGGCGACGAGCGCGACGCCGCGGGCGGCCTCTTCCGCCGCGCCCTCCGTCGGGAACACCGACGGATGGTCGACGACGATCTCGATTTTGCCCGCCGGGCCGTCGACCGCGAGCCGCTCGGGCTTGCGGGTCACAGGCGCAGGCGTTCCACGATCCGGCCGCTGACGAGATGCTGCTCGATGATCTCGTCGATGTCGGACCTGTCGACGTAGGTGTACCAGACCGCTTCCGGGTACACGACGATGCAGGGGCCTTCCTCGCAGCGGTCGAGGCAGCCCGCCTTGTTCACGCGCACATTGCCAGGCCCGGCGAGCTTCAGCTCCTTGACGCGGTCCTTGCAGTAGCCGCGCATCGCGTCGGCGTCGTGGTTCTGGCAGCACGCCGCCCCGGTGTCGCGCTGGTTGCAGCAGAAAAACACGTGACGCTTGTAGTAGCTCATCGAGGGGCGCTCCTGGTGGCCCGGATTATAGAGGCCGCGAGCGCTCCCCAACCCGGGCGGCACACCCCCTTGCAATTTCCCCCAAGTTGGTACCCTAGAGGGATGGAATCGCCCGCCATCCTGCTCCTCTCCGGCGGCGTCGAGAGCACGACGCTGCTGCACCAGCTCGTGCAGGCCGGCGAGCCGATGCAGGCGCTCTTCGTCGACTACGGCCAGCGTGCCGCGCCGGAAGAGCGGCTCGCCGCCGAGGACCACTGCGAGCCGCTCGGGGTCGAGGTGGTGGTGCTCGACCTCGCGCGCGTGGGCGCGACGTTCCGCCGCGGGCAGGAGCGCAAGGCGCACATCCCGCTGCCGCACCGCAACCTCGTGGCGCTGAGCCTCGCCCTCTCGTACGCGACCAACCTGGGCGCGCGGCGGGTCTATATCGGGGTCAATCATGGCGACACGCTCGAGTACCCGTCGTCGTCGCACGCGTTCCTCGCCCAGTTCCGGCTGATGGCCGGGCTTCTCGGCGACGTCGAGCTGCGAACCCCCTACGTAAGCATGGGCAAGAGCGAGGTCGTGCGCCGGGGCACGGAGCTCGGCGTGGACTTCGATACGACCTACTCGTGCCTGCTCGGCTACCCGGTGCACTGCGGCCGCTGCCCGCAGTGCCGCAAGCGCCGCGCGGCGTTCGCGGAGGCTGGCGTCGCCGAGCCGCAAGGGTTCTACCGGGCGTGAGCACGCGCCTGGTGAAATGAGCGCGGGGCGCGCAGCGCCGCTCAGTCGAACGACCGGGTGTAGAACACCCCCAGCGCGTTGTCCTGCCCGCCGGAGGCGCGGACGCGGAAGCCGCGCCCAAGCAGGTACTCGAGCATCACCAGCGTGCGTGCCGCCGCGAGGCCCTGCTCGAAGGTGAGGTACAGCCGGTCCGAAAGCCGCTTGCCGACCGAGACCGCGGAGCCCTGGGCCGTCCCCCCGGTCCCGGCCTTCACGCCGATGTCGTCGAGCCCCATCGAGAGCGCAATGCGCCGCTGGATCGGAATCGCGTTGGCGTCGTCGAGGAGCGACGCCGCCGCCGACTGGAGCAGGATCGCGTCGGCCGCCGACGCGTTGTCGAGCCCGCGGCCGAGCACGAGCCACGCGAGCTTCTCGCCCTCGGGCAGCGGCGGCCGCGACACGATCTGCACGCGCGGGGTGCGCAGCGTTCCGGTCACCTCGACGCCGGGCTCGACCGCGAGCCCGCGGCGCACCGCGAGCACGTCGAGCGCCGGGTTCTCGAGCGGGCCGTCGAAGATGAGCCGCCCGCGCTCGACCTCTAGCCGTTGCCCGAGGAAGAAGTACAGGCCGTTGACCGCGCTGATCTCGCCCTTGCCGAGAAACTCGCCCGAGTCGCGCGTGTCGACGCGTAGCTTCCCGGTGAGCCCGGTGTCGAGGCCGGCGCCGACGATCCGGAACTTGCGGCCGAAGTCGAGATCGAGCCCCGCCCTGAGCGGCGAGCGCTGGCGCGCTGCGGCCCGCGCCGACTGCGCGGGGCGCCCGACGACCACCACGTCGTCGCCGAGCGTCGTGCTGCCCCGGCGGGCGAACTCGATGTAGCCCTCGCGCGCGGTCAGCGCGCCTTCGAGCACGACCTCGCCGCGCACGATCTGGAGCTTCCCCGCGCCGTCCACTGTCAGGAGACGGTCCGGCAGTCCGAAGAGCCGCAGGTTCTCGGCCTGCCACGTGAGCGCGGTGTCGCCCGCGCGGGGCGCGACGCCGCGCGCCGTCAGGCGTCCCTCGCCGCCGCGGATCTCGAACTCGTCCATGCGGAGCGCGTCCGCATCGAGCGTGGCCGCGAGCCGGCCGTCGACGAGCCGCACGCCGTGGCTCGGGATCTCGAGCGCGAGCCCGCTCGCGTTGATGCGCCCGGTGACGCGCGGCGAGCGCGGCGTGCCGTCCACCGCCAGCGATGCGTTGACCGCGCCGTCGATCAGCGGCTGTCCGTCGAGCAGCACGCCGAGCGGACGCAGCGATGCGAGCGCCGCCGTCGCGCGCGCCGTGAGGGGACCATCGATCGAGAGCGCGCCCGGCTCCGCGGCGGGCCCACGGCCGAGCTCGAAGGTCCCGGTCGCGGTCCCGAGGCGGCGTGCCTCGAGCGCCACGGTCCCGCTCGCCGCGTCGTCGACGAGCCGCGCGGCGAGCTCGAGACGCTCGAGGCCGAGCGGCAGCCGCGTTCCCGCCGTGGGCTCTCCGAGGGCGATGTCGCCCGACTCGCGTGCGAGCGAGACCGTGCCGTTCAACCGCGGCGTGGTATCGATCGACCAGGCGCCGCGCACGACCAGCGTCGAGGCGATGCCGGACGGCAGGTTGGCGAGCGCGAGGAACGGCGCGGTGGCGACGCCGGCGAGCTCGCCCTCGGTCGACAGCCGGCCGCCCTCCCAGCGCAGACGCCGGATCGAGAGGCGGCCCGCACCGAGCTCGACCGCCGCCTCGCCGATGGCGATGCGCCCCGGGCCGGTCTCGACCGCGACCGGCGCGACGAGTTTCGCCGGGAAGCGCCCGCGATTCGTCAGCGTCTCGACGCTGCCCGACCAGCCTTCCGGGCGCCGCCAGCGTCCGACGAGCCGGCCGCTGAAGTCGATGCCGTCGCCCGCGGCGGCGAGATCCACGACGTGACGGGCGAAGCTCCCGCTCGCCTTCGCCGAGGCGCTGCCGAGCGAAATCCGCCCCGCGCTCACCGCGGTCGCGGCGAGGTCGAGCTCGAGGCGTGGATCCTCATCGGGCGAGAGCGTGCCGTGCGCGGTGAACGCCGCCGCACGGTAGCCGCCTGGCAGCTCGAGCTGCTCCCCGGTCGCATCGGCCTCGACCGCGGGCCGGTCGAGCGCGCCGCGCAGCGTGGCGTTCGCGCGCGCGCGGCCCGCGAGGCGCGGGTCGAGGTCGGCAAGGCGAGGGGCGGCGAGCGAAATCGCGAGCGCGTCGCCGGGGCGGCCGAGACCACCCTGCGCCACCAGCCGGTTCGCGCCGACGCGCAAGCTGGCGTGCACGTCGTGCACTTCGGACGCCGAGGCGGCGAGCCGCCCGTTGCCGTCGAGCCGCGCGTCGCGCCAGCGGCTCTCGCGCACGTCGACGCGCGCGTCGGCGTGCCACCGCGGCTCGAGCTCGCCGGTTGCGGCTACCTCGCCGTTGATCCGCGCGCTCGGATACGCGCCGAAGGCCGACGGGTCGAAGCGGTCGAGCTTCGCGCGCACGTCGAGCGCTTGCGTGCCGGCGAGACCGACCGTGCCCTCCGCGGTGAACGTCCCCCCGCCGGCCGCGGCGACGAATCGCTTCACCGCGAACGCGACGCCCCGGCGCGTGCCCTCGAGCTCGAAGCGCACGTTGGCCTGCGCGAGCCTCGCCCGGACCTCCTGCGCCGACGCGGTGAGCGAGGCCGCGATCGTGCCATCGAGGCGGGTTGTGCGGAGCGGGCGATGGAACGCCTGGAGGTCGAGACGCTTCACCGCGAGATCGAGGCTCGCGCGGCCCGGCGCCGCGCGCGCCGTGCCGTTCGCGTTCCCGCCGGCGCCGAAGTCGGCGGCGAGCGCCGTGAGCGCGAGCTCACCGCTCTTCCATACGAACGGCGATGCGACATCGACGAGCGGCAGCCGGCCGTCGGTGAGCGTCCCGGCTGCGGTGTTCTTCGCCGTTATGGTCCCCGCGATCGCGCCGTCCGCGCGGTTCGCGCCCTTCGCTTGGATCGCGAGCTGCGTGCGCGGCCACGCGGGGTCGAGACGGGCAAGATCGAGGTCGGTCACGCGCACCGCCGCGTCGGCGAGCGACCGCGCGGTGAACGGCGCGAGCCGGATCGTGCCGCTCGCCTCCGCGCCCGCAGCCTTGCCCCCGAGCACGATCTCGAGCTGCTCGAGGCTGCCCTGGAGCGTCGCCTGGAGCCCGAGTGGGAGCTTCTTGTCCTCGCGCACGAGCGATGCAGTCCCGCTCGCCGGGAACGGCCGCGCAGCGCCGAACGCGAACCCGCCCGTGAGCGTGCCGAACGCGGAGCGTCCCTTCACGTCGGTGATCGAATGACGCATCCCCGAGCCCTCGTAGGCGAGCGTCACCGCGTCGAAGGCGAGCTCGTCGGGATCGCTCCGCACGATCACGCGTGCGATCGTCGCGCGCCTGACCCCGACTGCGAGCGGCAGGGCGAGCGAGTCCGGCGTCGATGGCGGCGTCGGCTTGATCACGATCTCGAGGCTGCGCGCGGCGAGCGCCCGCAATTCCACTCGCCCGACGAGCGAGGCGACGAGCACGGGCTCGAGTGCGAGGTCCTCGGCGGTGATGCGGAAGTCTTCGTCCTCGTAGCGCAGGCGCGCGACGCGGATCGTTCCGGTGAGACGACCGCGCGGGTCGGTGAGCTCGAGCGCGCCGCCGGCGGCGGCAACGGCGCGCGCCCCGAGCCACGCCACCGCGCTCTCGCTCGTGGCGAGCCAGGCGGCCGCGATCCCCGCGGCGGCGATCGCGAGCGCGAAGAGGAGGACGGTGACCCGGAAGACCCAGCGCATCGATTCAGAACGTCAGCCCGAACGAGAAGTGGATTCTGAACTGCCCCGTGTCCCGACCGTAGGCGACATCGAGGCGGAGCGGCCCCGCCGGCGTACGCGCCCGGCCGCCGAGCCCGTAGCCCACCGCGAAGCGGAAGTCGCTTAAGCTGTCGAGCGCGTTGCCGGCGTCGACGAATGCCGCGACGCCGAGATTCTCCCAGGCCCAGTACACGGCCTCCGCGCTCGCAAGCCCGTAGTAGCGCCCGCCGACTACCGCGTCACCCGCCTTTACGCCGAGGCTCTCGAACGCGTAGCCGCGCACCGTCGTGTCGCCACCGGTGCGGAACAGCATCGCCTGCGGAATCCCGCTCGAGGTGTCGGCGAGCACGGCCCCGGCTTCGGTCCGCACGATGCCGTCGAGGTTCCGCGCGAGGGGCACAAACCACGAAAACTTGCCGACCGCCCGTCCGAACGCGCGGCTCGAGACGCCCGGGGGCGCGGCCCCGAGCTGCAGCGCCGCGTTCCATCCGCGCCGCGGCGAGAGGAGCTCGTCCGTGCGCCGCCACGTGTACCAGACACTTGCGACGAGCGCGTAGGTGTTCTCGGCCGGGAGGCCGGAGGGCTCCTGCCGCTCGAGGATGTAGCCGAGTCCCCAGGCCGGCTGGTTGCGCTCGTCGGCGAGCTTGCGCACGAACCCGGCGGAGACCGACTGCGTGTCGAGGTTCTGGATCTGCGTCGCCCGGAGGTCGGCGCTGTAGATGTTGTACCAGCCGGTCGCGTCCGGCGGCGACTCGACGTTCGCGGTGAGCGCCTGCACCTTCGTCTCGTAGCGCAGGGTCGAGGTGAGGCGGTGGTTCAGGCCGAGGAAGTTGACGTCGCGGTAATCGAGCTGAGCCCGGAACTGCGTGTCGGTGCTGTAGCCGAGGCCGACGTCCACCTTGCGCTTCGGTGCCTCGATCAGCGCGATCTTCACCGGCAGCGCGCCCGGCCGCGCCGGATCGGCGTCGACGGTGACCTGGACGCTCGCGAAGTAGTTGGTCGCGATCAGTCGCCGCTGGTAGGTCTCGAGCTTCTCGCGGCTGTAGGGGTCGCCCGGATGGATCGGGCTCAGGTTGCGCACGACCAGCTCCGGATGCTTGTCGAGCCCGGTGATCTGCACCTCGCCGAACACGAGCGCCGGACCGCTCGCGAGCGTGAGCTCGAGATCTGCCGCGAGCGCCTCGGGGTCGATCGTCGCCTTGCTCGCTGCGATCCCCGCCGCGGCGTAGCGCTCGGCACTCAGCCCGGCGACCGCGAGTCCTTTCGCCGCGTCCCAGCCGGCTTGCGTGAAGACGTCGCCGGCGCGGAGCGGCCATGCTTCGCGTGCCGCGGCCATGCGCGCCGCGCCGGAGGGATCCTCGAGCACCGGACCGGTGAACTCGATCCGCACCGTGCGCACGCGCGTCGGCTCGCCCGGCGCGACCGCGACGCGCACGACGCGGCCGCTCTCGGCCTTTTGCGCGCGAACCTCGATCGCGGGCGAGAAGAAGCCGCGCGTCGCCGCGATGTCGCGCGCCTGCGCACGCGCCTCGGCGAGCAGGCGCTCGAGCAGCTCATCGGTCAGCGCATCGCGCAGTGCTTGCGCCCTCTGCCACCGCATGATGTCGAGGTTCTCGCGCAATGCGTCGTCGAGCGGCGACGGCGCGACGATCTCTACGCGGAAGGCGGCGGGCGGCTCGGGGTCGGCCGCCTGAACCCACGAAGCCGCAGCGAAGAGGAGCGCCGCGCAAAGCCGGCGGACGACGCTCAATGCGCTCGCCTCATCGCCGCCGCTCCCGCTTCGGCCGCAGCGGGTCGGTGCACACGTCGGCGCCGTCGCGCGGGATCGGTCCCTCGGTCAGCCACTCGAACGGCACCACCACCAGCGAGCCGAAGAACCGTCCAAGGGTGAGCAGCACGTCGCCGACGCTCGGCCCGACGTGGAAATCGGTGAACGTGCCGGTGACGTCGACCGGCGTCGCGAGGCTGAAGAGCTGCGGGCGCTTCGCCTGCGGCTGCAGCCGGAACGCGAGCGTCTCGTCGCGGAAGTCCGCGCCGCCCTTGCCGCCGACGCGCATGCGGCTCGTGTCGAGGAGGATCGCGTCGTCGGACAGCTTGCCGTCGCGCAGGTTGAAGCGCGCCACCACGCAGTTGACGACCGGCTCGCTCGACGGATCGACCTGCGGCAGGAGCGCGAGGAAGACGTTGACCGCCCAGAGATCGAACACGCCCGAGCTCAGGCGCTTCGGCCACACCGCGACGTCGATGCGGCCGTTCGCGTGCTCCATTACTTTCGCGAGCGCGGGGGCACGGCTGCCGAGCTCGAGGTTCATGCTGAACCGCCCCTCGGCCGCGGTTCCCGGCCGGATCCGCCGCGCCAGGATCCCGTAGTCGAAGTTCTCGATGTACGCGCCGGTGCGCACGCGCACGCCGGCCGCCGACGGCTCGTAGAGGAGCGAAAGCCGCACGGTCCCGCCCGGGATGTTCACCTCCGCCGGCCCGATGAAGAGCCGCCCCTCGGTGACCTGCGCGCGAAGGTGCCCGTCGCCCATCCGGTCCGCGCCCGAGCGCACCTCGGCGACCGCCACGTCGAGGTCCGCGTCGAAGCGCGCCAGCACGTCCGCGCTCGCGAGCGCCTGGGCTCGCGCGGCGGCGCCCTTCGCCTGGTCACGGAGCGCCTCCACGCCGGTAGGTGCGGCGCTCCGCTCCTCCACCGGGGACCAGCCGTCGAGCTTGAAATCGTCGAGTTGCACGCTCGGCGCGGACACTTTCATCTCGAGCCGTGCGCGCTCCTGCGCGAGGTCGATCCGGCCGCTGCCCGCGAGCCGGCTCGCGCCGACCCGGACGTCGAGGTCCGGGACGCGGTAGGCGGTCGGAGTGACTTCGACCGGTCCCGAGACCGACCACGGGCCCCACGGCGGCAGGCGGGTTCCGGCGAGCCCGTTGAGGGTGTCGAGCCGCTCACCCGAGAGCACGAACTTCAGGGCGGCGGTGGTCTGGGTCACTGGCAGCGCGACGCGGCCGTCGAGGGCGAGCCGTGCCCCGGCCGTCTCGGCGGTCGCCGAGAACGGCGCGAACTTCGCGGCCGGCCCGAAGTCGGCGAGCGTGCCGCTCGTCACGCGGACCGCGATCGGCGCGTCGCCGAGCGTGCCGTCGACGCGGACGGTGAGCGGGCTCCCGGCCGGTGCGCTCGCGTAGGCTTCCTTGAGCCGGATGTCGGCGAGCACGCGGCGGCCCGCCGGGCCGCGGATCCGCCATTCGCCGCCTTCGATGCGCGCCTCGATCGACGAACCGGCCAGCAACTCGCTCAGGGTGCCGCCGCGGCCGAGCACCTGCACCCGCAGCGCTTCCACCTGCGCATCGAGGTCCTCGGCGAGGCGCATTGTCCGGAGCATCGCGCCGAGGTCGACGTTCTCCGCGCCCATCGCCACCGCGAGCTCCGGGAGCTTGCCCCGCAGGTCGAGCGCGATCGTGCCGGCGACCGGCACGCCGGCGAACGACGCACCGAACGCCGAGGGTTCCATGCGCCCGCCGCGCAGGCGCAGGACCACGCCCGCGTTCGTGAGATCGCCGCGCGCGAACGCGACCCGCTCCAGCCCGACGCCGATGTCCGCGTCGGCGAGGTTGATGCCGTGGGGGAGGATCGGCACCTCGATCGTGCCGGCGCTCTTCGTCTGTGCCGCGGCGGGAAAGAGGCTCTCCAGCTCCGGCACGTCTACGAGCGGGCTGCGCACGGCGGCGCCGATGATCGGCTGCTTGCCGGCACCGATGCCGGTGCGATGCGCGTCGACCACGAGCTCGCTCCGACCGAGCTTGAGCCGCAGCTCATCGAGGTGCCATTCGTCGCTCCCGATGCGCGCGTGCCCCGCGACCGCGACCGGCGCGTTCGCGCCCGGCGCGGTGCCGAGCCAGCGCGCAAGGTCGCCGGCGCGCCGCCCCTCCAGGCTGAACTTCAGGTCGGTGCCGCGCGTTGCCTCCGGGCGGGCGAGCACGCCCGCGAGCGCGAGCGTCACGCCCGCCCCGCGGACCTGGAGGTCGATCGGCGAACTCGCGGTCCGCAGCATGCCCGGGGCGTCGCCGCCGCGGAGCTCGGCGGTCACCCGCTCGCCGGCGAGCGCCCCGCGTCCGGTACCGCGCAGCTGCTTCCCGCGCGCGATCGAGACGTCGAGTGCGTCGAGCGCGAGCTCGACCGGCCGGCCGCCCGCCACGTTCCCGTAGCTCAGCTTCGCGTTCGCGACCGCGAGCTTCAGCTCGAGGTCGCGCGCGAGCGCGCCGAGCGTCGCGCCACTGCCGCCGAGCCTGAGCTCGAAATGCCCCAGCGTGCCGTCGATGCCGGGCAGACCGGTGAACACCTCAGCGAGCCGGCCGAGCGGCGAGCGCTCCGCGCTCAGCTCGAGCGCGACCGCCGGCACTGGCGCCGCGCCGTCGAGATCCAGGCGGCCGCTCACCGGCACCTCGGCGACGGTCGCGAGCAGCGGCGCGCTGAGACGGCCGCCCTCGAGCTGCACGTCGAGCTCCGCGTCGCGCACGTCGCCGAAGAGGCCGAGCCAGCGGGCGACGCTGAGACGCACGTCGGCGTCCGCCAGCGTGAGGAAGCCGAGGTCGAACGCGTCATGCTCGAGCGCCATATCGCCGGTGAGCTTCGTGCCGGAGTGCCTGCCAGCATCGCCGGCGAGGAACGGGCGCAGATCGAGCGTCGACAGCTCGAGCTCGCCAGTCAGGCGCGGCCGTTCGCCGCCGTGCGCGATCTCGATATGGCCGGTGAGCTCGCTCGCGCCCATGACACCGCGGATCCCGCCCAGGGTTGCGCTATCAGCGCGCGCCGTGATGCGTCCCGCGAGGCTCGTCACGCCGACCTTTGGCAGCCGCGTCTGCGCGAGACGCTCGATCTGCGCGAGGTCCTCCGTGCCGAGCCCGAAGAAGATCTCGGTCTCGCCGATACGCGTGTTCGCCGTGCCGCTCGCGTGCAGCCGTGTACCGGCAAACTCGAGGTCGAGCGTGAACGGCCAGGGCTCGTCGCCCCGATAGAACAGGCGCCCCGGGCCGCCGTCGAGCGTCAGGACGTACGGGAACTGCTTTTCCACGCGCCCGCGCACGCTCGCCCTGATCGGCCGCGACCACGCGCCCTCGGCGTCGAGCGCGTCGAGGTCGAAGTAGCGCGTGCGTGCGCCAGAGTGATACTCGACCGCGAGGCTCCGCAGGCTCATCTGTCCGATGCGCACCGCGACGCCGGAGCCCTCCTCGTCCTCCGCCGCGTGCGAGAGCGCCTCGAAGACCCAGTTCCGGTCGCCGTCCGGGGAGCGCTCGAGCCACACCTTCACGTTCTCGGCGTCGAGCGTGCGGATGCGCAGCCGGCCGCGTAGCACCGGCCAGAGGTCGACCTCGGCGTGGGCCGCCCCGAGCTCGGCGAACGCCGGCGTCGCAAAACCGGGCGGATTGGCGATGCGGACGCCGCCGATGCTGAGGCGGGTGCGCAGGCCGAGCACGAGCTCGAGCGGACCTTCGAGCGTGACCTCGCGTCCGAGCGCTGCGCTCGCGACCGCGCCGATGCGGTCGCGCCACGGCGCCGCGCTGACCGGCACGCCGAAGGCTGCGATCACGAGGAGAACTGCGAGCGGTGCGGCGACGAGCGCCGCGCCGGCGATCAGCCACCGGCGCATCGCGGCGTCGCGACTGCGGCGGCGGGCACGGCGGGGAGCTGCGGGAGACGGACTTCCAAGGCGGCACGCGATCGAAGAAGATACCAGCGCGGGGCCCAAGGGTACCGTAAGTCCGCGGCCGGCCGTCCCGCGCAAGGAGCCCATGATCGGCGCCGTCCTCGACTACCACGAGCTCAGCAAGCATCGGCTCGAGCGCTACGCCCCCGGTCCCGGCCATCTCGACTGGGCGACGCAGCCCGACCCGTTCCGTACCTACGCGGGCGTCGAGCGCGTCGAGCTCCCGCTCGTCGCGGACGATGTGGCGGCGCGATTCAACGATCTCAGGGCTGGGCGGTTACCGCCGGCCGCGCCGCTCGCCCGCGACGCGCTCGCCGCGCTCCTCGAGCTTTCGCTCGGGCTGTCGGCGTGGAAATCGCACCGCGGGGCGTCGTGGGCGCTCCGCTGCAATCCCTCGAGCGGCAACCTGCATCCGACCGAAGGCTACGTGGTGTGCGACGCGATGCCCGGGCTCGACGCCGGCGTGCACCACTATGTGAGCCGCGACCACGCGCTCGAGCGGCGCGCGCGGCTCGCGGTGACGCCGCGCTTCGCCGCGGGCGTGGTGGTCGGCCTGAGCTCGATCTACTGGCGCGAGGCGTGGAAGTACGGCGCCCGCGCGTTCCGCTACTGCGCCCACGATTGCGGGCATGCGATTGCGGCGATCGCCTACGCCGCAGCGGCGCTCGGCTGGGGCACGCGCTATCTCGCCGAGCCGGGCGACGCCGACGTCGCGCGGCTCCTCGGCCTCGACCGCGACGCGGACTACGACGGCGCCGAGCGCGAAGCGCCCGACTGCCTCTTGTGGGTGGGCACGGGCGGCCCACCGACCGCGGACGCGCTCGCCAGGGCGGTCGCGGGCGCCGCGTGGTCCGGCGCCGCGAACGTCCTCAGCCCGGCACACGTCGAATGGCGCGAGATCGATCGCGTCCATGCCGCGACGCTCCGGCCGCGCACGCTTCTCGCCTCGCGCTTTGCGCCGCCCGGCGTGCCCCTCCCGCGCGCACCCGCGCTCGACCTCACCGCCGCCACCATCATCCGCCAGCGGCGGAGCGCGGTGGACTTCGACGGCGTGACGGCGATCGACGCCGAAGCGTTCTACGCGATGCTCGACCCGCTCGTGCCGCGAGCCGGCGTCCCGCCTTGGGATGCCTGGCCGCACGCTCCGCGCGTGCACCTTGCGCTCTTCGTGCACCGGGTCATCGGGCTCGCGCCGGGGCTGTACGTGTTCGTCCGCGCACCGGAGGCGGCCGAGCGGTTGCGGCGTGCCACGCGCTCCGACTGGCTGTGGCGGAAGTGCGGGCCGGGCGCGCTCGACCTCTTCCTACTGGTCGAGCACGACCTTCGCGACGCCGCGCGCGCCGTCTCCTGCCATCAGGACATCGCCGCGGACGCTTGTTTCGCGCTCGGGATGCTGGCCGACTTCGCGCCGGTGGAGCGCGAGCCCTGGCGCTACCGCGAGCTGTACTGGGAGTGCGGGATGATCGGCCAGGTGCTCTACCTCGAGGCCGAGGCGGCCGGCATCCGCGCGACCGGGATCGGCTGCTTCTTCGACGACCCCATGCATCGCCTCCTCGGCCTGCCGGCTGGCGGCGGGAGCCCGCCGCCGTGGCAGAGCCTCTACCACTTCAGCGCCGGCGGCGCGGTGGACGATGCGCGGCTCGAGACGGCGCCGCCCTATTCGTTCGTGGCGCGCTCGCGCGTCGCGCCGGCGAGCAGGTAGGCGAGCGCCGCGAACGGCCAGAGCGCGGAGACGAGCCGCGTCAGGCCGTTGAAATTCAGGAAGTGCCCCTGCGGCCAGGCCGCGAGCGAGTGCGCGAGGTAGGGGTTCTCGGGCGCGAGGTTCACGAGCGCCGTCGCGGTCATCAACGCGAGCCCCGCGGCCGCGATCGCCCAGCGCCGCGGCAGCCCGGTGAGGAGCACCGCCGCGGCGATCCCGATCACGAGGCCTCCGCCCGCACCCGGGGTGAACCAGACGAGCGCGTCGCCGGGCGAGAACAGCACGGCGAACGCGCCTGCGCGCGCCATGACCCCAAGCGCGATCACCGCGAGCGCGAGCAGCCGCACCGGCCGCCCGGAGTTGGCGAGGATCGCGACGAGCAGTGCGACGGCGACGGCGTTCAGCCCGGCGACCGCGGCCTCGATCCGCACGAAGGTCTCGGGGGCATATAGCTCGGCCTCCACCGCGCCGAAGAAGCCGCGCAGGTCGCCGTTGCCGAAAGCGAGCGTCTCGGGACTGAGCTGGGTGAAGAGCCAGAGCGCGACGAGCACGAGCCCGGCGTCGGTGGCGGCGCCGGCGCGGAAGATGCGGTCGCGCAGCGCGTGCGCGCCGCCGCGGGCGACCACCGCACGCCAGACCGCGAGGCCGGCGACCGCGCCGAGGAACCCGCCGCCGACGTTGGTCGCGAGGTCGACGTTCGACGGGATGCGGTCGGGCAGGTAGCTCTGGAGCCCCTCGAGGACGAGGCTCAAGGCCCCGGCGAGCGCGACCGCGCAGGCGACCGCCGCGCGGCCGCGGACGTGCGGCGCGAGCGCGAGCACCGCGAGCAGGCCGAGCGGAAAGTAGGCGACGACGTTCGCCGCGAGGTCGAAGCCGGTGACGAAGCGCGGCAGCGGCGCGGTGAGGAACTCGAGCGGCGAGAGCCCCTGGTCGCGCCAGCCGGAGAACGGGTAGAGGCTCCCGTAGACGACGAGGACGCCGTAGACCGCGAGGGAATAGCGCGCGAAGCGCGACGGGCGCGGCTCCATCCCCGGCGATTCTACCGGTGCGGGAGCTGCGGCTCCCGTAGCAGCCTCAGGCGACGCGCGCGAGCTCGGTCTCGTAGATCTTCAGCGCCGCGTCGTCGAAGAGCGCGAAGACGACGCGGTCGAGCGAAGGGGACTTGCGCAGGAACGCGCTCGTCTCGTCCACGGCGATCTTCGCGCCGGCGGCCATCGGGTAGCCGTAGATGCCGCAGCTGATCGCGGGAAACGCGATGCTCCTGCACCCGTACTCGATCGCGAGCTCGAGGCTGCGGCGGTAACAGGACGCGAGCAGTTCGGGCTCGCCGCGGTTGCCGCCGTGCCAGACGGGGCCGACGGCGTGGATCACGTGCTTGGCCGGGAGGTTGTAACCCCTGGTGATCTTGGCGCTACCGCTCTTGCAGCCGAGGAGCTTGCGGCACTCGGCGAGGAGCTCCGGGCCGGCCGCGCGATGGATCGCGCCGTCGACGCCGCCGCCGCCGAGAAGCGTCGAGTTCGCCGCGTTGACGATCGCATCGACGGCGAGGCCGGTGATGTCGGCGCGCACCGCCTGCAACTTGAATACAACCGGGATATCGGCACTCATGGTTCCGCCTCCATGAGTAAGAGGCCCGAAGTGTGCTGCGCATCGCGGTCCGAATGCAACCGTTCGTGCCCACTTTTTGAGCACTACCGCGCAGGCTCGAGCGCGTACGATCGCGCCGCTCGACGAATCGACCAACAGGTCGAGGACTCCGTCCGGTCCCTGACGCACGTCACGGATGCGTCCGAGCGTGCCTTGTAGCATCCGCTCCTTCCTCCTTGACCACCTCCTCGCCATCGAAGCCCAGCCGCACGAGCAGCGGGTCGCGGAGCGCGCCCACGAAGAGGTCGCCCTTCCCGCCCGGGAACCGGTCGCCGGCGTAGAAGGCCATGCCCGAGGGCGCGATCGAAGGCACCCAGTAGTGCAGCGGCTGCGCGAGGCCGGGTTTCGACGTGCCCTCGCCGATCTTCGTGCCGGTGACGTAGTTCACGCCGTAGGGGATCGCCGGCCAGCCGCAGTTCACGCCGGCGCGCGGCACGTTCACCTCGTCGCCGCCCCGGGGCCCGTGCTCGTGCGCCCAGAGCCCGCCGGTTGCCGGGTGGAGCGCCGCGCCCTGCACGTAGCGGTTGCCGAGCGTGAAGATCTCGGGCCGCGCGCCGGCCGCGCGCGACGAACCGGTTGTCCTCGCGGGATGCGGCCGTCGTCGTGCAGGCGCACGACCTCGCCGGCCAGATCGTCGAGCGTCTGCACGCGGTCCTGCCGGTGCGCGACTTCGGCGCCTGGCGGTAGATCACTTCGACCGCCTCCCGCCGCGCGTCTTCCGCCGATCCGGCGAGGCTGACGCGGCCGATCAAGGTCAGTAGCGCACCACCGACCGGATCGACGCACCGGCGTGCATCAGGTCGAACGCCTCGTTGATCCGCTCGAGGGGCAGCGTGTGGGTGATGAGGTCGTCGATATTGATGCGCCGGTCCATGTACCAGTCGACGATCTTCGGCACATCGGTGCGCCCGCGCGCACCGCCGAACGCGGTGCCCTTCCATACCCGTCCGGTCACGAGCTGGAAAGGCCGGGTGCTGATCTCCTCGCCCGCGCCGGCCACGCCGATGATGGTGGAGACGCCCCAGCCGCGGTGGCAGCACTCGAGCGCCTGGCGCATGAGCTCGACGCTGCCGACGCATTCGAACGAATAGTCCGCGCCGCCGCCGGTGAGCTCGACGAGATGCCCGACGAGGTCGCCCTTGAGCGATTTCGGGTTCACGAAGTGGGTCAGTCCGAACTTGCGCGCGAGCGGCTCGCGGGCCGGATTCACGTCCACGCCGACGATCATCGCCGCGCCGGCGAGCTTGGCACCCTGGACGACGTTTAGCCCGATGCCGCCGAGCCCGAACACGACGACGTTCGCGCCCGGCTCGACCTTGGCGGTGTTGATCACCGCGCCGATGCCGGTGGTCACGCCGCATCCGATGTAGCAGACCTTGTCGAACGGCGCGTCGGCGCGGATCTTAGCGAGCGCGATCTCGGGCAGCACGGTGTAGTTCGCGAACGTCGAGCAGCCCATGTAATGGTGCACCGGCATCCCTTTGAGCGAGAACCGGCTGGTGCCGTCGGGCATCAAGCCCTTTCCCTGCGTCGCGCGGATCGCGGTGCACAGATTGGTCTTGCGCGAGAGGCAGGCCTTGCATTGCCGGCACTCCGGGATGTAGAGCGGGATGACGTGATCGCCCGGCTCAAGCGTCGTCACGCCCGGCCCGACCTCGACGACGATACCTGCGCCCTCGTGGCCGAGGATCGCCGGGAAGAGCCCCTCCGGGTCGGCGCCCGAGCGGGTGAACTCATCGGTGTGGCAGACGCCGGTCGCCTTCAGCTCGACCAGCACCTCGCCCGCCTTCGGGCCCGCGAGGTCGACCATTTCGATTTCGAGCGGCTTGCCGGCGGCGAATGCGATGGCGGCTTTGACTTTCAAGGCGTTCCTCCGGTGTGCGCGGCGGCCTGATACAGCGTGGGCCCGAGTATACGAGGGGCGGGGCGCGCGACGCCCCGGGTCAACGCACCTTCACTTCGACCCAGAGGCGGTTCAGCAGCCGCCTGGTCTTGCGATCGTAGTCTTTGAGCGATTGCAGCCGCTTGAACTGCTCGGGATCCGGGAAGATGTTCGGGTTGTTCGCGATCTCGGGCTTGATCCACTGCATGGCCACGCGGTTCGGATTGCCGGCGCCGATCGTGTTCGTGATCTCGGCGGAGGCGCGGCCCTCGAGCCAGAAGTTGATGAACTCGTAGGCGAGGCGCGTCTCGCGGCCGGTCTTGTGCATGACGAGATTGTCGAGCGCGAACACCGCGCCCTCCTTCGGCGTCGTGAAGTCGATGGTGAACTTGCGCCCGGCGGCGCGCGCGTCCTGCTGCGCGGTGAAGAAATCGTTCGAATAGCCGTGCGCGAGCCAGATGTTGCCGATCGCGAGCTCCTTGAAATAGCTGCCCGCGTTGAACGCGGCCCAGTAGGGTTTCGCCCGCAGGATGAGGTCGCGCGCCGCCTTGAGGTGGTCCTCGTCCGCGTCGTTGGCCGGGTGGCCGAGATAGATCAGCGCGGCCGCGAAGAGCTCGCGCTGGCTGTCGAGCACCGTCACCTTGCCCTTGATGCGCTCGAGATACTTCCGCTCGAAGACCGCGGCCCAGGTGCCGGTCGGGATGTCGAGCGAGCGCATGCGCTCGGCGTTGTAGCCGAGAATCGTCAGCGAGTACGCGTAGGGCACCGAGTAGCGGTTGCCGGGATCGAACCACTGGTCGAGGAACTCCGGCTTGATGTTCTTCAGGTTCGGGATCCGGACGGGATCGAGGGCCTGGAGCTGCCGCGATGCGATCAGCGCCTGCACGGCGTTGCCGGTCGGCACGATCAGGTCATAGCCGGTGGCGCCCGCCGCCAGTTTGGCGAGCATCTCCTCGTTGTCGGAGTAATAGTCCTGCGCGAGGCGGCACCGGCATTGCGCCTCGAATGCCTTTACCGAGGCCTCGGTGATGTAATTGTTCCAGTTGAAGAGGCGCAGCACCCCTTGCGCGAGCGCCCAGCCGGGTGCGGCCGCGAGGAGAAGCGCACAGACGATCCGCCGCACGCCTCAACCCTTGGCGCGCAACGCGTCGGGCGCCACCCGTCCGGCGATCACGATCATCGCCAGCGTGAGCACCATGAGGAGCGTCGAAACCGCGTTCACCTCCGGCGTCACCGCGACCTTGATCATGGTGTAGATCTCGAGCGGCAGCGTCTTGGTCCCGACGCCGGCGGTGAAGAAGGTGATGACGAAATCGTCGATCGACAGCGTGAACGCCATCAGCGCGCCGGCGACCACGCCCGGCAGGATGAGCGGCCAGGTCACCCTGCGGAACGTCTGCCACGGGCTCGCGCCAAGGTCGCGCGCCGCCTCGAAGATGGAGTCGTCCAGGCCGGCCAGCCGCGCGCGGACAATGATTGCCACGAACCCGATCGAGAAGGTGATGTGGGCGAGCACGACCGTGCCGAGCCCGAGGTCGAACTCGACGCCGAGCGCGGCGAGTGCCGGCTGTGCGAGGTTGAGGAAGAAGATGAGGAGCGACACGCCGAGGAGGATCTCCGGCATCGCAACCGGCGTGAACACGAGGAACGGGAGCAGCCTCGAGCGGAAACGGTGCATCGCGATCCCGGCCATGGTGCCGAAGAGCGTCGCGATGCCCGAGGCCACGAGCGCGATCGAGAGCGAATTGAACGCCGCGTGCAGCATGCTCTCGTCGGCGGCGAGGCGCCGGTACCACTCGAGCGTGAAGCCGACCCACTCGGCGTTCAGCTTCGAGTCGTTGAACGAGAAGATGACGACGATCGCCAGCGGGATGTACAGGAAGGCGTACGCGATGAGGCTCGCGAACCAGAGCCAGAAAGCGGGGAACGAGCGGCGCGTCCCGCGCCAGCCGAGCGCACCCGCACCGGCGAGCAGAGCGAGCGCGATGCCGAGCACCGTGTAGCGCGCGGCCCCCGCGAAGAAGCACCCGAAGAGCGCGAAGATCGCGACCGCTTCGAGCGCGAGGGCGAGCTTACGCACGGGCGACGCTGCCCCGCGCGAGCCAGGCGGCGAGCCCGGCGATCGCGAGCACGCACACGGTCAGCATGAGCGAGAGCATCGAACCGAACGGCCAGTCGCGCACGCCCAGGAACGACTCCTTGATCATGTTGCCGACCAGCCAGTCGCCGATGCCGCCGAGGATCTCCGGGATCGCGAACATGCCGAGCACCGGGATGAACACGAGCGCCGAGCCCGCGAACACGCCGGGCAGCGAAAGCGGGAAGGTGACGCGCCAGAACCGTGCCCAGCCGCTCGCGCCGAGGTCCTGCGCCGCGTCGAGCAGCGTCGGGTCGTGCTTCTCGAGGTTGGTGTAGAGCGGCAGGATCATGAACGGCAGGTGGACGTAGACCATCGCGGCGAGCACCGCGAACTTCGAGAACAGGAGGTCGAACGGCCCGAGCATGATCA
>Ga0335084_10001919_pt1 | contig 19793 bp, 22 predicted proteins | sample Lox_Sample_44_FD_206721 | JGI IMG/M metagenome (GOLD analysis project Ga0335084, IMG submission 206721) | Soil microbial communities from Loxahatchee National Wildlife Refuge, Florida, United States - Lox_Sample_4.4 | ecosystem: Environmental > Terrestrial > Soil > Wetlands | place: USA...
ATGACGGTCGGCATCTGGTCGATGGGGTAAATGAACCCGGAAAGCAGAAATGCCGGCAAGAACGTGGCGATGAGCGCGGCTTGGCTTGCCGCGAGTTGTGATTTTGCGAGCACCGAAATCACGTATCCCAGCGACAGGACCACCATCAAGAAGAGCGCTGAGCTGATCAAGAAGACACTCCATTGCCCGCGGAAGGGAACATGGAACCACCAGACGCCTATGCCGGCGCACAAGCCAGTGTCCAACATGCCAATCAGGAAATACGGCACCAGCTTGCCGATCATCACTTCGAGGGAGGTGACCGGGGTAGAGATGAGCTGTTCCATCGTGCCTCGCTCCCATTCTCGAGCGATGGTCAGGGAGGTGAGAAATGAGCCAATGACAGCCATGACAATGGCAACGACGCCCGGCACAATATTCGCCACGCTCTCCAGGTCTTCATTAAACCAGGTGCGGACATCGACGCTCAGTGTGGGCTGGGTCATGAACTGGCCCTGGCGGTTCAACCACTCCAGCTGGAGTTGCTGAGAATAAGCCTGGACGATGGCTTCGCTGTAGCTAATGCTGACATTAGCGGTGTTATTGTCTGTGGCATCGAGGAGCGCTTGGACGCTCACCGGACCTCCCGTACGGATTTTCAGCGAATAATCATGCGGAATCACCAAGGCGAGCCGACACTCGTTCGCATCAATCGCGTGGATCATGGCAGGAAAAGTATTCACGGTCTTCACTACGTTGAAATACTCTGAAGCCTGGAAGTGTTTCAGGAAGTCCTGGCTCTGCTGACTGCCCTCACGGTCAAACACGCAGACAGGAATGTGTTTGATATCGAAGCTCACCCCATATCCAAACGCCAACATCAGCAGAACCGGCATCGCCACGACGATGAGCAGGCTGCGAGAATCTCGCCGAATTTGAGTTACCTCTTTACGGACGAGTGCCGCTAGCCGGTGCCAGCGCATAGCTACAGCTCCTCTTTCGCGGACTGCCCTCGCTTGCTGGTGAGGGCCACAAAAACGTCTTCCAAACTCGACGGGATCGGCCCGATCCTTCTGACGGTGAAGCCACGCGCGGAAAGCAATAGCCGCAATGTGGCGATCGCTGTTTCGGCCTGAGGTACCACCAGGTGCAGAGCGTTCCCGAAAACGGCCGCGTCCCATACATCGGGTGTTGTGCGCAGGAGATCCAGAGCAGGCCCGAGCGGTTCGCATTCCAGCAATAACAACTCTCCACTCATCGCATGCTGCTTCAACTCCATCGGTGAACCGGACGCGACGATCTTCCCCTGATGGATCATTATCAAGCGATCACAATATTCTGCTTCATCCATGTAGTGAGTCGTGACGAAGACCGTGACACCCTCATCAGCCAGCTGGTGAATCAAATCCCAAAACCGGCGGCGTGAGATCGGGTCAATACCGGACGTCGGCTCGTCAAGGAACAGAATTGGCGGCCGGTGCAGGACGGCACAGCCCAGTGCAAGCCGCTGTTTCCATCCGCCAGCAAGCGTTCCGGTCAAGGCCAACTCACGGCCGTTCAATCCTGCCATGTCGAGCACCCACGGGATACGCTCTTGAAGTATGGCGGGTGGCACCTCGTACATCCCCGCAAAGAAGCGAATATTTTCGATGACTGTGAGATCGTTATAGAGAGAGAATTTCTGGGACATGTACCCGATGCTTTGGCGCACAGTTTCTCGCTCCAGTGCGACGTCGTGGCCCGCGACGAGAGCCTGGCCGGCAGTGGGGCGAAGCAACCCACACAGCATGCGGATGGTCGTGGATTTCCCAGAGCCATTCGGCCCCAGGAAGCCGAAAATTTCCCCTGGATGGGCTTCGAAGCTGACGTGGTCGACTGCGACAAAATTGCCGAATTGCTTTACGAGGTCTCTGACCACCACCGATGGGGCCTCGTGATTCACGGGTGCTTCCTGTTGCTGTCTTCTTGGACGGCGGCGACAAAGAGGTCTTCGACGGTGGGCACTATCTGTTCAATGCGCTCGAACGGCATATGGGCATCCGTTAGCCGTGCTCGCAGTTCAGGGATACGAACTTCGGCGCTATCCACGATCACGTGCACGCCGCTCGCAACCAACACGACGTTTAGGATGCCTTCGGCGTGAGCAAACACCTCTCGCAATCGAAGCGGCTCGCTCGACGCAATTGCCACGACTCCCCCCCGCAGCTTCATTTTTAGGTTGGCAGGTGCATCGCAGAAGAGGATGTGCCCTTGATGCATTAGGGCCACACGGTGGCACCGTTCGGCTTCGTCGAGGTAGGCCGTGGACATCATAATGGCAATGCCTTCTTTCAGCAACGAATAGAGTATGTGCCAGAAATCCCGGCGCGAGACGGGATCGACGCCGTTGGTGGGTTCGTCCAACAGGATCACGCGCGGCCGGTGGATGAGCGCACACACCAAACTCAATTTTTGCTTCATCCCGCCGGAGAGGTTCCCCGCCAATCGGCTCCCGAATGGACCCATGCCGGCTGCTTGCAACAGCTGGCGGGAACGCTGTTCCCGTTCCATGCGAGAGATGCCAAAGACGTCGGCATAGAATCGGATATTTTCGTCGACGGTCAAATCCTCATAGAGGCCGAATCGTTGCGGCATGTAACTGATCTGAGCTTTGACTCCTTCCGGGTCTTGTGTAATATCATAACCCGCAACCGCGGCCGACCCGGAATCGGGAGTGAGCACGCCGGCCAACATGCGCAAGGTCGTTGTCTTCCCGGCTCCATCCGGTCCTACCAGGCCAAACACCTCCCCCGCGTTCGCTTGGAAACTGAGTCGATCAGCGGCGAGCACACCGGGAAAGCTTTTGGTCAGGTCGAGAGCATCTATCGCGGGGCGAGGTCGGGCCATCGTGCTACTGGGGTGATAGGTCGATCACAGCATCGGCCGGCATGCCGGGCTTCAACTCGTGGTTGCGATTTTCCATGTCGATTTTGACACGATACACGAGGGTCACGCGCTCCTTATGGGTCTCCACACTCTTGGGGGTGAATTCGGCCTCCGAAGAGATGAACGAAACCCGGCCGGAGTAAGTTTTGTCGGGGTACGTGTCGGTATGCACGGTCGCCGTCTGGTCCCAGTGGATCTTCCCCAGGTCGGATTCGTTGATGTAGCCGCGCAACCACAGATGATCCACATCGGCGATGGTCACCACAGGTGTACCAGAGGCCATCACCTCGCCAAGCTCCGCCTGTCGCACGAGAATGACTCCTGATGTGGGAGCCGACAAGACGGTGTAGCTCAGCTTCACTCGAGACATGTCTAGATTTTCCCGTGCAAGCTGAAGATTGGCGCGGTTTACCGCGATCTGTTCTTTACGGGTGCCCTCGACGATTTGATCATAGTTCTGCTTGACCCGTTCATACGTCGCTCGAGCACGTTTCAATTCCGTCGCAGCCGTGTCGAGGTCCTCCTGAGAGACTCCTTGCTCGGACAGAAGCGCCCGACGCCGTCGAAAATCCTGCTCTTTTAGTTTCAGATCCGCTTGGGCATCGAGTAGCGTCTGCTTCGCCGCCTTAATCTCCTGAATGCGGCTTCCAGCCAGGGCAAGTTCCAACTCTGCTTCACGCGTATGAACCGTGGCCTCGTCCACATGGACCTGCTCTCGGTAATCATCATCATCCAGCCGAGCCAACAGGTCCCCTTTCGTGACATACTGCCCTTCTTCAATGGGCAATTCCACGATCCGTCCCGGCACTTTAAAGCTCACCACACTTTCATGCGCTTCAATATTACCGGACAGTTTCAGGGTGCTGTTTGGTGACTGGTATCCGTTCCATCGCGGGTATACATACACTGCCGCCGCGACACCAATCAGTAACATGCCAATCAAGACGATTCGCTTCACTGATCAGCCTCATATCGAACAACAACTCGTCCCTGGCTTGAACTGAGATCAGGCAGATTCGTCGACACGCCGAAAGCCGCCGCTCGTCGGAATGTCATCGCCGTCGCAAGCGTTCTGCGCTCAACATCAGAAGTTCGATTTCTTCGGTAATCTCTTCTTGCCGAAGAATATTGCGTTTCCGTTCCAATTCCGACGCTTGCTTTTTAAGGCGCTGGATTGCGCCTTCCAGATGGGACACCCGAGCTCGATTTTCCGCCAGGAGGGCACTATAGAAGATCTTGTGCAAGAGGGAAAACAAGTACAGATCGACTAATTCAGTCAGAAACGTACGAGGAGGTAGATTCAAGAGGGGCGGCCCTGTGAAACGAATTGTTTGGCCAGGAGACGTCTCGAATGGCCTGAGAGTTTGGGTGTTCACACCGTTTGTTTCGAAGACATGTGAGACAACTGTCATTGTCAGCGGTCGGCCTGATGTATCCTGTCTCTGCAGCCGGTGCACATGGTCCATCACCTGACTCATCACCGACTGGACTTCCTCCGCAACGGAGGCTCCATCGATCGATACCGCTACAGTCAGCTTGTCCGAAATCCGCGCGGCCAGCTTTCGCCCAACCGTGAAGACAACTGGATCCTTGTCGTGCACGATCCGCAGGCGTTCGTGAACACGTGCAAGCAACTTGTCATTGTAATCGCCACAAAAGCCTCGCTCCGAACCGATAACAAGGAATAAAAGCCTGCCGTCCTCCCCCCGCGGAAGGGCCTCTGGGTAAAACGTGAGAAAGTCAGTTCCGGCCGCATGCATGCTCGACACCACCCGTTCTTGCGCGGATAACAGCCGCGTCAGCTTCTGTGTCTCCATGACCGCGAGATTTTTCATGGCCCCCATGATGTCGCTGATCTCATCGAGCGAATGGATGTGGCCCTCGATGTCACGTCGTTTACTCATGTGGACTTGTGTTCCTTGAGCCAATGCCCCACAGATTCTGCCCATTCCTCATCGCGACTGTCCAACGTCAGGTCGCTGTCCTTCACGCGCGTGGCCAGATACTCGAGCAACGCGGGAATCGACTCCGGAAGGGTCTTATCGAACAGACCGTGATTGAACGCAGTCAGCCAGGCCAGGTGGAACTCGATGGGCAAGGGACACAGCCGGTCCTGTTTCAATAACTCCCGCAACACTCGGCCACGCGCGATCTTTGCTTCCATCGACGCCTCAAGACGTGACCCGAACCGGGTGAAGACCTCCAGTTCGAGAAATTGGAGATAATCGAGCTTCATGCGCCCCGCCTTCTCCTTGATTCGCGGATGCTGCCCCTTCCCTCCGACACGTGACACGGATCTTGTCACATCGATGGCGGGAAGAATGCCTGACGCGAAGAGGCGTTTATCGAAATAAATCTGCCCGTCCGTGATCGAAATCAGATTCGTCGGAATATAGGCGGCGATTTCTCCCTCCTTCGTCTCCACGATCGGTAAGGCCGTCATACTGCCACCCCCATGTGCTGCGGCGAGACAGGTCGAGCGTTCAAGGAGACGGGAGTGGAGAAAGAAGATGTCGCCCGGATAGGCCTCGCGTCCGGGAGGACGATGGAGCAGCAGCGACAGTTCCCGATAGGCTTCCGCATGCGTAGTGAGATCGTCATAAATCACCAGCGTATCGAGGCCCTGCCACATCCAGGTCTCAGCCACTGCACACCCCGCGAATGGAGCAAGGAACTTGAGGCCTGGTAACGACGTCGCCTCCGCGACGACGACAGCAGTATGGTCCAATGCGCCGAACCGCCGGAGGGTTTCGATTGTGTCGACAACGCTGGATCGCTTTTGTCCGACCATGACATAGACACAACGTACCCCTTGGCCTCGCTGATTGATGACGGTGTCGACGGCCAAGGAGCTTTTCCCCAAGGCGTTGTCGCCAATGAGTAATTGGCGTTGACCCTTGCCGATCGGAATCAGGGCATCCACGATCTTGCTGCCCGTATACAGAGGTTTGTGGACAAAGTCGCGCGCTGTAATCGGCGGCGAAAGGATGTCTAACGGACGATTGGCCGAACAGTCCGGCTGTTCCAATCCGTCGAGTGGGCTCCCCAACGGGTCGATGACCCGTCCAATCAAAGCATCTCCGGTGGGAATGCCCATACGCCGTCCGGACAGATGTGCAATCGTACCGGCGGTTAGCACGCTGGTCTGTTCAAGGAGGATGGCGCCGACGACGTGTTCCTCCAGCTGGAATACCATCGCACGACTGCCGTCTTCAAGGTTCAGGATTTCGTCCATCGCGGCGGAGGGTAGTCCTTCGATCCAGGCTATGCCATCCCCGAGCGCCACAACGGTACCTTGTTCGGACATCCGCAGGCCAAACTGATAAGTGCGGAGCCAGTCGGCCTGACTCGCCAGTAGCTGATTCGATGCCAGTAATTGATTAGGCATGGCGCAGCGGTTCGGCAAAGAACTTCAGTTCGTCCTGCACGTTGGCGCGAAGGACCCAGGAGCCAACACTGATTCGTAACCCGGCAATGAGATCCCTGTCTTCCAGATATTCGCAAGTCACATCCCGTCCCGCCAGCGTTCGGCAGGCCTTACTGATAACTTCTCTCTGGGCCTTGTCGAGCGGATACGCACTCGTGACTTTCATCGGGAACCCCGTCCCCGCCGGAGCCGACCGGATGACCTGCACCTGGTTGTCCGGCAGATGGGGAAGATCCTGGATGACCACGTCGATGATTCTCTGTTCCAACTCTGGTCCGCCGAGACGAGACAGGAGTCGGCTTGCGAACGCTCCCCCTTGCGCAATCGCAGTCGCCTCGGTCTGTTGCACGAAATCTCTCATGCGCCGTTGTTCGACCGCAGCCGCCTTTTCCCGTTCCTGATTGAGTTCCGCATGCAAATCTTCCAGCAGCCGAGTCCGTTCGACGTTGATTTCTTCGCGCAGCTGCGCGCGGGCCTTCTCCCGTTCCTGCCCCCATTCTGCGAGGCGATTCTCATATTGGGTTTGTAACGCCTGCGCGTCGCTCCTGGTCACTTCCGCATCCGACAACGTCTTTTGGATGGCCGCCTTGCGCTGCGCAATCACGTTCATCACCGGTTGATAGAGAAACCGATTGAGAATCCACATGAGGACCAAAAAGTTGATCAGTTCGAGTATGAACGTCGTCCAGTCAAGTTCCACGGATCACCTTCTACGGCTCATCACCGACACAGAGGCGGAGCGCTTTCGCGACTACCGGTCATGGTTTCAGCATGTACTCGAGTAACGGATTTCTGAAGAGAATGATCAGGACGATAACCAGACAGTAGATCGCCAACGACTCAATCATGGCCAGGCCGATGAACAGAGCCCGCGTAATCGAACGCTCTGCTTCAGGCTGCCGCGCCAACGCTTCCAAGGCCTGACTGATGGCACGTCCCATCGCCATTGCCGGAATCATGGTTCCGATGGCAATGGCCAAGGCGGCAACGACTGTCGAGGCAAGGGCAAACCAGCTCATGTCACGCATGATCACTCCTGTGCTTGAGGTTGTCGCGATTGTTGTGAGTGGATGGCGCCCGCGATATAGATTAAAGCGAGCATGCCGAAGATATAGGCCTGAATCACAGCTTCAATGATATGCAACATCAGCAACGGGATCGGCACTAAAAAGCCCGCCACGAGAAGCACCAACAGCGCCGCCATTTCGAGGCTCATCATGTTGCCGAATAGCCGAATGGCCAGGGCCATGGTACGCGTGAGTTCGCTGATCAGATGAAACGGGAGCATGAGGGGCATCGGGGCCAAATAGTGACGCAGATACAGTCTGATCCCCTCTGAGCGGATGCCGAACCAATGCACCGAAAGAAACACCAGGACGGCTAATGCCGCAGTCGTCGACAGATTGCTGGTTGGAGCGTTAACACCGGGGATTACTCCCGACAGGTTCGCCACGACGATGAAAAGCCAGAGAGTCGCAATGAATGGGAGAAGGCGTCTCGTTTGCGCGGGCAACACACCTCGAATCGCCTCATCCGTAGCACTGAGGAGCCCTTCCAGCACGACTTGGACCGGCCCAGGATCGAGTTTTAACTTCCTGGTCACAATCCAAGACCCCAGGCCCAAAGCGAGCATAATCCCCCAGGTGGTGAGGACCGGTTCCGACAAGATCACCGGTCCAAGCTGGACCGTTGTCCCTCTCAACACATCAGTTGATCCCATCCGCTACTCCTTCACATTCAAATAGACACTCAGGGCGCCGACACCTACACCGAGGACGATAAGGCTTAACGTCCAGCGCATCGAATACCCTGCGGTCAGACCATCCAGCCAACGACCGAGATACGCGCCGACGATGACGGGCACGACAAACAGCAAGCCCAGCGTGCCGAGATAGACGGTCTGTTTCAGAAGGGTGGGTCGGTCATGTTCCGCTTGCTTCATGCGGCGAATCTGTTTCGCCACTTCCTCCTTCAATTGATTCTCACGTTTCATGACGCAGCATACTCCCCACGGCCCATCCGCCAGAGCCGCTTGAACATTTCCTCTTCCAACCGATGCACACTCTCTTTGATACTGCGCAGTTCGGTTTCTTCCTCGACTAACTGCTCTTCGAGCGCCTGGCTGATCCGCGCATACTCATCATCACGGATGTACCGCCGCGCACTCAGATAGAGGTTGTTGTCGACACAATAGAGCAGGCCGCGGGGCACAGCCAGAAAGTGCCACCGGTCATCCATGGTCCGATAGCGCGCCAATCCGAACGTGAGCACCGTCATCACCCGTTCATGATCGCCGAGAATCCCGAACAACCCCGAATCGTCCTGGCCCACGAAACTCACGACCTGGTCGATCCGCTCGTAGTGCGTCGCGTCTTGCAGATGGAGAACAAAGGCCTTCATGCTCGCACACCTGTCATCGAGCCACGCAGGTAGCATCGATCTTCCGGGACATCGTCGTATTCCCCGCGCAGGAACGCCTCACAATCACGAAGCGTGTCGGCCAAGGGCACAGAGGCGCCTTCGATCCCGGTCAGTTCCGCAGTGACGTGGAACGGCTGGGTCAGATACCGTTGGAGTTTTCTGGCGCGGAGCACGATACGCCGGTCGGCCTCGGACAGTTCTTCAATGCCGAGCATGGTGAGAATATCCTCGAGTTCCCGATACCGCGCAAGATGCTCTCTCACTCCTTCGGCAATCCGATAATGCCGATCTCCCAAGACGTGACGATCCATCAGCTTGCTCGTGGATTGCAAGGGGTCCACGGCCGGATAAATCCCTTTACTGGCCTGGTCACGGGTTAAGATCACCAGCGTGTCGAGATGATTCAGAATCCCGCTCACGGCCGGATCGGTCATATCGTCAGCCGGAACATAGACGGCTTGCACGGAGGTGATCGCACCCTTCGTGGTGGAGATAATGCGCTCTTGCAGCTCCGCGATTTCCGTCATTAAGGTCGGCTGGTATCCCACCGTCGCCGGCATCCGTCCCAGCAGACCGGAGATTTCGCTCCCCGCCTGGACAAAGCGAAACACGTTGTCCATGAGAAACAGCACGTCTTTTTGTAATGTGTCGCGGAAGTATTCTGCATAGGTCACCGCGGCCAGCCCCGCCCGGAACCGAACTCCAGGGGATTCGTCCATCTGGCCAAATATCATCACCGTCTGAGGCATAACCCCAGCTTTCTGCATCTCATGCCAGAGTTCATGTCCTTCGCGAATCCGCTCACCCACCCCAGCAAACACGGACACCCCGCGATGTAGCGCCACGATGGCGTGCATGAATTCTGTGAGGAGCACAGTTTTTCCGATCCCGGCACCGCCGAATAATCCAGTCTTGCCACCTCTGATAAACGGAAAGAGCAGATCCATCACCTTGATCCCCGTCTCCAGAATTCCGCTCGTGGCTTTCGTTTCGTGTAGGGACGCCGGCCTGGCCAAAATGTTGCGGAACTCGCTGACCGCGAGCGGCGGTCCTCCGTCCAAGGGTTCACCAAATAGGTTCAAGACCCGACCGAGGCAATCGGGGGCCACAGGAACGTGCACAGGCGCTCCTGTGTCGAACACGGGCATGCCGCGACGAAGTCCGCTTGTCCGATGTAAGGTGATGGCGCGCACGTGGCGCTCATCGAGGTGTTGATAGACCTCAAAGGTGTAAGTCTCATGATCCATCGCAGACCACAACGCCTGGTGCAATGGAGGAAGACGGTCGCACGAGATGTCGACGACCGGTCCGTGGATCTTGGCAATCGTCCCGATCAGACTATTGTCAGCATGAGGTCCGTTCGAGTCGACTGTTGAAGCGACGTTCTGCACAAGATCCCTCTTACAATTACTTCATGGCATCAGCACTGGAATAATGGGTGAGCAGGATGCCCCCATGCACCTCGGCGTTGAAGAAGCGATAGCCACTTATCCTCACTGAAACCAGACGATGACCTGTCGTGATCGGCCCGCATCGATTTGACATCGGTGGCATGACCCGTCTGGTGTGCACCAATTTACGACTCGTGCCTCTCCCAATGGTCTGCAGCACGTGTTCACCGTTTCCACACGATAAGCGATTCTTCTAGTGGGATCAATGCATCCGGATGGAACGGCACAATCCTCGGCGTAAAGTGATGCGCTGGGCGGCTGGAGGGACAGTCCGCCACATAGACATACCCATTCACCGCGCCGAGGATCGCTTCTCGCTGACGCATCGTGATACGTGTCGGTGATTCATGATCGTTCAGGGGATCTGCATACAGTTCAACCCGCATTCGATTGGGCTCAAGATCTCCGGAATAGACCTGTGCTTCAAAATGCCAGTGTTCTCCCGTTTTCGTAACCTGGACGTCGCCGAAACGAACACCTCCCCAGCCTTCTTGTAATCGTGCATGCCACTCTTCCAACTCGATCGCCGGCTTGGCCTCGTTTGTGATACGACGCCTCAGTGCCACAGATGCCGGGAGGTAGATCGTCTCGACATATTCTCGCACCATTCTGTTACCGCTGAATTGCGGTGTGAGACGGGCCATGCTGGCGCGAATACGCTTCAGCCATGTTTTCGGGATGCCCGCACGATCTCGGTCATAAAACTCTGGGATAACCTGCTGCTCCAGAATCTCGTATAGCCTGCTGGCCTCCACCGCATCGTACTCCGGCTCATGATGCTCCCGCCCATCTCCAAGCGCCCATCCGACCTCTGGGGTGTAGGCTTCAGCCCACCACCCGTCCAACTCTGACAGGTTCAATCCACCGTTGACGAGGACTTTCATCCCGCTTGTACCACAGGCCTCCCATGGACGACGCGGCGTGTTGAGCCACACATCAATCCCTGCCACGAGGTACTGGGCTAGCGCCATATCATAGTCCTCCAAGAACACGATGCGATCCCAGACATCGGCGCGTCCTGCGAAGCGTGTTAACTCATGCACCAGGCGTTTGCCTTCTTCATCCTGAGGGTGTGCCTTGCCCGCCACGATCAGCTGGGCTGGACGGTCCGGATGACACAGGATTCGTGCCAGCCGATCTGGATCATGCAGCAAGAGATTGGGACGCTTATACTCGACAAATCGTCGGGCAAAGCCAAGTGTGATTGCGTTGGGATCAAGGACGTGTCTGGCCTGTTGAATGTGATCAGGCGCCGCACCCCGCACCTGCATCTGGCGAACCAGACGGTGGCGGGCGTATCGAATGAGTGCATACCGCTGCGACGCGCGGAAAGACCACAGGTCTCCGTCACCGACCTGCTCAACAGAGGAACACAGCTCATCAAGTCTCCCTAGCCAACGGCCCTTCCCACAGGTACGGGTCCAGAGCGTATCTGCCTCCGGTGACTCCCAGGAAGGGACGTGCACGCCATTGGTCACATGTCCGATCGGGACTTCATACTGAGGCCAATCGGAATAGAGCGGCTGAAAAATGTGCCGGCTGACGGCTCCATGCAGCTTGCTGACTCCATTCGCCACACCACATCCGCGCATCGCCAGGAAAGCCATGTTGAAGGGCTCATCCCGGTTGTCGCGATCCCTACGCCCCAGCGCGAGAAGATCCTGAATCGGCACATGCAGCACCTCCGCGAGGTACGTCGCATACGGACGAATCAGTTCGACGGGAAATCGGTCGAACGCCGCTTCGACCGGGGTATGGGTCGTAAAGGCATTGCCGGCTCTGGTTGCCCAGAGCGCCACTGAGAACGACTGTCCCGTCCGGCGCATGAAGCTGAGGGCACGCGCGAGCACCGCAAAAGCGGCGTGCCCCTCGTTCAGATGGCAGATATCGATATCGAGGCCGAGTTCTTCAAGTACCCGCCACCCACCGACTCCAAGAATGATCTCCTGGGTGAGACGCGGTCTCACTCCGCTTGGGTAAAGAAGGGCCGTTGCGCCGCGGTCGGCAGGGCTATTAAGCAGATCGTTGCTATCAAGCAAGTATAGCGCCACCCGCCCCACCTGCGCTTGCCAGACTCTTACCAGAATTGACCGCCCAGGCAATTCCAACTGAATTCTGAGCCAGCCTCCCTCGCGATTTTGTACTGGCGTGACCGGGAGGCTTGTCGGGTCATTGTAAGGAAAGGCCTCCTGTTGCCTGCCATCAGGATCCAGGATTTGCCGAAAATACCCCTGTTGGTATAAGAGCCCGATCCCCACAACCGGCACCCCCAAGTCGCTCGCTGCCTTCAGATAGTCTCCCGCCAGAATCCCCAGGCCGCCTGAATAAACCGGCAATGCTTCGCCGAGGCCGAACTCCATGCTGAAGTAAGCCACACCCTTCAGTCCGTTCGCTCCCCGTTCCCGCCCATACCAGCCAGGGTCCTGCAAGTACTCCCGCCGTTGCGCGAGCCATCTCTGCAATTCCTCTTGAAAGCCCGGATCCTTGGCCGCCTCTTCCAGTCGAGCTTGCGATACATTTTGCAAGATAAAGTAGGGGTTCTCGGTGCGCTCCCACGCATCCGGATCCAGCACTTCCCAGAGTCGGTCACTAAAGTGACTCCATGTCCAACGGAGATCGAGAGCAAGCTCGGCTAGTCCTTCGAGTCCGGAGGGCAACGGCCGATTAAAAACATACGCTAACATCACATTGTGCTCCGTCAATCACGACCCACGCCGCACCCCGCTTGCCCTGATCACCTGCTGGCATCAGAAACGCTCTTTGCCCGCCCCAATGAAAGGGCACGATTAGCAGCCGCCTCCAGCAGGAGTGAGGCCCGAATAACAAGGCATCCGATGGAAAGAGTTCCAACAAGAGATAGGCATCCGATCACACCCTGTATTGATTCAGACATCGAAGACTCGTTTCCCTTAACGCCACACGCTACTCTCTCGGATGGTCATTTTTCTCGACCTCGAACTGTCCGGCTGCGTGACACTTCAGGCAGTTGGTCATCCGCCCCAGGCGATGCGCCCCGTCACCCTTCTCAAGCAGGCGGCGGACCCTGTCGTTGTCGAGCAGGGTTGGGCGGGCACCGAACGTCGCGCCGAACTCGTGACAGGCACCGCATGAGCTGGTTCCTGTGGCTCTGAATATAAATTCGCCGTGGGGATTGGACATCGCGCTGGCCGTAATCTGTGCGAGACCTCCCCGATGTTCGGTATGGCAAGCCAAACAGGTCTTCTGTTGCGCGATAACTTCCCGATGAAAGGTGCCCACTGCCGGTTTCGAACGTTCCGTAAATTTCGTTTCCGAATGGCAGCCGATGCACTTGATACTGACAGGCCCGCGAAATGGCTCGTGACAGCTCGTGCACCGAGGCACATCTGCATGATAGCGGCTCAAGTCTCCGGGAGCCCACAACGTTTCCGGATCCCGAAACGACCACCAGCCCAGCCAGATCACGACGACCAGTGTCGCGAGTGCGACGACCGGGACGGCAGTTCTGGGAAGCGGCAGATAGCGCATCGTTCACAATCCGCCGAAGTAGAGGGCTCCGATCACGTGCATTGCCGTGAGCACGAGAAACATCAGCGTCATCGGGGCGTGAATTGATTGCCACAGACGGAACGCCTCCTCCTGCGCCGCCATCCGGTGCAATCGCAGGTCGATCTCGTCGGGCCCCAGCCCCTCCTCGTGGAGCTCCCGTTGCCGGTCATTCAGCGTCCTGAGCGCGAGGTAATGGACGCCCTGCCCCACGATTCCACTGACCACGACCACGATCAATGCTACCAAGGCGAGCAACGGCACCAGTGCATGCACGTGCACGCCAGAATGGAGAAGGATCAGGAGCGGGCCGATCACCCCCGCTACCATGTGGACCTGAAACCAACCGCGCGGCCACCGATGGTTTCGACTCAGCCGTTTCTTGATCGGGTACACAAAGACCAACAGGATAATTCCCAAGCCTATCCAGCCCATGAGGTGTCCCTGCCGCGTATGGGCGAACGGTGACGGAGATCCGATACTGAGAAAGGCTTCGGCCAGCAAGGCTGCCGCAACCACGGCAACCAGGAGGATGACGATTGTTGTGAGACGCCACGACAGCGGTGCCACGTCTAGTATTTCTCGACTCCTTTGCTTCCCCCAGCATGACACCGAAGGCAGTCTGCAAAACGTCCTAGCCCATGGATACCTTTCGCTTTGTTGCGAAGCTTCCGGACCAGCTCATTGTCGATGGGCTGAGGAGTCAGCCCGCCGTCTTTTCCGATCCGATGACAATCGCGGCACGATGTCGCTCCCGTCGCTCGAAAGATGAGATCGCTATGGGGATTCAGCGGTTGGCTTTCCACGGCGTACAGTTTGGCCTCGCTCCCGATATCTTGACCAGCTGCCACAGCCTGTATGGCCTGACCCGAGATGCCGAACGCGTTCAGCGATGTCACTCCCGTTCCAAGCAGAACCATGAGACCCAATCCAATCATGCGGGCATACATGCTACGCAGGCTCATGTCCACAACAAACCCTGTACCGTTCATCTGGAATATCCTGCATATTCCGGAAGACCGTTTCTCGCTCTTCTGCACTGGTTACCTGATCAAGAGCAGGATAAAGGACCCTTTCTTCCTTCACGTTGTGCGAGCCGAGAAGACCCAAGAGCGCCTGTTCCTCTTGATCGCATTCCGGATTCTGCTCCACGACTTTGTCATGCATGGCCTCGAGCTGCTGTCCGATTTGACGATGCTCGGCCCGCATGACGAAGGTCGGCCCACTGTCTGACATACCGGTTTTTTCTTCCCACAGAGGGAACAGCAGATCTTCTTCCCACACAATGTGGCGCTGCAGGCCGAACTTGAATTGTTTAAAGGCTTCCTTGGCCTTGGCAAAATCGGCCCGTTTGAACTGTTGAAAGGTCTTGAACAACTCGTCCAGCCGGTCATGGTCCTGCCCGTAGAACGCGCTGATGGATTCGTGCTCCCTCATAATGCCTCCAATGAATTATGAATGCTCTTTGACCTTAAATTCGAGATGGCAAGCCACACAGGCCTTCAATACGTTATTGAATCGGGGCAAGATCTGTTTCATGTCTTTCGTGGGGATGATGCGTGCCAACTCCTCCGCTGCCTCGTGGTGCGCCATCGCCAAATCGTGATACTCCGGAGGAAACTGCTCCGGATGCTGTTGTGCCATCGCCTGCCGGTGCATGAAGAATCCGAGGTGGGATTCCGTCAGTCCGCGCGCAAGCTCGTAATCTTCTTCAACCAGGGCGTTGACAATCACCTGGATCGTCTCCAGATGTTGCATCATGACTGCGCGGTGTTCTTTCGCATCTGATGACGACAGTGGTATGGCACGCCTGGTATCGGGGGTGAGATAGGGATTGGGCCGCTGGTCCTCGCGGTGATGTTCCACCTCGGTGCAACTCGTCAATAACACAGCAAATAAGCCACCAACTAGGGCTATTCCGTAGGCGACGGATCTCCCCCTATATAATGGTAGCGGCAACTTCCGAGACATTTTGAATCTCTTTCAACAAAATCAATCGGTTAAGGCGATCACTTCACGCCATCCGCCTTGGTTACCGCCTCCCAATACGTATTCACCCGTGACTGGATGTGCACGATGGCTTCCGTCTGCACCGTCGGCTCGAAGAGGTGGCGGAATCGGCCCTGCGGCTTGAGATACTCTTCCACCGGCTTACGCTTGGGAATATAGGTGTGCGTGACTGCTCCATTGATCGCCTCTTTCAGCGGCCAGAGCCCGGTCTCAACCGCCAGCTTGGCCACCTCGGGCGTCTGTGCCGGGTCGAAATGCCATCCGGTCGGGCAGGCAGCAAAACTCAGGAAGAGTTTTGGTCCCGTGAACTTGGCCGCACGTGCAAACTTCTCAGCGAGGTCTAAGGCGTATCGCGGAGAGACGGTGGCGATGTAGGGAGGCCGATGCGCTCTCCAGATTTCGAAGATATCCTTCTTCTCCTGAATCGTCCCGGCTGGGTGTTGGACGCTGCAGGGAGAGGTGGTCGTGCGCGCTCCATATGGCGTCGCCGAAGAGAGCTGCACACCAGTATTCCCATAGGCCTCGTTGTCGTAACAGATGTAATAAAAATCTAATTGCCGGAACAAGGCGCCGGAAATGGACGACATCCCGATGTCGTAGGTCGAACCATCACCCCCGAGCACCACGACCTTCAAATCCTCCTCTTTCGGCAATCGTTTTTTTGCGATCAGCACATCGAGCGCATCGCGAACGCCTTGCGCCCCGGCTGCTGCGGAGCCCATCGTCGTATAGAGCCAGGAGGCGTTGAACGGGGTGAACGGATAGACGGCAAGTGAGGTGAAGCAGCCGGCGGCGTTGACATATACCACATTGTCGCCGAGCACTTTGGACGCCAAACGCAACGCTTCCAGACCTCCGCAGCCGGCACAGAGCCCGGCTCCCGGAAGCACATACTCTTCCTGCGGAATCTGTTTGATCTTCTTAAATGTCTCGCGTTGCCATGTCATGATGGAAGCTCTCAACTATGAGCTATCAGCTTTCGATTCGGTGGCCAGAAGTTGGAGCTGCACCATCTCGCGGTGCTCGGCTTCGGTGTACAGCAGGATCGGCCCGATTCCTTTTCCTTGCACTCCGGCTTCTGCCGTCTGCTCGAAGATCGTTTGGAGCTCTCCTTCAGAAATATTTTTTCCTCCCAGGCCTCCGATAAAGGAACAGAGCGCCCGCGGCCGCAGCGCCTCGTGATATAGACAGGCGGCAATCTCCTGAAAGAGAATGCCTCCTTGCCCCGGAGAAAGATTCTGGTCCAAGACGGCCACGGCCCGGCGGCCCTGTAGGGCCTGACGGATCGCGTCAGCCGGCCACGGGCGGATGACCCGGAGCCGGAGCAGGCCGACTCGTCTCCCCTGTGCTCTGGCCACATCTACCGCCGCCTTCCCTTTCGTCGCAAAGGCATTACTCATCACGAGCACGTCCTCCGCATCCTCGAGCCGATAGGCGTCGACCAGATCGTACCGGCGGCCGAACAGCCTTTCGAATTCGGCCACTGCCTCCTGATGCACCTGCAGGGCATTCATCGAGGCCAAATGCATTTGATGCCGGAAGTAGCTGTACGTCGAGCCGCTCAACACCGCGACTCCCTGGGCGTGGGGGGCGGATGCTTTAAAGCCCAGATGCGCCGCCCGAAGCGGCGGCAAGAACGCCCGAACCAGCTCAGCATCGGGGCGACTGACCGGCTCCCGCGTGAAGGACAGGTAGAATCCGTCCAGGTTGACCATGACCGGTAAACAGACGCGCGGGTCTTCGGCAATGCGGTAGGCCATCAGAATCGAGTCAAGCACTTCCTGGCAGGTTTCCGCATGGATCTGGAGAAAACCGGAATCGCGCGCAGCCAATACGTCGTTGTGATCCGGTTCGAGGGTAATGGGTGACGCGAGGGCACGAGACACATTCACCAGCACCAACGGCACGCGCCAGCCTGACACCGTGTAGAGGACTTCGAAGGCATAGAGCAGGCCCTGACTGGACGTGGCGGTGAAGACCCGCGCGCCGGTCGCCGCAGCGGCGCCGGCAGCCGTCATCATCGAGTGTTCAGAATCCATCGTGACGAAACGCGCAGCCATGTCACTGCTCTCACACCACTTGGACAGGGCTTCAACGATCTCCGTTTGGGGCGTGATGGGAAATGCCGGCACATAATCCACCTCAGCCAGCCTGGCTCCCCATGCCGCCGCCATGTTGCCGGTCATCAATTCGCCGGTCATCGGCCTTTCACCTCCGATTCACGCCGCGACAAGAGCGCATCGGTCGGACACTCCTCGACACAGAGCATGCACCCCTTGCAGTGATCGTAGTCGATGACCGGTTTGCCCCCCGTTGTCATCGCAATAGCCCCCTCAGGGCAATAGGTGAAACAGAGAAAGCACCCGTTGCATTTATCGGGAAGCAACACTGGTCGAAAGGTGCGCCATCCGCTCGTCTTGCGAAGGACGGTGTTTGCGGCGGCTGAAATCATGGGGGTTCCACGAGTGGGAGGGTCGTACCGCGGCGTCCAGAGAGAAGGTCGGTCCGTAATACCTGCCGCCGCGTCACTGACAGGAACGACAGGGACCGCCTCATAGCACGACCGGGCGAGGTCTTGGTTCTTTGCAATCAGCTGTTCCGACAACCCAAGGTCGGATAGTTCATGCTGAATGGCCGTGCGAAGGCTCTCGGCATGGAGACCAAGCAATCTTGCCGCAACCGCACCCAGGGGAGCGCTTAGCGCAGTGCTCTTCCCCATCTGGTGCAGACCCATGCTTGTCACATCCAGAGAGGTGAGATGACCTAGGATGGCAAACCGTTCCCGAAGCTGTTCGGACGGGATCGCCGAATTGACGAACACAGCCGTGACGTCTCGCACTCCTTCGAGCACACGGGCTGACGGATCGTCGAGCAACGTGTCATCAGCCACGACGATCAACGTCGGACTGAAGATCATCCCCCGTTCACGAATAGGTCTGGAATCTATCCGCGTGAACGCCGCAACAGGCGCACCACGCCGTTCAGCTCCGTAAATCGGCGAGTCCTGAGCCACGAACCCTTCCAGGAATGCAGCCGTCCCCAGGATTCGGCTGGCGGTCTTCGCACCCTGTCCACCGCGACCATGAAACCGGACCGTTCGCATCTGTTATGTCCTCAGCGCCGTACGAGCCTCCCCTGCCTGCGCGCATGAGATGCACATGGCCGCCGCTGGGAGCGCCTCGAGTCGAGACTGAGCGATATCCTTCCCGCAGCCCTCGCATCGTCCGAATCGACCCGCCTCCAACTTGACCAGCGCTCGGTCGATGGCTTCGATCTCGCCCTTCATACGCTCATCCAGACGATCGAGTAACTGAACCATTTTCTCTTCCTGCCCTCGCTCCTCCACTTCGCTTTCGACATCGCGTTCGAACCAGAGCAGTTCCTCTTCAGTCTGAGCAGCTTGACGAAACAGGTCGCGCCGTTGGGCTAAGAGTTTCTTGCGGATATCTTCACGTGACAACATGGCGACAACCCTCCCCTACGCCGTCAGGTACAGCACTTCTCCATCTTGTCTTTCATGGCTTCTTTGCCCGCCTTGACCGCAGCCTCGACGTCGGCCCGCTTCTCCGCGATGAATTGCTTGCCACGCTCGATCGTCTCATCAAGGGCAGCCCTGGCTTCCTTCGCCTTCTCCAGCACTTCCTCCTCGGCCCTTCTGGCATACCTCTTCAGGTCTCGGCGCGTCTCTTCCCCCGACTTCGGGGCGAGAAGAATGCCTGCCACCACCCCCGCAACTGCACCGCCTAAGAAAGCGAGTGCGACGGTTTGCGCTGAACATTTATTCTCCTGATTCTCCATGGCTCTTCCTCCTTGGGTGAATAGTGTTGTCTATCGCTTCAAAGCGAAGGGCGTGCCAAGGACACATGGGAGAAAGGATACGGATTGTCGTGATTTGACGAGGTCTTAAGGAAGCAAGTAAGAGAGGGAGCCGTTCCCTTGTGGCATTCTAGGTCTCACCAGAAGTGAGGGCTGTCGCAAAAGGCAACAGGAGACTCCGATACAGGAGAATCCCGGCATAAGGAACCCTTGCGTCGCGTGTTCGACAGGTTGTGCCG